>Ga0310690_10000347_pt1 | contig 103993 bp, 80 predicted proteins | sample AusTroGonzalo_MG_2_FD_207661 | JGI IMG/M metagenome (GOLD analysis project Ga0310690, IMG submission 207661) | Bovine rumen microbial communities from tropical cattle in Woodstock, Queensland, Australia - Gonzalo_04 (v2) (version 2) | ecosystem: Host-associated > Mammals > Digestive system >...
GATCACGAGCATCATCACGACCACGACCATGGTCCGGACTGCACATGCGGCTGCCACGACCATGACCACGATCACGAAGGCCATCACCATGCAGACGAAGTATTCGACAGCATCGGATTTGAGACTTCCAAGTCCTTCTCTGAAGCAGCGATCCGCGCCGCTCTCGAGGAACTGGACAGCGGTGAGTTCGGCATGATCCTCCGTGCCAAGGGCATCGTAGCCGGCGAAGATGGAAACTGGATCCACTTCGACTACGTACCCGGCGAGGCAGATGTCAGAACCGGTGCCGCTGATGTAACCGGCAAGCTCTGCGTTATCGGCGCCAACGTTAAGAAAGACGCCGTGAAAGTTCTTTTCGGACTGTAATCGATAAACAGAAAAAACAACCGATCCCCTGGTGCGTTCGCGTGCCAGGGGATTTTTGTTTGTTTACGGGGTTTATCTGGGATATAATGGCGCTAGAAGACCAGATAAGGAGGACCACCTATGCGTACACGAAAGTCCTTTTGGAGCAGTTTTTTGGCACTACTTATGATCCTGTCCATGATGCCGTTTTCGCGTCTTACCGGAAGCGGGCGTGTGCTTGCGGACGGCGATGAACTCCCTGACATTCCGAATTTCAAGGTTTCGGCCGAGGGCATCGTAACCTGGGATGCCGTACCGGGTGTAAACATACACCATTATTCTGTCGGTTTATTCATAGCGGGTTCCTCTGATAGGTTTTGGGTCGAGGCTGACACAAGGATGCTGGATGTTAAAGAAAAGGCGGCGCATTATGGATACGAGAGCACGACCATCAAGATCATGGTTTATGGTTATGCATCTGCATCGGAGAGTTCTTCAAAGGCTGCAGAGTCGAAACAGTATCTTACCTATGATTATGTTGCACTAGGACCCCAGCTCGATCCGCCGACGAACTTTAAGTGGGACGGAGCAGTGCTTTCATGGGAGATGCCGGATCCACAAGCAGAATGTGATCTGGCGATCGCGGTTCGTCCGGAAGGAGATTCATTCTTTCATAACATCTACGTCAAACAAAAATACACGGAAACATCTCTGGATCTTACTAATGATCTGCTTTATGGTACACATTCATATTACGTCAGAATAACTGCAAGACGATATGGTTTTCCGGATAGTGAAACCGTGTGGGAATACTTGTACGATTATTCTTGCGACCGGGAAACAACTGCTACTCTCGATGAGTATTCCGTGCTGAAACTTGACGAGTTTTCTGCACGTAGCGCGACTGTTTTTATCATGAAAGACGGGCAGACTCTGACAACTGCAGAATACTATAATGGTGTTGCTTTTCCACAGGACGATTGCGAAAAAGCAGGTCTACCGGAAGGCACCTACGATGTTCGAATAGAAGCGTATAGAGAGGTCGACTACAAGAAGTATTTATCTGCTAAGCCGTGGACAGGTACTTTTGAATATGCAAAGAGCGACCTGTATCTGTTTGAGAATCCTTGCAGTTTCAAAGATCTATATTGGGAATTCAATGGGCAGGTCGGCTATATCCCTTCGAAGAAGATCGTGCGTTTCCTTGATCTGGATCTTTCCACAACGAAAATCGGCAAAGAAATTGCTAAATATGGATGGACAGAGGAAGGATACCTGCTTTCCTGCAAAAACGATATGACCTTAGAGGGAAATGCGAAGGTGCACGATGGAGGCGGATTCTTCAAGTCCGGCAAGACACTGACCCTTTCTGAGAACAGTGTCCTTGATGTAGACATCTATACTGATGATGCGATTTCGGCAGATAAGATCGTCATTGAGGGTGGCACGCTGAGCATTAAGAGCAACGACAAGAGTGCGCTCTGTGCTAAAAGTTCGCTTGTTTTCGGTGACAAGATCAAGTCTGTGCTTTCTGAGAGCGCGGCCGGTTTTGGTGCAGTCAAATGTGAGAACGGCAAGATCACACTTTCCGATAAACTCCACATCGCAATTCCGACCGGAGGAAATCTCGGAAGTGACGCACATTACATCTATAACGCCAACAAAACAACGGTAGCGGACAAGGCCAAGGTCGTGGCAAATACGCCGACTCCGACTCCGACGAATACGCCGATCCCTTCGCCGAAGCCGACGGGTGCAACACCGAAGCCGACAGGTGTTACGCCAAAGCCGACTGGATCTACTCCGCGTCCGACGGGTGTAACTCCGAAACCAACGGGTGCGACTCCAAAGCCAACGGGTACCACGCCGAAGCCGACGGGAACTACTCCGAAGCCAACCGGTGTTACGCCGAAACCGACGGGTGTTACTCCGAAGCCAACGGGTGTCACGCCGAAACCGACGGGAGTTACACCGAAACCGACAGGTGTTACTCCGAAGCCGACAGGTGTCACGCCGAAACCGACGGGAGTTACACCGAAACCGACGGGAGTTACACCGAAACCGACGGGAGTTACACCGAAACCGACAGGAACTACTCCGAAGCCGACACCGGAAAAAGAACCTTCGATCGCGGATTTCGTTGAGCGTCTCTACACGATCGCTCTGGATCGTCCGTCCGAGCCGGAGGGAAAAGCCTTCTGGGTCAATGAGATCGAAAGTGGTAATAGAACCGGTGGTGACTGCGCTCACTTCTTCCTGATCGAGGCACAGGAATTCCTGAACCGTGGTCTGACAGCAGAAGACTTCGTCGAGACCTTATATCTTACCTTCTTCGACCGCGCGTCTGAGCCGGCCGGAAAGAAATTCTGGGTCGATTCGCTCAAGAGCGGAAAGATGACGAAAGAAAACGTCATTAACGGATTCATCGATTCAACCGAGTGGTGTAATGTCTGTGCGACATACGGAGTTAAGTCCGGCGCACCGCATGCGAAGGCAGAGTTTGCTTCTAAGAACGCGATCAAGTTTGCGACACGTCTTTATACTTGCTGCCTCGGAAGAGATCCGGAAGAGGGTGGATTGAAGTACTGGAGTTTGGCGCTGACCAATCTCGAGCAGACAGGATGCTCCGCTGCGAAGAACTTCTTCACGAGCGACGAGTTTGTGAACTTCAAGCTGAAGGACGATGAGTATGTCAGAAGACTGTACACGACCTTTATGGGACGTGAACCGGAAGCCAGCGAGATTGCTTACTGGGTAGGCGAGATCGCCAAGGGCACGCAGACAAAAGATACTGTCATGGCGTTCTTCGGACAGAGCGAAGAGTTCACCAATATCTGCAAACAGTATGGAATCGATAGAGGTACGATTTGAGTGCTTTTCGAGAAGAAAATGAAGAGAGGGCATCCGGGCAGAAGCTCGGGTGCTCTTTTTTCGCAAGGGTGTCGGTCGGAATCGGCAATTTGGCGCTTAGCGCCCGTACAGTGTCGGTCGTAATAGAGGATTTTGTGGTTTGCGCCCGTACCTGAGAGAAGGGGTGGCAGGCAAAATAGACGATTAAGTGCTTTTCGACCGTACTAAACGATGCTTTTCGCGTTTTTTCTTTGAGAAAGTCGGTCGTATTCGATGGTTTTCCGGATTCCGACCGACTTTTGCTGAAAAACAGGCCTAAAAATACGGGCGCAGAAGCACTTTTTCGTGATTACGACTGTATGGCCGTTTCTGCAGTCTCATATACAAAAAGAACCGGTCCTCTCGAACCGGTCCTCGTCATTCATTCTCTGTCTTGTCAGAAATTACGGAACATACTGGATTCTGATGTCGTCCAGCTTGCCCTTCTTGAACTGATACTCGAATTTGGAGCTGCCGATGTACTTGGTAGCCTTCTTGGACCATGTGAATGTATCTGTGTAGTAATCCGGATCACTATCGCTCTGATAATGTCTGTTCTCGTCCGGCTCGCCACATGCAGCGATCAGTTCTTCCATTGTGATATCGAAAGGAATATCTGTCTTCAGGATGTCCTGCTGTGTCTTCTCATTGGAGATGTTGGAATAGTACAGTTCGCAGAGCAGGCACTCGGAAGCCGGCTTACCTGCATCTGTGTCGTTCAGGAAGTAAAGGGAAACATAAGCGTTGTTTTCGAACTTCAGCTTGAACTTTACCTGGCTGTTCTTGTTTACGTTGTTGCCGGCATTCTCAATGGAGCTCTCATCGAACGGAACGCCGTCATCGATCATTTCCTGAAGTGTGACCTTACCGAAAACGTACTTCTTACCGTTTACGTAGATGCACATATCGTCAAAGTTTACATAGTTGCCGGAAGCAGCATCCCCCGGCTTGGATGTTTCCGCAGAAGAATCAGCTGTCTCGGAAGATTCTTCAGAAGCACTTGTCTCTTTTCCGGAAGTCTCCTCAGTAGACTCTTCTGTTGTATCTACTGGAACTGCAGTTGTATCACTTGGTTCGGCTGTTGTAGTTGTTGTCTCCGTAGTTGTTTCAGTAGTAGTTTCGGTTGTTTCTTCTGTAGTTTCTGCAGGCAGAGTATTTCTAATATAATAATCTGACATACCATCGGTTGTCCTAGTTAACTTCATTGCATCTCTGTTTACCAGCGAAATGATATACTCATCTGTCCAATCATTTCTATCAGTTACATACAATCTATTTCCTTTGACCGTCCAAGTAATAGCATTTGCCTTATCACCGCCACCAGAAGTGAAAGTACCTGTACCATCTTCAAAGAATTCATAACACTGTTGAACTTCACCACCACTAATATACTCCCATTTGTAGCCAAATATCTGACTCATGTCAAAGTCTTCTTTTTCAATATCAAATTCTTGTTTACGAAGAGTATAAGTAGTGTCATCTTTTTCTAGAATTAAATTTCCTCTATCGTTAAAAGACATATCATACTTACCTGCAAGCTCATCATTATCCTCACAAGTAATCGTCATTTTGTCCTTCTTAATTTTATACTCAAATCTGCTGGCTTTATATCCCATATTTTCTTCGTCGTCTTCATTTTCCCACGAAGCAAAATAACCAGTGCCATCTTCATAGAAGCGGAAAGAGAATCCACTACCACCTTTATTGTGTTGTTTCCAGAAACAATCTAAAAAGAGTGCTTCAGCCTCAACTTCTTCAGCCTCAACTTCTTCAGTTTGTTCTGTTTCTGTTGTCTTTTTAGTTTTCTTTGTTTTATCTGTCTCGTCGGAATCAGACTTCTTCGAGCAAGCCGCTACGGAAAACACCAAACCTAAAGCCAGCAAAACTGCAGCAATTTTCTTTTTCATGGTTTCTTCTCCTTATTCTTCAAAAGTTTCTTTTTTCCATACCGAACACATTATATCATGAAACCCTGAGGAGAAAAATATGTACAGATAATACAAAAAACCTGCATCCCCCCGTGTAAAATCGAGTTTTTTGACTTTAAGGTTCGCTTAAAGTTGCCCTGTTAAACTAAGGCCAAGATAAAAGAAACGAGGTACCGGGAGATGACATACCAGAGCGTCTTTCAACGATATGAGATCAAATACATACTGACCACAAAGCAGTGTGCCGAGATCAAGTCCGCCATCGCTGACAGAATGCACATCGATGAATATGGTCCCACGACGATCCGGAACATCTATCTGGATACTGAAGACTACCGCCTGATCCGTGCCTCTCTGGATAAGCCGGTCTATAAGGAAAAGATCCGCATCCGCAGCTACCGGCACGCCACCAGTGACGACAACGTCTTCGTGGAACTCAAGAAGAAATACGAAGGCATCGTCTATAAAAGAAGGATCGAATCCGCAAATTATCAGGCCATGGACTGGCTCTGTGCCGGCGGCGATGCACCGGACGACAGCCAGATCAGCCGGGAGATCTCCTACTTCAGGGACTTCTACTCAGGCATTGCCCCACGGGCCCTGATCACATACGAACGGGAAGCCTACGCACCGATCGATCCGGAAAAAGACGACATCCGCATCACCTTCGACAGAAATATTCTCGGAAGAGACTACAACATTTCTCTTTCCTCCGGCATCTACGGAGACCATATTCTTCCGAAAGACCAGGTACTCATGGAAATCAAGATCCCGGGCGTCATGCCCTTATGGCTCGCCAGATACCTGAACGAACATCACATCAACAAAGTTTCTTTCTCCAAATACGGAGAATACTATGTGAACTGTATCCGAAACACCACTGATAAAGACACCAAAGGAGGTCTACTCTATGCTTGAGAAACTATACGACACACTAATGGGAAACACATCGCTTTCCATCACTTCCTTCCTGCTGCCGGTACTGTCTTCCATCCTTCTGGGCCTTCTCTTTGCCCTGGTATATAAGCGCAGATACCGCGCCAGCAAATCATTCGTAGGAACACTTGCCATCCTTCCGACCATCGTATGCGTCGTGATCATGGCAGTCAACGGAAACATCGGCGCAGGCGTCGCCGTGGCAGGTGCTTTTAGCCTGGTACGGTTCCGCTCCGCTCCGGGAACCGCAAGCGAGATCGGCGCTCTCTTCATCGCCATGGCCATGGGACTTCTGACCGGCATGGGATTCATTATCTACGCAGCGCTTTTTGTACTGATCGTCGGCCTCGTAATGGTCATTTACAGCGTGATCGGTCTGGGCGAAGAAAAGTCCGAGCTTAGAAGGAACCTTCGCATCACGATCCCGGAGAACCTCGACTACGCAGGGCTTTTCGATGAAACATTTGCAAAATTCACCACCTCTCACCGCCTCCTGTCCAGCAAGACAGCCGGCATGGGCTCGGTATTCAAGCTCAGCTACGAGATTTCTCTGAAACCCGACACTTCGGAAAAAGCACTTATGGACGAGATCCGTTGCAAGAACGGTAACCTGGATATCAGCCTTTCGACGATCATGTCCAAAGAAGCAACAGAGCTCTGATAGATAGAAAGAAAGAAAGAATAAGAAACACGAAAGAAAAGCGAAAGGAGAATTCACTATGAGTAACAAGAAAACCATCATGGCCATCGCGTTATGTGTCGCACTGGCCGCAGGCGTAGGCGGAGTCGCTTACTTCGCAGGAACAAAGAACGCAAGTACTTCGCTGGGAAGCAATCCTGAAACGCAGCCTGACAATACCAACACGAATGCAAAGGCAAGCAATTCCTCTACTTCCAACAGTGGATCCGGCAATTCCGGAAATGCCACCGTCAGCGACCTGGCCTTGAAGATCACCGATAAAGATAAAGAAACCACCTACGATGCAAGCAAGAGCAATGAGATCAACCTCGATGACACCACCGGTGCCGTGAAGATCTCGCAGGAAGGCACCTACATCGTGACCGGCTCGACCGCCGATGGCATGATCGTGATCGATGTCGGCGAGGAAGCGGACGTGCACCTCGTACTTCGTGATGCCAAGATCAACAGCAAAAGCTCTGCCGCCATCTACGTTGTATCCGCAGACGAAGTGTACATCACCCTTGAAGGCGAGAACACCCTCTCCAACGGCGGTACATACAAGGCCATTGACGAGAACGATATCGATGCCGTGATCTTTAGCAAAGATGATCTCACCATTAACGGCAGTGGAACCTTGAACATCGACACCCAGGCAGAGCACGCGATCGTATGTAAGAATGATATGGTCATCACAGGCGGCACATACAATCTCACTGCCAAGACCGATGCCATCAATACCAACGATTCCCTGGCCATCACGTCAGGCACATTTAATATCGAGTGCGGTGACGATGCGATCCATACAGACGGCATTCTGCAGATCGACGGAGGCACCTATGAGATCACAGCCGCAGAAGGACTGGAAGGCACCTACATCACGATCAACGACGGCACTTTCAATATCAATGCCAGCGATGACGGTATCAATGCCGCACAGAAAGTATCGGATTACAAAGCCACACTTGTGGTCAACGGTGGCGACATCACCATCAAGATGGGAGCCGGTGATACAGACGGCATCGATTCGAATGGTGATATCTACATCAACGGCGGCAGGATCGACATCACAGGACAGTCCACGGTCGACTATGACGGCACAGCCGAAAAGAACGGCGGCACATTGATCATCAACGGAACAGAAACCGACACGCTCCCGAACCAGTTCATGGGCGGCGGTCACGGAGGCGGCCAAGGAGGCCGCTCTTCTGATGGAAACTTTCCTGGTGGCGACGGCAATTTCCCTGGAGGTGACGGTAACTTCCCGGGCGACGGAAGTTTCCCATCTGACTGGACAATGCCTTCCGATGGCAGTTTCCCCGGCGGGGATTTCCCTTCTGACGGCAGCTTCCCAGGATTCCCGGGTGGCGGTCAGGACAACGGTCAGGGCAAGGGTCAAGGACGTGGCAACGGCAAACCCGGCCAACAGAACAACGGTGACAACACCAACAGCAGCAACCTCTGAAAGAGCACTCTGCCATTTGAACACCAATCCTGTATAATGAAAGAAAAGGCCCCGAAAAGGAGAGAGAAAAATGCGCATACTTCTGGCTGAAGATGAAAAATCCATGTCGCGGGCGCTCACCGCGATCCTCACCAAAAACAACTACTCCGTTGACGCGGTCTACGATGGCGAGGATGCACTGACATACCTTCTTTCCGGCGACTATGACTGCGCGATCCTGGATGTCATGATGCCGAAGATGGACGGCTTTACCGTTCTCCGAAAAGCACGCGAGAACAAGCTCACTCTTCCCGTCATGATGCTGACCGCCAAGTCCCAGATCGATGACAAAGTCGAAGGCCTCGACCTCGGCGCTAACGATTACCTGACGAAGCCCTTTGAAAGCCGCGAGCTTCTGGCTCGTCTTCGCGCGATCACCAGATCCGTCACACCGGCGACTGACAACGTCCTTCGTTACGGTAACACATCCCTGAACCGCGCGAGCTTCGAACTTTCGACCGCGACCGGTCACGTCAAACTGGCAGCCAAGGAATACCAGATGATGGAATTCCTCATGGCCAATCCAGGCGTCCTCATCTCCACTGACCGCTTTATGGAAAAGGTCTGGGGACTGGATTCCGATGCAGATATCAATGTAGTGTGGACCAACCTGTCCTACTTACGAAAGAAACTGGCATCGATCGATGCCAACATTAAGATCAAAGCCACGCGCAATGCCGGCTATTCTCTGGAGATCGACGAATGATTAAAAAACTTCGTATCCGTTTTATAATCATCACCATGGCTGCCGTCCTTCTGGTACTTCTTATCCTGATGGGCGGTATCAACCTGTCCAACTACCGGCAGGTCGTCAGCTACGGCGATGCGACACTTTCCAAACTCATGCGTAACGGCGGCACATTTCCCGAAGATCGAAGACAGCTGCCTCCGGTTGGAAATAACGAAGAGGGACAGGCCTGGGAAGGATACGTGATCTCACAGGATGAAGATGGAAGAAAAACGACATCCGGATTCTTCTGGGAACGTGGCGGACGGGACCGTCTGGACTCCCCTGAGCTCCCCTTCGAAACACGATATTTCAGCGTGCTTCTCACCGAAGCCGGCGATATTCTCCGCACCGATACCGGCAGGATCTCGGCCGTTTCCGAAGAGCAGGCCGAAGAATATGCCTGCCGTGTTCTGAAGAAAGGAAGCACCTCCGGATTCATCGGCGATTACCGTTATCTTTCCAGCAAGGCAGACGGCCAGGGCAACTACCTCATCGTCTTCTGCGATTGCGGCTCCAATCTCACGACCTTCCGTTCCTTCTTATACACCAGTATCGTCGTCTCTCTTCTGTGCCTTGGCATGGTATTCATTCTCGTCTACTACGCTTCCGGCCGCGTCATCCGTCCGGTTGCCGAGAGCTATGAGAAGCAGAAGAGATTCATCACGGATGCCGGTCACGAGATCAAGACGCCTCTGGCGATCATCTCTGCCGATGCCGAGGTGCTGGAGATGGAGTCGGACGAAGAAAACGAATGGGTCAGCGACATCAAGACCCAGACCAAACGCCTGGCCGAGCTGACCTCCGACCTGATCTTCCTGTCCAAGATGGAAGAAAACAGTACCGTTCTGGAAATGAAAGACCTCGACCTCTCCGCCCTCACCGAAGCCACGGTAAGTTCTTTTCGCTCGGTCGCGACCGCCTCTTCAAAAGAACTGCTCCCGGAGCTGGCTTCGGACATTCACATCGCGGGAGACAAGAAGTCCATCGAATCCCTGATTTCCATCGTTATGGATAACGCCGTGAAGTACTGCCCGACAAACGGCCGGATCGAAGTGAAACTGACCAAGGGCAAGCGCCACGCGCATCTGGAAATCACAAACGATACGGAAGAAGCCATTTCGGACGAATCCGTAAAGCATCTTTTCGACCGCTTCTACAGAACGGATGAGTCCAGAAACTCCAGCACAGGCGGCTACGGAATCGGACTTTCCATGGCGTATGCCATTACGGAGAAACACAAAGGCCGCATCTCTGCGGCCAGTGGTCAGGCTCGGGAAAAGTCCCTTACCATTACGATCCTTCTTCGCTTAAGCAATCCGGAAAACACCTGATCAGGACTCCGGCTCGACCAGGAGGGAATCTCTGGCTTTTGTTTCGAAGCCGAGGATATGACATACCGTATTTACCCCGTTGTCGATCAGGCGGAATCCTTTTACTTCGCCGTTTTGGCAGAAGAAGATCACTTTGTCGTGGTCGGCGGTCCACTCTTCGATCACGTATTCTTCCCCGTTAAGGGTGCCTTCATACGCCTGTATGAATTCAAATTCGCGATTCGGCTGAAGCGCATACGGCAGCTGCAGCTGGACTTCTCTTTCAGTGAAACTGTCGTCTTTCGGATAGCGTCTCGCATCCTCGATAGCTCCCTGATAGATGTAGTCGCCCAGCGCCAGATAGAGCATATCGTAGCCGGAAGTATTCGGATTGTGGGAAGATACCACCTTAGAGTGATAGAAATCCATACCTCTTACGGTCAAAGTATTCCATTCGTATCTGCCCTGGCCTAATTGCCACCAGTCCATGGAAAACGGTTCCCCGTTCTTAAATCTGTCCAGATATGCCGAAACCACAGGTGAACCATCGATGTCTTTACCCTTCTGGAACGCGCCCATATAATTGGGAAGGCCAAGTTCTTCCTGATCATATTCGATCCAGTCTGCTGCCGACATGTTCGGATCCGTCTTCGGTGTCGGCGTCGCATTCGGGACCCCCTTATGCGCACGGGCATGCTCAAGGTATTCATCGATCCCCGGATCGGTTTCTATCGTCACGATACCCTGGATCACAGAGACACCATTGTCGAAAGTCACATGATCCGCCTGTTCCTTGATCTCTCCGTTGAATCTCCATCCGGCACAGGGATTTCCTTCACTGTCTACCAGGATCGCCATACGCTCAAGATCCCGCTCATAGATCTCACAGTGGTAGTCATCCGTCCCGTCCGTCACGCGGAAAGCATAGAGGAACGTATAAGGCTGCGCTGTCTCCTTCAGTACAAAGTCCAGGCTGCCGTTTCCTTCGAACTGCTCTGCCGGGAAGAAAACATCCTCCGTATTCGGACGGTAGTACATCTCCCCTTCTCTTCCGGCATATTCATACTCATACTCATGTTCGATGACCGTCTGCCCGCCAACGGTGGCATCCGTTTCCTTGTTGTCACCCTCGAAATAGAAAAGCGCATCACCGTCTTTAATGAGGATATACGTCCATTCACACCGATCATTCACGTAATACGACACGATCTGGCAGTTCCCGGAAGGATAATCGGAAGCGAGCACAGATTTGTCATAAGTCACTCCGAAGTCAGCCGTGAGTTTCGTATTCTTCTGATTCTCCTGATTTTTTTGATAATACGCACTGATCTCAGGAAGGCTGGTCAATGTGATCAGCTCATCCAGAAGACGTTCGGCGGTTTCTTTGTCCTTCGGCCGGAAATATTCCCGCAGGGACAGATAGTATGATTCATAACACCATATGCCTTCCCCGCAATAGGAATATTCGCTTTCGAAAGTATCATTGAAATAGAGCTTCACAAGTTCATTGCTTCTCAACGTATCGTTATTGATCAGTGACGAGTCAATATCCGAGTTTTCCCGAAGCTTTTCCAGCCGCTCGAAAAGCGCCGGGGTCTCCTCTTCGCTGATTTCCAGATCGATCGCGCGGCAGGCATACATTCTGCGGAACGCGTTGATGACGCTCACGTCTGAGGGGCCTTCCAATTCGTTGGAGAGCTCGATATCGCAATCTACCGTAGTTTCCGCGGAAAGCGTTTCGCCGCCCAGAGTATAGACCTGTGCCGTTAATCTGATTCCCTTTTTTCCGTCAAGAGACAGATAGATCCCGGCAGTCATAGCAGCACCGCCGTCCGCATGATCCGATTGGATCGCCAGTTCCAGACTCTTTCGAAGATCCGGATCCGAAAGAAGAAGGTTGAACCCTTCGCGGACACACTGCTCATACACATCTGTATCATCCAAGTTGATGTTTCTTGCCTCAAAGCCGATCAGCGCCCTGGTACTCGGTCTCGTCTTCAGGCGGAAATCATCATCCAGGAGCGCGCTGAAATCCGAATCCTCAAGCAGTTTTTCCTGCCTGTATTCATCAAGTGTCATCGATGCTTTTGCAGGATGCTCCTTCTTGTACTCCTCATAGGCTTCCTCCGAAAATTCGTACTCCACCCATAGCGAATACACTTCCATCAATGATAACGTAGCGTTGCTTTTCTTGTAGCTTCCGTCCACACTGAGTCCGGCATAACACTCCTGGCCGATCCCCTGATTTTGTGCTGCCAGTACCTTGGCAAATTCCTTGATGAGCGCATCCGGCGGAGCCTGCAATTCTCCTCTTTTTCTATTCTTCGAATCATCTGAAGTGGTATCAGTTTCCTCGGATTCGGATTCCCGGCTTTCAGAAGCCGTGACCGATCCGGTATCTTCCTCAGTTTCCTTTTCGATTGCCTTATGGCATCCGGAAATAAGCAATGTCGCACTAAGCAGGACAGCCAGTGCTTTTCCCTTAAAAGATTTCATGTATTATTCCTCCAACTTAAGCCAACGAAGAATATTATAGCACGCAGGAAGGGGAATCAGAAATGTCCCTGTTTTTCGCATTACCCGCAAAAAGAACTGCCCCGGAGCCGAGACTTCGGGGCAACAATAATCTTTTCTAATGAACCGGGTCGTTCCCGGCAAAGCTTCTATCAGCCGAAGAGTGCAAGGAGTGTACCTGCAGCTACGGCAGAACCGATAACGCCGGCAACATTCGGACCCATGGCGTGCATGAGAAGGAAGTTACTTGGATCAGCCTTCTGGCCTTCAAGGTTCGATACACGGGCTGCCATCGGAACAGCGGATACACCTGCAGAACCGATGAGCGGGTTGATCTTGCCGCCGGAAAGTGCACACATGATACGGCCGATCAGGAGACCACCGAATGTGGAGAATGCGAATGCAATCAAACCGAGAAGGATAATCTTCAGCGTATCCAGCTTCAGAAAGTTCTCACCCATCGCTGTAGCACCAACGGTAACACCGAGGAAGATCGTAACGATATTGCAGAGAGCATTCTGTGCAGTATCGGAAAGACGCTCAGTAACACCGGACTCCTTGAAGAGGTTACCCAGCATGAGCATACCGAGGAGCGGGCCAACGGATGGCAGGATCAAAGTGCAGACTACTGTAACGATGATCGGGAAGCATACTTTCTCGACCTTGGAAACCGGACGGGTCTGCTTCATCTTGATCTTTCTGAGTTTTTTCGGAACCATAGCCTTCATAATCGGCGGCTGGATAATCGGAATCAATGCCATGTAGGAATAAGCCGCGATGGCAATCGCCGAGAGAAGATGCGGAGCCAGTTTCGATGTCAGATAAATAGCTGTTGGGCCATCTGCACCACCGATAATAGCGATGGAGGAAGCCTCAGCAGCTGTGAATCCAAGGAAAGAAGCCATGACGAAAGCGAAGGAAATACCGAACTGCGCGCCGGCACCCATGAAAAGGGATGACGGTCTGGAGATCAGTGGTCCGAAGTCAGTCATCGCACCAACGGCCATGAAGATCAAGCATGGGAAGATACCCAGTTTTACACCCAGATAGATGTAGTCCAAAAGACCAGGGGCGATTGCTTCGGAGCCGCCACCCAGAATGTCCCAGTGAACATGTCCACCGGCGAAGATCTCGGAGTGGTACAGTCCTGCGATCGGCAGGTTACTCAGCAACATACCAAAAGCAATCGGGAGCAGAAGAAGCGGTTCGCACTTCTTGCCGATCGCCATATAGATCAGCACTGCGGCAACCAGCATCATGACACCCTGCTGCCATGTGATCGCATAGAGACCACTGGTTTCCCATATGTTTTTTAATGCATCAATAAACACGGTTGCGACCTCCTAACTTAAGAAAGAGTTACGAGTACGTCGCCAGTGGCAACTGTCGCGCCCTTGGATGTGAGGATCTGTCCAACCGTACCAGCGCACGGAGCATAGATCTCGTTTTCCATCTTCATTGCTTCGAGAACGAGCAGCAGATCGCCTTCCTTTACAGCCTGACCAGCTGTAACGTTGATCTTCAGGATCGTGCCCGGAAGCGGTGCCGGAACCGGTGTACCAGAAACCGGACCAGCCGGTGCTGCTGGAGCAGGAGCCGCTGCAGGAGCTGCAGCCGGTGCGGCCGCTGGTGCTGCTGCCGGAGCAGCAACTACATCAGTTGTTCTCAGAAGGTTAGCCTTACCCTTCTCTACTTCTACTTCATAAACTTTATCGTTGATCGTTACGTTATAAATCATATTGGCGTCTCTCCTTTACTTTTCTTCAACCAGTGAGATGGACTTGAAAACAAGTTCACTAAGCGGAATACCGGTGTTGTCACTGACGATCGCCATGATCATGGCGGCGGTCTTCTCATCACAACCCTTGAGTTTCAAGGTACCGGAAGAGAATTCCTCGCCCGGATCTTCCGAAGCGGCCGGAGCAGCAACTGGTGCGGCTGCCGGAGTTTCCGCTGGTTTCTTGGTTGCGGATCCGACGACTGCGCCGAAGACGCGGATGATGACGAATATGATGAAGAGAACGGCAAATACGATCGCCCATGTAAAAAGTGCAACACCGAGTGCTTCTCCGATTTCATACTGTCTCAAGCCGTCTTCCACAGAAAGCATGACTAATGTAGGATTCATGGAATCAATCCTCCTTCTTCTCGATCGTGTAGTTCACGGTGTTGCTCTCCTGCTCTTCACGATAATCGAAGTACTTCTCAGCTACCTGAGGGAAAGCGATGTAGGAAAGGACATCCTCGTCAGAACGAGCACGCTTTCCAAGTTCTGCCTTAGTCTTCTCGAAAGCAGGCTCGAGGGAATCAGCAAATCTGCCCTTAACGAGTTCTTCCGGCTTCCAGCATCTGTCGATGAGTTCCTGGTTTACTTCGCCCGGTGCTCTACCGTATTCACCACGGAGATAAGCCTTGATCTCCTTGGAAATATTCTTATAACGCTGACCGAGGAGAACGTTCTGCACTGCCTGGTTACCAACCATCTGGGAAAGAGGTGTAACGAGCGGAGGATAACCCATATCCTTACGTACTGCAGGGATCTCCGCCAGAGCTTCGTCGAACTTATCGAGAGCGTTCATATCCTTGAGGTTTGCGATCATGTTGGAGAGCATTCCGCCCGGAACCTGATACTTGAGGATATCCGCCTTGATGCCCATAACAGTAGGATTAAGCGTACCGTTGTCGAGGAACTTCTTTCTTACAGGAACGAAGAAATCAGCGATCTCCTTGAGCTTGTCTGTATCCAGACCGGACTCATAACCGAACTGGCCCATGGTGTAAGCCATTGTCTCTGTGCAGGGCTGGGATGTACCGCCTGCAAAAGAAGAGATCGCGCAGTCGATACCGTCCACGCCGGCCTCGATCGCCTTCATAAGAGTCATCGGACCCATACCTGTTGTGTGGTGTGTATGGAAGAAGAGAGGAACGGAGATCTTCGCATCCTTGATTGCCTTTACGAGATCGTAAGCTTCCTTAGGAGAGCAGATACCTGCCATATCCTTGATCGCGATGGAGTCAACACCCATGTTCACGAGTTCTTTACACATTTCAACGTACTTCTCGAGTGTATGTACAGGAGAGGTCGTGTAGCAGATGCAGCCCTGTGCATGCTTGCCGCACTTCTTCACTTCGTCAATGCACACTTCGATGTTTCTGAAGTCGTTAAGCGCATCGAAAATACGGAAGATGTCCATGCCGTTCTCGGCGGACTTTCTAATGAAGAGACGGACCACATCATCCGGATAATGCTTATAACCCAGGATGTTCTGTCCACGGAGGAGCATCTGGAGCGGAGTCTTCTTTACCTTCGCCTTGATCTTACGAAGTCTCTCCCACGGATCCTCATTCAAATAACGGAGGCAGGAGTCAAATGTAGCGCCTCCCCAGCACTCCAGCGAATAATAACCCGCTTCATCGAGTTTTTCCAGAATGTCTTCGAAATCCGAAAATGGCATTCTTGTTGCAATGAGCGACTGGTTCGCATCACGCAATACTGTCTCTGTAATGTTCACTTTCATACGATGCGTCTCTCCTTATATTCAATTTTTTAACTAAGCCTGAGGAAAAAGAGTGTGAGAAACCCAACTTTTTCCGCATACAGTATATCGGAAATCACGCATCAAAACAAGGAAAAAATGTCAAAAATCCAGCCTTTTTCAGTTTGTTTTCGGCCGTCCGAGCTGGATGACCTGATCGGCTCCTGCGATCGTCGACAAACGGTGTGCAATAATGAATCCCGTCCGGCCCTTCGTCATGTTTTCGAAGGCCTCTACGATACGCTTCTCCGTAAGGGTATCTACCGCGGATGTCGCCTCATCCAGAATCAGTAGCGAAGGATCCATCAGGAGCACACGCGCGATACACAGAAGCTGCTTCTGGCCTTCTGACAAGGAGAGCTCCTTCCCCAGCACCGTATCGTACCCGTTCGGAAGACGCATGATGAACCCGTGCGCTCTCGCCGATCTGGCCGCCGCGATGATCTCCTCCTCGGACGCATCCGGTTTTCCGTACGCGATATTATCGCGGATCGAGGCCTCGAGCAGCCACGTCTCCTGAAGCACCATACCGAACTTTCTCCGAAGCTCGGCGCGCGGGATCTCACGGATATCTTTTCCGTCGATCAGGATCCGCCCTTCATCCTGCTCATAGAAACGCATGAGAAGGTTCATGAGGGTCGTCTTACCACAGCCGGTCGGTCCGATGATCGCCACCTTCTGACCCGGTTCCACCTTCAGCGAAAAATCGTCGAAGATCTTCTTTTCTTTCGTATATCCAAAGCTGACATGCTCGAAAAGCACTTCGCCTTTACCTTCCGTCTTCGTCTTTTCTTCCGTTTCTTTTTCTTCGCTCTCCTCCGGAAGATCCAGGACCGCAAATACACGGGACAGCGAAGCAAACGCAGCCATGACCTGTGTCGTGATGTTCGTCAGGTCGTTGATCGGTTTGCTGAAGTTTTTCCAGTAAAGAACGAATGTCATGATGTTTCCGACCGTCAGTCCGCCGAACCACACGCCCAGCGCACCGATCAGAATGTAAGTCGTGCTGTCGACAAAACGCGTGACCGGATTCGGAAGCGAAGAAGCAAACTGCGCGGTGACCGAAGCGGTATTCAGTTCCTCGTTCTTTTCACGGAACGTACTTAAGAACCTCTCTTCACAGCCGAACGCCTTGATTTCTTTTCTGCCGTAGAGGTTTTCCTCCACATCCCCGGAGATGGACGCCACCAGGTTCTGCTGTTTCTTGAAGAACTTCGTCGTCTTCTTCGCAATCGTCGTGGCGGACCAGATCATGAGGACCGCCATCGGCAGGATAATGAGCGTCATCTTCCAGCTGATGTACACCATGAATCCGATCGTGCCGAGGATCGTGACCAGTACGGTAAAGAAGTTCAGCATGCCCTGAAGCATACCTTCGGAGATGGCATCCGCATCGTTAATGAAATACGTCGCGGTGTCGCCCTGCGGATGGGTGTCATAGAAAGAAACAGGCAGGCGCGAAAGTTTCTGCGAAAGTGCTTTTCGCACTTCCAGAGCGGTCTTGGCCGCCACCACATTGGCAAAATAACTGACGACCCAGGTAAAGAGCGCCGCGATAAGGTACATACCAAGAAGGATCAGAGAGTGGGTGCCGAGATATTTCAGATCAACGGATCCCGCTTTACCCATCGAATCGATCGTCAGACCGATGTAGGCCGGCGCCACGACCATGAGGCCGCCGCTGATAATGGCCGCCAGGATCAGAAGCATGATTGAAAACTTCGAAGTGCCGGTAAAGCGCAGCAGTGCGCCAAGGTCACGAAGTGAGATGCGGCTCTTGCCGGAAGACATCTTCGCCGCATCCGGATTCAGGTTACCCATTCCACTAAGCATCGAGTCTTTGGCCATTATTCCACACCTCCCATCTCTTGCGAGCGGGCGATGCGTGAATACGCCTCGCACTCCTGAAGCAGGGCATTGTGTTTGCCCTGGCCGACCACGCTTCCGTTATCCAGAACGATGATCCAGTCCGAATCCGCGATCTCGGAGATCTTCGACGAGATCTCCACTACGGTGCGCTGATGCGTCTTTACATGTTCAGCGAGCGCCTCCGAAAACTTCGCGGAAGTATCTTTATCCAGCGCCGCCGTGCAGTCATCGAACAGCAGGATCTCGCTGTCTGTACAGAGCGCGCGGGCAATCGACAGACGCTGTTTCTGGCCGCCGGAGAAGTTCTTCCCCTTCGGCTCCACACGCGCATCGAGGCCGCCCTTTTCACAGATGAAATCCCAGGCCTGCGCCACTTTGCACCGTGCCTCCAGTTCCTGGTCAGAAAGCTCCGTCTTTCTTCCGAGATTCAGATTGTCCCGGATCGTCCCCTCAAAAAGCACTGTCGTCTGAAATACCGGTGCCATCTTATCCCGAAGCACACTCTCGTCGATGGCCGCGATGGATCTTCCGTCCACATAGATATGTCCTTTATCGATCTCATAAAGGCGGAGGAGGAGCGAAATGATCGTCGATTTACCGGAACCGGTCGTACCGATGATGCCCAGTTTCTCTCCCTTTCTCAGCTCGAAAGAAACATCTTTCAGTGCATAGTATTCTTCTTTATCGTCCTTCTCGGACAGGTAGGAGAAAGACACATCTTTCCACTTCACGATCGCCTTATCGTCCTGATCCTCTGCCTCCGCACCGCTCTCCGCTTCTCTTCTTTCCGGCTCGAGCTCCAGTACTTTTTCAATACGTTCTGCCGAAACAAACGAACGCGAGAAGATCACGACGAGGTTGCCGAGTTTATTGAGTTCATCGAAAATGCTGAAAATGTAGTTTACGAAAGTAAGCAAGGTACCGGCCGTAATAATGCCGCCCTCGATATGGTAGCCGCCGACCCACAGTACGCAGACCACCGCCGCATTCATGATAAGGATCGTGATCGGGCGGATCAGCGCCGAGAAACGGGAAACCGAGATCGTCTCCCCTGCGTAGGCTTCACTGGCTTCATCCGTAATGTCCTGATGGTCCTTCTCACGTGAGAAAGCGCGAATCACGCGGATACCGGAAAGACGCTCGTTTACTGCCTTACCGACTTTATCGAGACGCTCCTGCACGATCTTATACCGCACAAACGTCACGCGGATAATGGCAAGCAGCGTGATCAGGAACAGGAACGAGCCCACGCCGATCACAATGGCCATCGGCGCATCGAGAATGATCGCCGCGATCACGCCGCCGATGGTAATAAACGGCACGCGGAACACCAGTCGGATAAACATGGATACACCGGTCGAAACCTGATTGACGTCCGAAGTCATCGCCACGTTGAGATACGACACACCGCAACGTTCCTGCTGTGCTACGGTCAGAGAACTGACGTGTGTCAGCAGCCGGTCACGAAGTCTTGCACCGACACCGGCACTGGCCTTCGCCGCACAATACTGGCAGATCGCCGCCGCAGCCAGGCCCATCGCCGCCATACCGAACATCAGCAGCGCTGTACGCACGATATATCCCCGGCTCTCCGAAGTGAATCCGGTATCTACCATTTTACCCATCAGGAACGGAATAAACAGTTCCAGTACCGCTTCAAAAAGTTTCGCCGCGGGACCGATAATGAACTGCTTCCGGTACGCCTTCATTTCATGAAATATATGCTTATACTTTCCCATACCCTTTTTCTTTCTGTCATTTCCCCATGCTGTCTATGTTGTTTGTCTTAAGTGCTTGGCGCTTTAGATCTGCTTTCGAACCGTCTTATACTCGCCGTCCTCGATATAGTAAGAGCAGGTCTGCTTTGGTCCCGCCATCATGCGCTCCCACGCGTCCTGATCGATCGGTGCCTCACAGAAATACTCTCCCGCTTCCTCATCGAAAACATAATTCGAACATCTTTCGCAATCGCTCATCTTTCTCCCCCTGCTTTCAATGTCAAAATCCCGGGTGTTTTCCGGACATCATCTTCTGTCCTCGCTCAGTCTTCTGTGCTTCTTCCTGTATTCACTCGGCATCTCACCCATATGCTTCTTAAAAGCCTCGGCAAAATAACTTGCCCCCGAAAATCCTACCTCGTACGCAATATCCACCACCGGCATATCCGTATTCGTCAGAAGATCCGCACCTTTTCTGAGCCGGAACATCATCAGATACATGATCGGTGTCTGGTTCAGATACTTCTGGAAGAGCTGGCAGCAGTTCGTCTTTCCGATATTGCCCACCTGCCGGATATCATCCAGCGTGACTCTGCCTTTGTAGTTCGCAGCAATGTACGAGATCATGTCTTTCAGCTGGGAAAGCTGCGGCGAACTTGCACGCACCTTGGCCGGTACTTTTCCCGAATGCAGGAACAGCTGCTCCCATATCATGAAAAACTGTCCCTGCGCACCCAGCTCCAGAGTGATCTCGTGTCTCATATAGTATACACGGTTTACGGCATCAAGAACATTTCTCTGCCACTCGATCTCCGGCTTTAATATCTGATAAGGATAATTCGTGTTCTCCATGACCGGGATCACAAAACGGTTCTCAATATCCTTCGTCGCACACATCAGCATCGGATGAAAACGAACCGTGATAAACTCGCACTCAAATCTTCCGCCGGACGAAATATCGTGTACCTGTCTGGCATTGATAAAGATCCCCTCATCTTCCTCCAGCATGACACCCTCACCGTTCACCGTGCAGCGCATCTTCCCACGGAGGATCACGATAAACTCGACCTCATCATGCCAGTGGCTGGCCACCTCAAACTTCGGATAATTCGACAGCCAATCTCTACGGATCACCGCCGGATACTCCACCTCGTCGTAATTCACGCTAATCGAATTTTCTATTTCCTTTTCCATCAATTCCCTCTCCTGATTTCTCAGAAGTACTGGTATTGCTTTTTTCTGCGTGCCCCCCGACATTATTTCGCGCTTTTACAATATCAAACACTTCGAAATATTGTTATAATATCAAGAACTATTCTAATTGAAAGAAACGAATTTGTACACTACAATTATAAACGTCAACAGACATCTCCCGTTTGTATGACTAAATATTATCCTCTTCCTCACGGTTTGACCATCTCATCCCCAATGGTTGCTCTGACAGTGAGGAATTTTTTTGTGTTTTTTACCACACAAAGGCTGTCCCGATCTTTCTCACGCATGGCCGACTCAAGTCCGGCCGTTCCCGCATGGTCCCGATCAGGCTTTCCAATCGGGTGGATAAGCCGTTTTGCTCGAAAAGTACTTCTCCGCATTACTTTTTCGCCCGATTTGGCATTCTTTTCTTGACAAAGTAAGCCGTTTTCGGAATTTTTGAAGAATCTGCATGAAAATGACCTTCGAAAGGACCCGAAAAATAGTGCGGGAATGAGAAAAAAACCATTTGCGGCTTATGATCATGCGGAATAGCCAAAAGCGCTTCTAGCGCATGACCAGCCCAATCTGAATATAATACAAAAAGGAAAAGAAAAACTCTCGCCGACTCCATGCAAGGCTGATGAAGATTGAGACAGCCCATACAAAAAGAGCGCAAAAAAATCTCCCAGGCGACGAGTTATGCGTTAGCATATTGTCTGAGTCGCAGGGGAGATTTTTTGCGCTCTTATTAAATCAGGCTGTCTCGATCTTCGAAGCCTTCTCCAGGCCCAGCATCTTCACCGCATCTTCTCTCATCTTGAACTTGAGGATCTTTCCGGCGGCGTTCATCGGGAAGGAATCGACAAATGCAACATAGCGTGGTGTCTTGTGCTTCGCCATGTGATCTTTGACGTACTTCTTAACATCATCTTCGGTCAGCGTGGAGCCTTCCTTCTTGATGATGCAGGCCATGATCTCTTCACCGTACTGCTCATCCGGTACACCGATGACCTGGACATCAGAAACATCAGGATGTGTATAGATGAACTCTTCGATCTCCTTCGGGTAGATGTTCTCACCGCCACGGATGATCATGTCCTTGATACGGCCGGTGATCTTGTAATAGCCCTCCGGGGTTCTGCGGGCGAGGTCACCGGTATGGAGCCAGCCGTCCTCATCGATGGCAGCCTTGGTTGCTTCCGGCATCTTGTAGTAGCCCTTCATGATGTTATAACCACGGGCGCAGAACTCACCATCTACGTTGTCCGGCAGAACCTCGTTGGTAGCCGGATCCACGATACGGCACTCAACACCCGGAAGTTCCTTACCGACTGTCTGTACACGGACTTCGATGGAGTCATCGACACGGCTCTGGGTGCATCCCGGAGCAGCTTCGGTCTGACCATAAACGATGGTGATCTCTTTCATATTCATCTTATTTACCACGTCTTCCATGACCGGGATCGGACACGGAGAACCGGCCATAATACCTGTTCTCATATAAGAGAAGTCTGTCTGTGCGAAATCCGGATTCTCCAGAAGCGCGATAAACATCGTCGGTACACCATGCATCGCCGTAACACGACGGGCAGTGATGGAAGCGAGTACCTTACGCGGAGAGAAGTAATCCAGCGGAACCATCGTTACACCATGTGTAACGGAAGCTGTCATGGCGAGAACCATACCGAAGCAGTGGAACATCGGCACCTGGATCAGAAGTCTGTCCTCGGTGGAGAGGTTCATGCAGTCACCGATGCACTTACCGTTGTTAAGAACGTTTCTGTGTGTAAGCATTACGCCCTTCGGGAAGCCCGTCGTACCAGATGTGTACTGCATGTTGCAGACTTCGTCCGGCTCTGTGGCATCGATCATGGCGCGAAGATCCGCGTCACTGACCTTGCCGTCTGCTGTCTCGAACTCGTCATCCCAGAAGAAACATCCGTCGTAACGGTTGTCGATCGTAATAACATTCTTTAAGTACGGCAGTCTCTCGGAAACCATCTCGCCCGGCTTGGACTTTGCCAATTCAGGGCAGATCTCGTTAACGATGTCGACGTAGTTGATATCCTTGTAGCCGTCCATCATGACGAGTGTGTCGGAATCAGACTGGCGGAGCAGGTACTCGATCTCGTGGATCTTATAAGCAGTATTAACAGTAACCAGAACCGCACCGATACGTACGCAGGCCCAGAATGTCAGGAACCACTGCGGACGGTTGGTGGCCCAGAGAGCCACGTGGGAATCCTTCTTAACGCCCATTGCCATGAGCATCTTGGAAACACGATCCACATCGTCACGGAACTCACTATAAGTTCTTGTATAATCACGCATGGTGTAAGCGAAAGCCGTCTGATCCGGGAACTCGGTGGCGACCTTATCGAGCATCTGACCGAAAGTCATCTCGACAAGCACGTCCTTCTCGAACATTCTCTGGCCCTTGCCTTTTTCTACATACTTAATATTTGAAGGAACCACCTCGATCGGTGCCTCCTGGCGCATCTGTGCCTTGCCTTCCTTCTTGGACGGCTCGATCACTTTCTTGGTACCCTTGGTCTTCTCCCAGGTCCTTACGAAGTTAATGAACTGCGGGAATACGATTGCTGCGCTCTCGATCTCCTTCGCCCATCTCTTGACCCACTCCAGGGATACGAATCCATCATAACCGTTCTTATCCAGCAGATCAAAAAGCTCTTCCAGCGGAAGATCGCCATGACCCGGCAGACGATAAGCCACGCTGCCGTCCGCTTCCTTAATGGAATCTTTTACATGGATATAGCAGACATACTCACCGACATTTGCCCAGGTCGTCTCGACGGACTCGCCGAAATAACGGAACGGGTGATGTACGTCCCACAGTACTTTTACATAAGGAGAACCAACTGCTTCGATGAGCTTTCTCAGACGGGATGTATCTGCATACACACCGTTAGTCTCAACAAGTAGGGTAACGTTCTTTCCTTCGCACAGAGGTGCCAGATCTTTCAATGCTGCAACGATCTTCTCATCGTCGACCTCACCCTCCGGTGCCGGATGGGCATCCGCCAGGATACGTACATAGGAAGCCCCGCACTTGTTGGCCAGGTTTACATATTCACCGATCTCGGCAGGCGCGATCTTCGCACCGTCTTCGTATGCCAGTACACAGTTAGAGGAGAAGCATGGAATCTCCAAACCAAGCTTTCTAAGGTTTTCCATGGTGCGGTCCACTTCCGACGGAAGGAACGGTTTTGCGTGGGACGCAGTGATCTCCTCACCCAGTCCGCGGATCTCAATACCCGCATACCCAAGGTCGTGCGCCATCGGATAGATATCCTTCCAGGACCACTCGGGGCATGCCAATGTTGAAAAAGCAAGTTTCATAGCCATTTCGAAAACCTCCGGTTAAACTGCCGCGCCGACCGTTCAGGATACTTGCGCAACATAACTCATTTTAGAATGGCTCTAGCATACACCCAAAAAAACGAAAAAGGAACGAGGCAGAAGTGCTTTTGGATAAGAAAGGCAAAAAAGCGGAAGAAAACGCAAACTCCTATGACCTAAAGCCCGAAAAGATGCTTAATTCTGTTTCTCAAAAAGCGCATCGAGATCGCGTTCGGGGATCGGACGGCCCCAGATGAACCCCTGGATATAGTCGCACTCATACTTGGCCAGAAGCTCCAGTTTTCTCTCCTCGTCGACGCCCTCGGCCACAGTGACCATGTTCATCTGGTGCACCAGGCTGATGATGGAACCCACCATAAGGCGCTGTGTATCCTTGGCCGGAAGTTCATCGATAAAGGACTTATCGATCTTCAGCACACAGATCGGAAGCTGCCTAAGGTAATTCATGGAAGAATAGCCTGTACCGAAATCATCCAGCGCCACGGAAATGCCCAGGGATGCGATCTCCTTCAGGATCGAGATCGCGTGATCAAGATTCGACACCAGCACGGTCTCGGTGATCTCAAACTCCAGACGTTTCGGGTCGACCTGGGTCTTACTGAGGATACGCTTGACCGACTGCAGGAACTGCGGCGCCATAAGCTGCACCGCGGAAATATTGACCGAAATGGTCCCGTCCCAGTTATATCTCTCACTATAGGTCTTCAGTGTCCTGCAGGCCGTTTCCATGACCCACTCGCCAAGCGGAACGATAAAACCGATCGTCTCCGCCACGGGAATAAACTCCGTCGGGCTCACCTCGCCGAACTTCTCGTTCTTCCACCGGCACAGCGCCTCAAATCCACGGAGTTTCTTCGTTTTCGTATCGTACTGCGGCTGATAACACAGGTACAGTTCCTTATTCTCTATCGCCGCCAGAAGCTGGCTCTCGTACTTGATACGGCGCATGATCTCGTCCTTCATTTCTTTACTGTAGAACTGCACCATGTTCTTGCCGTATTCCTTGGCCTTATACATGGCCGTCTCGGCGCACTTGATCAGTTCAGACGAACTCTCCCCGTCCTGTGGGAAAAGCGCTATACCGAAGCTTGCACTCATCTTGTAATCGGAGTCTTCCAGAGTGAACATCTGGCTGAAGGAATTTCTGACAGATTCCACATAGGAAAGGATCGCCCCTTCATCAAGCGGACGCTGGATCAGTATGGCGAACTCATCTCCGCCCCATCTTCCCAGCATATCCTCTTCCGCTATGATCGTCGCCAATCGGGTACTGACAGCCTGAAGCATCAGGTCGCCGACACGGTGGCCGATAGTATCGTTGATCTTCTTGAAATTATCGAGGTCCACATAGACCAGCGCAAAAGACATGTTCTTATGTGCCAGAAGGCTGATCAGAAGGTCCATTCTGGCTGTGATCTTGATACGGTTCGGAAGGCCGGTCAGTGTATCGAAGTGATTCATCTGATACAGCCGTTCCTCGTTTTCCTTCATGGCGCGGTTATATTCCGTAAGAAGCGAATTCTGCCGCTTCGTTTCTTCCTCACGTTCCTTCAGTTCCACATTCGCTTTTTCCAGATCTTCGGTCTTCTTCTCGACCTTCTCGATCTCCACGGCAAGACGGCGGTTATATGCCATGATAATACTCACGACAAGGATGGTCACTGCCGTGGTGGCCAGACCATTTACCGCATACTGGTCACCGAAACGGATGATATTCACGATGGTCATGACCATCTGAAGAATATTAACGATAATAGCAACACGGAAACCTTTCCGGCTCAGCATCTGCACGATGAGTACGGAAAGGAGAAGCTGGATCAATGTCAGGAAGCCCCGGAAAGCATGCAGGAACAGAAGTTTGGATGTCATTGCCACGATCGGATTGACGACGGCAAAAACACTGAAAAGGATGACATAGACTACGATCCATACCGTATCGTGTCCGCCCTCCCGTTCCGGATGCAGCGTGGTATCGATGAATCTTTCGATAAATCCTCTGGACCCGCTTTTTTCCGGTTTATTCACTTTCTCCTGATCTGTGGCCATATTGCCGTTCACCCCGAAGCCTTTTCATCCATTCTGCAAGCTAGATTCAAGCACAGTATAGCCGATTAGTGAACAATTTGTAAAATGGGAATGGTATAATACCGTGAAACACTAACTTTACGGAGGTCCTCCATGTTTATTCCGAAAGCCGCCATTTTTGATCTCGACGGAACGCTATTTGACTCCATGTGGATCTGGAAAAAGATCGATGAAGAGTTTCTGCGGCGTCGCGGCATCACCTGTACCGATGATTATTCGGATGCCCTGAAATCCATGGGCTGGCAGGAAGGCGCGGAATATACTGTCGGGCGTTATCACCTTTCCGAAACTCCGGAGCAGGTCATCGAAGCATGGTTCGACATGTCTCGTGAGTTCTATGCCCACCGTATTCAGATGAAGCCTTTTGCCAAAGAGTACCTCCGGCTTTTGGAAGAGCATCACGTTCCCATGGCTGTCGCCACCTCCATGGAGCCACAGGAAAACATCGCCATTTCCCTGAATGCACATGGCATCGCTTCTTTATTCCAAAACATCACCCTCTCTACGGAAGTCACACGCGGGAAAGGTTTCCCGGACATTTACGAGCTGGCCGCGTCCCGTCTCGGTATCGCGCAATCCGACTGTGCCGTTTTCGAGGACATACTCGTAGGGATCCGCGGTGCCGCCAAGGGCGGGTTTCAGACCGTAGGCATCTACGACATCGTCTCCGACAACAACTGGACGGACATCAAAAAAGAAGCAACTCTCGCCGTACGTTCCTGGCAAGAGCTGCTCTGAAGGATATTCTCCTTGTTCCTGCATATATTTTTTTCGATTCCGGTCACCCCCCTTTCGGGAGGACATCACACGCGATGGATCTCCGGGATCTCTTCGTCCTCATCCACATAGACGATCGCATGCTTGGTCTTTCTTCCGTGAAGCGTGGAATACACACCGCAAAGTCCGACGATCAGCATAAGACCGGATACGATCAGGACCTCCGCCCAGAACACCACATACTGTTCCGCAAGCCGGGCCGATCTTTCCTGATACGGAACCTTGATCCCGTTTATGTTTCCGTCCACGGTGTTCTTCAGCGGGAAGAATTTCTTGTAAAGAGTCAGCACATTAAAGCGTCCTGTGTTGTTGATGACCTCCATGCTCGTGCTTGTTCCCTGGGAATAACCGATCGTATCTCCCATGACTTTGATCAGATCGTTATAGGCAATATTCTTGATCGGATCCGTCAGGAGCACTTCGTAGCAGGTCACTGCCAGATCCTGCTCTTCAACGGTGCCGCTTCCTTCTCCTCCGGGCTCCAAAGACGCCTGTCCGCCTTTTCGGGAAACCGGACCGTTGATCAGGTGGGCCAGTTCACTGAATTCCACATATGCGCGCGGTTTGGTCACGCCGGTCGCTTCCGCGATCGCGTCATCGCCCTCGCAGACAACGCCGACTACTTCATACCGGATATTGGCGATCTCCACCAGTGCCCCAAGCACATCGTAGGAATGGAAAAGATTCCAGGCCAGCTGTGTATTTAAAACAATAGCATACCTGTCTCCGTCTTCCGGCTGAAGGAATCCGCCGCTCTCAAATCGGAAGGGATGGATCGCTCCATAATAGCCACCGACACCGACGATCTCCGCCGAGTCGACCGAACCCTGCTCCACCTTATCGATAAACCCTTTGGCGGAATACACGGCCGACGAAGAGTAACAGTCCATCCACAGATTCTCAATGCTGCTAAGAAGCGCCTGGGATCTTGCATCCGAACCGTTGTTGGAACGTTCGGTGTTATCCAGTTCGTCGTGAAGCTGCTTCACCGATTCCGTGTTCAGTCCGCCCGATCTGGAACGGGGTGCCGAACCATCTTCCTGTTCCAGGCCCAGGGCAAGCACGGTAAGATGACGGTATGACATCTTACTCGATCCGAAGTATTCCGCCCGGTACTGGAAAGTCTGGCCGTCCAGCACGGTATGGATCCGGATCACCGACGCCACGATTGAAGCGATGCATAAAGCTACGATCACAAAAGGAATCACGATCGCCACATAGTGCCACGTACGGCACAGCGCCGCCCATCGGTTATGGAAGAATCTCTTTATTTTGGACTTCAATCCCATTTAGTTGCTCTCCCCCTGTGCAAGGCGTACCTGTTCTCCGTTCTTGATCGGTTTTTCGGTCCTGACGATACAGTATGCAAAGCTGATCCCCGAACCTTCGATAGCGCAGGAGGTGGCATCTTCCGCCAAAACCTTGACGCTCACTTTTCTGGCAATATATCTTTCTCCGAGAGGAGAATTCTTCGTAACAAGGATGTATATGAAGGATCCTTCCGAATCCTGCTGGACCGCACCCTTCGGCACCACATTCTCATACTGGCGGTTCGATGTGGAGATCGTGCAGTTTACGGTAGTCGCGCCCGGCATCAGCCAGTAACCCGTGACCGAGATCCTCAGGATACAGTTGTTGACCGGATCATTCGGATCCGGGCGGACCGTATCCAGTATGGCCGTATCACAGTAATCCGTACGGATATCCATTCCCTGATACAGACCCTCGGCAGACTTTCTGTCCACCGGACACTCGATATAGAAACCGGCCTCCATGTCCGCGATCACGAACAGGACCTGATCTTTGGTCGTTTCGTCTCCACGGTTGATATTGCACTGGATCAGACATCCCGAGATTGGCGCCTTGATCTCTGTCAGAGAATACAGTTCCTCGAGTTCCTTGATCTCTTTTTCCATCTCCTCAAGTTCCTTCTGCGTCTCGGCTTTTCTGTCCTTTTCCTTATCGCTGTTGATCGCATCGGTGGTCACGGCATCGGAATACGAATTCTGGCTTTGGGTCAGAGAATGCTCGGCATCCCGTACGGCCTTCTCCGCATCTTCCAGCTTCGGAAGGTTTTCCAGTTCCATCAGCTTGTCCTCTGCATCCTGCAGATCCGCCTGAAGCTTCACTGCCTCGGTCTCCTTGGCCGTGATCTTATTCGCATAATCGATCACCTGATTGTAGTAGGACTGATATGCCGCGTTCATGTTATCGACTGCCATCTGCGCCTCTTCCACGGCCTTCGTGCACTTCGTCAGACGGTCGGCATCGAACATCGGATCATCCGGATCCGTGATGCACTGTTTCAGCGCGATCTGCGCCTGCAGGAGCTGATCGTTCAGTTGCGGGATCGCCGAATAAGCTTCGTTTCTCTTTCCTTCCGCATCCTCTTTCTTGGACTCCAGCGTGCCCTTATCCGCATTGATCTGATTGATCCGGCTGTTGATATTGGCAATATTATTCTTTTCCTGCTGGATCAGTGCATCCTTGTTTCTGCACTCTTCCAGTGTCTTTCTTGCTTCTTCCAGTGTCTTCTGTGCCATTTCCACAGAAGACTGGTAATCGTAATAGTCTGCAGGACGGTTCGGCTCACGGTTTTCGTATTCGATCTCTTTCTTCTTATCTTCCAGAGCCTTCTTCTTGCTCTCGAGTTCCTCTTTGTTCTCCGGTGCTTTTATCGTGGCAAGCACATCACCTTTCTGGACATCACCGTACAGAAAAGCCTGCACATCTTCGATGGTAAAAGAACCCGGAGCCTTGATCTCCTTGGTCACATTCGCCTGTACCGTGCCCTGTGTCTTATTGATGGAACTCAGCGTCGAGCCATAGATCTGCATCGTGCTGACCTGGGTAAGCGTCATATTCATGATCGTGTTGGAAAAGAACGTAAGTATTCCCATCAGCGCGAGGAAGATGATGAATCCTCTCACGATCCACTTTCTGCTTTTCTTTTTTGTTCTGACTTCAGCCATCTTGCTACCTCCCGGATAAAGCACTTCTTCTTATTTGATTCCCGAACGGGAAATACCTTCCACCAGATACTGTTCTCCGTAAAGGAAGATCAGAAGCGGCGGAACCATGAATATAAACGAAGCGGCAAAGGCCACACCGACCTCGGACGCATTGATCTGCGAAAGGAATACCGAAAGAGGCTGTTTGCCCGCATCCTCCAGGAGGATCAAAGGCTGCTCGACCATGTTCCAGTAATCGATAAACAGAAGGATCGCCATGGCGTAGATCGCGCTCTTACACATCGGCAGGCAGATCCTGGTAAAAATATTCCACTCATTCGCGCCGTCCAGTTTCGCCGCCTCGATGTACGACGACGGGATCTGACGCATGTATTTACTGAGAAGGAAAATACTGAATGTGGAGAAGATACCCGGCAGTATGATCGCCCACCAGGTGTTATAGATACCCAGCTTATTGGCGATCAGGTAGTTCGGGACGAGCGTGACCTGGAAAGGCATGAGCATCAGGATCACGTAGGAGAAGAACAGGACTTCTCTTCTCTTTCTTCTGTATCTTGCAAAACTGTAGGAAGCCAGGCATCCGACGATGATCTGGCCGAGTACGATCGGTACCACCAGGGCCACGGAGTTCCAGAATTTCAGGAGGTACGTCGGGCTCAGGAAAAGGAGCGTCTTGTACTGGCTGAAGGAAACGGAATCCGGGATCATCTTCAGTTTCGGCGTGGTGGACAGATACGTCTTCGTTTCCGCCGCAGCGGAAGACAGACTGTTATAAACCGCGCTGTAATTGGTCTTGATCTCATCCGTGGACATAAAAGAATCCAGGATCGTCAGCACGATCGGCATCAGGGCGAAGATCGCCACGGCGATGGCCAGGATCAGGCCGAGTACCATCCAGATCCGTCCGGTGATCTTGTGCACCTTCGCGCGTCTCTTCGCTTCGGCTCTACCCTTCGCGTTTCTTCTTTCGATCTCTTCGTCGGAAAGACGGACGATCTCGACTTCCTGAATGTCACGTATCGAGCCGTGATCGTGTTCACCCTCTTCATGGTGAACACTTTCGTTTCTTAACTGCAATGGAGTGATCTCATTCTTCTTCATGGCTCACTCCTCCGTATCCCTACCGAGACGGTTTTCGGCGATGAACAGCGCACCGACGATGATGATCATGGCGATACACATGATGATCGCCGCAGCTGTCAGCTTGGCATTATCCAGATGCGAGAACATATTGTTCATGAAATTCTGGAGCATGTAGAGCGCATCCACCGGATAGTCACCGGTTAGAAGATATACTTCACGGAAGATCTTAAAGGAGTTGATCAGGGACATGATCCCTACGAAGAAGATCGTCGGCCACAGATACGGAAGCTTGATGCTGAAGAACCGTCTTACGGCACCGGCCCCGTCCATCTTGGCGGACTCGAGCTGCTCCTGGGGAACAGCGGAGATCGCGGAAATAAAAAGTACCATATTGTATCCGAGGTTTTTCCAGAGGAAGAGGATCAGGATAACCAGTCTGGACCAGTCCGATTTCATCCAGTCGATCTTATCGATTCCGAACCATCCCATGTAGGTGTTCATCGCACCGTTATAACTGAACATGACCTGCCAGATCAAAACGATGGATGCAACCGGCACCATCATCGGATTCAGCATGATGCTTCGGAAAGCACTCTTTCCCGGGAGCTTCGAACTAAGAAGCAATGCCAGAAGAAGAGACAGAAGCACGGCCAAAGGAACTGCCAGTCCTGCGAAGATCAGTGTGTTCTTCGCGGCACTACGGAACGCCTGGTTGTTCCATACATTTACGTAGTTATCGACACCGACGAACTCGGTATTGGTTGCACTTCTCTGGAATGACTGGACCAGTACGATCAGCATCGGTCCGAAGAAAAAAAGAAGAACTCCCAGCAGGCTCGGCGTAAGATAGCCGGTAAAAATGCACCATTCGCGGAAGTTCTTCTTTCTTCTTCCTCTAATCCTTCTTTTTCTTACTTCATCTGGATTATATTCGTGTGCTGCCATGGGTGTTCCTTTAATATCTCTTCTAAAACAGAATCCAAAACCTCGATTCCATTCTATCATAATTTTTCATATTCAATTCTCGAAATGAGGAGGGGGTGGGAGCGAGGGGGGTGATCCTCGCTCCCGGGGTATGAAAGTAAATAGAAGATAGTAAAGGTTCTATTCTATTTGTCTTAGGGAGATGGGTTTGGAGGATGCTCTCCCTTTCGACATTTTCATTCTCTCATTCGGGAATGACTATCAAGTGACCTTTAAGTGACAGAATCGTCACTTTCGGAAAGGCCGGTCCGGATGATCCTGGAATCATCTTTCATTTACGATGGTATTCACCTTGTTCTGGATGATCTTGCATACATCGTCCGCCGAACGCTGGTTCTGGAAGAATGCCGGCACTTCTTCGTTGATGACTGCAGTCACAGCCGGATCTTCGTTAAACTTCGACGTGATCTTCGAGATCAGGTCCTTCAGTGCTTGTACAGAATTGTCGGACATATCCAGTGTATACGGATCGTTTCCGTCGATATCGTAGAACTCTTCCGGGTTTTCCTTGAAGCGTTTCTTGTCTTCCTCGTAGGAAGCGATCTCAGCCTTTACATTGCCGTCAAAAGCACTCTTACTCATCGGCATGCAGTAATTCTCTCTGGTAAGTTTCGTCTGCTGCTCTTCTTCGAAAAGGAACCGGATAAAATCCCATGCCTCTTCCTTATGTTCGGATGCGGCGGAGATCGCCAGCGTCATGCCGGAATAGGCCAGAAGCCCGGATTGCTTTTCGGACGGCACGCCAATGAACGTGACTTTTCCTTTTCTCCGCTGCATGGCTTCTGCGTAACCAGTTAAGTTTGCAACCGAAACTCTTTCCAGCGCGATCAGGTCATTTTCGAACTTGTCGCCGTCATAACCGCCCATACCCGGACCCGGATCCATTTTCGAACTGACCGCAGAAGATAGGAAATCATCACTGACATCATCTCCTCCGTACTTCTTACAGATCTCGAGAAGTTTCTTAAATCCGGCACCGTCAAACTCAACTTTCTTCGTATTATAATCGATAAAATCCGTAAGATTTGCAAGCAGTGACTGATACAGAAGACCGCTCTTGGTCTCGCCGTCAAATGCCATCATCTTATTCGGAAGATTACTCATGATCTGGTCGAACTCATCATACGTCCATCCGGAACGATCCCCGACCACATCTTTATTGCCCAGGAAACCTTCAACGTTGAAATGCACAGGGATCTGGAAAAGCTTTCCGTTATCTTCAAAAGCACGGAAAACATTATCGAAATACTGATCTCTGGACAATCCGTTGGCTCCGTCGATCATGGTATTCAGATCCAGAAGGATCCGGTCGGTATTAAACTGCGTCATTCCGGAAAAGTCCAGAAGGATATCCGGACCGGATGCCGAGAGCATATCCAGATAAAGCGTATTGACTACGTTACTCATGTTCTTCTCATAACTATCGGCGGAAAAGTCGATATCATTGGAATAGTTATGGACACGGATCCTGGATTTATGGTTCGGATCCTTGTTATATGCCACGATATAATCCATCATCTCGCTGTCCGGTGTATTGGCGCTGCCCATCTCAATAACGGATTTGCCTGCATGCGGGTTTTTCTCCGCACGCTTGAGTGTAATGAAATACGTCGTCGACTCCGACTCCGCCTTGTTTCTTGCAAAATGCGACTCCGTACGGAAGAAGCAGATCTCATCCTCATTAAAGATATGGACTTCATTCGGCATGAGATCGAGATAGTTATAATCCACATCATTCCAGTCCAGAAGTTCCTTCGAATCTTTACTGAAAAGGTCGAAAGTTCCGATCGTATCGGAGTCCATCCTGTACAGTCCGTCCGGTCCGGAGAATACGGCATATTCATTGATGTATTCGACTTGTTTTTCATCCTTATAGGAGAAACTGTCCAGATCGATCTCTTTCAGGCTGCACTTCATATCCGTGTAGTCAGTGTTCCACTTCTGGACGTAGGAATAATACTTTCCGTTCTGGACGAAGAGGGATCCGGTAAAATCTTCATCCTTTATCTCCTTCAGTTTTTTTCCGTCTTTATCAAGCAGGTAGATCGTGCCGTATGCCGGAATGATCATGTTTTCGTTATCCAGGAAATAAACCTTTACGTTCCACAGATCCTGTATACTCGGATCGAGTTTGATCTCCTTCAGTTTTTCTCCCTGCGCGGAGAAAGACACGACAGTGTTTTCTTCTGTGCATTTTTGTTGAGAATACTCGGTAAAGATTCCAGTTATCTCTCCGTTCGGTCCGGGAAAGAAATTAGTCATACTGGAGTTTTCGAATTTGATCTTACCTGTCACCTCAAGATCCTTATTCATGAGGAGCATTCCACTGTCATAATACTCGTTATAGACCTTCATGTATTCGTCCCATGCCTTCGGATCACAGGTATCGATCTTCTCGAGCTTTTTCTCGACATCTGCCGGCATTTTATAATAGACGAAATAGTTTGCAACGATCGTGTCTCCGACGATGCAGCAGTTATTCAGAGTGCTGCTCTCGACTTCTTTGGTTTTATCGAAATCAAGCTTCACTTCTCTTTCCGTGACCTCGAAATAAGGATCTGACTCGGAAATAACTTTCTTCTTTTCCTTCTTGCCGGATCCGCCGGAACCGCCTTTCTTTCCGCACGCTGCAACCGGTAATGCCATTGTCAGGATCAGCGCAAACGAAAGAACACTCTTGATCGTTTTCTTCATAAACAAGCCTCCAAATAATACTCTCTTCTTAAATGTCTTTTTATGTGAATAGACGTTTTGACGCTTTCCATTATAGACACGCCGCCGGAAAACGGGATGACGGAATAGTCACCCTGACACCAAAAGCGATTACAGTTCCGTCACAAGTAGATTTTCTTCGTAAAAGGAATGAAACAAAGCTGTCCGGGAGCGTTTGTGTAAAGAGTATATCCGGCGCTTGCCGGCCCGGCTTATTTCCGGTCTTCAAGCATGCCTTTTGCACAGTTAAAAAACACGAAGGAAACAATCAGGTTCACACCGGCCAGGACCAGGAATGTGAGCGGGAAAAGGAAAGAGGACATATTGTTGATGGAAACACCGACTGAGTTGCCCAGAGAGAATTCGAAAATATACATGGCCGTGATGATCACCAGTGTCAGCCCCAGGCGCATGTTTCTGGAAGAGTCCAGATTTAAAGCCCGGAGCGACGTCAGATATGCTGAGGCGAAGAACAGGGCACTGCTTGCATAGAATACCGTCGCGCAGGCAATAAAGAGCGGTGAAAGACGGGCAAAGAGAGCGACCATGGAAAAGCAGACCACACCTTCAAAGAAAGCCTTGTATACCGAAGCCATAGAGCAGTAAAGGAGTTTCTTTACCGGACGGCTGGGCACCAGATAAATATACGGTTTACTGAACTCGTCTGTCATTCTTCCCGTGGTCACGGTAAAGAAAAGGACGTAACTCAGGATCACGATGGAGAATACCTCCATGACCTGAGGATACATTCCCTTCAGGCGGAGCCGGTAGAAGACGCCGCCCATGAGAATGGAGACGGCCACCAGGATCAGCGAAGTGCGGTCAAACAGAAGGAACAGGCTCCTTCTTTGTTCCGTCAGCTGCCTTTGCAGAAAAACAGCTGATCCTTTTCTTTTTCCGTAGAGCGGTTTCTTACTGTTTCTGGAAACATTTTTCCGTGTCCATGCGGAGGAATCCACCACACCGTCCGGATGCGCATAAGCGTAAAGGTTTCCGGTGGATGTCAGTACATCTTCGTAATAATCCGACCGGGTCCGGGATACCATGAATACACCCAGAAGCGGAAGGAAAAGGGTCAGGGATGCATAAAGAAGTGCATACGGATACTCCCCGTCCAGGGCATGATCCAGGAATCCTGCCGTCCATCCGCCGATGGGGACCTGATGCAGGATCGGGTTCTGGGAAAACCGGATGATCGAATCTTCGATATCCGTGCCGCGTATAATGAATACGGTCAGTCCTCCGATGATGATTCCGAGCAGAAGATACATCACAACGAGCGTGAATCTGCGAAGACGCGGTCTTGTCGCCGTCAGGGAATAGATCGCTATGGAAGAGATGGAACAGGATACCGAGAGCATGAACCAGGCCAGCATGATGATGATCAGTTCCTTGATCCAGAATCCGAAATAGATGCGGAGATTGATAAGCTGCATCACAAGAAACAGTGTGGCAATGATACTGGCGGAAAACTGACGCATCACGCCGTACATCAGGATGCGGTTCGGTGTGATCGGTGACACGAACATCATGCGGATATCCGCGGGACGGAAGATCGAACTTCCTCTTTTGATGCCGATGTTCATGGCCAGGAATGTAAAACTGAGGCAGACGACAGTCGCCGTGCAGTGAAACCGGTTAACGGCATCATGGATGATATGGCTCTCTCCCACATCGTCCATGACCTGCAGAAAATAGAACACAAAATAGGCAACGACGACCAGTGCGGCGATCCAGAAAGAAGGATGCTTCATCCTCTCTTTGATCCGGTTTTTAAACTGCGTATAGAGTACGTAAAAACAAGCGCCCATCTTCGTTCCCTACTTACCCTGTTTCTTCTCGTTTTTGTGTTCGGGTTTTTCCGCTTTTTCCGCATTCTTGTTTTTCGATTTCTTATCTTTCTTCTTTGGCGGAGGCGTAGGACGTGATTTCTTCGCCGGCTCTGTTTTCGTCTTCTCCACCGGTGCAAGATCCGGATCATCTTCGATGGAAACTTCCGAAGATACGGGAACTGTCTTTTTCTTTTCTCCTTCTGCGGTCACGGCGGAAGGTTCCGCTTTCTCGTGCTTCTTCCCGTCCGGATGTTTCACGGACTGGTTTTCCACTTTCTTTTTCGGATTTTTCTTCTCTTTATCGCGCTTCGTCTCCTCTGCGGAAGCTTCCTTATCTGAAGCCTCATCCTTCGGCTTCAGAAGTTCCGGTTTCTCCGTCTCCTCAAAGAAGATCTTCTCCAGTGCATCTACACCGAGACCGGCCACTTCTTCTTTGGTATGGCAGGACAGGACACGTCCCCGGGAAAGAATATACGCTTTATCCCAGATGCCTTCTACCGAGGCGATCATGTGGGTCGAGATCACGATCGACACACCCCTCTTCGCAAGAGAGATGACCAGAGTCTTCAGTTCTTTTATCGCGTGAGGATCCAGGCCGATCATCGGCTCGTCCAGAAGAAGCAGTTTCGGATGCGGAAGCAATGCGCAGATGATGGAGACTTTCTGCTGCATACCTTTCGACAGATCCTTGCAGAGCTGCTTGCGCCGCTCGGTCAGACGGAAACGCTCGATCAGGGCATCTGCGTCCTTAAGGGCGGTCTCTCTGTCCAGTTTGTATGCACGGATGATAAATTCGAACTGCTCTTCCATCGTCAGCATCTCGTAAAGACACGGGAACTCCGGAACATAAGTCAGGATGCGCTTGGCTTCGATAGACGTACCCGGGTGACCGCCGATGGTGATCTCGCCTTCATGCCGTAGAAGCCCCAGGATACACTTGATGGCAGTGGATTTGCCGGCTCCGTTCGGGCCAAGAAGGATACTGATCTCGCCTTCGTTACAGTCCAGGGAAATGTCCCGGTTTGCTACCTGTTTTCCGAATTTCTTGGTAAGGCCTCTGACCTTCAGCATCTCTCCCAAACTGTTCACCCGCTTCCCTTATAGTAAATTCAGTCTAGCATTTTTTACTATTTTCGACCATTCTTTTCACAAAATATTGATTTTCATTTTATACTAGTCTTTAATAAGAGATATGATTTTCATTTTACGAAAGCACGCTGTTTCGGGGGAACAGAAAAACTTCGCCAAGTGCTTTTCGGAAAGGATGGGGAGTATGTTTAAGATCGTTACCAAGCGTCAACTCAATGAAGCTGTCACACTCATGGAGGTCGAGGCCCCGTACATTGCGGCGAAGGCCAAGGCCGGCCAGTTCATCATCTTCCGTATCGATGAATACGGCGAGCGTATCCCGCTGACGATTGCCGATACAGATCCGGCGCGCGGGACGGTCACGATCATCTTCCAGGCGGTCGGTACTTCTACCAAGACTCTCGCTTTGATGAACGAGGGTGATTTTATCCAGGATTTTGTTGGTCCTCTTGGCAATGCCACGGAGATCGAAGGATATAAAAATGTATGTGTTGTCGGTGGCGGCGTGGGCTGCGCGATCGCGTATCCTTCGGCAAAAGCACTGCACAACGCGGGTGCGCATGTAGACATGATCGCGGGTTTCCGTAACAAGGACATCGTGATCTTGGAAGACGAGATGCGTGCCGTCAGCGATAACCTCTATGTCACCACAGATGACGGTTCCTACGGCGAGAAGGGATTCGTAACCAACAAGCTGCAGTCCCTGATCGATGCCGGCAACAAATACGATCTGGTCATCGCGATCGGACCGATCCCGATGATGAAATTTCTGGCCGAGGTCACAAGACCTTACGGCATCAAGACGCTGGTCAGCCTGAACCCGATCATGATCGACGGTACGGGCATGTGCGGCGGCTGCCGTGTAACAGTCGGCGGCAAGATCCGTTTTGCCTGTGTGGATGGCCCGGACTTTGACGGACACGAAGTCGACTTCGATGAACTTATGAGAAGAAATTCCTACTATAAAGCCCAGGAGCGCGAGAGCGCCAGCCACGAATGCCGTATGCTGGCCGCGGGCAATGCTGCAAAGGAGGAACAGAAGAATGGCTAATCTTTCCCTGACTAAAGTACCTATGCCGGAGCAGGATCCAAATGTCCGCAACCGGAATTTTGACGAGGTGGCACTCGGCTATACAGAAGAAATGGCAAAAGAGGAAGCGACCCGCTGCCTTAACTGCAAGAACCGTCCGTGTGTCAGCGGATGCCCGGTAAACGTAAGGATCCCGGATTTCATCGCGCAAGTCGCACAGGGTAATTTCGAAGAAGCGTATCAGATCATTACCTCGACCAACTGCCTGCCGGCAGTCTGTGGCCGTGTCTGCACACAGGAGACCCAGTGCGAGAGCAAATGTGTCCGCGGTGCCAAGGGTGAGAGCGTCGGCATCGGCCGTCTCGAGCGTTTTGTCGCCGACTACCATATGGCGCACGTTTCCGATCCCGTTCCGTCAATCGAAAAGAACGGTCATCGTGTGGCCGTGATCGGTTCCGGTCCGTCCGGACTGACCTGTGCCGGAGACCTGGCGCGTCTCGGATATGAAGTGACCATATTCGAAGCTTTCCACAAGGCCGGCGGCGTACTGGTTTACGGTATTCCGGAATTCCGTCTCCCGAAGGCGATCGTGCAGAAGGAAGTCGACCGTCTGGAAGCACTCGGCGTAGAAGTCCGGACCAACTTTGTTATCGGCAAGACCCTTACCATTGATGAGATCTTCGCGGAAGGCTACGAAGCTATCTTCATCGGATCCGGTGCAGGTCTTCCGTCTTTCATGGGCATCGAAGGTGAATCCCTTATCGGCGTTTACTCCGCCAATGAGTACCTGACACGTGTCAACCTCATGAAGGCATATCGTGAGGATTACGACACACCGATCCGCAAGAGTACCGCTGTCGCCGTCGTCGGCGGTGGCAACGTGGCGATGGACGCAGCCCGTACAGCCAAGCGTCTCGGAGCAGAGAAAGTATATATCGTTTACCGCCGTTCCGAAGCGGAAATGCCGGCCCGTGCGGAAGAAGTCCATCACGCCAAAGAAGAGGGCATCGAGTTCATGTGCCTGAATAATCCTGTACGTATCCTCGGCGCCGAGAACGGTGAAGTCCGTGCCATCGAGGTCATCTCCATGGAGCTCGGCGAGCCGGATGCTTCCGGAAGAAGAAAGCCTGTCGCTGTTCCGGGCTCCGAGCACGAGATCGAGGTCGATACCGTGATCATGTCCATCGGTACATCCCCGAATCCTCTTATCCGCAGCACCACAGAAGGTCTGGATGCCACATCCCGCGGCTGTCTTGTCGCCGATGAAAATATGGCCACTTCCCGTCCGGGTGTGTACGCCGGCGGTGATGCCGTGACCGGCGCCGCCACCGTTATCCTCGCCATGGGTGCCGGAAAGACCGCCGCTGCCTCGATCGATAAGTACATCAAGGAGAAAGGCTGAGGCCGGGTCACAAACTAAGTAATTCTGAAAAGGCGCTGTTTCAATGAGCAGCGCCTTTTGCATGACACATCCGTCACGCAAGATTTTTTGATCCTTGATATAGTAGAATCAGGTTGGGACGCGAGATGCGTGATAGGGCGCGCGGATCGTAATATGTGATTGGCGAGGACATTATGAAAAGATCTTCTTTAGGGCAAAAAGGCGGGGCGGCTCTCCTCTCTGCCATCTTTCTTCTTTCTTCCTGTAAACAGACTGACACGACTTCGACAGGCGTAGATACTTCTTCTGCCGCTTCAGAAACGACTTCCGTGACCGTTTCCACCTCCGACGTCAAAAGCACTTCCGACGGAGAAACAGTAGCTTCTTCTGAAACCTCCGGATCCACGGAGGACTCCTCTGCACCGGTCATCACCCAGACGTCCGCAGAATCCTGGTCGCCGTCCGCCACTTCGGAAACGCAGGATCTTGAAGATGTGTTTTCCCCTGATCATAACAAGATGACGGATGCCCACGACGAACTTGCGGAAGAATTCAGAAAGCTTCCGGGCGTGGTCAATGTGGTAAAGAAGCCTAACTACGAAGACAACCAGTATATCCTGATCTATGAAATGCCGATCGATCACAACGATCCTGATAAGGGCACGTTCCAGCAGCGCGTGTTTATCAATCTGAAATCCAAGGACGCGCCAAACCAGTTCACGATTGGCGGATATAATCTCTATTACGGCATGTATGACGGAGGGTATTACGACGAAGCCGAGCCGCTTTTTGCGAAGACATACGGCTGCAACCTGATTGAGCCGGAATACCGTTTTGACGGATTGTCCAAGCCGGAAGGTTTCTCGAATGAAAAAGCCGACTACTGGGAATACCTGACCTGTGAACAGGCATCGGAAGATTTCCATTTCATCATGGAAAGCCTCAAGACGATGCTGACCGGCAAATGGTGTATCGAAGGCATGAGTAAGGGCGGCGAGTTTACGGCTTACCAGCTCTCCCGCTATCCGGACGATGCCGATCTGTTCGTTGCCGAATGCGCCATGCTGAAGATGGGTGAAAATACTCCCGGCCTGTATGATTATATCTACAACACAGCCGGCGATGACCGCTACGGAAAAGAGAAAGCCAAGAAATACAGAGAGCTTCTTCTTGAGTTCCAGGTGGAGATGATCAAGCACCGGGACGATCTCCAGGACGATTACTGGTACGAAGCCACGCATGTTTATAATATGCAGTTTGCTTCCACCTTCACGAAAGAGATCCTCTTCGACTGTACGGTCCTGGATCTTTCACACCTTTATCAGTATGAAAGCGAAGGCGAACTCGAAGACGATGCCAGAGGAGATATATTCAAGAAGATGCAGGATACCTTGGAACTGAAGGACGCCACAGGGCCGACGGAAAAAGGACTGTTCCGGAAAAATGCCTTCGAAGTTCTGAATAACCTGTACGGACCATGGCAGTATGCCTATGTAGATACAGCCTCGTCCAGTCCGGAAGTCGGAAACCTGTATGGTTTCATGCTTCAGTGCTACCACGAGGACGGATATTTCGACTATGACTTCTCCTATCTCCGCGAAGCGCTGGAAAAGGACGGCAGCGGTGCATCTTTGTACATTACAAAGGAAATGGAACCGGAAGTATACGGATACCGGATCGCGGATCACCATAAAAATCTATCCTACCGGCCGGATGTAACAGAAGCGAGGATCCGTGCTGTGGAAACGACGCAAAAACCCTTGATCCTGGTCAATGGACTGAGCGATCTCTACCAGGTCGCGGAAGTCAAGGAATGCGACAACCCCAACACGCACATCTTTAACATACCCAGTTCTTTTCACGACGAGATCTCGCTGGAATACTTAAGCGAAGAACAGTTCAAAGAATATGACGCCATCGTCCGCGAAGCACTGGGGATCTGACCCGTCCGAACCTGTATCTATGCACTTCACTTTTATGTTGCTATAATACCTGTCGAGTAATACCAATTGAGGTGAAGCGTTATGAAGATCGTAGTACTGGACGGATACACATTGAACCCCGGAGATATTTCCTGGGAGCCATTTGAAAAGCTCGGCGAACTGGTCGTTTATGACTACACGGCACCGGACGAAACCGTATCGCGCCTTCAGGGCGTGTCGGTCTGTCTGACCAATAAGACATGTTTTCCGAAAGAGGTACTACAGCAGCTTCCGGACCTTCGCTACATCGGATGTCTGTCCACCGGATTTAACGTTGTCGATATCGAGTATGCCCATGAGCACGGCATCACCGTTACGAATATTCCCGAATATGCCACCTTTGCCACTGCGCAGATGACCATTGCGCTGATCCTGGAGATCGCAGATAAAGCCGGACACCACAGTGCTCTGGTACACGATGGGGTCTGGACGAAGAACAGGGATTTCTGTTTCTGGGACGGACCGCTGATCGAGCTTTGGGGCAAGACTCTCGGTCTTTTCGGATTCGGAAAGATCGCTTCCCGCGTCTCGAAGATCGCTTCCGCACTGGGCATGCGTGTTCTCGCCTGCCGCCGGTCGGAAGTCACCGAAGAGATGAAGAACGCCGATCCCCAGGTCACCTTCGTCGATGCCGAAACACTTTGGAAAGAATCGGACATCCTCTCTTTCCACTGCCCGCTGACCTCTGCCACCACCGGTCTGGTCAACAGTGAGATCATCGCGAAGATGAAAGATGGCGTAATCCTGATCAACACATCAAGAGGTCCGGTCCTCGACGAAGCCGCTGTGGCAGAAGCACTTGCGTCCGGGAAGATTGCCGCGCTCGGTGCCGACGTGGTCAGTGTCGAACCGATCCGTGAGAATAATCCCCTTCTTTCCGCACCGAACACCTACCTCACTCCGCACATCGCCTGGGCACCTTTTGAGACCAGAAAACGCCTGATGGGTGTGGCATCGGAAAACCTTTCCGCCTACCTGAAGGGCGTGCCCGTGAATGTCGTGTCCTAAATGTTTGGCAAGTACCGCCGTTTGTGGTATCCTTAATCGAGTTTGTCAGAATTAAAAGGAAAAAAGGCGATGCCGGAACACCGTCGTTTCCGTGTATCGAGTAAAAAAGGAGTCCAAATATGTTGAAAGATGCACTTTATGTGTTCCTTATATCCATGATCCCTGTCGTTGAGCTGCGTGGCAGCATCCCGGTCGGCGCGGCCCGCGGTCTTCCGTGGTACATCACGATCACGATCGCGATCATCGGAAACCTGCTTCCGGTTCCGTTCATCCTTCTGTTCGTCAGAAAGGTCTTTGACTGGATGAGAAAGTACCCGAAGCTTAAGAAGATCGTTGATTTCTGCGAAAACAAATTCGCCAAGAAAGTGGCCAAGGCCGGCAATACCGCATTCTGGACATTGGTTGGCTTTATCGCGATCCCCCTTCCGGGCACCGGTGCCTGGACAGGAAGCGGTATCGCCGCAGTTTGTGAAGTGCCTTTCAAAAAGGGAATTCTCGCGGCGATCATCGGTGTCGTGCTCGCTTCCATCGTCGTCACCCTGATCTCCTATGGCGCACTGGCCGGACTGAGCTTCCTGCTCTGATCCCCGGGAATCGGAAAGCTTTTTGATCAACCATTCTTTACCTTTCCGAAAGTACACAACAAAAACCACTTTTTGCACTGGAAAATCGTTGTTTTTCCAGTGCTTTTTTATGCGTCAGAAGCATCCGTTGGTGCTATAATGCGAAACTGTGCGAAAAGAACTGTACGCCGGGAAGGCCGTGCAGTATGAAATAGAAAGCCTGCCGCAAAGGATGCGGCAATCAAAAAACACATTAACTGAAGGGGATGTTCAAGTATGCATAACATGCTTATGAGCCTGGCGCTGATGCTTCTGATCGGATTCTGCATCAGCGGGATCTTTAAAAAACTGCATATTCCGTCGCTTCTGGGACTGATCATTACCGGTATCGTCCTGGGTCCGGCCGCGCTGAATCTTCTTGACCCGAAGATCCTGTCCATCTCCTCCGAGCTTCGTGAGATCGCGTTGATCGTGATCTTGTTCCGCGCAGGTCTGAGCCTTGATATCAGCGACATGAAAAAGATCGGCCGTCCGGCCATCATGCTGTGCTTCGTCCCGGCTTCATTTGAGATCGTAGGCGCAATCGTTCTGGGACCTGCATGCCTGGGTCTTTCCCGTATCGATTCCGCGATCGTCGGCGCCATGCTGGCGGCGGCATCTCCGGCGATCATCGTGCCGAAGATGCTCTGGCTCATGGAAGAAGGCTACGGCACGGACAAGCACATCCCGCAGCTCATCATGGCCGGTGCTTCCGCCGATGATATCTACGCCATCGTCCTGTTCACCGCTTTTATAGGCATGAGCAAAGGCGAAGGCATCTCCGCCTGGACTATCGTTTCCATTCCGATCTCCATCGTGACCGGTCTGGCCGTCGGTATTGTGATCGGTATCATAATCAGCCAGATCTTCCGCATGATCCATCTTCGTGATACGGTCAAGATCCTGCTTCTGCTGGGTATCTCTTTCCTGTTTGTCGGATGCGAGTCATTCATCTCGAAATATGTTCCCTTCTCCGGACTTCTGGCCGTTATGGCTCTCGGTGGTGCCGTGCTGAACAGACGGCCGACCGTAGCGAAGCGTCTGTCCGTTAAGATCTCCAAGATCTGGGTCGGCGCGGAACTTCTTCTCTTTATCATGCTGGGCTCCGCTGTTGAGATCAAGGCTCTGCTCTCCGCAGGTCTTGGCTCTGTACTTCTTATCCTCGGCGCCCTTCTCTTCCGTTCCGTCGGCGTTATCGTCAGCCTCCTCGGCTCCGGCCTCACCCTGAAAGAGATCCTCTACTGTGACGTGGCATACTTCCCGAAGGCTACCGTTCAGGCCGCCGTCGGTGCGATCCCGCTGGCGCAGGGACTTCTTTGCGGCATGATGGTCCTGACTACCGCCGTTCTCTCCATCCTGATCACCGCCCCGCTTGGCGCGATCCTCATGGATGTCACAGTCAAAAAATGCCTCAAGCGCAGTAAGAACCCGAGAGAACTATCGAGCCGGAACCCCGGTCTCAATCTTCCACCGGAAGAGAAAGCTTCGCAACTTACAGGAAAGCTGTAAGGCATAGTTGACGGATAACGCGTAGATACCTACACTAAATATGTTCAATAAGAATAACGAAGCGTGATATGGAGGCTTCCCATGGAAATAGCATTAGGTTTTGGAAAAGAAAAGATCAACGTGACCTTCCCGGACGAGCAGGTCATGGCAGTTCTCACGCCGAATGAGGCAGAGATCGGACTGACCGGAAGCGACGAGGTCTACCGTTCCATGCGCGAACCCATCGGTCTTCCCCGGCTCCGCGAAGTCGTGAAGAAAGGCGAGACCGTCGCAATCATCACCTCCGATATCACCCGCCCGATCCCGAGCTATAAGGTCCTTCCGGCCGTGCTCGACGAACTTTCCGCTGCAGGGATCGAAGATAAAGACATTACCATCGTATTCGCACTGGGCAGCCATGGCGGACATACCGAAGAGCGCATGCGCTACATGGTCGGCGACGCCGTCTATGACCGTGTCCGCTGCATCGATTCCGACGTCAATGACGCCGTGCATGTAGGCACCACTTCCCGTGGCACACCGGTCGACATCTTCCGTCCGGTCGTGGAAGCCGACCGCCGCATCTGCCTCGGTAACATCGAGTATCACTATTTCGCCGGATATAGCGGAGGATACAAGGCCATCATGCCGGGCGTATCCACATGGGACGCCATCCAGGCAAACCACAGCGCCATGGTTGAACCCACCGCCTGTGCCGGCCGTCTCGAGGGCAACCCGGTCCGCGAGGACATCGAAGAGAGTGGCCGCATCCTGGGCGTCGACTATATCGTCAACGTCGTTCTGGATGCCAAGAAAGAAATCATCCGAAGCTTCGCCGGTGACCCGATCCTGGCGCACCGCGAAGGCTGTAAGTTCCTGGATTCCTTTTATAAAGTAAGTATCCCCGAGCAGGCTGACATCGTTGTCGTTTCCGCCGGCGGCTTCCCGAAGGATATCAATATGTATCAGGCGCAAAAAGCACTGGATAACGCGAAGCATGCTGTCAAGGACGGGGGCATCATTGTGTGGATCGCTTCCTGTAAGGAAGGTCTCGGTGAGAAGCATTTCGAGCAGTGGCTCACGGGACATGAGAAGAGTTCCGACATGATCACCCACATCAAGACCGACTTCGTTCTCGGCGGACATAAGGCCGCGGCCATCGCTATGGTCCTTGAGCGCGCCCGTATCTTCTTCGTTTCGGATCTTGAGCATGACTTCGTAAAGCGTGTCTTCCTGGAACCGTATTCTGATATTCAGACCGCGATCGATGCCGCCATTGAAGCCAAGGGCAAGGACGCCAAGATCGTTGTTATGCCGTATGGAGGTTCCACACTTCCGAAAGTAGAAGCGTGACCGCGATCTCAGGGTTTATACATCCTCTCGATGAACCGCGGGTTTTCGGGTTTTAATAATGACTCGGCCGCCTGATCGGCCAGTCCGATAAGAAGTCTTTCATATTCACATTGAAGAGCAGACACCGTCGACATACTTCCTGTGTGTCCGTGGTTGGCGCAGGCGCATTTGTGATGGCACCGGGAACGGAGGGCACACTCTGCACATTCCTCTGCCTCGATCCGCTTCGCCTCAAGAGAATCGATCCTGGACTGATCGACACCCTCGTCGACCGAGCCGGTACAGAATCCGTCTCTCCCGATAAAATGACTGCAGGGATAGATCTTCCCGTCCAGGTCGACCATCATCTTATGTCCGCCGAAATGGCACAGGGCACTGTCCGCATCGCGTCCGCGGATATAGTTCCGGATCTTGTTATCAAAGGGCACAAAACGGAAGACCTGGTCTCCGCGGTTATTCTCTTCGTAGAAAGCTTCCACCTTCTCCAGTTCCGCAGAAAGTTTCTCGAATTTATCTTCATTCCACTTGACTCTCTCGCCGTGTGCAAGGACCATGCTGACACAACGCACACCCTTTTCCCGGAAGAAAAGCACTGAATCAGCCAGTTTCTCCACCAGGTCGGGATGGACGGTCATCATGACGACCGTATCCGGAAAAGCCTTAAGAAGCATTTGAAGTTTCGCATCCACTCTCTCCCGGGTCGGATTCCCTCCCCGGTCGACACGGCTTAGATCCTGCATCAGACCGTCGTGGGAAAGAGCCAGGATAATATGATTCTTCTTCGCAAAGGAAATAAAATCCTCATCCAGAAGGAGTCCGTTCGTCGTGATCTCAAAAGCCAGACGGACACCGGGAAGGCTTCCCATCTTCGATCCGGCATATTCCACGAGATACTCGATCTCGGATCTCGCGAGGAGAGGTTCTCCGCCGTAGAAGGAGATCTGTACACTTTGTTTCCCCTTCTCTACATCTCTTTCTACCCGTTCTGAAAGCTGATCAATGGCTTTCACGGCGATTTCTCTTGGCATATATGCCTCTTCATGCTTCTGAAGGCAATATCGGCAATCAAAATTACACTGGTGGGTCATCACCAGTGTAAGTCTTTTCGAAGCGTTGGTATTCGTCTTCTCAGCCATAAATGATCTGCCGGTCTCCTCTTTCTTTTACCTGATCAGGTCGTTTCCGTGGGAACTTGTTCCCCGCCATCCAGGATATATTCCGTGGTCTCGGTTTCCACTGTCTCATCACCCATCAGTTCTTCCTCGGTCGGTTCTGTTTCGACCGTCTCTTCACCCATCAGATACTCCTCTGTCGGATCGGTCTCGATCACTATATCCCCCATGATCATGGGTTCCGTATAGTTGGCGCCGCCACCATAAAGACCGTTAGCCAGGCCATTTGCGCCTTTCGCATTCTTAGATGTGCTCTCTCCGCAGGCCGTAGCCAGTGTCATTGTCGCCGCAAGGGCCGTTACTGCCGCTACCTTTGTTACTGTGGAAAACTTCGTATATTCTTTTACCTGATCCAGTGTCGGATACTTCGGTGCCACCGGACGATTGATCGGAGTCTTTTTCATTGTCGTGCCCTCCCTTTTTTGTCTTTCATATATTAGACGAGATAAGCGGCCGCTTCGTTGCAAAATTTTTAATGATGTCTCGATCGTATCTGGATCGCCGTTCCGGCACCGATCAGCGCCGCCCATATGAAGAAGGAGACCCACACGTTTTCATAGCCCTGTTTTACTACCGGATCCAGGAAAGACGGAAGTTTCTCCCAGGAATAAAGGAGCCCCGCCGTCGTGACAAAAGCATCGCGGATGATGTCTGCGCCGATCACGGCCGTGATGACCTTGATCGCCGGTTCCTGCAGGATACAGATCAGGATACCCACGATGATACCGATCACCAGCGCGATCAGGCATATCGCCAGAAACTTCTCCCATTCGTTATTGCCCGGAACATAGGACATGAGAAACGAGATCTGCTTATCGGAGATCAGGCTCTGGGTCGACTCGGACGCCTCGGTAAGCTTGGCCACGGAGTCGGGAGAAAACGTGATGAACAGATTCAGGTTTGCTTGGGTCTTCACGATATAGAGAATGAAGACTTTCATGATGGTGTACCATGTGAAAAACATGGAAATGAAAAACAGTGCTTTTTTATAGATGGCATAGGAAAGGATACCGAGCAGGATGCCCAGAACGATCGGGACTGCCGTGTTACACAGTGACTGGTACTCCTTCGGAACCTTCTCCAGGATCAGGACAGAGTTCAGGATATTGCCCAGCTGGACGCCCATGAAAAAACCTGCTATGGACATGGATACACGGAAAAGCCGGAATCCGAGGAAACAAAGCAGTATACCCAGCACGAAAGCGGCGATCAGTAAAAGGATGTCGATCACTTAAGGCAGTCCTCCCTATCTTATTCTTGTCTCACATTATAGTACGCTATTTTATTGCATATTGTAACAAAACGTTTTCATTTGACCGACACTTTTACGTAAATTTACCTTGCGATTATCGTCTGACTTTGCGAAAATAGAAACAGTGATTCTATTCTAGGAAATCGGGAGGTTGTTTTATGCTATACAATGATAAGATCTGGGTTGGCGGCACTACAGAAAAATGCTTTATCGAGCCGTCCAAGGCAAATCGTCACGGTTTGATCGCCGGTGCTACCGGTACAGGTAAATCAGTAACACTTAAAGTGCTCGCCGAGAGTTTCTCCGATATGGGAGTTCCGGTATTCCTTGCAGATGTTAAGGGAGATATGTCCGGTATCTGTGCGGCCGGCGCGAATAACGAAAACATGCAGGAGCATATCGCGAAGTTCGGTATCGAGAACTTCGAATTTAAACCATATCCGACAACATTCTACGATGTATTCGGACAGATGGGCATCCCGATGCGTACTACGATCTCCGAGCTCGGTCCGATCCTTCTCGGCCGCATGCTGGGTCTTTCCGATGTACAGCGTGCCGTTATGTCGATGGTCTTCCGTATCGCCGATGATCAGGGACTTCTGCTCCTTGACCTCAAGGACCTCCGTCTGCTTCTGACATATATCGGTGACCATGCCGACGAGTATAAGCTCACCTACGGTAATATCTCTACTGCAACGATCGGCGCGATCCAGAGAAATCTGGCACTGCTTGCTGACGAAGGCGCAGAGGCATTCTTCGCCGAGCCTGCATTTGATATCCTCGACTTCATGAAGAAGAGCGAGGACGGACGCGGCATGATCAATGTCCTGAATGCGACAGAGCTTTTCAATAAGCCTCTTCTCTACTCGACATTCCTCCTGTGGCTCATGAGCGAGCTCTACGAGAATCTGCCGGAAGTCGGCGATCTCGATAAGCCGAAGATCGTATTCTTCTTCGACGAGGCACACCTGCTCTTTAACGATGCACCTGCCTTCCTCATCGAGAAGATCGACCAGATCGTACGTCTCATCCGCTCCAAGGGCGTCGGCGTATACTTCATCTCCCAGAGCCCGAGCGATATTCCGGATGCCATCCTGGCCCAGCTCCAGAACCGTGTACAGCATGCGCTGCGTGCTTATACTCCTGCTGAGCAGAAGAAGCTGAAGGCAGCCGCTGCTTCCTTCCGTGTCAATGCAGCTTTCGATACCGAGACCGTTCTTTCCGAGCTGGCTGTCGGTGAAGCTGTAGTCTCCTTCCTCGATGAGAAGGGTACACCGGGTGTGGCCCAGCGTGCTTTCATTCTCCCGCCGCAGAGCTTCATCGGGTCTGCCGGATTTGAGAAGATCCAGGAACTCACCGAAGCAAACCCGCTCTACGGAAAGTACAGAGTTTCTGTAGATCCGGAGTCTGCATATGAGATCCTCATGAAGAAATATGATCCGAACTTCGGTGCTCCGGCTGCACCTGCCGCCGAGGCCGCTCCTGCTGCCGCAGCCGTTGCTCCTGTAGCTGCCGCACCTGCTGCTGTGGAAGCTGCTGTTGATCCGAAGGAAGAAGAAAAAGCCCGTCTTGCTGCTGAGAAGCAGGCAGAGAAAGATCGTGCCGCTGAGATCCGCGAAGATCGCGAAGCAGACCGCAAACAGCGTGAGCTGGATCGTCAGGAAGACAGAGAGCGCCGTATCGAAGAGAAAGAGCGCGCTGCCGAGATCCGCGAGCAGAAAGAAAGAGACCGTCAGGAAGATCGTGAGCGTCGTGAAGCTGAGCGTCAGGCCCGTGCGGAAGAAAGAGCCCGCAAGGAAGCCGAGCGTCAGGAAGAAAAGGCGAAGCGTGAAGCTGAGCGTGCCAAGAAGAACAGCCCGGTTACCAAGATGGTCAACTCGGCAACGACCGCTGCCGGCCGTCAGATCGGTTCTTCCCTCATCCGTGGTATCTTCGGAAGCCTGCTGAAGAGGTAATCTTCAGACATAAACAAGATTTCAAAAAAGGTCCTCTTTACGGAGAGGACCTTTTTCTTACGCACGAAAAACTTTACCAATACATCTTCAGGTCGCCGAGAAAATCCAGATGCAACAGCACCAGAGCGAGATTTCTAAGAATAAAGGCACCGCCGATAACGATCAGGATCCCCCACATCTCCCACTGATGCAGGATAGTCCACTTCTTCCCTTCTTTTTGAAACTTCAGTATGACGACGTTGTGAAGAAGTGCGATCCATATGCGAAGGACCAGGATGCCGGAATAGACCGGGATCGGATTTGCCAGAAGAGAACGGAGCAGATCTCCTTTCAGAAGATACATTATGGCACGCGTGCCGCCGCAGCCGGGACAATAAAGGTGCAGTGTCCTGGAGAAGGCGCAGGCCTCTTCCTGAAAAGCCAGTGCATCCCTCTTCGGGTAGAGCATCAGGAGATATAAAAAAGCAGCCACAAGGAGCAATGTGGTAACCACTGCGCCGATGAGCTGCCCTCGTTTCTGTTTTTCCGTAAACGGTGTTTCCATCCGTGCTTCAGAAGAATATGCTGATTGCTCCGATGCCGCAGGTACTCACTGCGCAAAGGTAGTCGAACACCATCTGCACGAAAAGGGAGATAATGCCCAGGATCCAGCCCAGCATGCCCAGAGTCTTCTTGGATCCGTTGTTACTATGTCCGACGACCCCCAGTATGATCGCCGCCAGGCTGATCAGATAAAGCGGATTAAAAAGGAATCCGACAAGTCCGAAAACAAAAGCCAGAACGCAGACGCTCTCATAATCCTGTCTTCCCGTATCAGCCATTCTCCTCGCATATTCCTGCCTGTCCCGCTCATTGAAAGGAATGGTATTCGGGGATTCAAACTGCTGGGAATAAGGGCCCTGCTGCGAACCGTAGACCGATGTCCTGGTGTACTGTCCCTGTGGCGGCAGCTGTCCCGAAGGACTCTGGTACGGAGACTGCGGACCCGGATTGCTATTTTGTACCGGCGACTGCGGGATCATGGAGCTGACAGGCTGAGGCTGGGATAACGGCTGTGCCGGCGTTTGTGATGACACCGGGGCAGGCACGGCCGGCGGGACCGGTGAAACCGGGGATGCCGGAGCTGATACCGGCGGAGTCAGAAGATCTCCCGACAGATTATTTCCGCAGGTTGCACAGAACTGTGAACCGTCCGGGTTTTCATGCTGACAAAGCCTGCATATCTTCATAGCCTAATCCCTCTTATTTGTTGTAAAGCTTCTTCTTCTGGTATTCCGGCTCGCAGGTAATGTTGATGCCGAGCTTTCTGAATACATTCTCATCCACGCTGGAAAGGATCGTTGTGGAGTGTGCATCGCTATGACGCAGATTGTTGATCTGCTGCATCGCCAGTTCTGCAACCGGGTTTGTGGCCGCACTCATAGCCAGCGCGATCAGGACCTCATCCGTATGCAGACGCGGGTTCCTGTTGCCCATGTGATTCACTTTCAGATCCTGGATCGGCTCGATAACATTCGGAGAGATCAGCGGGATCTCATGCTGAATACCGGCCAGTGCTTTTAGCGCATTAAGAAGCGCTGCGGCAGAAGCACCGAGCAGTTCCGTATTCTTACCTGTCACGATCGAGCCGTCCGGAAGCTCCAGCGCCACAGCCGGTCCGTGGGTGGATTCCGCTCTGACCATAGCGGCACCGACTACGCGGCGGTCGTTGATCTCGATACCGGACTTATTCATGAGAAGCTCGATCTTATTGACATCCGTGCCATCCGACAGGCCCTGGCGCACCGCGCACTTCGCTTGATAGTAACGGCGGATGATCTCCTGCTTGCTGGCTTCACGGCAGGCATCGTCATCTTCGATGGCAAATCCGGCCATGTTTACACCCATGTCCGTCGGGCTCTTGTACGGGGATTCGCCGTAGATCTTCTCGAAGATCGCATTTACGACCGGGAAGATCTCGACGTCACGGTTATAGTTAACGGTAGTTTCGCCATATGCCTCCAGGTGGAACGGGTCGATCATGTTCACGTCGGCAAGGTCCGCCGTAGCAGCCTCGTAAGCGATATTGACCGGATGATTCAGCGGCAGGCTCCAGATCGGGAAGGTCTCAAACTTCGCGTATCCGGCCTTGATGCCGCGGCGGTTCTCGTGATAAAGCTGGGAAAGGCAGGTGGCCATCTTTCCGGAACCCGGACCCGGCGCCGTTACGACGACCAGTGAACGGGATGTTTCGATATATTCATTCTTGCCGTAGCCCTCGTCGCTCACGATCAGCGGGACATTCGTCGGATATCCGGCGATTGGGTAATGCTTATAGACTTTGACACCCAGCTGGCGGAGACGCTTACCGAAGTGCTCGGCCAGAGGCTGGTTCGTATACTGCGTAATTGCGACAGATCCGACATACAATCCGATCTCGGTAAAAGCATCGATCAGGCGGAGCACTTCCTGGTCATAAGTAATGCCTAAGTCACCGCGGCGCTTATTCTTCTCGATGGCATCCGCGTTAATGGCGATCACGATCTCCACATCCTCTTTCAGTGCCATCAGCATCTTGACCTTGCTGTCCGGCTCAAAACCCGGCAAAACACGGGACGCATGGTAATCGTCAAAAAGCTTGCCTCCGAATTCCAGATACAGTTTTCCGCCGAACTTTCCGATCCTGTCACGGATCTTCTGCGACTGCATCTGCACGTATTTTTCATTGCTAAAGCCTACTTTAAACATTACTCTCACGCCCCTTATCCACAAATAAAAAGAGCTCCTCGCGAAAAATCTTGAGAAGCCCGTCTGCCTTTTTAACGGCTCTTTGCAATTATAACACATTTTGATATGCTGTCTACATAACATTCGGTCAAAAGGAGCAACTTTTTATGCGTTTTCTGATCCAGCGGGTCACCTCGGCCAAAGTTGATGTAGAAGGGAAGACCGTCGGTTCTATCGACCGCGGATTTCTCGTATTTATAGGCGTTTGCGCCACCGACACCAAGGAGATCGCCGTCGCCATGGTGAAAAAACTCCTCGGGCTCCGGATCTTCCGCGATGAGAACGGAAAGACCAATCTGAGCCTCGCTGACACCAACGGAAGCCTTCTTCTCATTTCCCAGTTTACCCTCTACGCGGACTGCCACCACGGCAACCGTCCGTCTTTCATTAATGCAGGCGGTCCGGAAATGGCAAAAGAACTGTACGAGTACATTATCGATCTCTGTTCGGCGGAAGTGCCCATCGTCCAGACCGGTATCTTCGGTGCGGATATGGCTGTGTCCATCGAGAACGAAGGACCGTTTACGATTTTCCTGGATAGTGAGGAGATCCTGAGGAAACCTGCCCGGAGCTAAGTATCCGGAAACTATCCTTCTTTCATCAGACACTGTAAATGACCACGTTGTCGTTCGGGCAGCGTGCCACGGCAACAAGATTCTCTTCGAAGAATGCGGGATCGTATACATACGAATACGCGCCGGGAAGATTGGGATAGCGGTAATCCGGGCTTACTATCACGTAGCTGATCCCTTCTTCATAGCAGAGTTTCCGGAAGGCCTTGATGTTGCCGCCGCATCCGGACACCAGATCACAGTATTTCTTCAAACGTCCGGATACGTTATGTCCTGCGGACCAGGCGTAGTAATAATCTCCGCAGTATGCGCTTCTGCCTGCAAGATAGAAGGTGGCATAGTTCCAGCATGGTGTCAGGAAAACAGCATCAGGCTCCACATTCCCACTGATCCACGCCACCATCTCCGATCGCGGATCGATCTCTTTTTTTGTTTCATTGCAATTGTCATAGGTCTTCCACTCAAAAACAGAAGAGACAGTCAGCAAAATGAAAAGCACACAGGCAAGAAGACGAGGTGCTCTGCGCCTTGTTTCTGCTGCCTGCTTTCTGGTTTTTCCGGAAGCTCTGCCATGCCAGAGCCTAAGAAGGAGACACGCTACGAAAACATCCATCAGAAGGATCGTAGTCTGCACGAATTTATGGTTGGTCATCAGGTTCGACGTAGTCTGGAAAATGAAGGCGAAAACCATCGGTAATAGGAAAGCGACCCCCAGTACCGTCTGAAAACCACGGTTTCTTCTATCCTTCCGGATCACGAAGAAAATGTAGATGGCGGCAAGGATCAAGGTCAGTCCGGTGACCGCCACAAGATAGGAGAGCATGGCAAGCGGAGACTTGCTTTCGCTTACAAAACCGATATGCACCTGGAAACGGAAGATCTTCTCCGCCGTGCCGGAAAAGAGTCTGGCTTGAAAAAGTGCAGACAGCACGGCGATCCCCCCAGTCAGTACATAGATCAGTCTGTAGGTACTGAAAATAGCCATGAACGCCAAGATCAGGAGCGTCGAGATCAGTTCGGATCCGTGGAAAAACGGGAATGGCAAAACGATGATGATCGCCAGTACAAGTGTCCGCCAGGGTCCGTTCGTGCCTGTTCTTTCCGGAAGCCAGGAATATCTCCCGAAGAAAAATGTGCGCCTTCTCTTCCCCCGCATCTTCTTATTTCCCAGCATCGAGCACATGCTCCTCACATAAGGTGCAAAAAGCATGATCAGAAGAACGGCACAGGCCATGCCGAACATGAGATGCCGTTGCCCTGCAAAAATATTGATGGTCCACACACCGGATCCTTCGTTCGGGGTTTTGCCGTAATAAGAGGCTGCGGCCAGCATTTCCTTCAGCGTGCGTGAAAAAGAGTGGTACTGTGAGAAGTACTCAGAGAACTGCATGATGGAATTGAATGACGACCGCAGAAGCACCAGTGCCGGCACAAGTGCAAAAGCTCCTCTTTTTTTCGAGAGCAGCACACCCAGTGTCCCGACCAGCATCAGGGTCGATACCATAGAAAATATACTCGGCAGATTGATGGCCCAGTCGATGGGCAATCCCAGAAACTCCAGGTTGCCGCAGAAATAGTAGAAGAAAAAGTGATACTGGATTCCGTCTGCCGCATAATGTGGAAATTGAGTCGGGAAATTGAATCCTTTTCCAAAAGAAGATGTCAGCGCCACTCCCGGTGCAAGATCACTCACAGCCGAGTTTCCCGCAAGGATCTTCCCTCCGCCCGAGCGGAAGGAATCAAGCATAAGGAAGGATACCAGCAGGATCATGATTCCGATGGTGATGGCGTAGAAGCAGTTACTCTTCCATGTCTTCCTGTATTTAGCATCCCGGAAAGCAGGGAGTTTCTTCATGCCCGGCTTGGATCTCCGCCGCAGATCCTTGGTCATGATAAGAATATTCATGGCGGTCCAGAGAATAAATACTGCAAAGGTGATACTCATTCCGAGCGCACGGATCATATCGGGAGAGCCTTTTCCCTTCGCCATCGTCAAAGTGAGATAGTAGGAAAACATAGAGGTGGAAAGGACGCCGATAATAAATCCGGCCGGGATCGTAAAGACCAGGTTCGGGAGAAAATCCAGTTTCGGTGTCGACGCAATTTCTCCGTAGAATCCACGCATATCCGGCACCAGGATGCGGATCAGCGAGACGCCGAATGCCATGCATAGTATCAGGTAAAGAACACCCAGCAAGACCGATACCCCCTTTCCCCCTTTGTAAGATATATTTAATCACAGATCGGAAAAGATTGCATCTGCCGGAGCCAAACACACAAAGTTGAAATTCATCCGGACAATGGCTATAATACTTCTACATGCTTCGATCGTTCAACGGATAGGACTGCAGTTTCCGGTACTGCCAATGCGGGTTCGATTCCTGCTCGGAGCGCCAGTCAATAAAAAGTCCCGTGCTTGGCTTCGGACAATGCGCTCCTCGCTAGCGCTCGTCCGCAACTTGCAGCACGGGCCTTTTTTCTTTCCCGTAGGATTTGCCTTTTTCCGTTCGTGCTATTTTATTCATTCGTGCTTCCACTGCGCTGGAGACGTTTCTTTTGCTCGCGTAGAGGGACCGGTCAGGAATTATGTTAGAATAAGTGCATATTATATTTCGTGATATCGTTATTTTTCCAGATAGATTGATTATCTGCATAACTGACTAGGGGTGGTTCGAAGGGAGGAAAATACTATGGCTATGGAAATCAGCACATTTAATTACGGTTTATGTTTGTTCTCTATGCCGCATATACAGGCATTTTTGAAGGAAAAGAAAATCCGATCAAAAAAGGTACTGGAGGTAATGCAGAAACAGAAGGATATTTATCTAGACGCAATCGGAAAAGGTGTATGGCTGCCGATTGTGGGAATCAATTCCGGACACTACCGGGTATGCGTGGATGGAGTAGACGAGGGTTTTGATGATGAGTGGGAAGAACTTTTTTCTTATGACGGATTTAACCTTGAGGTGCAGGACGGCTTCTGGCTTTCAGATACCGGCAGTTTTTTGAGCTTCGTGCCGGAAGAATATGAAGGCGACGGTGAGGAAATTGTTGGGAGCTGGGGGATGGTGACCTATAATTCATCGAAAGAACGCTGGCATAAAGATATGGCTGGTACGCTCAGTTATTCGGATGTGCATTATGATTTCCCGAATGGAAAATACCTGGTGACAATCCACGGCATGGCAAGAAAAGTACCGAATGCGGAAAGAGGCACCTTGAATTACGGCTATCGTTTTACCTTGACCAAAACGGATGCGTTTACTGAATGCCGCAATCCGAGGGAAAACGAGTTATACGAGTTTAATACCGAATGGTTGAAAACCACTGTTTCCGGAAAAGTATGCTGGCTACCGAAGAAGGAGAGTGGCATAAAATGGCCATTGGAGCAAGCTGAACTTGGCAGGCAGATCGTAATTCCGATGGATGGGGATGGTGTAGCGTATCTGGTCATTAAGTTCAAAATGGATGATAAAGCGGAGGAAGGCGTTACACACTGTCGTGTGAAAACCAGAAAGTGGAAGAGTACAGACGAAGATTATATGCTAGAACCGGGGAAGAAATACTCGATTTGTGAGATGACGAAAAAGCGGGATCAGAAGATATTCAAAAAACTGGGTACACTGACTATAGAAGATTAAACCGGAAGATAATCGTACTAAACCTCTCTGGCTCTGTCCATAAGAACAGAGCCAGAGAGATTTTATTATTCGGCAACACCACATCTCTTCCACCTCACTTCCCTCACCTCGTGTTAGTGAAGAGTCAAACACCGCGTAGTCAAAAAAGAAACGTCTCCATGCTCAGACATTAAGTCCTGCGGACTTAACTGCGCTGGAGACGTTTTCTTTTTCTCGCGTAGAAGGACTGCGCAACTTGCAGCCCGGGACTTTTTCCTGACCGTAGTTGTATAGCGCTCCCCCCACCTGAGTCAATAGCATATTCGCTCTGCTAGTTCCGCAGGCGCCATTGGCGCCGAGGACTGTTTGACGCCAAGAGCGAATATGCTATTGACTCTTCCCCAGCGGCACCCTTTACAGTGGTATCATATTCTACATAAGGAGGTCCGTGCCATGGACAAAAAAATGACTTCGGGCGAGATTGCCAAAAGAGCCGGTGTGTCCCAGAAGGCCGTGCGTCTGTACGATGAGAAAGGCCTGCTCAAACCGACGGAGTATTCCGAGGGCAATTATCGTCTGTACGATCAGGGCGCGCTTCAGATCTTAGAGAAGATCGTGGCGCTGAAGCAGATCGGTTTTTCGCTGGAGGAGATCCGGGACAACATCGCCAAAGGGGAAGCGTCCGATATCGAATCCGCTCTTCGCATGCAGCTTTCCGAAATGGAGAAAAAGCGTGACCAGATCTCGAGCGTGATCGATATTATCGAGAGGGCACTGGAAAGAAAGACAGACACGCTCGACTGGGACGATGTTTCCGATATCGTCAGGAGCGTGAGCCTGGATCAGCGTGCCGACCGTTTTCTGGCCGATTACGATCAGCATCAGATCCCGAAAGAAGACTGGTATGTCAAGATCTTCCGCTCCCTTGATCTTCATGGAAACGAGAAGATCCTGGATCTCGGATGCGGCTTTGCCAAGCTCTGGCGCAACAACTGGATCAGTATCCCCTCCGGAACGAAGATCTTCGCTTACGATATCCACGGCAGCTGGGCCGATGATTTTGCCGCGTATCTGGACGATCACCGGGCCTCTCTTCCGGAAAATGTCAGTATCGATCTGTCCTTTGAAGATCTCGAGCAGGAAGCAGCCTGGAAGAATATCGGGAAGAATAAGAAATATGACAGGATCATCGCGCACTATCTGGTCTACGAATTGAAAGATCCGGAAGCTTTGGCTGCTGCCTCGGCGCAGGTCCTGAAGAAAGGCGGGTTCTTCTCTTTCAACGGCCCTGCCGTCAATTCCTGGCACCGTTTCTTTGCCGGAGCGATGGAAAAGATTCACATCGATGCCCCGTTTATTGCTGAAACCATTACTGTACAGCAGAAGAAAAAAGAAGCCTGCGACGCAATGCTTTTGAGGCATTTCAAGAAGATCAGCGAGGTCACCGTCACCAATGCTTTTGCCTATACGGAACCGGAGGAACTGATCTCGAAGATGAAGGACATTTTCCCGAACCAGGAGAAATTCTTCAGTAAAAACGAATCCAGGATCAAAGAAAACTTCTTACGGCAGATCGAAGCCGACGGCGCGATCAGAATCGATTTTGAAACCGTTTTTTCACACGCGTATGTATAAAGGAGAATAAAATCATGGCATATATTTTAGATTTACGAAAAGAACTTGGCCACCGGCCTTTGATCATGGCGGCAGCCGCCGTCCTGATCATCAACGAGAATAACGAGATCCTGCTTCAGCACCGGGCAGACAATCAGCTCTGGGGCTACCCCGGCGGTTCGATGGAACTGGGCGAAAGCTTCGAAGAATGCGCTATCCGTGAAGTTCAGGAAGAAACCGGTCTCATATGTGACGAACTGGAATTCTTCACTCTCGAATCCGGAGCGAAGACACACTGCTTCTACCCTAACGGAGATGAGATCTACGTCGCCGGCGTCATCTACATCTGCAGAAAATATCACGGTGAGATGAAAGTCCAGGAAGAAGAAGCCAGCGAGCAGCGGTTCTTCTCCAAAGAGGACCTTCCTGATAACATCGACCCCATCAACGTCGAAATCATTCATCAGGCTTTTGAAAGCATGTCCTCTTCCTGCACGCTTTGATTTATTTCTCTATATGGAACCGGAATACCAGATCCTCCAGAAGGCCGCCATTGTTGTAGGCATACACGAGGATATAGTCTCCGTTATCGTTTATTTTTGCAAAAGAATAGTGGAGAAAAATAATATCCAGTTCATCATCACTGATGCCCAGTGTTTCATTTATGGGAACTGAGGCAAGAACGTTTCTGTCTTTGTCCAGAAGCAGGAAGGAATCCGCGTGTCCATCCACGATCAGAAGATCTTCACCAAGAGCGCTGATGTGCTCAGGATGGATCGGTTCTGAACCGTTCTTCAATTCCCGGATCAGCTTCCCGTCACGGTCAAACTCGAAGGTGCGCACATCATTTCCGACAGCAGGTTCGATCTCGACAAAGATACTGTTGTCCGTGATGATGATCTGCTGGAGAAAGATATCCGAATCGAAGGAAGGCAGCTCCAGAACAAACGGTTCTGTAGTCACTTCCTTTGTTTTCGGATCCACATGAAGAGTATACTGCAGTTCTCCCCGAAGATTCGAATGCAGGATCGTTTTTCCGTCCGGAGAGACTGCCAGTAATTCTTCAAACTCAAACACAAACTCTTTGCCGTCCACGTTTTCAATGAAAAACATCTCATCCGGTTTTTCCGGGTTCAGGTAATACGTGACCCGGTCTCCGTCAGGAAGTGCGATCGTTGCGCTCTCTTTCCCGATCGGTTCCGCTGCAACACGTTTCATCTCGGTGTCCGTGATCTCATAAACATACAGGATCTCTGAATGGATATCCAAAGTATACAGATACTTTTCCGATGCCGTTGCGTGGCATGCGGTATAAGAAATGCTTACGATACCGCCGATCGCCTGTACGAAAACATGCTCGCTGAAACAGGACTGCGTGGGCGAGATCGTATACTCCCCGAGGTTCGTCTCCTTCACTTGTGTCTGATGTTCTCCGCTTTCGAAAGAAAACGGCGGGTCGGAAAGACCTAAGTCCGGAAGATGGAATTCTATATTGGAAAGGAAGTCATCGCCCAGCCACTCACCTCTCATCGTTCTGTTTTGCACGACGATCCGGACCGTCATGGAAGATTTCTCGTCACGGTATAAATAGGTGGTCTCATCAAGATCGATCTCCGAACCGAAGTGCATGGTCTCGTAGCTGATAAACGGATATCCGCCGATCTGTGTTGTCGGAAGTTTTCCTTTGCTGTAATCTTCCATGGAAAAAGAGTATTGGTGATTCTTGGTAAACTCCGAGAAATCCTCCGTCACGATCGACAGAAGCACATAGTCAAAATCCTGGTGGTTCAGGTCTCCGTAAAAATCGAATTTCGACTCGGATTCCGTATCGATACAGCTTCCTTTGGAATAGAGGAAATGTTTCGGGATCTCTGCTGACCACAGTTTGGCATCGATGCGGAAAGTTTCTGATGTTCCGGGAGCAGTCGTCGCGCTGCCTGCCGCAGAACTTCCCGCTCCGGTATCCGGATCCGTAGTCGAACTTTCTTCCGGCTCATATTCCGTGGTTGTACTGCTTTTGGAACCGGTCTTTTCCTTATCCGGAGATTTCGTCTCCTTCTTTCCGCATCCGGAAAGCACCAGCCCCGCCGCCAGGATCACCGCACCGGCCTTGATCGGAATCGTTCTTCTGCCAAACATTTTCTTTTCTCCGTTTCTGTTTCTTATTCCTTCCGTTTCCCGGAAGCGCCTCTGTATATCAGACGAAGCGGGCAGGGCTTTTGTTGCAAAAACGAAAAAGACCAGCGTCAAAAAGAATGTCCGGGGAAAGAATATGGTAAAATACTCATAAATTATAACCTTTCTACCGGGGAGTTTCCATGCATTACGATTGTCTGATCATCGATGACGAGAAGGTACTGGCCGATAATACCTGCGAGTATTTCAATATGTTTGAAGTAAAGACCATGGCCGTTTACAGCAAGGCGGGGGCTCTTGATTTTCTTAAGGAAAACGATGCCTCCCTGATCCTTCTGGACATCAACCTTGGTGACGGCAGCGGCTTCGAGCTCTGTAAATATCTCCGGCAGACAGTCAATATCCCGATCCTTTTCGTTTCTGCAAGAAATACCGATGACGACAAGATCATCGCTCTTAATATCGGCGGTGACGACTATGTGGAGAAACCCTATTCTCTCGGTGTCATGCTGGCGAAAGTCAAAGTTATGCTCCGCCGCTTCTCTCCAGTCTCCGAGCAGGCAGTGCCTTCTGTCTTCGAAGACGGTTCCTTAAAGATCGACACGCAGAACAAAGTCGTGACCGTTAACGGCGAAACGAAGCGTCTTACCAGCATGGAATTTACGCTCCTTTGTTATCTCGTGGAAAACAAGAACCGCCTGATCACGAAGGCAGAGCTTTTCGATAACGTATGGAAAGACAAGTTCACTTCCGACGGCACACTGAATGTCCATATCCGGAAACTTCGGGAAGCCATTGAGGAAGACCCGAAGAATCCCCTTCGGATCCAGACCGTCTGGAAAGAAGGATATAAGTACGTCACAGGTGGCGGAACATGAGAAGGAAGATCTTCATCTTTTTCATTATTCTCACCTTTCTGATCGAGGGCGCGGTCAGCCTGTTTTTTCTTATGCAGACAAGAAATACCAAGCAGGATACCGTGCTGATCAACGATTGCATCAAGACGCTGGAGGAGAACTTCGGACACGAAGAGAAATACTCTTCTTCTCTTTCCTATTCCGTTATCGATTTAAGCGGAAATCTTCTCTATTCCAATTCGGACGGGATCTCCACTTCCGTCAACAAAGCCATCCAAAACAACGACACGATCCTGGACTTCTATCAGGACGGGAAAGTCGCCGGGAAAGTGCTTTTCAAAAATGAAACACAGGAACAGATCCGGAAGTGGCAGCGCTCGATTGCGATCACCGTCCTTGTATGCACACTGACTCAGGCGCTGCTCCTGATTGCCTATACACTCTATCTTCGAAAGACGATCATCAAACCGTTCGACGATCTTTCGCACTTTGCCGAGCGTGTGGCCGGCGGCGATCTGGATGTCCCTCTCGACATGGATAAGAAGCACACCTTCGGAAGTTTTACGGAAGCCTTTGACCTGATGCGCACGGAACTGAAGAAGTCCCGTGCTGCAGAAAAAGCCGCCAATGATGCGAAGAAAGATATGGTCGCGAAGCTGTCCCACGACATCAAGACACCGGTGGCGTCCATTAAGTCCGCATCAGAATTCGGCTACGAACTGGCCAAGGACGAGAAAGTGAAAGAGCGCTTTAATCTCATTAATTTCAAGGCCGATGAGCTGACGATCCTGGTGGATAATCTCTTCCAGTCGAGCGTGCATGATGCAACGGAAATCGCCGTCAGTCCGCGCGAAAATGACTCGTCCACGGTGCGGGAGGCGATCCTGCATGCGGATTTCCAAAAACGCGCCGGAGAATTTACGATCCCGGAATGCAAAGTCTTCACGGACAAGCTTCGTCTGCAGCAGGCCTTCGACAATGTCTTTATTAACTCTTATAAGTACGCGGATACGAAGATTGAAGTTCGCGCGAAGCTGGAGGGCGGCTATCTGAAGGTCGCCGTAAGAGATTTCGGTCCAGGCGTTTCTGACGAAGAAGTCGCCGTACTGAAAGAAAAGTACAAGCGCGGCGCCAACAGTGAAGGCAAAGAAGGCGCCGGTATCGGCTTATACCTCACCTCATATTTCCTAAAGGAAATGGATGGCGAGATCTATATCACGAACGAAGATCCCGGGCTTCAGGTGCTTTTCCTGATCCGTACAACATAGACATGGCAGTGCTTCGGGCGATTTAAGAAAGATTTAAGGGTTCCTTAAAGGCACTTAAGACTTGAAAAAGTATCATAGTGCCATAAGGAGGCGGAAAGCTATGAACGAAATAATCAAAACACAAAAACTTTGCAAGACTTTTTCAAACGGTGGTGTACAGCAGCATGTACTCCGTAATATCGATCTTTCTATCTACGAGGGTGATTTCACCGTCATCATGGGTGCCAGCGGCGCAGGAAAATCCACACTGCTTTATGCCCTATCCGGCATGGATAAGCCCTCACTCGGCGACATTGATTTCGCCGGTAAGAATATCACGAAAGGCACACCGGATGAGCTGGCGCTTTTCAGAAGAAAGAACTGCGGATTTGTCTTCCAGCAGACCTACCTGGTCGATTCGATGAGTGTTCTTGACAATGTTCTGGCTGCCGCACTCCTGCTCGAAAAGAGCAAGAAAAAGGCAGCGGCGAAAGCCAAGGAAGTTCTGAAGTCCGTGGATATCGACGAGGCGCTCTGGAACAAATTCCCGACACAGATCTCCGGCGGTGAAGCCCAGAGAGTCGGTATCGCAAGAGCTCTCATCAACGATCCGAAACTGGTGTTTGCCGATGAGCCGACAGGTGCTCTCAACTCCACCACAGGTAAGGACGTTCTCGATGTTTTGACCGTAGCCAACGAGCGTGGCCAGTCCATCGTCATGGTCACCCACGATATCACTTCTGCCCGTCGCGGCAACCGTATCCTCTACGTGAAAGACGGCGAGATCGCCGGCGAATGTGACCTCGGAAAGTATGTCAGTGGCGACAAGGAGCGCCATCTGAAACTTCGTGATTTCCTCGGCGGAATGGGGTGGTGAACATGTCAAAAGAAAGAATGCTTGCTAAGTCCCACTTTCGTAAGAATAAGGGAAGTGCGATCGGTATCTTCTGCCTGATGTTTCTGGCTTCGATGCTCCTGAGCCTTTCCATGATCCTCTTTACCGATACGTATCCGACTGCGGAGAAAGAAGCGGAACGCCTGAATGGCGGAGATGGTATCCTGTTTTTTACCAGCGAGAAGATCCGGGTCGACGATGCTTATCTTGCGAACCTTCTTGATGGCGTGAAGGAGTATGACCTGGAAAAAGCACTGTTCTATTCGGTTGTCAGCATGCCTTTCGGTTCCGGCGAAATGTCAAACGGCCTGAAGGTCGGACGTGTGGAAAATACGACATCTAAAAAACTCGGCAGAACTGAGATCTGTGAAGAAGATACATCCATTACAGGAGATTTTATCTACCTTCCGTATCAGTTCAAGACCAGCGGCGGTTATCACGTCGGAGATGATTACAAGCTGATCATTTCGGGTGAGACATATGAAATGAAGATCAAGGGTTTTCTGAATACTGTTTATGGCGGATGCAATAACAGTGGTCTCTTTGAATCCTGTGTCTCTTCGGAAGTCTATAACAGAATGTATTCGAAGATCGGAGCTGTCGGCGAAGCATCCTTTATCGTATTCACCCTGAAAGACGACGTCAAGGAAGGGGCGTTCCGTATCCGTGTCCTGAATCAGCTTAAGATCGATGATCCTCTGGCGGATGTTTCCTTGAACTATCTTTCCATGTTCCTTTCCTCACGTACTTTCATGTCGCTGATCATCGCGGGTTCTTTCTTTGCTGTTACCATGCTCGTGGTCGTGGTCATTATTCTCATGATCGTCAACAGCATCAGCAACTACGTGAAGGAGAACATGAAGACCATCGGTGCGCTGAAGGCGATCGGCTACACCAGCCGCAATATCAAGGGATCTGTACTGATGATGTTCCTGGCTCTGGCTCTGATTGCTTCCGTTTTAGGTGTTGCCGTCTCCTATCTGGCGGCTCCGGCGATTTCTTCTGTGGTCATTGCCCAGATGGGTGTGCCCTATAGTGTATCCTTCAGCCTGATCTCCACGATCGTAGCCATTTCCACAGTGGTCGTATTGACTATCCTGGTTACCCTTCTTGCCCTTCGTAAGATCAGGAAGATCGAACCCATCGTTGCTCTTCGCGAGGGTGTGGAAAGCCACAACTTCCGTACCAATCATGTGAAACTCGATAAGACTCCGCTCAGCCTGAATGCAAGTCTTTCCATCAAGACGATGCTGCACAATAAGCGTCAGAACATCATCACATTCTTTGTTACCGGAATCATGGTATTCTTCTGTGTCATTGCTCTTCTGATGTTCGAAAACTTTAATCTGCACCCGAATCTGACTATGATGATGTCGGAATGCGCAGATGGTGTTGTCGGCTTTGATGCAGAAACGAAGGATGAGGGCGAAGATTTCGTTAAATCGCATACGGAATTGAAGAATCTGAGAAGATATTTCGAAACTCCGGTCTATGTCGGACAGGAAGAATCCCTTTATCTTATGATCTACGATGATCCGACCCGGATGAATAATCAGGATGCATGCTACAAAGGAAAGCTGCCTTATCACGATAATGAGGTCAGTATCAGCGGTAAATTTGCCCGGCAGAACGGCTATGATCTGGGCGACGAGATCAAACTGAATGTGGGTGGTAATGAGTATTCCTACATCATCTGCGGGTTCATTCAGAGCTGCAATAACAACGGACATGAAGCCATCATGTCAGAAGCTGCCGCAGCGCATATCGTAGATCTGGATATCATGCCTGCCGCCTACATGTTTGATACTGATTCTGACGAAGAGATCGATCCCTTCCTGAAAGCCTGTGATGAGAAATTCGGCGATCACGTAATCGTCAGTATCAATATGCTGAAGTCCATCGAAGCTTCCCTGATCACCTTTAAGGGCATCGCCACTTTGATGATGGTCATGGTAGGACTGATCTCCGCACTGGTCATCCTCCTGGTACTCTTCCTTCTGATCCGTTCCCTGGTATTCAGTAAGAGAAAAGACTACGGTATCTACAAAGCCATCGGCTATACTTCGAAGAGTCTGATCCTTCAGACAGCAGGCAGCTTCATGCCGGCGATCATCCTGTCGGTCATCATCTATTCGGTCCTCTCCTACTTCATGGCGAATCCGTACATGAACCTCATCATGATCAACTTCGGCCTGATGAAGTGCACCTTCAATATCCCGATCCCGGGTGTCATCATTATCGGTGTGGCCATGATCCTCATCTCCTTCCTCTTCGCCGTACTGCAGGCAAGAAGGATCAAGAAGGTAGAGCCTTATAAGATGCTCATTGCTGAGTAACAAGATCCGGAAATCCAACCTCTTGCGCTGGTCCTCGGCCTTCGGCCTGCGGAATCGCGCTCGAGGTTGATTTCCGGATCCTTTGTTTCCTCAGTCACTGCGCTTCTTGCGGAGAATCGCTTGCTGAGAAAGAGAAAAAGCCGGGATGAAATCCGAGGAGCGCTTCCGCAGGGCTTCAGCCCGAGGACTTAGCGAGGAGGATTTCACCCGGTTTTTTCATTTTTCTCAGTTATCGATCGCCTCATCCACGTATTCGATAAGCATCTCTGGAATATACTGATAGTGATGACTCTTGTAGAGCTTGGCCTGGGCCATCGGCGAAGAGGGATCGCAGTGTGCATTCACGCGTTCTTCCAGATGGGCTATGGCGTCGAGTGTGGAGTCGTTTTCGCCGAAGTATTCCTGGTAATCTTCATTCTCATCCGTGCCTCCGGTGATGAGGACTCTCTTATTCATGGTCTGATTTCTCTCGAAGTATCCGTAGTCGTTTTTCTGCTCGGCGAAGTCTTTCATCTCCGTTGAATACGGGGACCAGAATGCCGGGCTGCCGACAATGTATTTTCCGAAAGGCTGGTTCTCATAACGGTCGGAATTACAGACCGCATAGTGGGCAAACACGCCGCCCAGGGAGTGTCCGAAAAGCGTCGAATTTTCAAAATCGATCGTGTATTTTTCTCCAAGATAGGGCATGAGATTATCGGTAATGAAATCCAGGAACTTATCCTTCCCTTCGCAGAATAATGCCGAGCGCTCCATATTGTCGGAGTTGCTGATACTGTAGTCCTGTCCGATGGAGATCAGGATCTGCGGTTTCGCGCGCCCTTCTTCCATCTCCTTCAGAAGCTTCGCGATATCGTTGAAGCGCCATACCGCATCAGTCAGAATCAGGGCCGGAAGCGCCTCTTTCGTGTTCTCATATCCTTTCGGAAGCACAACATGCACGATTAGTTTCCGATCCAGTTCTTCGTCATAAAGATGATATTCCGTGACCTGGTCCTTAATGGCAGAAACCGCCTCGGTATCCAGTTCCCACGAGTAATCCAGACCTTCCTGGAGCCTTCTTACATTCTCCCAGTACGCATCGAATGCCTCCATGGTCGCATTTCTTGGAAGTGTCTTATACTCACCGCTGATCATGGCCTCAAACATACGGATAATATCCGCCTTCATCTGTTCTTTATCCGAAGTGGATACGGATGTCTTCACAAATTCATAATCCTTGCCTTCGTACATCTCCAGAAGATCCGGCAGCAGGGAAAGGAACTCATCGTAGCTTTCATACTCTTTTGTGATAAACTGCGTGTCTCCCTTTACGGAATAGTACCCCTTCCCTTTATTGTATTTATATTCGGGAAGAAGCCGGTCATAGAACCGCCCGTCCACCACCGCGCCGTACACGAGATGCACATCGTTTTTGGTGTTGTTCTCCATGATTTCATCGAGCTCTTCCTGGGTATATCCATCGCGGATATACTCCTCTTTGTCATCGATGATCTCCTGATTCAGTTCCTCCGGTCCCCAGATCTCAAAATACACGCCATCCTTGTAGGTATCTGAAATCACATAAGGCTCTGTTATTCTCTCTTTCTGCCACGGCGCATCGAGAAGCTGAAGCGCGCCTTCCTCTACCGACGCACGCTCCCTGTCCGTCATAAGGTTAGTAAGATGGATGAGTGCTTTTTCCGGATTAGAAAGACTTTCTCCGGCAACGGCGCTTCCTTGCGTTTCTTCAGCAAAAGCACTTGCCGATGTCGTGCCGGCTGTCTCCTTTTTACTGCATGCGGCAAGGCTTTGTGTCAGCACCGCGATGCAGAGTGCCGTCATAATGATTCTGCTTATTTTCTTCATAATGGATCAACCATCCCTTCGTTTGTTTCTGAAGAGATGGTATCACCCGGAAAAGGATCTCTAAGGAAGTTTATGTGGATTTTGTGTGGAGCCGTTTTTAATGCGCACAGGGAAGCTCGATCGTCGCAAGCACATCTTCCCCCGCGTTTTCGATCCGGCAGGTGCCGCCCTGCTTCTCAAGGATCAGTTTCGCCAGATAAAGCCCGAGTCCGGATCCTCCGCTCCTTCTGCTCCGCGATTTGTCCGTGCGGTAGAATGGTTCAAACAGATGTGTGATATCTTCTTCTCCGATATGCGCATCCGAATTTCTTATGGTCACGCGGATCACTTTTTTCTCTCCGGACAGACCATGTTCGCCGCACACTTCCACCTTCGCGCCATCCTTCGAATAAAAGGCCGCATTACTCATGAAGGATCCCAGTGCCAGCGAGGTCAGGTCCCGGTTTCCCGTGAAGAAAAGGTCCTTCTCGAAAGAAAGGTCCATCGTGATCCCCCGGGCTTCGAAGAGTTCCTCACACTCTTCCATCTTCTCTTCCAGGATCTGCGCCATATCCGTCTTCGATGTTGTGATCTCCTGCGCCGACTGCATTCTTGAAGCCGTCAGGATCTCATTGATCAGACTCTCCATACGCTTCACCATGCCCAGCGCACGGGGAAGATACTCTTCGTGATCCACATACGGCCCCACACCCTCGATCATGCCGCGCAGCTGTCCTTCCAGGACCGTCACCGGTGTCTTCAGTTCATGGGAAGCGGCAGAGAAAAACATATCCTTCTGGTTTTCCAGTTCCTGTCTTCTCGTCATCTCTTCCTGCAGTTCCTGATTCTTCGTATGCAGAGTCCCGATCTTCTCTTCGAGCGCGCCGGCCATGGCATCGAGGTCTCTTCCCAGATCCCCGATCTCATCCTTTCTTTTCGACCCGCATTTCTTCGAAAAATCCATCTCCGCCATGGATCGGGATACGTCACTCAGTTTTTTTACCGGCTTGGCAAAAAGCACTGTATAGATGTACGAGCAGATCAGTGACAGGACCAAGATCACGCCGAGCATCATCGGCAGGCTCTTCCTGATCGATCTCGGCAGGATATTCTGTCCCGTATGACTACAGAAATAGGCCAGTTCATATCGGGGGTTCTCCCCATCCTGCCGAAGTGTCCTATCTTCATCGTAGAAAAACTCGAATGTCCCGTATTCATCCCGGTCACTTAACACTTTCATCTGTTCCGCGACGGCTTTTTCCGACTTCAGGGAAAGACGGGAACTCGTATCCGCAAATACTTTTCCGTTTTCCGAAGAAGCATTGGCATCATAAATGGCAATCTCTATCCCGGTGTTCCGGATAAATTCATCGATAAGTACGCCACCGTCTTTTTCCGACACATGACGGAGTTCATAGACCAGTTCAAAGACTTCGTGGTAATAATCGTCCGCTCTGTGCAGATAGGTCTCCGGCGTGGAAAGATAGAGCGCCCCGCATATCAGCGCCCCTGCCAGGATCTGGATCAGAAAGGTGATGAAAAAAACCTTTACGGACAGTCTGTCAAAGAATCTCTTTTGCAAACTTATACCCCCGTCCACGGATCGTCTCGATCCGGTTTCCTGCCTGTCCGAGTTTATGCCGAAGGTTCTTGATATGGCTGTCCACGATCCTCTCGTCCACAAAAGAATTGTAGTCCCAGAGCATATCCAGGAGTACTTCCCGGGTAAATACCCTTCCCGGATTTTTGATCAGCAGCATCAGAAGATCAAATTCACGTGAAGTCAATTCAACATTTTCTCCGCACGCCGTCACCTCCATGGTATCGGCATTCATGGTGATCTCGCCATAGGTGATCACGGACTGTGCTTTTGAAGAAGAGGTATCGTTCCTTCTCAGTACGGCACGCACTTTCCGAAGGAATACAGGCATGGAAAACGGTTTGGTCACGTAGTCATCTGCCATAGAATCGTATCCCTTCAGAAGAGACTTCTCATCCCCCAGCGCTGAAAGGAAGATCACGGGCACATCCGACTGTTTCTTGATGACCTCACAAACTCCGAACCCGTCGATCTTCGGGATCATGATGTCCAGGATTACCAGATCGAACTCACCTTTCGAGAAACATGACAAAGCCGCCACTCCGTCTTCCGCAGCGGCGACATCGTATCCCTCGTGACTCAGGTAGCTGGTCAGCAATTCCCGGATATCCGGCTCATCTTCTACAATAAGTATCTTCTTCATGCTCACATTATAATGCACGAATATGGATTTTGTATGAATTGGCAGTATGCTATAATCGAAACATCCGTGGACAGGACCTGCGGATATTTTTGTGGAGCCATCAGAGGGGTAGGAATGAGTAAAGAAATAGAATTGAAGAAGAGCTTAACCAATCCGAAAACGGACAAGGACCGCCTATATCCTTCTCTCCTTTGTGTCCTTGTTTTTATCCTCTCGTTTTGCCTTTCTCCCTATTCGCCACTTTACCGTTATGTTTTCAGCCCGGACGAAGTCTGCTATAAGACGATCAGTCTCGGTCTTCTTAGTGGAAAAGTTCCCTATCGGGATCTCTTCGATCACAAGGGGCCGCTTGCCTATCTCATCTACTCCCTGGGCTTTCTGATCTCAGGAAAAGCAAACTGGGGAGCCTGGATCGTTACTTTCCTTTGCAATGCCGCAGCCTATGTCTTTACATATAAGACCATGCGTCTCTACCGTGACAAAGAGCATTCCTTCCTGACCGTAATACTCGTAATGCTGGTCACCGGGTTTTGCCTGGAGAATGTCTTATCCAATCTTTCCAAGCCGGAAAACATGCTTCTTTTGCCGCTAATGGTCTCCACTTATCTTTTCATGAAAGAAACTAAAACAGAAAAAGAGAAGACTTTCGATCACATCTCAAACCGCTCCATGTTCATCATCGGACTGATGTGCGGTGCGATCTTTATGATCAAGCTCAATGTCTGCCTGATCTATTTTGCGTTTATCGGCAGCTATCTTCTCTGGCTTCTGATCCGGAAGAAAGTACGCGTATTCTTCACGAACACCGGGGTCTTTCTCGGCGGCATTGCCATCGTCTCTGCCGCACTCGCAGCATTCATGGCGGCGATCGGAGGTTTCTCCGAGTTCATTGATGTCTATTTCATCTTTAACCTGAAGTATTCACAGGAAGGAGACAGTATCTTCTACCTGAACAAGATCATCCTGACCACACCCGGAAAGATCACTATCACCCTTCTTATCCTCTTTACCATTCTCTCTATTGTCCGGGACTACCTGAAGAAGGATCTGAATAAGCAGAGGATCCTGATGATCGTCCTGGCCTTTGCTGTTATTACCGTACTGACCATGCCTCTGGTATGCACCTACTTTTACATTGTTTTCCTTCCCTTCTATCTTTACGGGATCGATTGTCTTGCTTCCATCTTCATGATGCTTGCAAGAGACGAAGTAAGCCGGAAGCAGCTCCCTGTCATGCTCCTGGTCATCTTCACTGTTACCACGGTCTTCCAGATCATTATCGCTCCATATGTACCATGGAAGAAAACGGAAGAAGAGTATATGGTGGAAACCTATGCTGAATCCCATCCTGATGCCACAGTTCTTTTCTATGACCGGATCTGTACACAGCTATTCTGTGATTATATGACTACTATTCCGGACTTTCGGCAGTTCTATGTTCCTCCGGCGGGAAATACTGCCCTGATCGAGGAGCAAAGGCAGATTATCACCGAAAAAAAGCCCACCGTCGTTATCTTCGAGAGCAGTAGCAACAAGGAACGTGATCTCTCTGTCCACACCTTCCTCCAAAACTGTCAGTACCACGAGTACGTGAACATACCGGATAACCCTGACGATGAAGAATCAGCGACACTCTATATGTATGTTCAAAACGAGAATGGCTGATCTGAAAACAGCAGGAGGAAGACTCGTTCTTTCATACGAATCCGCTTCCGGATATGGTATAATTTTTCCTGCGGATAAGAATAATCTTTGGAGGTAAATGCTATGCAATACGATGTTCCGTTTTCCAATACGATCCCTTACAGTGATCCGAAATACCGCCATCTCTATTTGACGATTGCCGGTAAAATGACTGTGGATACCGATGTTGCTCCGGCATCTGCCGCATCCCTCTCCGAGAACACGGCCAATCTGGCTATCGGAAGAGTCATTTCCACATACAAAGATGTTTCTTATAAGGATCTCTCCGGCAAGACGGGCGAGATCGTAAATGCGATCAGCAGTGACCTTTCGGTCAAGGGGATCACGCTCCTTTCTCTCTGTTTTGATTCCTTCGGTCCTGACGAACATAGCCTGAAACATATTCAGAATCTCGACACAGCGGAAAAGCTTGGAAACGATCCTGCCGAAGCACAGAGACAGCTTCAGGCTGCCATGGCTGCCGCACAGGCACAGCAGGCTTCCTCACCGTCTGCACCGGCCGCAGCACCCGCTACTCCGGCTGTTGCTCCGGCTGCACCAGCCGCCCCTGCCGCTCCGATCCTCATGAAGTTCTGCACGAACTGCGGAACCCCGGCTAACGGAACCAAATTCTGCACCAATTGCGGAAGCTCTCTGGTCAGATCCTGATCTTAGATCCGGAATTCTTAACTATTTCTTAGTCTTTTCTGGACGCATACTTTACTCTTACCCGTTATCATGGAATCATCAAGAGAAAGCGAGGAAGGAAAATGACAGACGAAAGAAGAGAGAATCAAAGCGGTATCATGAATACGGAGACAGAAAAGAAAGAACCGGGTATCCATGCAGTACTGGTTGATAACTACAGCTTCATGACCATCGGAAAAAGAAAGATCGTAAAGTCCTCTTTTCCCACCCAGCTTGATTTCGATTACGCTTCCAAGAGAGAGATCCTCTCCCTGGGTCAGGCAGCGCTTCTCGCTAACGGATGCGTATTTGCCTATAAAGATAAGAAACAGATCAAGGCAGTATTCATCATCGATAAGAAAGAAAGAAGTTTCGATTGTACCGCTGCGTACTTCGCTTCTTCCGTTTCCGAAAAGGACGCGGAAAGCATGAAGAAAGATATCCGCCGTCAGGTCGCGCTTCTTTGCTTCTATGCCGGTTTCCGGTCAGGAACCTATCTTGGTGAAACCGTCCCGACCATCGTCAAGGAAAAGAGGGACAGCGCGCTCTTTCTGGCTATGCTGATCGGTCTTTGTTTCGGGATCAGTTTCTACCCGGCCACACATAGTTTCCCGATGGTCATTTTCCTTGGACTGTCTCAGGTCACGCTGTGGTATGCTATCCTCCACAACCGTCTCACGGTTCAGGAACCGGTTCAGCAGGATAATTCCTTTGGCAGACCTGCCATCTGTGAAGAATAAAAAATCAGGGTGTCTTCATATCAATATGAGGACACCCTTTTCATATACTTTTAATTCAGTATTTCTTTGATCTTCCACCTGGAGTTATCCACGGAAAGACCATATCCGCAATAACTGCAGCACCCCTTGTCGTCCGGCAGGAAAGGAACACCACAGGACGGGCAGGATTTATTCTGGAACATTTCACCTTTAGACTTGATCTTCTGCGGATAGCGTACACGCACCATGCTAAGGCGCATCTTCTTTGTAACAACAGAGATCCTTCCCTGGCTGTCGATCAGACGTGTACTGACCGGAACAGAAGCGATGATCGTACTTTCCTCTTCCGTGTTGATGACCTTGTGATATTTGATCTTTCCAAGCCAGAGATCAAGAGTACTATTCTGATCTGCGCTTTTCCAGAGTTCGGAAAGGATCGAGCTCCGGAACAGGTTTTCATAGAAACGCGTCACACTTTGAAGTTTCTTCTTCTCTCCGAAAAACTTCTCATACAGGATAATGAGCGCCAGGGTAAGCACGATGCCGACAACTGTTCCTATGCCTGCCATAATAAGGCCGAAAGCTACATCCCCGTCTATGGAATCTCCGAAGGGCAAAAGCAATGCCAGTGTCGCAAGAAAAGTTATCGGGAACAAAGGGATCGCATCGATGATAGATTTCCATGCATGCACTCTTTCAAACTGTACATCCTGCGTCTGCCAGTCGTAGAAATTCGAAAATACGGGACGTCCGCAATACGGACATACTGTCTCCGCACCGTTGATCTCAATATCTGCGCCGCAGGAGTAACACTTTTGTGCCCGCTCTTCTTCGTAGAATTCTTTATTCCCTTTCTTTCCGCCCTGTTTCTTGCGTTCTTTCTCTTTACTGAGATCGCTGCACTTGACGTTCCGGCTCTGCCTTACCGCGATCCGTGCACTTCGGAAATACTCACTATGGGTTATATTTCCGTTAACATCAATATACTGTTCGATTGCAAGCCCCGTTGCCGCACCTTCACGCCACTGGCGTCCACCGTCATTCCAGCTTAGAAAATTACCCGGTTTTCCTGCATTTTCTTTATGAAGCGCACCGAATCTTACTTTTCTTCTCAGCCCATGGTGCGCAAGGATGTGGATACTGTTTTCCTGCATAGCGCGGAATGTCTTATCCATACGTCCCGTAAGGTAAGTAGTGTCAGCATTCTCCCAGGAAAGGAGGACCGGTTCCAGCGCCGTTTTCATATCTTTATTCAGCGATGTTCCGTCCAGGATCTGCTCCTCTTCCGAGGCCCACTTCTTCTGAAGCCGTTCCTTCGTTCCCGAATCGAAAAGTATATCAATGAAATCTCCCAGAAACAGGAGTGCCGCGCCAAGAGCAAGCGCTGTCAGCGCGGCAATTAATGCATAGATAAATGCCATTCGTATCTCCCGTATTATGCTTTCGCTTCTGCTTCTTCCTCAGCGATTTCTTCTTCTGATTTGAAGGATTTGTTTGCTCCCTTGTAGTCCTTCTCATCCATAGGCAGGATCGCATTCAGGATGATACCGACGAGCGCGCCGACAGCAAGACCGGAAAGAGAAATATTCACGGAACCGATGGAGAAAGAGATCGCTCCGGAATAGTTAATGCCGATAGAAAGACCCAGGATCAGCGCCGCAATAATGATGTTTCTGCTTCTGCTGAAATCAACCTGATTCTCTACGATGTTACGTACACCGACAGCGGAGATCATACCATAGAGAACAATGGAAACACCACCGATGGTCGCAGCCGGGATCGAGGCGATCAGCGCCGCAAATTTCGGCGAGAAGGAGAACAGGATCGCGCAGTATGCCGCGATACGGATGACTTTCGGGTCATATACTTTCGTCAGGGAAAGAACACCGGTGTTCTCACCGTAAGTCGTATTCGCCGGTGCACCGAAGAGGGAAGCCAGGATCGTCGCCAGACCATCACCAAGAAGCGTTCTGTGAAGACCGGGTTCCTCGATAAAGTTTCTGTTTGTTGTGGAAGAGATCGCGGAAATATCTCCGATATGCTCAACCATGGTTGCCAGTGCGATCGGCATGATGGTAATGATCGATGTCGTGATCAGGGATGTATCCGGAGATTTAAAGATCTCGAATACCGTATCTTCCATCTTGAAAGGAAGACCGATCCATGCCACATCCGCACTGTTAAAAGCACTCAGATCCACGATACCGAGGATCGCTGCCGCAATATAAGAAACGATCACACCCAGAATGATCGGTACGATCTTGATCATGCCCTTACCGAAAATATTGCATCCGATAACTACGAGGATCGCAAGGACCGCAACGACCCAGTTCGTCTTGCAGTTATCGATCGCGGATGAGGAAAGCGTAAGTCCGATGGCGATAATGATCGGACCGGTCACGATCGGCGGGAAGAAACGCATTACTTTCTTCTGGCCAAAGGCCTTGATCAAAGCTGCCAGCACCAGATAAAGACATCCTGCCGCCGCCACACCCAGGCAGGCATAAGGAAGAAGTCCCTTCTCCCCGTTCGGCGCAATCGCCGCATATCCTCCGATGAAGGCGAAAGAAGAACCTAGGAATGCAGGTACCTTACCCTTTGTGAGAAAGTGGAAGAGCAGTGTACCAAGACCCGCGAACAAAAGTGTTGCGGATACAGAAAGTCCGGTCAGAGCCGGGACAAGAACAGTTGCTCCGAACATCGCAAACATATGCTGAAATCCGAGCACGAGCATCTTCGGATATCCGAGCGATTTCGCATCGTATATCGCATCTTTTTTGTCACCCATAACTACCTCCTGAAAATTAAATCTACTATTCTAAATATAGCACAACAGTTTCAATTGGAAGCATGGTTTTTACATATGGAAAAAGAAAAATCAGAAGCCTCTGTTTTTCAGATCACTGACCAGCTGAACGAAGAATTCGCGCACGTCAAAACCATCCAGGTTTTCGCGGTTCAGATCGATCATGTCACCATGGGAGATACCCCTTCTTCCGGTCGTTGTCAGGAACTGATAATTCTCTCCCCAGCAGAAGGATTTCACTCCCACCAGTCCATCGTTCGGGCCATCAAAATGCTTGACAAGGAATGTGGAAAAATTAAGTGGAAATCTTCCGGAATAGGCATGGTTCAATTTCGATCCCACACTCTGGCAATAGATCCCTTCCGGCATCGGCATTTCTTCATTCAGTTTTGCACAGGAAGAGGCCGTGAGATCGGTAACGGCAGCAAGGAAATTCGGAGTCGGATCACCCAGTTTCCGAAGTGCCGCTTCGTACATTCCTGCCACACGCACACGATGAGACTCTCCGATCTTACTCAGAAGATAATCTGCAAATTCGCATCCCCGATGCGGGGTATTGATAGTCGTGATGCTGGCGATATACGGTCCGGCACCATACTTAGCCACAGCCATACGGGTATCCAGTCCGCCCTTACTGTGCGCAATGACATTCACCTTTCCGCATCCCGTCTGCTCGCATATTTCCTTAATACGTTCCGCCAGTTCCCGTCCGCAGTTCAGCACCGAAGCCGCCGACTGCTGGTTACCGTAGAATATTTTCGCGCCATTCATCTCCAGCTGTTCCGGGATCCTTCCCCAGTAATTCAGGTAACGGAAATCACGGAAAAATACACCGTGTACCATCAGGATCGGGTACTTGCAGGCACATATCTGCTGCGAAGCCCGGGACTCATTCAGAAGGATCTTCTTGTTTTCCACCCGGACTTCTTTATCGGCGATATAGATCAGTATCCCCAGCACCACAAGATGCACGATCGGGATCATGCCGCACAGCGCACCGATCAGGCGGAAACGGAAACCAAGCTGGGACGCCGTCATGTAGATCCGGATGATGCCGTTCCAGAACACGACATTTTCGATCAGGATGATCACAATGATGTTTTCGATCCACATCCTTTTGCTGTCACCAAAGGAAGGGATCCCGTATTCAGTCAGCTTTCCCCACATTCCCAATATGGCAAAAGCACTTGCCAGTGTTACCGAGCAGAGGAAGATCTTCAGAAGTGTGGTACCGCATGCGGTATTTCTCAGTTTCGGGGAATGGATCCGAAGGAAACTTACCGGAAACATCGGAAGACCGTTGATGTACATAAAAACAAAGATCATCGGAAGAAGCCACAGAAATGGAATATCCAGTGCCAGGAAATTACCCGTAACGGCTACGATAACGGAATAAAGAAGAATAAAAAGAATATCCAGAACGATCATGGTCTTTTCCCTCACTTACTCATAATATCCAGAAGATCCGCCACCCATTCGACGATCTTCTTTCTGTCCGACGGAAGCGGTGCATATCTGATGTACGGTTTCTTCATTGCATAGAGCACGACACGGTCTTTATACCGCGGGTCATCTCCGGTCTTTCCGAGATTCTGCATCTCTTTTCCCACGTCACTTCTGTAAAGGAGTTTCGCTTCATTTTCCGTTATCTCGATCTGTTCGAAACCAAGCGGTCCGGACAGATGGCGGATAATGGAAATGTTCGACAGGATCTCCACTTCACGCGGAATATCTCCGTAACGGTCCATGAGTTCGTCTTCCAGATCTGTCCTCTCCGAAACAGAGGAAACTTTCTGGATCCGCCGGTACACATCCATACGCTGTCCTTCATCCTGGATATAGGAAGAAGGAATATACGCATCCTCGTGGAATTTCACGACTGCATCTTCCACTTTCGGAGACCATGTACCGGACAGTTTCTTGATCTCTTCATCCAGCATACGGCAATAAAGTTCATAACCGATCACATCCATCTGTCCGTGCTGTTCTGCACCGAGAAGATTTCCTGCACCACGGACCTCCAGATCCTTCAACGCGATCTTGATTCCGGATCCCAGTTCCGTAAAATCACGGATCGCGGCAAGACGTTTCTCCGCATCCTCTTTCAGGACTTTATCCGGACGATAGGTAATATATGCGTAGGCCTGCCGGTCGGAACGGCCCACACGTCCTTTCAGCTGATACAGCTGGGAAAGACCGAACCGTTCACTGTTTTCAACGACGATCGTATTGACGTTCGGCATGTCCACACCGGATTCAATGATCGTCGTACATACCAGAATATCTGCTTCCCTGTGGATAAATGATTCAATGACACTCTCCAGTTCCCGCTCGCTCATCTGTCCATGGGCATAGACGACCCGGGCACCCGGGATCATGCTCTGGATCTGCTCGGATTTTTCCGCGATCTTTCTGGTATCGTTAAACAGATAGAAGACCTGTCCGCCACGTCCGATCTCACGAAGGCATGCTTCCGCAATGATCTGCTCATCATATTCGATGACATAGGTCTGGACCGGTCTTCGGTCCTGCGGCGGTTCTTCCAGAACGGATATATCTCTTATGCCCGACAGCGACATGTGAAGCGTTCTCGGGATCGGTGTTGCCGTAAGCGTCAGTACATCCACATTGTTTCGGAGATTCTTCAGTTTCTCCTTGTGATTGACACCGAAACGCTGCTCCTCGTCGATGACCAGAAGACCCAGATCCTTCGGTTTCACATCCTGACTCAGGACACGATGTGTTCCGACGACCACATTGACCTCTCCGCTGTTAATACCGCTGACGGCACGCCGTACTTCTCTCGGTGTGCAGAAACGGCTCAGGAGTGCCACATTGACCATGTCACCATACTGGCGGAGTCGCTCCTTCAGATTCTCATAGTGCTGCTGGACAAGGACCGTGGTCGGCGCCAGAAGTATCGCCTGTTTTCCATCCATGACACACTTGAAGATCGCGCGGAATGCAACCTCCGTTTTTCCGAATCCGACATCTCCGCAGAGGAGACGGTCCATCACTTTGGTTGACTCCATATCTTTCTTGATATCCTTGATAGCCTGCAGCTGATCGTCTGTTTCCTGAAACGGAAAGTCGTCTTCAAACTCAGTTTGCCAGACCGTATCCGGTGCAAAAGCATGCCCGGCGACCGCCTGTCTTTTGGCGTACAGTTCCACAAGATCGAAAGCCAGTTTCTTGATCGTGGCCGTCGCACGGGAGACGGATTTCTTCCACTCGTTGCTTCCGAGCCTTGCAAGTTTCGGAGTCCTTCCGTCTGAGGCAACATATTTCTGGATGTGATCCAGCCTGTCCAGCGGAATATAAAGGTGGTCATCGTTCGCATACGTGATCTGCAGGTAATCCCGCTTCACCCCGTCCGTGACCAGATTGATCAGGCCATCGTAACGGCCCACACCGTTCTCATCGTCAACGACCAGTTCGCCCGGAACAAGATCCGAGAAAAGGTCGATGGTCATACCGCCTTTTTTCTTCTTTTTTATGCCACGGTCAATACCGAAAACATCCTGTGTACCGATCACAAGAAGATCGATGGCAGGATAGAAAAAACCATTCTGCAAAGGCTTTGGAAGAAGCACCGGCGTACAGTTTCTCTCGAACAGGAAAGTCTTTAGTTTCTCCCCTCGCTGTCCGCCTCCGCTCATAATGTAGGTCTGCTGTCCGTCTTTACTTCTCTTTTTGATCAGCTCCGCCATGTCCTCTTCGTGACCGCGGAAGCTGTTACAGGCCGAGCCCATGATATCGATCCTGGTTCCTCCGGGAAGACCGTTACTTGAACTCGGGAGCATCGCCAAGGCAATGACCTGCTTCTTATCCAGTTCAGAAAACAGTTCCGTTCTCTTTCCGATGGCACCTCCGCATTCCGGCGGGATCTGCCCGGCTTCCAGAGCACTGCGGAACCGTGTCTCAAAGTCAGCCATGACACCGTCCATACGGGAACGGACCTGATTGATCTCATCGACGTAAATCGGGTCATTGAAATTTCTCACATAGGAAAGGATCGATACCGTTTTCTCATAAAGGATGGATACCCATTTTTCCCATCCGCTAAAAGCACCGCCGCTCAGAAGTGCTTCGGCTTCCTTGGCGATCATTCTGGTCATGGAATCGATATTATTTCTGGAGGCACCGACCGATGCGGCACTTCTTGCCGCACGTTCTCCGATCCTGACCATTTCATCACTCAGTTTCTCCCATCTCTTTTCCGGAATAAGGAGCTCACTGGCCGGCAGGATCGTCACTTCCTTCAGGATCTCTTCCGAGCGCTGGCTGTCCGGATCGAACCGCTTGATCTGGTCGATCTCGTCGTCAAAAAAACTGATTCGGATACCTTTATCCTCTCCACTCGGGAAAATATCGAAGATCTCACCACGCTTGGCGAATTCGCCCATGGTGCTGACTTCACGGGTACGGTAATATCCCATGGCGGCAAGCGTCATGGTCAGGTCTTCCTGGGCAAGTCTCTTTCCAAGACGGAGCCGGATGCCGGCGCCATAGAAAGATTCATGCGGCATCATCTTCGTGAGGAGTCCGCCGCCGGTCACGATCATGGCACCACACTGACGAAGCCCATAGCGGACCAGCGTCTGCACACGTCCCCGTTCGATCTCACGGCTGGAAGCCGAAACAGCAGAAAGCTGTGTCTCACGTCCCCGCAGGATCACCGTTTCTTTTTCGAAAAAAGCATCGAGATGGGCTTTCATCTGCCGGGCAGATAATTCATCGGATACGATAATGACCGGAATCGGAACCTTATCCTCATCCTTTCCTTCTTCGATCCCCTGCTTCTTCATAGACGCCAGAACACTTGCAGCAATAAGATATGCTTTCTGCGTCTGTGTCATGCCGGTCAGATTGATATGCCCGAGCGTATTCTCCATCGCATCCGAAAGTTCGGAAAATTTCGGATCACGTCCGGCTTCCTCAAGAAGTTTTCGGATAGAAGGAAGAAAGATCATGACTGACCTCCCCGGGTCCCCTTTCCTCCAGGGAAGCCTTTACCGCTGACGATATCTTCTACCGCCTTCGCACCTTCCACGAATGCTTCGTACATAGTATCCTGTTCCTCTTTCGGAATCGTAGAAAGCACAAAATCCGCCAGATCCCACTTCTCCGGAACAGGACCGCAGCCGATCCTTACACGCGGGAAGTCCTGTGAGCCGAGATGGTAGATCACGGATTTCATGCCGTTATGGGTACCTGCGCTGCCGGACGGGCGCACGCGGATCGTGCCTCTCTTGATATCAATGTCGTCATACACAACGATCATGTGATCCAGAGGGATCTTAAAAAACTTGATCACTTCCGACACACTCTCGCCGGAAAGATTCATATAGGTATGCGGACGCAGAAGTATGACGTCCTCACCTGCGATGGTGCCCCGGCCATACTCGCCTTTCCACTTCAGTTTATCGATCTTGATATTGTTTCTTTCTGCCAGTACATGCAGCGTCATAAAGCCACAGTTATGCCATGTGCAGTCATATTGTTTGCCCGGATTCCCCAGGCCTACCAGAAGCCACATTTCTCCGTTTCCTGTTCTTTCTAGAGATTCTTCATCCTTATCTTTCTTTTTGAAAAAGCGCGCAAACATAACTTCTTACATACGGCTGGTACGCTTCTTATCCGGCTGAATGACCGTTGAAGCACGGGAACGGTTCTTCTTGGCTACCCAGTTTTCCTTGACGACCTGTTGGGATCTTGCGATAGCAAGTCCGAGCTCAGGCACATCTTCGGTGATGGTAGAACCCGCGGCAATGTAGGAGTTCTCTTTCAATGTTACCGGTGAGATCAGGTTGCTGTTACCGCCGATAAAGACGTTGTCCCCGATCACGCACCAGGTCTTATCCATACCATCGTAGTTACAGGTTACGGTACCGCAACCGAAGTTAACATTCTTACCGACCTTCGCATCACCGACATAGGTAAGGTGACGGGCACGGGAATAATCATCGATGGTGGCATTCTTCACTTCAACATACGCACCGATGGTGACATTATCTTTCAGCACCGTATCCGGACGCAGATGCGAGTAAGGTCCGATACGGCAGTTCTTACCGACTGTGCAGTTCGCCGCAATAGAGTTGTCGATCGTCGTACCGTCTCCGACGATCACATTCTCGAGACGGCTGTTCTCACCGATCACACACTCGTCTCCGATCACTGTTCCGCCAAGCAGAATGCTGCCCGGAAGAATGAGCGTATCCTTTCCGATCTCAACCGTATCGGCGATCCATGTCGTCTCGGAATCTACGATCTGTACACCCTGACGCATCAGCTTCATGCAGACTCTCCTGTTGAGCATCTTGCCGACCTGCTGCAGTTCCACACGGTCATTGACGCCACGTGTTTCATCGAAGTCCGCCACAAAAGCACCGACCTTGTGACCATCGTTGATGATGATCTCAATAGTATCTGTGAGATAGTATTCTTTCTGTGCATTCTTGGAATCGATACGTCCCAATGCGGATAGCAGAAGCGGCGTCTTAAAGCAGTAGATGGAGGAGTTGATCTCGCAGACCTTCTTCTCCTCTTCTGAACAGTCGCGGTCCTCCACGATCTTGGTGACGTTGCCTTCTTCGTTACGGATCACACGTCCGTATCCCTTCGGATCCGGTGCGATACCTGTGATGATCACGGCACCGTAATCGCCTTCTTCGAACATCTTCAGAGCCTTGGAGATCGTCTCGGAAGTAATGAGCGGCGCATCTCCGGGGAGCACGATCGTGCATCCGTTTCTTCCTTCAAGGAAAGGCGCTGCCTGCATCACGGCGTGACCGGTTCCTAACTGCTGTTCCTGGAATACAAAAGCGACATCTTCGCCTAAGACTTCGCGGACCTCTTCCTGACAGTGTCCGACGATATAGACCTGCTCTGTTGCGCCGACCCCTTCCAATGCCTCGGCGACCCAACGGATCAATGGTTTTCCTGCTGCCAGCTGCACTACTTTCGAGTGATTCGAATGCATACGCTTTCCTTCACCCGCTGCCATAACTACTGCACAAAGCTCCATGTTCTTCATTCTCCTTAAAGTTTTCGTTTATGCACAAAGAAGCCCCGGATCTTGTTTTGAGGGTGGGGAGAAAAATCCTTTCTCAAGATGTGATCCGGCGTTCTTTCTATCATCTTTTTTTGTTACTTCCCATTATAGCCTTTTGCGCGCTTTCCTTCCACACTAAAACTGCACTTTTCATAGAAAAGAAACAAAATGAAACCCACATGTCATGGAAAGAAAGTGCTTTTTCTGATACTATGTAAAGGGGGAATATAAAAATACGTTGATATTGGAAAGGATCTCACATGATAGCTTTATTACTCGTAGCCGGGTACGCGACCCGCTTATATCCACTCACCATTGACACACCGAAGCCGCTTCTTCCGGTCGGACCGAAGAAGATGCTTGACTATATCACAGACGAGATCGATACGCTCCCGGATATTTCCAGGATCCTTCTCGTGACCAACCACCGGTTTGCAGATCATTTCCAGAAGTGGGCAGACGATCGTATGCAGTCTCAGAAAGACGCGCTTTCTGCTTCGGGAGAAGAGAAAGAAGTGACTCCGATCGAAGTGATCGACGACGGTACCACGGATAATTCCAACCGTCTCGGTGCCATCGGCGACATCCAGTTTGTTATCGACAAGTGCGGTGTCAACGAAGACATGGTCATTATCGCCGGCGATAATCTTTTCACCTACAAACTCCGTGACATGTACGATTTCTTTATGGAAAAGAGAAAGGATACTCTTATTGCCATTCACGTGGAAGAGATCGAGCAGCTTCGGAAGCTGGCTGTTGCCACACTTGACGAGAACGGAAAAGTCCTGGATCTGGCCGAGAAGCCGCAGGAGCCGAAGTCGACCACGGCAATCTATGCCACATATTTCTATCTGAAAGAAACACTTCCCAGGATCCGTGAATACCTTGATGAAGGAAATACCCCGGACGCACCCGGCAATTTCCCATCCTGGCTTTATACCCGTCAGGATGTATATGCCTATCGCGCCCAGGGTACCTGTATCGACATCGGCACACCGGAGAACTACAAGGAAGTCTGTGACAATTACCAGGAGCTTCTCGGTGTAAACGGATAAGGTCGCCTTCATCAGAAGGTGATCATATCACCTGCATGTTCAAGGACTGCGCCCTGATAATATCCGACCACTTCGCTGTCATTCTCTACGAATACAAACGCGTAGTTACCGCCCTGCGTTCCCTCCGGGATCGTGAATTCAAGTGCGGCTTCCGTATCCTTGTCCGCAGCGGCCACGTCAACTGTCGCGCTTGCGAGAGCCGTGCTCTTCTTCCAGCGGTAATCTCCCGCGACCTGGAAAATATAGATCGAAAGCTTTGATGCTTCTTTCGCCTGATACTTTACCGTGATGGTCTCCTTCTGCCCGACTACAAAGCCTACACTGAGTTTCTCTGCTTTCGTCGTTCTCGCAAACTCAGAGATCCGGATATTGCCTGCCTCGACCGGCTGAACAAGGGTAAGTTTACCGGCTTCCTCATCGCCCGGCTTAGCCTGAAGTTTGCCTCTCAGAAGATCATCCTCTTCCGTGGACTCAGCTTCTGTTGTTGTCTGGGTTGTGGTGTCCTGTGTCGTAGCCGTTGTTGTTTCTTTCTTTTTGCAGGCAACGGACATAACCATTACCGCAATGAGTAAAACAGAAATTACCTTTTTCATATATGATCTCCTTCCTTTTCAAAAAGAATTGTACTATTCCTTTTGCCTATCATCAACTTTTTGCATTTTTACGAAGGAACTATCCCCTTCAGAAAATAGACGAAGATCGAATACTTTCTGTTGCAAAATGAAAAAGGAGCAATCTGTTCAGAAAAGACTGCTCCCCGAAAGATCTTAATGTATCACGGATCATTCTTCCCTCTTACTGAGGAAGCCGTGAAGCGGAATATAGCAGAGGAAGGCTACGATCGAGACCGTGATTCCCTTAAAGATGTTGAAAGGAACAAAGGTCATCAGGATCACATCCAGTTTCGAATTAATGGTAACCAGAGTATTAGCCGTATCGCACATGCTGATGATCGCCGGAAGCGGGAATCCCATCACCTTCTCGTAGAGCGGGAGACTGAAGAAATAATTTACGAAGCAGGTAGCGATCGTCAAAGCAATCGTTCCGAATACCAAAGAAAGGACCACACCCTTCTTGCTCTTCATCCTGCAGTAGATCATGGCACCGGTAAATACGAAGATACTTCCGGAGATGAAGTTTGCCGCTTCACCGATATACTGCGTTCCCGTAAAAGGCATATGGATCAGGTTCTTGAAAAACTCCACGACCACGCCTGCCAGCGGACCGCACGCAAATCCGGCAAACAAAGCCGGAATATCACTGAAGTCGTATTTCAGGAATCCCGGCATAAGGGGAAGCGGGATCTCCAGCAGCATCAGCACAAAAGCCAGTGCCGTCATGATGCCCGTCAGCGCGATCTTATAGATCATGGACTTTCTCTTCTTGTTCTGTTGCTTGAGTTCATTCGTTTCTGTCATTTCAATAACCTCATCTTTCTCCTGACAGGATCGATTCTCCGAAAGCATCAAAAAAAGCGCCCTTCCTCTTCGGAAGACCGCTTCAGAAAATTCATCATTTGCCGGCCGGCCGGAAATCCCGGTCCGAACACAGCTATCGACTCTTCTTCCATCCGGACTATAACCGTCGGCACCGGATTCTCACCGGTTCTGCTAATGCTCGCGGGCTCGCTTCCTCCCCTCTATCCGGGTCTTAACGGAAAGCACACCGCCGGTGGGGAATTACGCCCCGCCCCGAAGTTACGGCAAGATTATAAGGCAGTTTCTCCATATCGTCAATATACTTTTTTCGCGAAGATCCGGAATTTGCGATATACTGTACATGATCTTCAAAAAGGAAAGGGAAACACATGTTACAAGATCATTCGAGAAGAAAAACGATCGGTATCCTTACTCTGGCTCTGTCTTTGCTTCTGGGAAGTGCCTGCCGGAAAACAGGACCTGATGACAGTTCCATCCGTCCGGATACTTCCGTGACTACGACCTCCCCTGTTTCTTCCGAAACAGAGCCGGAAATCACTTCGACGCCTTCCCCGTCACCGACGCCGAGTCCTTCTCCTTCCCCGTCTCCGACGGATACGCCCTCTCCGACGCCGACCAAAGTTCCGGAATATATCGAACCGATCATTACCGGCGGAGCAGTCTGGTATGACGGCTATGTGGATCCAAGAACCGTACGCGCGGAGATCGTCAGTGATCCGCACGATATCGCCGTACTTGTAAATAAATACTATGCCCAGCCGGAATCCTATGTGCCGGAACTGGTTTACGTCAAGTATTCCGCAGGTCAGCAGCTTCGTCCGGAAGCCGCTAAAGCCTGGGAAGAGATGCACGATGCCTGTATGTCAGAGATCGGTGAGGATCTCTATCTCATCTCCGGCTATCGGAGCTGGGAGACCCAGACCTACAGTTTTAATAATGCTATTACAAGAAGAGGTCTGGATAAGACCTGCTGCAAGAATGCCTATCCGGGAAGATCCGAGCATCCTTTAGGTCTGGCACTGGACATGAATATCCGGAGCGATCCGGAGATCCGGGATAATTTTGTCTATACGAAAGCCGGACAGTGGGTCTTGGAAAACGGCTACAAATACGGCTTTATCTGGCGTTATCCGAAGGATTACGGCCACATCACCGGATACGGTGTGGAAGGCTGGCATTTCCGTTATGTCGGTATAGACGTGGCTACGGAAATGCACGATAATAACATCATGACTCTGGAAGAATACTACGGGAAGCCGCAGGTCTTACCCGATAACGAATAAGGAAGGGCTTTTCTGACATGCTCATCACGCGCGATGCCGAATACCAGTTTTTCTGTGTCGGAACAAAGACATATAAGTGTTACTGTGTCACATATAAGGATAAGGCCGTCCTGATCGATACCGGTGCCTCTTCCGACCGTGCCACTATCGAAGCTAACCTGCAGAAGGATTTCATCTTCGATATCGATGCGATCATTCTGACTCACGCCCACGGCGACAGCGCCGGAAACGCGGAATATTTTTCCATGCTCTTCAACTGCCCGGTCTACTGCATCAAGACAGCAGTAGAACTGGTCCGCCACGGTGTTGCAAGGATCCCTCCGAAAGATCATCCGTATATGAAGAAAGTCGGAAGCGCAGCTGCGCTGATGCTGAAACTCCCCTCTTTCATTCCCTATGAAGGCTGCCAGACCGTCGAGCCGCTGACAAAAGATATCGTGGAAGAACTCCTCGGAAAAGATGCCATGCTTCTCATGACTACCGGCCATACGGAAGATTCCATCTCCATTGCCATTCGTGATGTGGCACTGATCGGGGATTGTGCACAGTTCAAAAAACGCGTCCTTGCTCCGATCTTCGTTGACAGTGAACCGAAGATGGCTGCTTCATGGGAAAGCCTTCTGCGTCTGAAATGCAAATACTACCTGAGCGGACACGGCCGCCCATGGAATGCAGATGACTGGCTGAGCCAGAAAGAATATAAGGATGAAGAGGAAGAAGAAAACTGATCTTACAGATCCTGGTCTTCCGAAATCGTAACACCTGCTGCTTCAACTGCCATTTTCATGATCTCTGAAGCAGGATATCCGTTAGAAAGTCCGACAGCTATGGCAGCGGCCATGGCATCTCCTGCACCGACAGTAGAGACGACTGTCACATCCGGCGCCGGTGCGAAGATCACATTGTCCTTCTCCACCAGTACCGCGCCCTGCGACCCCAGTGTAAGAAAGATCATCCGCATATCATCGGAAAGAAGGTTTCTGACACTCTGGATCACTTCATCCGAAACGATGTCCACCTGTTTCCCAAGGAGCACACCCAGTTCCTGGCGGTTCGGTTTCACTACGGTCGGATGGCCTTTTATTCCCTCGGAAAGAAGTTCTCCGTCAGCGTCGAGTATCGTCATGGCACCCAGGTTCCCCGCAAGCCTGATCCAGCGGCAATAAACATCCTTCGGCGTATCTTTCGGCGCGCTTCCGGAAAAGACCACGATATCTCCCGCTTTCACGTTTTGGCTGATCTTCTTCTCCAGTTCCTCCAGATCCGCGGAGGAAAGCTTCGGGCTGGACTCGTTGATCTCCGTGCACTGCCCGCTTCTTCTGTCAATGATCTTGCAGTTTGTCCTTGTCTCTCCGGGAATATCGATAAAATCACAGGGCACGCCCTTCTCCAGGAGCATTCTCGCGATCTTCTTTCCGGTATTTCCGGAAATAAAACCCATCGCGGTAGTTTTGCCCCCCATACGGCGCACTTCACGGGATACATTGATTCCCTTTCCACCGGCACGGAAAACGACCTTTTCCGCACGGTTCAGGCCGCCCGGAATCAAACCGTCAACAAATACCAGCTTATCCATAGCCGGATGTAAAGTTACCGTATAGATCATAATGCCCCCATATGCCTTCTAGATATACTGCCTTGGCAGTGTACGTTACCTACTTATAGAATACACCAAATCCCATGATTTGAAAAAGATGGGATGGCTCCGCCGGAATTACGGTGACAATACAGTGCTTTTGACTCAGTAATAATCCTTACGGATGCCTTCGATAACATTTTCACTTAGTACATGCCGCAGTCCGATTGCCGTAGTGGACGTTACCATAAGGAAATGGATCCCCAGTGTAATGGCAACAAACAGAATATTCCGTTTGCTGAATACATCTATGTTCATCACAGTCATAATGACGAAGAGAAGTATCGCCATCACGATGGCAAGAATGATCAGGCTTTCCATAAAACAGATCATGCTCTCGGTAATAACCATGCGGAAAAGTGTCTTTCTGGACATGCCGACCGAATTGAGAAGGATATACTCTTTCCGTCGGAAAAGGAGACTCGTCAGAAGGGTCATGATCACGTTGAGGAAGCAGATCAGGCAAAGGAGTATGGCAAACCCGTAGATCAGGATCCGGGAAAGCGTAGTCACAGACTCTTTCGCTCTGGCATAGGCACCCGTATCATGCAGGTTTTCTCCACTGTGAAGATTGGCTTCCAGCATTTTTTTCATGGCGGTATGGGTCTCTTCCGGATCATCCACATGGAATGTGAAATACTCATATATGCCTCTATAGGTGCTGCTGTAGTAATTCATACGGGTCAGTGGAACATAGATCTGGATCTGGGTCATGGATGATTTTTCCGATTCTCCAAAAGGCTCAGGGATCGTCTGAGTGAGCTCGACATCGATCGTCCTGGTTTCCCTTTCTCCGCTTCCGTCGAAATCAAGCTGCGCTGAAGCAGGGAAAAGATTATCGTTGAATACCTTGATCTCGTTATACCTTCCGTCTTCTTCCACATATGTGCGGCTGTTTGTCAGGCACAGTCTGGAACCGTATGTGAGATACGGTTCCGGATCGATTCCGTTTTCGGTACATATCCGGCGGAAATCACTGTCTTCAATAAACATCATGGCCACCGGAACAGTTGAATCTTCACTCGGCCAGATCCGCTTATAGGAAGCCGTCACCACAGAAGGGTCCACTTTCATGTCTTTTCTTACCTGCAGAATGATGAGACTGTCCTTGACTTCTTTCATATCCGCCAGCTGATAGTACAAGTTCAAGTCGGACGTGTCGAAGGTATTATCACCGAAATAGTAGGAATAGATCAGAAGATCCGAATCCGTATCACTCGCATCGGAAAACTTGTGATCGATCACGCGGACAAGTGTATGCGTACAAAGGATCATCAGGATACTGAGCAGGATGGAAAGGATCGGCGCATGATATCTCTTTCTGTAACGGAAGAAGTTCTTCAGGGCAAGAGCGCCGGTAAATCCGAATATCTTCACGGATAATCCACGCGAACTCTTGCGGAGCGGTTTTGTGGTGAATACATTGTTGACACGCACTGCTTCGATTGGCGTGATATTGGATGTCCGGACCATCGGGATCAGGATCGCGATCAGGATCGTGACGATAGAAAGGAAAGCCGGACAAACCGTATTCCCGAAGCCTAACCGGTAATTCAGATCGACAGTCTGGGACAGAAGATAGAATCCGGCTTCTTTTACGTAATCCGAAAGTCTGGCAAAGAGGATCAGTGCGCTGAGATTTCCGAGCAGGATACCGATTGGTACCGCGATCACGATATAATAGAAGGCTTCGGAAAACATAAGATCCCTCACCTGCCGCTTCGTCGCACCCACGGATTTAAGAAGACCGATCGCACGGATACGCTCAGTGGAAGAGGTGGAGAAAGAATTATAGATCAGCATCACAGCCAGAAGCAATATGAACAGTACTGCATTTAATACCAGTATATCGAGCCAGCGGATCGCCTTCGTATCATCGGCGGAATCTTCCATGCGGATGAAGTCTTTGTTGAAGAGGCAGTCCTCATTCGATTCGAAATACTCCTCGGCAAATGCAGTATAATCTGCCGGGTCATTCAGTTCAAAGTATGCATTAACGGCGTTTCCGGCTGTCAGATTTGACGATCCGAGTAGAACGGTATAGCGGCTCAGGTTTTTCCATCTGGTATATTCCGGGATGACATAATAACCGACGATCTTAAATTCGATAGTATCTATCTCATAAAGATACTCATTTCCCTTCCCGTCTTTCGTCCGATGGATCTGCTTGAGATCATTGACCTTGTGACCTTCCGAATAGCGGCTGTAGTATGTCATTTGATAGAAAACATCCGCGCCGTCTTCCTTTATGATATCCTTGTTATCCGCATACATTTCCAGCGAGACGATCGCCTCGTTTTCGTTTTCCGGAAGCCGTCCCCAGACCAGCCGGATATTACAGAGATCTGCAAAATTCTGACTCATGGAAGCCAGCAGAACATTGTAGTTTTCATAAGCGAGGATATCTTCTATCTGGTCATCGGTACCGCCCAGGATATACCCGGCCTCCTGAATGTAGGCGGAACTCTTGATCCTCTCATCTTTCATTATCCTCTGGTAATCTTTGGAGGTCATGGAATACGCCTGAACATGCCAGGTTCCATAGTCATCGTCCTGAAAACTTTTCAGGATATCGATACAGCTTGAGCGTACTGACAGGACCACACAAAACATGACCGTGGCAATGATGATCCCGAACATAGTCAGTATCGTTCTGCCACGATTCTTGAATACCGTCCTCTTTGCATATTTGCCGACAATATTCTGCCTGCTCATGTGCGGCTCCTATCCATCATTTACGGATCACCTCATCATGCTTGATCTTGCCGTCACGGATCGTGATGATCCGCTTGGCCTGAAGTGCCACGTTCTCATCGTGAGTGATCAGGATCGTTGTCTGGTTGTACTTCATGTTGGAATACTTCAGAAGCTCGACCACTTCCTGACTGTTTTTCGAATCCAGGTTTCCTGTCGGTTCATCCGCCAGAAGGATCGTCGGCGCATTGATCAGAGCACGTCCGATGGCAACACGCTGCTGCTGGCCGCCGGAGATTTGATTCGGGAAGAAATCCTTTCTCTCGGAAAGCTGCAAAAGATTGAGAAGCTCGTTCAGTCTGTCCTGATTCACCTTTCTGTGATCAAGAAGGACCGGCATCGTGATGTTCTCCACCACCGTCAGGACAGGGATCAGATTGAAGAACTGATACACCAGTCCGATCTCTCTTCTTCTGAAGATGGAAAGCTGTTCATCGGTCTGCTTGAAAATATCTTTTCCGTCAATCAGGACGCGTCCGGAAGTCGGGCGGTCGACTCCTCCGAGAAGATGAAGCAGCGTCGATTTTCCGGAACCGGATGCACCGATGATCGCCACAAACTCTCCTTTTTCAATGCTCAATGACACATCGTCCAGCGCGGCCACGATATTTTCGTCCTTGCCGTATGTCTTGGTAAGATGTTCCGCACGTAAGATCTCCATATGTCACCTCTTCGTCTTGTAGAAACGGATAGTAAACTTCGCGCCATGCTCCGGTTCTTCCCGGTTCTCTGCGCGGATCGTGCCGCTCTGTCTCTCCACGATCATCTTGCTTAATGCAAGGCCGATACCGATACTCGTGGTGATCGCCACCTTACCTCTGTAGAAACGTTCAAAAACATGCGGGATATCGTCCGGATCGAAGCCGCATCCTGTATCGGTAATCACGATCTCCGCAAAGATCGGCGTGTCCTTCACATTGATCTCAATGATCCCCTGCTCCGGTGTATGTTCCATACAGTTTTTCAGGATATTCGCCACCGCTTCACAGGTCCACATCAGATCGCCACGGATCATCGCATCTTCCGGCACCTGCATCTTCAATGTAATGTTATGGATATCCAGAGGCACAGCCAGCATACCGGAAGCACGCTTCAGCATGTCCGCAAGCGCGTACTCTTTTTCTTCAAAGAATACCGTATCCGCATCGATCTTACTCATCTTCAGGAGCGTGTTGATCAGCCATTCGATACGGTTTAATCCCTTCATCATTTCGGAAAGAAGATCGAACCGCTTCTCATCCGAGAGCTCTTCTTCCGAAAACATATCCACCACAATATTCATGGAGGTAAGCGGAGTACGGAGCTGATGGGCAATATCCGCGATGGAATCGGAGAGGAAACGCTTGTCTGCCAGAAGCTGGGAAGCCTGTTCACGGAGACGGATCACCATCTTATGCACTTCACTGGTAAGGATCGCCACTTCCCCTTCCTGATACTCTTCGAAGGAGACATTCTCCGCACCATGGAGGATCTTATCGATACTGTCGGAAAGTGCGCTGATCCGCTTATATCTTTTCCGGTCCGCAATATAGCGTACGGCAAGAAGGACCAGCGCCATGGCCGTTACGATGAGGCCACAGTTTATATCCAGAAAAAAGCTCGGCACCGCGATCGCCAGCGCGAGCACGATGCTGATAAGGTATTCCTTACGAAGCTCATTGTTGTTCCGGATCATCTCATTCTCCCGCCTTATATCCGAAACCGCGGATCGTGCGGATCAAGGTCGGCTGCGCCGGATCATCCTCGATCTTCTCACGAAGTCTCTTAATATATACGGTCAATGTGTTATCGTTAACATATTCGCCACCTACATCCCAGAGATCCTGGAGAAGTTTGGCACGTGTCAGCACGACACCCTGATTGTTGGCAAACAGCAGGAGAAGTCTATACTCCAGCGCGGAAAGGATGATCTCCTGTCCGTCCTTACTGACGTTCGCTCTTGCCGTATCGATCTTAATACTGCCGAACTCGACCACATCCGGGGACTTATGTGTTCTTCTCATGACACTCTTGATACGGGAAAGCATCTCTCTCGGACGGAACGGTTTGCTGATGTAATCATCCGCCCCCATATCCAGGCCGGTCACAACACTGTATTCATCACCGGAAGCCGTAACAAAAATAACAGGAAGATCGGGCTTCTGTGCTTTTACCGCGGCACAGACGGCATAACCGTTTCCGTCTGTCAGTGATATATCGATCAGCGCGATCTCGAAGGTCTCTGTCTCGATCTTCGTCAGTGCGGTCGTCTGTCCCGGCGCCCAGATCACTTCAAAACCTTCCGATTTCAAAAAAGCTGACAACGTTGTTACAATGCTGGAATCATCCTCAACCAGTAATACTTTTCCCATATTGATACCCCATAAATCGTTCTTCTTCGCATACCTACCGTCAAGTATACCACACGGCAGGATCTCACTATCAAGTACATTCTACCCTACTTTTAATCAAATGAACGTGACAATTCTTACACTTTCGCCGTTTTGCGCTTCCCGGAAAGGAGAAGAATAACAAAAGCAAGAACGATAACGATGGTCACACACAATCCGCCTTCCGGGCCAAAAGCACCGCCCGTAAGGAGATCTCTTGCTCCGTCGGGATAGGTGGAAGACAGGATGGAAGCAGATCCGGGATTGCCGCTGACTTCCAATCCGAAGAAATTGCCCTGGCAGAAATTCCACATGGTGTGCATGGCGCAGACCGTCCAGATGTGTCCGCTGCGGTAGGCAAAGACCGCAAAGAAAGCCGCGATCAGAGCCAGGTTGATCAGCGCCAGGATCGAGAATCCGGCATTTCCTGCATGCATCAGGCTGAAGCACATGGAGGAGAAGAAAATGGCGAAAGGAAGTCCGAACCTTGAGGCGACACGGGGCATCATGTAACCACGCATCATGATTTCTTCTGTTGCGCCCTGCGGGATCCACATAAGGATATAAAGCAGGAAGAGGATCACCGAATCCTTCTCAAGAGAGAAGCCCCGGCACTGCACCTGTCCGGTGAAAAGAAGAAGAACATATACCGAAGATATCAGGATAAATCCCAGAAGTATTCCGCGAAGATAAGCTTTCCATGCAGGGCCCTGCTTCGCAGGAAGAAGCCCTTCAGTGTTATCCGGATCAGCTTTTTCAGACGTGGCAAAGGATGCAAATCCGAGCGTCCGGAGCGGATTCTTCTCACGGAATTTCACGATTGCAATATAGATGCCGATGATGCACCAGTATCCCAGACCCATAAAGAGGATGAAATATTTGTCCTGCATGAATCCCGAGAAAAGCTTTACCGAAGCGTCCATTACGTCCGAGAGTGCAGACACGTTGGAAATGTCCTTGAACATCCGGATAAAACCGTTGGAAGCCGGACTCTTCATGTAGGAGATAATGGCCGGGATCATGGCGAACGGCTGGAAAAGCGAAAGCAGTGCCAGAGGAAGCATCGCATGCCCGAGAAGGAAAGCGGGAAGGGATTTTCTTCTTTTTGCCTTGTACCCGAAGACTTCCGCACGGGAAACCGATACATAATCCTTCTTCTGTTTTTCCAGCGCACGGGCAGCCTTCCGGAGTTCTCTCTCCGATTTGGTCTCCACGGCCACAGTAAAAGACTCCTTGTGAAGAACACGCTCGGAAACAAAGAGGCAGATACCGGTAAGAATGAGCGTTCCCAGTATGCAGACCAGTACCGGAAGCGGAGAGACTGTATTCATCAGTCCGTCACCGATGCCGTAAAAATGCCCGTAGATCGGAAGATACGGATTAACAGGATTTCTCGTTGCTTCCTGCATGCAGGTCACGCATATCACCAGTATGATCAGGAAGATCGGCAGGAATGTCGTCTGCGCAGATACGATGGAATGGTTAAGGCAGGATATCAGGATCGTAATGGCCGAGATAAACAGCGCCAAAGATATTACCAGGAAAAATGCACTGATAAAGCCCGTGAATTTTGCAAATATAGCAACAGGAAGAAGCATGACCGCGGAAGGGATCAGGGCATGCAGGAACACGCCGATGTAATTTCCGAGAACGATGGTCCACCTGGACACAGGTGTCATCAGAAGTGCGGCAAACGTGCCTCTCTCCTTCTCTCCCGCAATGGCATTCATTCCGCTGAGCATACATACATAAAGGATCGCCACGAAGAACAGAAGCGGAACGATCAGACGGCTTCCCCTGTCAAAGATCACTTGTTTCCAGCTGCTCATTTTACCGACAGGTGTGACACGGCTTTCCACTACACTTGTGTATTCAATAGGGACGCCTGTCTTTTCCTGGATGAACGCCAGGTAATTCTCCGCGAGCACTTCGTCACAGAAATTCTTCTGAATTGTCGCATATTCCGGGTGATCCGAAGGATAGTAGGTCAATATCTCCGGAAGTTCGGTCACGTTTTTCTTCATCACATATTCGTCAAAATCCGTTGGAAAAACGATCGTCAGAAAAGCATCGTAATCGTCCATCCACTCATTGAATGTAAATACGTCATATACCGCATCCCACTCGCGATAGACCATCATGCTGCTCTCACCGGCCACATTCTCGTAGAAGATGTCCTGATACTCCACAGTAAACTGTCTCCAGGATTCCGGTGGATTCACCACTATCAGGTTCTCTGCATAATCCACCTGTTTTTCCCGTCCTGCATAATAGATAAGAAGACTGCTCAGATACACCATCACCACGACCAGAAAACCGACGCACACCGACATCGTGATGACCGAAGCTTCGGTCTTCATGCTGTGGTTCTTTCCGAATGTTTTCCGGACCAGTGCCCGTATCGCGCGCTGCATCTTATCCCTCCTTATGGTATTTCGTATAAAGTTTGAAGAACGCTTCTTCGAAATTCTTACTCTCCGTCTTCTCGGTCAGTTCCGGTGCCGATCCCTGTTCCACGATCGTGCCGTCCACCAGGATAGCGATCTCATCGCAAAGCTGCTCCGCCACCGAGAAAATATGGGTGGAAAGAAGAACGCTCCGGCCCAGTGCCTTCAGCTCAAGAAGATAATCCATTACCTGACGGGAGGTCAGGATATCCAGGCCGTTCGTCGGTTCGTCGAAGATGATCACCTTCGGGTCGTGGATCAGGGAGATCACTATTGAGATCTTCTGCTTCATGCCTGTGGACAGTTCCATGATCCTCTTATCTGCAAAAGGACCGATCCCGAACCTTTCGAAACTCTCTTTCTTCTTCTCCGGGATCAGCTCCTTCGGAATATCGTAGAGTTCGGCGAAAAAGTCGAAGAGCTGGTCAGGCGTCGAAAGAGGATCAAGCTTGATCTCCGTAGTCAGAAAACCGATGGAGCGGCGGATCAGCTGAGGCGACTTCTTCGACTCGAGCCCGCAGATCGTTACGGAACCTTCCGTCGGAGTGAGCAAGGTTGCAATCATCTGCATCAATGTCGTCTTTCCTGCGCCGTTCGGTCCCAGAAGGCCGAAGATCTGCCCTTCCTTCACCTCAAAGCTGACATCTTTGACCACCAGGGCGCTCTTGTTATACCGTTTACTTACGTGTTGAACCTGAATCATCGGGACCTCCTTGCGAAATATGGATCATGCCGTCTGTATTCTTGAGACAAAGTGCGATGAATATCACGGTCAGAAGCCCGTTGATCAGGAACATCAGCACAAAATGTTCTATCTTTAATCTTCCGAGGAAAACATCCCGGATCACCATGACAGCGTTATGGATCGGTATCATGTATTCCAGCATCAGACCCTGCGACGGACGGAACATCATTCCGAAAAACTCGAAGACCAGAACGACCAGCGGGATCTGAAGATTGAGCAGGACATCCTCCATTCTCCTGATCTTAAATACGATGGCAAAACAAAGCCCGCACATGGTAAATGACGTTACCAGTATGGTCAGAAGACAGATAAGAAGCTGCACAGGCGTCAGGAACATGCCAAAAGGCAATAAGGAAAAAGCACTGTTACTGTGATTGAGCCAGGAGGAGAAAAACAACAGCAGATATGTCAGTATCGCACTGACCGAACTCACCGTGACCACGGTCATCATCTTCCCGGCAAGCAGGGAAACCTCCGGGATCGGCGTCAGATAGACCTTCGTCAGGAAGCCGCTCTGTCTCGACGCGGCCAGGATCTCTCCCGCGAGCGAATACACACAGTAATACATGAGAAGGATCAGGACTCCCGGAATCGTTCCCGCTCCACCGATATTGGCGTTCGCCCGGTTCTTCAGTACGAAAGTGTACGGGTTGAACCCGTCGATCTCCCAACGGTCTCCGCCTCCGACATCAGCATACATCTCACCGAGTGTGGAAAACAGATAGTTTTTATATTCCGATTCAATATTCAGAAGGAACTGGCTTGCCTGGGTATAGTTGGTAAAAGATCCGGCATCAAAAGAGACAATGATCTCGTTTTCAAGTTCAGGCGGCACCTTTCCATAAGAAACATATGCATAGTAGTACCGTACGTTCGTATCAAAATCATTCTCGTATCCATAAGGATCCTTCGCATGGAACCGCACTACGATCTTGCCCGTTTTTAAAGTTTCTTTCAGGTATCTTTCGAGTTTTCTTTCCGTTGTTAATCCCATCTCGGTGGAATCAAGAAACGTATAATCATAGATCTCGCTCTTGGCGCTGGATTCGGCGTATTCCTTGAAAGAAAGCGGTGCATCGATCACTATGATCGGATGGCTCTGGAGATGGCCGGTAGAGAGATAATTGATCAGGAGAGGGAACACATTCAGCGCGACCAGCAGGATCACGGCCGGCATAAGAAACACGACCAGCGTCCGTTTCCAGTTGCTGATGATCTTCTTCATTTCCCACTTAAAGATCGTCAATGTGTGCCGCATAAAATCCCCGTATCTTGTCAAATCCTCGCAGCTCTCCGTTTCCGGACAGCAACGTTTTCCCTAAAACGTCAGGAATAATTGTAATATTAGACGTTTGTTCTTGCAAATCATCTTTTTGTGCTTTGCTTCTGATTCATGTTTTCATTATACCCATGACCGGATCAAGTAAGGTTAAAGCATAGCTAAAGAAAAGATGGTCATTCTATGAACATTCTGAAAACAACACTATCTGCTATAATAGTAAAAGATATAAAACAGAATCGAGGCCGCCTATGAGCAGGAAAAACCTGAAAAGACATCCCATCGTGATGGTATCTCTGGATGCTGTCTCCGACAGTAATATTGATTTTCTTCTGACCCTCCCGAACTTTTCGCGGCTGGCCAGGCTCGGGCTTTTGCACCGGCAGGTGGACTCCATACTCGTCACCAGTACTTACCCGGTCCATACCTGTATCAATACCGGACTGATGCCCCGTGATCACGGCGTCTTCGATAATACGTTCCAGGATCCCGAGAAGGGTACCGAAGTCTGGCGTGACCACAAGCGTTTCATCAAGGGAAAGACCCTTCCCGAGCGCGCCTACGAACACGGTCTGGTCACCTGTTCCATGATGTTTCCCATGACTGCCGGCGAGAAGATCCGTTATCACGTCACCGAGATCCCGGGTCATTCCCCCATGCTCTTCCGTGCTCTTAAGTCTGCCTACTACGGTTCTGCCGGCTTTATGCTGCACTACTTTGCGAAGTACGGTAAATACGTACTTTCCTCAGGCGAGCGCGGTATGGACATGCTCATCGCCAGGACCGGCGCGGACCTGATCCGAAAGAATAAGGCCGACCTTTATATGCTTCATCTCCTTGATGTGGATACCACCAAACATAACCATGGTGCCACTTCTCCGGAAGTAACGGATGCCCTCAAGCGTATCGACGAGTGTCTCGGTCATCTTCTGGCCGCCATGGAATCAGTAGGTATGGAGAACTTCGAGATCCTGATCTTCAGTGACCACTCCTGCCTCGATATCAAGGAAGCCCTGCATCCGAATGAACTGCTTGCCGCAAGAGGGATCTCTCCGAAGGAAGCCCACTTCCACACGACCCACGGCAGTGCTTTTCTACATATATCCGCGTCCGCATCGGAACAGACTCGCCGCGAATTGGATGCTTTCCTTACAGAATTCTCGGGCATGAAGGAAGTCGCCCGGGAACTGACTGACGAGGAGCTGGATCTCTGTGGCGCGAAGAACGACGGATTCTGCCGTGGATTCGCTGCCGCCAAGGGCTATGAATTCGGCAATTACAGGAAAGGCCAGCACGGCTATCCCCTCGATTACGATGACTACAAGATCTTCTATCTCGAGATCGGCAGCCAGGTGCCGGCCGAAGAACAGACCACCGGCGGCTGTATCATCGAAGTCGGAAAGAAAGCCATCTCCCTCATCGAAGCCACACCCGTGAAGGCTTGAACTGCTTCTCCCCTTTATTATTTCAAGTAACAAAAAGCGGCTGCCTCATTTACTGAGACAGCCGCCTGTTTTACTTTATCGTTTTTCCTTACCGGAAACTTCTCACTTTGCAGCGTTGCAGATCACGGAGAAGTCCTGAGCCTTCAGGGAAGCACCGCCGACGAGACCGCCGTTGATGTCAGCCTGAGCAAAGAGGCCTGCAGCGTTACCTGCGTTGCAGGATCCGCCATACTGGATGGTGATTGCCTCAGCGCACTTCTCGCAGTAGAGCTCAGCGATGATGCCACGGATGAACTTGCAAACTTCTTCAGCCTGCTCGTCTGTAGCAGTCTTGCCTGTTCCGATCGCCCAGATCGGCTCGTAAGCGATGGTGATCTGGCAGAGCTTGGAAGCCGGGATATCCTTGAAAGCAGCAACAATCTGACCCTTGATCCAGTCGAATGTCTCGCCTGCTTCACGCTGAGCCAGGGACTCACCGCAGCAGATGATCGGCTTCACGCCGTACTTCAGAAGAGCCAGAGCCTTCTTGTTGACTGTCTCGTCTGTCTCAGCATTGTACTCACGACGCTCGGAGTGACCGATGATGCAGTATGTTACGCCCATCTTAGCGAGCCACAGCGGGGAGATCTCGCCTGTGAAAGCGCCCTTCTCTTCGAAGTGGCAGTTCTGGGCAGCGATCTTGATGTTTGTGTAAGCTGTAGCCTCAACAGCAGCAGCCAGAGCAGTAGCCGGAACACCGAGAGCGATCTTCGCTGTAGCGTCCTTAACGAGCGGCTTCAGTTCTTCGATAAGCTTCACAGCGTCAGCCGGGATACCGCAGTTCATCTTCCAGTTACCGGCAGCAAATGTTCTGCCGATTTCTTTATCGTTCAGGCAATCAATACCCGGGAGGACCTTACCTTCGATGAACTCGAGGGAAGCACCACCACCTGTGGAGATGTGTGTTACCTTGTCAGCGAAGCCGAGCTTCTCGATAGCAGCAGCGGAGTCACCACCACCGATGATGGAGATTGCTTCGGACTCAGCGATAGCCTGAGCGAGAGCCTTCGTACCAACTGCGAACTTTTCGAACTCAAATACGCCTGCAGGACCATTCCAGATAACGGTCTTAGCAGCCTTGATCTCAGCAGAGAACTTCTCGATGGTCTTCGGTCCGATGTCGAGACCTTCCCAACCATCCGGGATCTCCATTGTAGGAACGATCTGGGAATTTGCGTTTGCATCAAAAGCGTCAGCAACTACCGTATCTTCCGGCAGAAGGAGCTTCACGCCCTTCTCCTCAGCCTTAGCCAGGAGTTCTTTTGCCAGGTCAACCTTATCGGCCTCAAAGAGGGAGTTACCGATCTTACCGCCCTGAGCAGCGATAAATGTATAAGCCATACCACCACCGATGATGATCGTATCAGCCTTATCCATCAGGTTTGTGATTACGCCGATCTTATCGGAAACTTTCGCACCACCGAGGATCGCTACGAACGGACGTGCCGGGTTAGCCAGAGCACCGCCGATGAACTTGATCTCTTTCTCGATCAGGTAGCCGGAAGCGGACGGCAGGAAGTTTGCAAGACCTGCAGTAGAAGCGTGAGCACGGTGAGCAGTACCGAAAGCATCGTTGACATAGAGGTCAGCCATGGAAGCAAGCTCAGCAGCAAACTTCGGATCATTCTTTGTTTCTTCCTTATGGAAACGGACGTTCTCCAGCATGAGGATCTCGCCTTCCTTAAGAGCAGCAGCCTTCGCCTTTGCATCTTCGCCGATTACGTCAGCAGCCAGTGTTACCGGCTTGCCGAGCAGTTCAGCAAGACGATCTGCAGCAGGCTTCATGGAGAATGCCGGCTCCGGTCCGTTCTTCGGACGACCCAAGTGAGAAACCAGGATCACCTTTGCGTTATTATCTACGAGATACTTGATCGTCGGGAGAGCACCCTTGATTCTCTTATCGTCTGTAATTTCACCAGTTTTTTTGTCGAGCGGTACATTGAAGTCCACACGAACGATGACTCTTTTGCCGGATACGTTTAAGTCTTCGACATTCTTTTTCTGAACCATTGCCATAATGTTCACACTCCTATAAGAAAAATTACTTGTTGTTCAAGCCCTACTATTATACTCGCATCTGCGCGCGGTTTCAATTTAATATTTATAAGAAAAGCAGCGCGTCGGGAGGTGACGCGCTGCCTATGGGATAACCTCGGAAAAATGCTTCCCTTCTCCTCGGAAAAGCTGTATTTCAGGGGTTTAGTCAATGCTTATCGGTTCGGGAGCCTCATCGGGCTGGACAAGATTGAAGTCGACCATGGAATCCACGGATCCGTCCGGAAGAACGAAGACCATCGTGTATCTTCCCGACGGCATATCTTTCGGGAGATCTCCTTTGATCCAGTAAGTGTGGGCCGTTTCGTACTGATCGCCGTTCTGGCCGACGATCGGGCGGACCGGGCTGCCCTTTATCTCCGCGTAGGCCTCATCCTTGCACCACGCGTAATCGAGGTTATATTGAAAAACATACATCGTGATCTCTTCCGGCGCGGATTCTTCGTAAGCTTCGCTGATATATGCCTCGACGGTGAATTCCGAACCGGATACGATCTCGCTGTACTCCATGTAGTTGATGACCGAGTAGGCGGAGCGGATCTCGCTGATGACCGGTTCTTTTGCCTCAGAAGAATGCATCACGCCTTTTTCGGACTTATTCTCCTTATCGGGCTTCCCTTCCAGATCCGGGGGTCTTCTTGCAACCAGTCTTTCGGTGCCGTTTACTTCAGTTTCTTTTTCCTTCTTTTCGGAAGAGATCTTCGCACTCTTCTTCTCCCCGGACCTTGTATTTTTATTCTTTCCGCAACCGGTCGCGCTGACCAGGAGCGCCGCGGCCAAAACGGCCGTCAATACTGTCTTACTTGCCTTTTTCATCTATATTTTCTCCTCAGTTCACGTTTTTCATTTCTCGAGTACGTATTCGAATCGGCGGGCTCTTTTCCGCCTTCGTGAAATAAGACGAAACAAAAAACGGATCTGTTGCAAAACTTCATCGATCTGTTTTCTCCTTCTTGAAAAGCACCCGCATTCGCTGTACAGTTCTTCTTTGGGAGGAATCACCATGGAAAACGAAGTACAGGGCATCGTCATGCCCGATTATTCGATCGGATTTCAGTGCATCGCAGGAAAGTGCCGCCACAGCTGCTGTGT
>Ga0310690_10000349_pt1 | contig 103766 bp, 93 predicted proteins | sample AusTroGonzalo_MG_2_FD_207661 | JGI IMG/M metagenome (GOLD analysis project Ga0310690, IMG submission 207661) | Bovine rumen microbial communities from tropical cattle in Woodstock, Queensland, Australia - Gonzalo_04 (v2) (version 2) | ecosystem: Host-associated > Mammals > Digestive system >...
GGGAGGGGTTATGGATTACAGGATTAGAGGATTACAGGATTAAGGGGTGAGAGGGTTAGAGGGTGAGAAGGTGAGAAGGTGAGAAGCGTTTAGGGTTTAGGGGAGAGTCATTTCTCCACCAGCCTGGTGGAGTTTTGTATCTACCAGAGCAGCAGCACTTTGTATTTCTCCACCAAGCTGTTGGAGTTTTATCGTTTGTGCTGCTTGTGCCAACATTTCAGCGGCTCCAGCATAGAACAAATACCACTGCTTCATATACCACAGATTCGTGGTACTGAAACCCTTCGACTCCGGGAAAGCCGCCTGTATGTCCATACTCACCTGCTCCACCACACCGGCGCCTTGATAGCCTCACGGGCACGGGGACATTTCTGTTATATTTTTCTTCTCATAATCACGTTTCCTAAGAGTTTCGAAACCCATTATATACACCTTTCCAAGGTTCTTAAAAACAACTCAAATACTTATATTTCAGCAATTAACGCTGACTTAATCTTAAATTTCGTGTTTTTACAAAGTGCAAAGATACAACTTTTTTCAAAACCTCTTAATTCTTCTCCTCACTTTTTTCACTCTTAACTCTTATGGTATGCCCCGAAGCCAAAAAGCCTTTCTGCGCTCTCTGCGATTTGACTTTGACTTCGCCTTCCTCCTTGTCGCTCGGATCACCTCCAAGAATAATCCGTGCAATCTGTGCCATCTGTGCACCCCTAAAGCTGCGAAGCAGCCCAAGGCCGCAGGCCACCATTTCTGTGCTTTCCGTGCTTTCTGTGTGACCTGAAAAACTTTATATCTATTTTATCCAAACAGCCCGTCCAGCGTCACTACCCGTTGCACACGGCTGCTATACATGTTTTTCTTCAGCCCAAATGTAGTCACCAGCGTCACCTGCACATTCCGCTTGCCCCCCGTCTCTTCCTGCAGGCGCACAATCTTCCTGCGAAGCCGCTCGTCGTAATATTTCGAAATCGCAAAGTCATCCTGAGAAAACTTCATTTCACACAGGTTCATCACACGGTCGGCACGGTCAATCAGCATGTCGATCTGAGCTCCGGGAGCAGCCCCTTCGGTAGTCGCATGCCATGGGTACACCTCAGCTTGCACACCGCTGATACCCAGCGCCCGCTTCACCTCCATCTGATGCACAAAGCACACATCCTCAAACGCCCGTCCCCGCCACGAGTTCAGCTTCGGACTGTTCTGGTTGTCGTACCAATACGTACGGTTGTTCGTTGGGTTCTTCTGCACAAAGCCCAGATAGAACAGGCAGAACATATCCGTCAACTTGTAGTATTGTGTCCGCTTCGACTCACCAAAGTTCCAGTACACACTCACCAGATCACTCTTCACCAGCGCCTTCAGCATGTCGCTCAGCGTACCACCCGTCTTCATACCCACTTTCTCTGCCAGCACATCGCGTGTCAACCCGTAGCGGTTCCCGCTCAGCACCTCAACAATCCTGCGGTATCCCTCGTTGTCCGCAAACAGCGATGTAAACAGCCTGTCATACTCCGTCTGCAGGAAACCGTTCTCCGCAAAGAATATCGCGTCGATGTTTTCTGCCAGCGACAGCCCCGGCTGGAAATACGACAGATAGTAAGCCACACCGCCCGTCAGCATATACGTCTGCACAACGTCATAGCGGTCAAGTGTTACCCCCCTATGATGCAAATATGTTTCTGTTTCTGCCAGCGTAAACGGATGCAGGTGCATCTCGCAGTTGGTCCTGCCGTACAGTCCACCCTTGTTATTGATCAGGTTGTCAAGCATCCAGCTCGTCGCACTTCCGCATACGATAAGCAGTAGGTTGTGCTTTGCCGCCCCCCAGTCGTTCCAGAAATGCTCGAAAGCCGAGCTTCCATACCTGCGCAGCGAAGCAGCAAACTCATTCAGCTTCCTTTTCTCTAGCAACGATGAGCTTTTTCATATTTCATAAAAATTATTCAGCCGCGAAGATATAAATTTTTCTTTTCACGGCTGAATATTTTTTTTTGCAAGCATCATTCTCCTGTAAGTTTTCCCAAAACAAACTCGTCACTCCGCCAATCTCGTCAAAGTCATTCTTTTTCAGCAACGTGCATCCATGTTTCATAAGGGAATCACGAGTTTCAAAAATGCACGAAACACCATCTGTGTAATCCGTGCCATCTGTGTGCCCTAAAGCTGCGAAGCAGCGCAAGGCCGAAGGCCACCATTTCTGTGCTTTCCGTGATTACTGGGTGACATTTTCTTTCGCCGTCAGGCGAAAAAACAATCATGTCGTTTTAATATATTTGACTGCAAACGTGCTCGCACCTGTAGCTCCGCCATAGTATGACAACTCTACAATCGAGACGGGAAATTTTGCATCTCTACATTTCACAAGAAGGCCGTTCGCCGGAAACTCTCGCTCACATGATTAGGGACAAAAAACTTCGATTCCGAGTTCGGAAACAAAAAACAACAAGTCTTTATGATATGAACACGGTGGGGTTTGACATATTTTTACATCAAAAGAATATTTCAAATAAAAATGTTGCCAACAAAGACGACAAAAAACCTACTATAAAACTTATGATAACAGACTCTTTTCTGACTTGCCTGATAATATCACCGCTGTTTTTTATCGAATTCCTGTTATTGTTGTTAGAATTGGAGACATCTCCATTAGCTATTATTGAACCATTAATATTATTTCCGTTCATAATTTTACTATTATTTGTTATTATTTGAGTTCGACACATCACCTCCTGCAATTATAGTGTCCTGTAAATGGTATTTGTTGACAATCTTTGGGGAGGCTAATTCAACTTTTGCTGCATCTCTATCATACAATTTGATAACAACACCTTCTTTTGTGATACAATTGTTCTCATCAACTTCGCATTTCATGTTTTGAATTGAATAGACAATCATTTTGTGAGTTCCTTTCGTCTCTTTACATAACTTCAGGCACATTTCCTCTTCATCTGTTATTGAATCCAAATCCACAGTGACTTTTTCAAAACGGGAAGGCTCGTGGCTCATTAAAGTCAGCCAAGTATGAATAATTCCGCTACTGTCAGGAAGGTTATCATATATATCTATCAATTTGCCATTAGCATCCTTTGCCACTTTATGATCTCCATTCAGAAACACAAACAAAACACTACGTATATAATCCAAATTATATTTCTTGTTCTCTCTTATCAGACATGGTGAAATTGTATATACTGACATTTGCTTAATCTTGATTCTTGATAAATTCTGTTATGTCTTTTGACAATTCTCCATCATAAAAACTTTCGGGCCATTCAAAAAAACCTTTTTTTTCGATATTCAAATGTTCTATTCTTGCCCCTTTCTTGTCGGTTTGAGGATGAAACAAACAGATGGAGACCATTTTCGGTTCGATTTTCCCTTCTGAAATACGCCTTCTCAATCGTTTTAATAGATATTCGCTGTGAGTTTCCACTATTACGGATTTCCCCTCGTTTGTTTTTACAATATCAATAAACAGATCAGCCAAGTCCGCCTGCATTTTGGGATGTAAATGAATTTCAGGCTGTTCAATTATTGTCAATGAGTTGTTTTTTGACAAAAACCCTTGAATTATAATGGGCAAAACTTGAGATATCCCAAACCCCACATCTGTTATGTCCAGGTTAAGACCATTTTGCTTTACCTTAAGATGATGTATCACCTCTTTAAACTCCTCAACATCAACGGATAACTTAAAGTTTTCAAACCATTTGTTGACTTTCTTTTTTATTCCTTCATTTTCTTTGAGGGCTTCTGCTATTGCATCTCCGTCTAATGTGTCTAAAGAGTATGTCACATTGGCTTTGTCTAGCATATAATAACGCTTTGGGTGCGCCCGCAAAGGGCTGACATGATTAATGCTTGAGGCCTTGAATGTTTCCTTTAATGCAGAGAAAGCAAAATCGATTATGTAAAATAAATATGCTGAGACAATGTCTTTCCCTAATATTTCATATTGATCCTCGTTTTTATGTTTTCCTTTCTCAAAACAGGTGAACAAAGTGCTATCATTACTGAATCCTTCTATTATATTCTTTTTTTCATCATCATCAAAACAAATAAAACTGGAAGATATATTAACGGTTTCATTGTTCTCTTCATAAGAGAAGAGAACTTTTCCATTACTGCTAAGGGAGAAGCCGTCTAAAATCAAGGTTGATCGATCTTTGTAACTAATTTTGAATTTAAACTCAAAATCAGGAACAGACATTTTTTTCAATCCATATAACAAGTCATACAATTTCTCCAATTGCGATAATTCAGCATCCATTAATTGGCCGAATGAAATATCTAATGGAATTAATATGGGGTAATATTCCAACCTCTCTTTAATATCTTCATTGTCTTTTTTGTTCACAATGGTCTTCAGTTTTTTCATGTATGATATGTATTTGCTTCTTGTGTTAAGGGTATTTCTTCTTAACGTTTGTGATTCAGAAATAGGAACATATCTTTCCGTTCGTTTAATATCCTCCACATAGTCATCATATATATTTTGATATTCATAGAGCAACATTTTATTACTTATTGAGAAAGACAAGACAACGGGGTTCTTAGTGTCAAATCTTCGGAATATGTTTTCAGCACTACCCAAATTGACTGCACTACCATAAATTTTGAGACATGAAGTGTAAGTTTCATAATCAACCATTGCGGTTTGCTCCATGGCTAAAAGCAATTGTATGATTGAACTTTTTCCAACACTATTTGCCCCCAATAAAATTGTTATGGGTTTAACCGGAACGTCCGCTTTCTCAAAAGCTTTAAAATGTTCAACGTGAATATTTGTAAGCATATCTGTTTTTTGTGTTTGTTAAAAATCTTTAATTCCGTAAATATCTTTTAATTTAGCTGTTGATAAATACGTAAACCGTTGTTAATATGTATTTTATACATAACTTATAGTTTTTCATAACGCAGCAACATTTCGCGCTGCAAAATTACACAATTTTTCGTAGACAAATGGCTTTTTCGAAAACCTCATCCAACTAATGCTTTCCATGAATCTAAAATCTGTTGCCCTTTATTTAGTTCCTCTTTCCTCCAAAAGGCTGAAATATGGTACTTTCTCTCTTTATCAGCCTTATCGGTTAAAAAGTATTCAAAATCTCGTCCTGTGAATCTATTATCTTTGATAGTATCTAAATCTATCCCCCGTTTTTTATAATACAGATCTGTTTCCAAACTTTTGGTTAGCAAATCACGTCTCAAATTCTTCAAAAGACTGTATTTCTCAATCAGCTTTTTAAAATTAGCAAAGGATGGATTCAGCGCATTATAGTAAATCCAAACAAGTTCATACCTTGACAAGGTCCCCTTGAGCATGGCAACATATTTGTAGGCTTCTTCGAACGGGAACCCTTGTGAATCCACAAATTGGATAATTTTGTACAAATGGCGAAAATAATGATCAAAACGAGCAGGTATCCGTGTGTCGTCATAAGCAGCCACCCCATTTCTGCTCAGGAATGACCTATAACCTTTATTCCTTACAATCCCCAAAGTGGTTCTTTCGGGATAATCCACATCAACCTCCTCAAATGTGAATCGGAACACTTCTCTCCCCACCACGGTCATCCTCACTCTGTGATTATCTTTTCTTAAATGATTATTCGAGGCATTCGTAACAAACATCGATTCAACTTCCTCATAGTCATACCTTAAACCTGTCACAATTTCCTGTTGCAGATTTAGCATATTATAGAATAGATTCTCAAAACGTTGATATTTGAGTGTCTCATTCTCCTTTTCAAACTCCATGCGCTGATTCTTCAGTTCCTCCCTGGTCTGTTCCAGCTCTTCTCGTTGCAATCCCAACTCTTGACGTTGAAGTATTAACGTAATGATAAGCCCCGCAAATGCCAGTCCAGAGAACAAGGCATTCACAGCACCAAACATATCGCCAAATTCTCCTCTGCCGAAAGTAGGGTCCTTCAGGAAAAACAACAAAAAAGTCAACCCCCACAAAACAAACACGCTGATCACCGAATAAGTGATTATCCGGCCAATCGGCACATCATCTTTTTCTTTGGAATCTTTTGGTTTGTCGTCACACATAATACTTTAAAAATAATAACCCAAACACATATCAGCAACACTATACGACTATATATCAACATATAATTTTTTTTAACAACAGGATTTCTGTTTCACACAATACTCCCAAAACACTGTTGCTTACTGTTGTCAATTAGGTGATTGATCCAGTTAAGGATCTTATCGTCCGAATGGATGCGGAAGCCGTTAGCATCTCGTTCTTCCCGTAAAGTGCCGGCCAACATCGCATACTCCTTCTGTAAAGACGTAAAAAACACACCCTGATCATCCGTGTTGATACTGACATTCAACCTCACAAAGTTGCTGAGCGTTTCTTCTATCGGGAACAGGTTGAATGTAGGTATTTCTTTGAGATACTCCAAGTTGCTTATCAGAAAGTTTGATGATGGGCAGCTTTCCACCGCCACACCTTTTTCCAAAATGTAATTGCGCATCCTAAGTTGCAGTTGTTTCGTAAGTTCCACCAAGTCGGGTTCCGGCTCATAGTAGGACACCTCCCGTGCATATTTCTTCAACACGGGATCAAAGTGATAACGGTGTATTAGTTCGTATGCAATCGGATTATTTTTCAGAAGTTTGAAAGTTTCCATATCCCTCACAGCACATCTGTTCCACTCTGTGATAGTACATTGATTCCGTATGTTGGGATTGTATTTTGGACTGAAATAACAATTCGGATTGTCACCTCGCAGTCTCCATGAGAGCATATATGCTAATAAATCGGGGCTGTAACGATCGTACAGCCCGTTACAATTGTGTATTTGGTTGTAATACTTGTCAAAAGACAAACGTAACTTTTCATAAAATCCCGCCGACACATTTAAATTCCACTGCCGTATCTTGTCCAATATCCATGCAATATTGTCTAACTTGTTTTGGGTGGGAATGGCGATTTTCCGATGTTTCCTGTACCAAGCATCCACGTCAAGACCCAAGGCCACGCCATGGCCAATCCTGTCTCCGTTCCCCAATTCGAGAAACAACACAGCCTCGTCAATGGCGCGAAGGCCATCTATAATGTCATAAAAATCCTCTCCCACATGGTATGTTTTGCGTAAATTCGGAAGTGGAATATCCTCGGAGGCAAAAGGTCTGACCTCGTTTACCGAATGGTCAGAAAGGAAACGAAATACTTGGCCAAATACTTCAGGTCTGAAGTTCACTTCATTACTGGCCGCATCTATACCAAGAATTTTGTCGGCTCCATATAACCTACCTTCTCTCAATTCTCTCAAGGCTTTGGCTTGCTGAGCATAGGAATTCCTTTTCTTCTCCTCCCTGCAAGCCGGAGGGCCTTCCTCGTTTGTATTCCACGCCATGTCACGTCCTTTTAGAAAATGAATAACGTAAAAATACGGTTTTTCTACACGAGGGGGCTCATCGTCTCCTTTGTCCAAAATGCTTTTCAAAACGGCATCTGCAGATTGTCGAAAAGCCTTTTCATCAATCCATCGTATATCTTCCGACAACATCTCTGGAGTGTCTTTCGGGCTTATTCTCACCTCCAACTTTTCGAGACTGTTTTCCTCTATAGCGTCCTGAATAGCCATATTTGCAGCCATGGCCATATACGGAGTGTCATCTATAAAAATTGCTTTCCTGTCTTGATATTCTTTGAAATTCTGAAATCCAGTCTTCTCGTTCGACTGGATAAAAATGGAAGCAAAACGTCGTTTTATCAACAAATACAAGTAGAAGAGCACTTGGACCTCGTCTGATCGGAGCCTATTCGTATTGCTGTATTGATAAATATGGGTCAGGCAGTTATAATACAATCGGCGTTCTCCAGACAAATAGCTGTTGTTTTTGTCAAAGAAGATGTTAGTATCATCAATAGCATAATCTACCACAGTGCCATACGCTTTGAAACTGTTTAGAAATCTACATAAACAAATATTCTCTTCCAATTGTGAAGCATAAAAGTCAATTCCATTTTCTAATATATCATTGATATAATTCAACAGATGTACAACAGATTCACTCTTTTCACACTTGACACATGTCTGATACAACCACATTCGAATCCTTGCCGCTACTTTAACCAACGTGTAAATATCGCTCCGTTTTGTATACTGGTATGACATGACCGCCTCATAATAGGATGTGTCTTTCGCCAACAATCTCTCGAATCGATCCTGTTGCCTATACGGATGATTCATCAAATAAAGCCATGACAAATCAATGTTCGGAGCGGATCCCCACAAATGATAATGATTTTCAACAATTTTTCGCTGCATAATGAGATTGTTGAGCAAGAAAAAATCTGACCGTAATATATAGTTCCATTGGTAATCGCGAGGCTCACAACCTTTTTCCAAATGACGGGTGGCAAAAAGGGCGGCCACAAAAAGATCTTCTCCGCAATGGAATGACACAGACTGCCACAACTCGGTCTTCTCAATCCTGAACAAAGGTTCGTTCTGTTGGAAACGCAGAGTTTCCCCTGCAAAATTTCTGACATATTCAAACAAAGATTTCGCGTTGTCAGCCTTTACATCATCCCATTTTTTATCTTTTACAAGTTCATTCCATGCCTCCAGCGTCTCCGTGTTGTAATGTCTGAGCGATTTCATATTGACGTTGACTTTAGTCAACTCTTCAACAATTTCATTCATATCCTGCACCCCTCTATACACACTCCTTTTCGCCATCCTCTCGACAAATTCTTCGGGGGACAGCGACAAAGCTTCAACAAGAAAAGAGTATGGAAGAGTAGTTTGAATCATTTTACATCAATAAAGACATTTACTCCAGTTTGATATAATCTATAATAAACAGATTGCACTTCTGAGACCTCATTCGGTTCAGTTAGCTCATCCAAACAAATTCTTTCAATTGCCTTATCTGTCAGTTCCCATAGTTTATCATAGTAATTGTATATAGACGTTTTTTTCCTGATCTGCTCTTGTATAAATCTTTTCACAACCAATTCCATCACAATTTCATTAAGCAATGCCACACTAAGATATTTATATATTTCGGATACAGTTTGTAGAGAATGTATATCTTTCACTATCAACTTCTTTTCCTTTTCTGTCAAATACTGATGAGAGAACACCTGTGAAATGGCTATGTCTTTATAGTAATTGACCTGTGCTAAAGCTCCTGTTTTATTAATATCTTGCTTCAGCAGTTCATTTTTTAACCCATATAATTTCTGAAGAACATCTATACTACAAGTTAGAATAGCCTTTATCATCATTGGCTGTCTAAGATTATAATAAGTGAACAAGTCATCTATTTTACCATCCTCAAAAACACTCCCATCTCGAACATATTTACTTAATTTTCCGATCAAAGAAACCATTTTCTTTTGAAAAAGGAAATAATTATCTTTGTTATTATCACTTTGTATTATTTCTGTGTCATTGTATGTCTTTCTTAAATAAATCAACATCATATCAACAGAATAAAAAGGCAAAATACTATTGGCAAAAGTAACACATTGGTTGTCATTTCTTATCTGGCATAGATCACCCCATACCACCAATTTTTCAAAATAATCATCAAACAGCTGTTTGTTCAATTTGTATACAGTATTTGCTTGTAAATCAGCATAAACTCTTCGTATTGTTTGTAAGGGATTTAGTGCATTATTTAAGAGAGAGAGCATGTCAAATGTTGCGTATTTTATTCCCTCAACATCAGCATCCTCGTGGTGAGTAGTATCATAGATATGCTTTTGATCATATCTATCCGGTCTCAGATCGCCATAGTATAAGATAAAAAACAAAATATGGATGTTGTTTGTTATTAATTCTTTGAATTTCAGCTTTCTGCTCGCGGATTTACGATCACTTTCTTCCAAAATCTCCTGTATTTGATAGATAAATGAAAATTTATGGTAAAAAGCTCTTTTCGCATCGAAAGAAGGTCCTTTCTGCTTAAAGAACATGCTTGCAATTATTTCGAAGTAATTCGGATAATATACAGTACCGCCGATCAATCTCTGTATCGGAATAATAGTATCTACCTTAACCTTCTCCCAATTCAGAAAGTCATATTTCACATCAACGCTTTTGAAAAACATCGTTTCAAATAGAATTATAGAATAGTATATTTTTACAGCATTGATGAATCGTCGCGCCTCATCCGATTCAAAATAAGTTTCATATTTATCAATCATCAGCAATAAGTCTCCATACGAATAGTTAGAAGGCTGGTTGAAAATATCTGAAATCTTATTTGCCTTGACAAAACGGGGATCATTGGGACTAACCATGGTATAAATATCTCGGTCTATATTGATACCTTCCGCATTTTTCGCGATTTGCTCTAAATCCACCTCTCGAGACATTAAGCGTTTTTTGTTTTTTGTGCCAATAACATTAATGGCATTTATGAAATGCTTGTTGATTTCAGAAACGTCATGAGGCGTGCTTTCGAAAAGAGCCACCTCCTCATAAGTGAGATTCTCTGAAATCCAGTTATTCAGTATATAATTCTTGAATTTGGTAAAATTATGTTGGCAAAGCGAATAATTAGCCAAATCCTTGAACAATTTACCCTCAGTCGGATTGCAATCCACCTTTTTCATATCCAGCAGAAAATTCACAAACTGGCTTAAAACTCGCAAGTTAGAAGGAATAATAGGATGGAGCAGACTCGTGTTCTTTGGGACGAAAAGGAGGCGCGTTCTTTCCCATATCATGGTCAGAATCACTTGTTGAAGCCGCTTTCCATCATACTCTCCATATTTGACTCGAAACTCTTCTGGAGTAATACTCTCGTCAATAATATGCAAATCCGTCTCTGTCAGATAATTTGTCACATTGGACAAATGAATTCTGCGTGAAGCCGGGAATACTTTCAGAAGATAGCGCGTGGCTAAATCTTCCACATCAACTGACAATGTTTGATTGGAATCTTTTAGCGTCTGTTGGAAAGACTTGCTGTAAAACTCCCTCATCTCGTTTTGGAGTTGATCCAAATTTGCCGCTACCAAAATAATCAACTTGTCCAACATCAAGAACTTGCGCATTTGTTCAAGCATTTGCGCTGCACACGAAACATTCATATCCAAATCATCAATCATCAGGACAAGATAATCACACTTGTCTGGCACCATGCTGATGAATTCATTCAGCAAATCTTGCATCGTATCTCGAAGCGAGGATGCCTCGCCTAACTCATTCAATGTTTCAAGCGAATAGTCATGGATTTTTTCCCGTTCTATGTCCCCTAAAACTTTAAATGCCTTGTCAAAGCGCTTCCACAATTCGGTAAAATTAGTACTATTACCACTTCTTGAAGATGCCTGATTGGCACATTTTGCCACGCGGAACATGGTCATCAACACCGACTTCAAAATGCTATTGCTATTGTCAAAAAAACTCGGATCAATCATAGGCAGACACTTGAAACGTACTTCATTAACTTGATTTCGTTCCAAATATCGCCCTATAGATGTCACGGCTGATGTTTTACCACTTCCTCGCTGACCAGTAAACAGCAGAATGTTATTTTTATTGACCTTAGCATGCATAGAACATCCAGCAGATTCTGATTTAACCCCATTGTTCTCCTCTGAATTACGAGCACTCTTCTGCATTTCCAAGATGTATTTCACAACATCCAAAGCCTGCTCATATTCTTTCTTAAATAGAACATTTCCTGTCACTTCTCCGTCTTTGTCAACTGCAATATTCTCGATTTGAACCTGATGTCTTTTGTTCCGGTCAATTGTAAATGTGATTTGAGATTGTTTTGCCATAATATATGTGAATTGTGATTTCTATTATAATGTATGTTTTAAATAAAGCTATCCCCATATAAGGACATGCTGCAATGGCACTGTGTTACTCGGTGAATTGTGTGCCAACCCTGCACCAAGCGATCAAAGAGCCTCTCTCTTTTTTCTGTTCCCTCCTGCAGTCGGTTTTGCATTGCAATTCAGCAGCAAAGGCAGCAGCACCATGCATCTAAACCTCTTCAAAAAAATCCTTCTCTTTTATTACCGGCTTGCTCCCTGGAATCCACTTCACAAAAGCATCCTTGAACATGGCAAAAACCTGTTCTGTCTTCACATCCTTATGCACCTTGAACAATGCAGCATCATGAACGGGCAGCACCAACTCCACTTTGTCAAAGCAGGTAGATTTCACATTTATAAGTGCCTGTTTGAAAATCAGCGATGATGTACCTTGAATATAGTGATTTAATATCCAACACTTATCCTCTTCTCCATTAACAACACGTTTGTTGCCCAACGGGGTCGCAACATAACCTTGTCTGATAGACTCATCCACAACTTTATCAACGGTATTTTTAAGATCGTATGTATCAAAAAAGCGCTCTGCACCTTTCCTTACCATACCTCCATATATGAAGCAGTAGAAATAAATCTTTGCCGTATCACGGTCAGTTTTGGTCATCGCCGCTAACTGCTCATATATTTTGTCATCCTCATACAATTTTTGCAGCTTATTATTATTTGTCACTCCTGCAAGAATGCCAGCTTCAAACTGACCAAAGTCTATATATTCATATCTCCAGTCTGTGTTCAGATTTTGTTTTAACAGCTTTCTAAACTTTCTGCTGAGGTTTTGTAAAGCGGGGTCTCGTAGGAAAATTCGACCTGTTGTGGAGGCAAATCCTTTGAATAAAGGTCTGCATAAGTTTTGATCACGATTAATGGCAGACAACACCAACAGGCATTTCAAATTGCGTTCAGCGACTTTTGCTTTCCAGAATGGTTCCAACTCTGGATGCTGTTTGCAAATATTCTTTATTTCAGTATCGCTAGGATAATCACGCAATCGATGCTCAATATGATGAAGGTTTAAATATGAAATCAAATCATCACCAGCATACCCAAGTTCAAGTTGTATCTTGTTCTTATATCCATATAATTGCTTATGCAATTCACTGCACATCGGGCTTACCATTTCATTATTAAAGAATACCCCCTTTGCCTGAGTCTCGTGAAGTATCTTGTTGACGGGCATCTCAATTTCCTTGATTCGCGGCCACTCTTTTACGCCCACCTCCTTCATTTTGCGATAGCACTTGGTTAATTCTTTCAGCAACTCTTCATACTCATCCTCCTTCCACTTGCGTTCTTCCTCACCCAAGTAAGTTGCTATCATATTGGCTACGCTCCACTTTCCATTCTGTGATTTAAAACCAACACTTTGCCGTATCTGTTTATCAAGACATTCGAAATCAAGGATATCCACTTTCTGAACGCCGTCCAATCCTAACCGACTGATGAGCTCATCTGGCTGGAATGTGATCAATGTGTCTAAACGCATAGGGGCCGAAAGTGAAAACGCCCTCACTTTTAAATCCAAATCAGCAGCATCAATCTCATAGATGCTCCGATTATCCATTATCAATATAACGCGCTCCATGTTTATAGGCCAGAGTAATATTCTGAGAATATAGGTTCATTATGCTCCATCAGGAATGATGAAATCTGATGGAAAAATACCAGAGGTTTGTCTTTATGCTTATTCAGATACTCATGACTGAGACAAAGGGCATCATTCTCAATTGACTTACTCACCTCTTCATCTATCACCTGATGTTCCAACGAGCGCATAGCTATCAATGCACACCTATACTGCAAGTTGCCGTGCAGTTGACCGTCACGCAACTTGTGTAATATCACTCTTGCGTATTCAGGATTGATGGTAACGACATAAATGATGATGGCCGCAACTTCTACTCGTCTGGTCTCATCGTTCTTCTCAATCTCATCAACTGCGAAACGCACTAGTTCACTGTCATTATGGCGCAGATAGGCCATCAGCATCCACAAGTGATAGGCTTGCCATTCGTAAATACTCACACCATCTCTCAGGAGGAGTTTCTTTACCGCCTTTTTGATTTCTGTTATATCCCGCCAACTGCCAATCGATGATATTAAGCGGCAAATCAACGGAGTATGGTCTGGCGCATCAACCTGTTCCTCTGTAAGGGTTTCCAATGCCTTATAAAAACTCCCCCAAGATGAATCCAACTGAAGATGGAACGAGGAAAAAGCAGATACTGAAAATTTCAAAGCCCTATCCTTGTTACGCACCTCACCTTCTTTAGCTGGTTCTAGTGCTGTTTCCATCTGTTTAAGAAGCAGGGCAATAGCATTCATCCGCTTCCCTTTAGAACTACTCCTTATCAGGTATTTGATTTTGCTTTTCTCTTGGTCAAACAACGACAACTCTTCAAGAAAATTATTTTTCTCACCGACATCATCCAACTTCACAAATTGTATTTTCTGGGCATTCAGAGAGAGGTCTATCTGACGCAGATGTTTTTCAATGGTCTGAAGCAGGTCTCGCGCCTCATATATGTCCTTGGCCACGAAATACATATCATCCATAAAACGGCAATAATGAAGTGCCTTTGACAGAATAAACTCATCCACGTGGTTCACATAAAACGTCGCCAGTAGCGATGAGGCATCGCTGTTTTGTGGGATTCCGTGGTTTACCTCTTTGTCAGCAAAACCTTCCAATAAGGTTTCAAGAAGCTTAACACAAGCTTTATCATTCTCTGTCAGTGCTATTTCATTCAGCAACCTGACAAGTATATTCTTATTAATAGTGTCATAGTAGTTCAACAAGTCGAGCTTCACCAGACAGCCTTCATTTGCATCCGTCACCCAATCGCTAATTAGGTAATTCATCTTCGTCCACTGCTCCACCCCCTGAACAATCAGTCCGTTCTTCTGTTCATCGGTATTGTAACGAGCTGAATATACATAACGCGACAAATGACTGTCTATCAAGCTTCCTAATTGGCTCACGGCGGCCATATATAGCAGCCTGTCCATAAAAGTGCCAACCATTGCTTTTCTCAGCACAAACGATTTCTTTGGCAGATAGAACACTTCCATCTTTTGTGAATGGTAGTTATGCCGACGACCACTTTTTGAGAAATAGTCCAACACAAAATCCGTATTACACATATCCACATAGCGAAGCGGGTCAAAATACCAGTCATCTACCAAATCATGCTGCATCCGCTTTACTGCGGTTTCCATATCAAGAATTGCTCCATTCACATCCAGCTCTCTGAGGTCTATAACATCACGGTCTTCAGTTATCGCTGTCAGACGTGCTTTGCCCTCATTCAATCTCGTCCATCTTTTTTCATGTAGCACCTCATTAACTTTCTCCCAGTCGGGCTTCACCATTCTTATCTCATTTTGTTCGAAAAATGGTAGTCTATAGCCCTCCAAAATACCTATCAGGAAGGGTTCTTCGTCACTATAAATACCACTTCCTGAAGCACCTCCATATCGTTCAATATTCTCTATATCACTAATCGTGATGACACCTTGTTCCTTATCCTTCCACTCACATTTCAGTTTTGTACTCTCCTCGCGATGGATATTGATAAATGAATGGGCGTTCATCAGGTAGTCTACGTCCGTATCAACCGCGTTCTTCACTGCTATCCTCCTAACATTCGGAAGATTCTGTTTTTTGACGCGGATAATAGTCATATCCAAATCGTCAAGAAAGAGCAAACATGTGCCAAGGTTTTTTCTGTCGTATAGTTCTATGCGTTCCGTTCGTCCTGAGCCATAACTTATATTCAAGTTTGAGAGCTTTTTCACTTTAGGCATCTCATTCCCTTCTTGGAAAGCATGCTTCACAGTCAGTACATAGTCATAGTCGCACGAGGGTTTTGTCCTGTAAACAAACCCCGATGCTTGCGATGCACTGCCTGCGACCTTCACATCTATCCTGCAAGCATTATGTCTAAAATTCAAATGTTCTCTTCCCATCGCATTCAAAATCATATTGGTGTTTCTCAGCTTCCGTTATTTTCAGCCGCTTGTATAAGTCATCATAGTAGTTCATGTGGAAAGTCATTTGTTTGTTAGCTTCTCTTTTCCCCCAACTCAGTACTTTCAGCATCATTTTTTTATCAGGATGATAATACTTCATGCCGTTTGTGGTCACAATATAGTTTGAACATACAAATTTCTCAAGTACTTCTTTTGTGATGTTCTTGTAGCTGCCATGATGAGGCAATTTAACCAGGTCGAATTTCAATGTCTTATCTTTGCGATATTCATCTAAGGCTTTTGACAGCATTTGAGGGATGGCATCGCCTGGCAACAATACATCTTTTCCATTTGCGTGTAACACCAAGATGGCAGACTGACTATTTGTTTTCGACTCGTCCAAAACGTCATCGTCCAGATATTGTTCCAATTCCTTAAAACTGGTGTCCCAGTCTTTTTTCTCGTTTCCAAGCAGCTTCCCGTCTTCTGACAACTGGAATATCTCGCCTCCGTCAATCACTTCCAACGACAAGCCTTCATCAATCTTTTCAATATCACCTGTTTTCAGTTCAGATACCCAACGAATATCTGCTTCTAACAATAAACGTGAGAACTCTGTGGCATCACTGGCAGACAATTTTTGTTCGTCACCGTGATAACCCACTTTGGTAGCATTAAACCAAACCTTCTTTACAAACTTCTTTCTATCTGCCGCATTGAGAGATTCCAATATCTTGATAATAGCCTTAATATGATCGGAATCATAATGGGTTATTACAAGCAAGTCAATCTTTTCACCAGCCTTTTTGATAGAATCAATCAAAGTCACGAGTTCATCACACACTTCGCCGCCGTCTATTATGACATGGTGTGTCCCACTCTTAATGTAGATACAATCCCCGTTTCCCGCTTGTAAAAAGCTAATCATCATATTTATGTTATTGACACTGATTCTTCCTCTTATACTCTTCTGCCAAAACCAACAACTTCTGAAACAACTCAACTCTCTTCTCTTTTAACTCTCCTGCATTCATCTTTTTTCTCGTAGCTTTGAGCCAGTTGAGCATATCGTGTTCTTCTATTCTGTGCCGTGATGGATTCCGATGGTTAGTTTCCATGAAATCCATTACTTCTTTATATTTGGCTTGCCAGCGTTCGTCCTGTGTCATGATGGGATAATTTGATGTGTTGCTTATTTGATGGCTTGGATTGAGGCTAAGGTCATCATATCCAGGGTGGCACCGTCCGTTATTATCCTCTTACTCATAATATCTTCAAGATGCTGTTTTTCTTCATCTGAATAATAGCTTACGTGCCAATGTATTTGTTCAGGATAATCGTTGGCTTTGTTAACCGCTTCGAAATAAGGGATGTCAACATTGCCCAATGAATGGCCCAACACATATATGTACTTCACGTCAAAAAGGGCATTGATAAAGGCTTTGTTTTGGTTTAATATTTCTTGTACGGGCTTTTCAGATAAGGAATAGAACTCTTCCACACTTTCTGTCATCATCTCCACTTCGGGCAAGCGGGCATGTGAGCCTTTGTAATGCCGTTTCTGAGATTTTCCTGTTGTCTTAAACCAGTTGTCGAAGGTGTCTGTGCCATCATGGCCTATTATGGGAGCCCGCCTTTGATCGGAGGCTTTGCCATGAATATAGAGGATGTTTTCAGCCGGAATACCATATTGTGTTTCTAGGAAAGGTGTGTAATTGAAAGTGATGAAACGTGCATCATAATCTATACGCACCTTCTTTTTGTCAGAATCCCTCTCCCATTTCACCGAGCGCACCCATTTTCTAAACCACTTTTGGATATCCTTCCAAAGCATCTCAGCTTCTTCCCTCACAAGGTCTTGGGCATAAAGCAAATCGGCATAATTGTCATCTTCTGTCCAACTGTCGGGAAGAATGGTTTCACCCATATTTATGAAATAATCTCTGTTCACATAGGACAAGGCTCTTTCAAAATCTTTCCACAAGAAGTCGACTTTGCATACTTCCGATAGTATACCGTACAACTCCCAATTGTTTTTCTTTAACCAATTGGCAAAGTGTTGATAGCTTGACTTCACCTCATGATGCCTGTCAAAACCGTTTCCTATTATGTATAGGACATTGTCATACATTTATTTCCAAATTGGTCGCAACTTCTTACATCTTACATCTTCCCTCTTACATCTTTTACCCTAAAGCAATGCCACCTCAGTCACATTTCCGTTTTGACATTTCGCCTGCTAAACCCGCTGCGGCACTATCGTTACGGGGGATTGCCGAGGAACACCCTTTCACTTTTGCAAAGCCATTGTTTACTTTGCCATTGCAAAGATACGACTTTTTTTTGCAATAGTAAGATTTTTTCACAAAAAATCTTATTCCTCCACGCCTGCACGTGAAGCGAAGAAGGGGCACAACGAGGCTTGTAACCGCCTGAAATCTAAAGCCTTCTGAACCCAGCAGGCCGTGCATAGATTTCCCCCATGTTCAACATTTTTCTCGCTGCAAATATACAAAAAAAAGGCCGGACTCACTTTGGAATCCTGCCTTTTTCGTTTTCGTTCTTGTTTAACATCTTCCTTCTTACCTCTTCCATCTTACATCATACCTCTAAAAACGGTTAATCCCCCGCGGATTAATCCCCCAACACCTAAACAACAACAAATTTTAACATCAATCATCCCACATCATACATTATGAAAACCATACTTGTTACTGGCAGTGCCGGATTCATAGGCGCCAATTTAGTGCTTAGACTTTTGGAAAGCCAAGAGCCTCTCACTATTGTGGGTCTTGACAACCTCAACAATTATTATGACCCTAGCTTGAAGGATTATCGTCTGCGCATGATTGATGAGAAAACCATGTTGCACTCCGATCACAAGTACAGTTTCGTCCGTGGTAGCATTGCCGACAAACAGCTTGTTGATTGTCTCTTTGCTAAATACCATTTCGATATCGTGGTCAACCTCGCGGCTCAAGCAGGTGTTCGCTACAGCATAGATAACCCTGACGTTTATATTGAAAGTAATATTATTGGTTTTTATAACATACTAGAGGCCTGCCGACATAACCCTGTTGAACATTTGGTTTATGCCTCCAGCAGCAGTGTGTATGGCGGCAACAAGAAAGTGCCGTTCAGCACGGATGACCGTGTTGACAACCCGGTGAGTCTTTACGCCGCCACCAAGAAGAGCAACGAGCTCTTCGCCCACTGCTATAGTAAACTCTACAACATTCCAAGTACCGGTCTTCGCTTCTTCACTGTTTATGGCCCAGCAGGTCGTCCTGATATGGCATACTTTGGATTTACCAATAAGTTGTTAAAAGGCGAAACCATCCAGATATACAACTACGGCAATTGTAGAAGGGACTTCACTTATGTGGACGACATTGTGGAAGGCATCGTCCGCGTAATGAATAAAGCTCCTGAAAAGAAAACAGGCGAAGATGGTCTGCCGATACCTCCGTATGCAGTTTATAACATCGGAGGCGGCCAGCCCGAAAACTTGCTCGATTTTGTGCAGATCCTGCAGGAAGAACTCCTCCGTGCAGATGTCCTCCCAAAGGATTACGATTTTGAAGCGCACAAACAACTCGTGCCCATGCAACCAGGGGACGTGCCTACCACGTATGCTGATGCAACGGCACTGGAGCGCGATTTCGGGTTTACGCCCAAAATTACGCTGAGGGAAGGGTTGAGGAAGTTTGCAGAGTGGTATAAGGTGTATTATAAATAAGGAAAGTTATGCTTGACGAACAACTTTTATATGTAACGACATTGATTACTGCTGTGTGGCAAGGTAAAGGTTTTAGTGGAACAGGTTTCTTTTTTCAACAAAGGGAACCTGCTATGAATGATAAACACTTTGGCAATTATTGGCTTGTCACTAACAGGCATGTGCTTTATTCAAAGAATGAGTCTGATGGGAGACGTCATCTTGTGGATCAACTTACTTTTAGAGTACGTGCTTTAGAAAAGACATCAAAAGAATTAATCTGGATAGAAGTGACCTTGTCCCAAGCAGAATTACTCCAAAAAGCAAAAGTTCTCTCCGACCAGAAAATTGATGTTGCGGTTATTGATATTTGCAATAAGGTTGAAGAGGAATTAATAAAGTATAAAAATTTGCAAGTAAATATATCACCGATTGAGGAAGATAATTTGGCAGACAAGTCGAATTTTCCGATTGAGGTAAGTGACGATGTAATAGTGATAGGTTATCCACAAGGATTTTATGATACAGTTAATCTGTATCCTATAGTCAAGAGCGGAATTATTGCATCGAAGTGGGGTGCGGAATTCAGAGGGAACAAGGGTTTTGCCATTGATGCAAAATTATTTCCCGGCTCATCAGGAAGTCTTGTTATTACAAAGCCACGAATGGAGGATTTTGACAAGAAAGGTAACCTCATTTTTAAGAAGAATAAAGTGTTTTACTGTTTAGGTATCTATTCTGGAGACCCAATATTCGAGGGCATTACGACCGATGACAAGGGAAATCAACTTTTAGTCAAATATTCATTTGATTTGGGACATGTTTGGTATTATCATTTGATTCTTGAAACGATAAATACAGGCATAGCACCAAAGAGTGAAATTTGATTTTACCCCCTGGCTTGTTACAAGGAAGACACTGCAAAATTACAATGAAACACAAACAACAAAAATAGCTCTGTTGGTCGTTGGAACAATACCCGGAATTCGTATTGACAGAGGCGTATAGAGACCAACAATCAAAAATAATGTTGGTGTATTGTGAAATTCGAAGAGTCTTATAACTCGTCGCAAATAAACGAAAAAAAACGATATATGAAAAAAGTAATGCTCGTCTTCGGCACTCGCCCCGAGGCCATCAAGATGTGCCCTCTGGTGAAGGAGTTCCAGAAATACCCTCAGGATTTTGAAACCATCGTGTGCGTCACAGGGCAGCATCGCGAGATGCTCGACCAGGTGCTCACCATCTTCGACGTGCGCCCCGACTTCGACCTCAACATCATGAAGCAGGGGCAAGACCTCTATGACGTTACAGCCCGTGTGCTCACCGGCATGCGCGATGTGTTCCGTGAAGTGAAGCCCGATGTGGTGCTTGTGCATGGCGACACCACCACCAGCACTGCTGCGGCATTGGCTGCTTTTTATCAGCAGATTCCAGTTGGTCACGTGGAAGCAGGTTTAAGAACGCATAACATTTATAGTCCTTGGCCGGAGGAGATGAATCGTCAAATTACAGGGCGTATTGCAACCTACAACTTTTCACCGACACCTCTCAGCGAAAAGAACCTCTTGGATGAAAATGCTCAAGGTGAAATTTTTGTTACGGGAAACACGGTAATTGACGCTCTCCACATGGTGGTGAGCAAACTTAAGACCGATAAAGCCCTTGCTGATGAGCAAATCAACGTATTGAAAACCGCAGGCTATGATGTCACACGTTTAGATGGAGGTAAGAAGCTGGTGTTAATAACAGGACATAGACGCGAAAATTTTGGTGAAGGTTTCATCAGCATGGTAACGGCCATGAAGGACCTTTCAGAGAAGTATCCAGAGGTTGACTTCGTTTACCCCATGCACCTCAACCCCAACGTGCGCAAACCCATTCATGAAGTGTTTGGTGAAGACCTCAAACGCCCGAATTTCTTCTTCATCGAGCCCTTGCAGTATCTTGAGTTCGTTTATCTAATGGAGAAGAGCACCGTGGTTTTAACCGACTCTGGCGGCATTCAAGAAGAAGCTCCCGGTTTGGGCAAACCAGTGCTGGTAATGAGAGATACTACGGAACGTCCCGAAGCCCTGAAGAGCGGCACCGTGCATCTCGTAGGCACCAATCACGACCTTATAGTGAATGAGGTTTCTACTCTGCTTGATGATGCGGCAGCATACGAACGTATGAGTAAAGCTGTAAATCCTTATGGTGATGGTAAAGCCTGCTTGCGTATTGTAAAAGCACTAAATGGAGACGACGTTGATAGGTACGAAATAAAATAGTAATAAATAAATACAACAATGATTAACGTAATAGGACTGGGTTATATTGGCCTTCCCACGGCCTTGATGATGGCTTCTCACGGTGTGGAAGTTATCGGTACGGATTACAACAAAGAACTGGTTGCCACCCTTAACTCTGGCAAGACCACTTTTAAAGAAGACGGTTTGGACGAGTTGTTCCAAGCAGCTTTGGCAAAAGGCATCAAGTTTACCACCGAATATCAGAAGACGGATATGTACATCGTCTCTGTGCCCACGCCTTACGACAAGTTTTCCAAAAAAGTTGATGCTTGCTATGTGGTGTCAGCTGTGAAGGACGTGATGAAGGTCTGTCCGAAGGGCGCTACCGTAGTGGTGGAATCCACAGTTAGCCCGGGAACTATTGATAAATTCCTACGCCCGGTAATCGAGGCTAATGGCTTCAAGATTGGCGAGGACATCAATTTAGTGCATGCACCTGAGCGTATTATCCCTGGCAACATGGTGTATGAGTTGCTCCATAACAACCGCACCATAGGTGCTGACAGCCGTGAGATTGGTGAGAAGGTAAAGCAGTACTATGCCTCCTTCTGCCAGGGTGAGATTGTGGTAACTGACATCCGCACTGCAGAAATGACTAAGGTTGTAGAGAATACCTACCGTGCCGTAAATATTGCTTTTGCTAATGAGCTAAGCCGCATCTGCCGCCACGATAATATGGATGTTTATGAGATTATCAAGATCTGCAATATGCACCCCCGCGTAAACATCCTGCAGCCCGGTCCTGGCGTTGGTGGCCACTGCATCTCAGTTGACCCTTGGTTCTTGGTAGGTGACTATCCTCAGCTGGCTAAGGTGATTGACGAGTCTATGAAGACCAACGACTACCAGCCTGTCTTTGTTCTGGAGCGTATTCACGAGATTATGGAAGAGAATGGCATTACCGACAACCGCAAGGTTGGTCTTTATGGAATTACTTATAAGGAGAACGTTGATGATGTCCGTGAGAGCCCCACTCTCCAGATGATTGACATTCAGGAGCGCCACTTGGCCCGTCCATTGAAGACCTTCGATCCCTTCTTCACGCAGAAAGAGATTGTAAAGAACCAGATTCTGGACTTCGACCAGTTCCTCAATGAGGTAGATATGGTTGTCATTATGGTTAAGCACGACCACATTAAGCAGAATTGGGATAAATTGAAGGGCAAGGTCATTCTGGATTGCCATAACATTTGCCCGCTAGAGGGAGTTTATCACATTTAAGTAAATGGATATCTGGCAGCACAGGTGGAACGAAAGTTTGCAGTTCGATACTGCCTGCCAGAACAAATATACGGCTTCCGCTCTTGCGCGCAGGCGAAGCCGTGATGGGGCTAATTCAGGCCTTCCGCACAGCCTGATGCCCAAACTATAAGGAGCGGGATTCCCGCAGCCTCTCATTAAAAAAATCTTAGACAAGCTAAGCGGCAAAGCCGAGCGCAATAACAGCGGGCCTGCTCGTTTATACGATAGATAAAAATTAATATATATGCTCTTTAACACTCTAAAGTTCTTACTGATATTCCCTCTGATATTTGGGATTCATTGGGCAATACCAGCCAAGTATAACCAATGGAGAAAGGTATTTCTGATTCTTGTTAGTTATTTGCTGTACATGAACTTCAAACCGGTCTTTGCTCTTGTGTTACTTGGCGTTACCTTCGTTACGTATTGGGGGGGGCATGTTTTAGAGTGTAAAGATGATGGTGGAGAGAATAATAAGCGGAATAAGCTTGTTTGGCTATTTGCCCTCATAGGGTTATTGCCATTGTTGGTGTTCAAATACTATTATTTCCTCAATGAGAGCTTATCAGCAGGGCTGGCAGCAATAGGGTTGCAATTTGCTTTGCCTGGTTTGAACTGGGCGGTACCAGTAGGTATCTCGTTTTTCACCTTTCAGGCAGTAGGATATATGCTAGATGTCTATCACGGACGGATAAAAGCTGAGAGGAACATTATTGACTATGTACTGTTTGTTTCATTCTTTCCTCAGATTGCCAGTGGACCTATAAGCAAGGCGAGCGAGTTGTTGCCACAAATAAAAAGAGAACGGACGTTCAATTACAATCAAGCAGTAAGTGGTCTTAGATACTTGTTATGGGGTATGTTCCTGAAAGTTGCACTTGCTGATCGAGCAGGCATTTATGTTGATACAGTATTTAGTGAGTATGCGAAGTTCTCTGGTGCAGGTTGTTTTTTGGGGAGTCTCTTGTATAGTGTACAGATTTACGCTGACTTTGCAGGGTATTCCCTAATGGCCGTCGGTTTGGGCAAAACTTTAGGTTTTGACCTAATCAACAACTTTAAGCGTCCATACTTCTCTGTAAGCATAACAGATTTTTGGCGTAGGTGGCATATTTCTTTATCAAGATGGCTTAAGGATTACGTTTATATACCAATGGGTGGAAGCCGATGCTCCAAAGTTCGCAACTATTGGAATATCTTCGTGACTTTCCTTGTTAGTGGTATTTGGCATGGTGCAAACTGGACATTCATTGTTTGGGGTATTCTTCACGGAGTCTGCCAGATTATTGAAAAGGCATTAGGATGGAACAAGAAAGACTATATGGGGTTGGCCCGATTTGGAAGAATATTGCTTACTTTCCTAATTGTCACCATAGCATGGACTATTTTCCGCAGTCCATCCATAGAAGAGACATTTGGCTATTTTGCCCGCTATTCTTCTACATCAGGACAGCTCATAGCTGAAGGTAGTACACTTGTTTATACATTTATTGCTTTGATGCCATTAGTGTTTTTTGAAGTAATTTCAGAGTTCTTCCCAGCAACCTATAGTAAGTTATATGGTAAACAGTGGTTACGCTGGACGGCATATATAGGTATTTTTACTTTACTGATACTGATTGGTGTGTTTGATGGCAGTTCATTTATTTATGTAAGCTTTTAAATATGATTAAGTTTCTTAATAAGGTAGCATTATTTTTTGCATTAATGGCTTTCATTGATGTGATTTGTGGCTTCAGCTTTAAATATTTAAGAGAACATGCCATAGGTGGTGAAACACAAAAGAACTATTATATTGCGGAAAAGTGCTGTGACGATATTCTTGTTTTAGGTTCTTCTAGAGCTGCGAGGCATTATGATTCAAAGGTTATTGAAGATTCATTCGGATTAACTTGTTACAATTGTGGTGAGCCAGGTTGTGGTATTATTACTGCTTATGCACGTTATAAAATGATAGAACAAAGGCATAAACCTAAGATTGTAGTTTATGAGGTTTCACCTAATTATGATTATTTCAGGACAGACGATTATTCAAAATATTTAGGAAGAATAAGACAATATTCTGATAATCCTGAGGTCAAAAAATTGAATATTGAACTTGGTGATGCTTTTGAGCGGGTAAGATTGTTTTCGAATATGTATAGAAACAATTCTTTTCTAATTCATAATATGATTGATAATTTCTTAGAGACGAATTATTATAATGGTTTTGAGCCACTATATGGCACATTAAAGAAAGATGCCCCAAAAAAATCGAGCATATCACTGGACTATGCGATAGATAGTCTTAAGTTATCATATATGGAGAAACTAATTGTGGATTTGAAAATGAATGGGATTAGTGTTTTTTTTGTAGCAAGTCCAAAATTTATTAGCTCTGAAGAAGCTATTAACTCTTCATCAGAGTATTCTCCTGTATTTGCTCTATGTGAGCAATATGATGTTCCATTTTTGTATCATACCTATTTGGAAGGAGTATCAAATAACAGAGAATTGTTTCAGGATTATGTTCATTTAAACGAAAAAGGAGCTAAATCTTTTACAGAATATATTTGTAGTGAATTGAAGGATAACCTGCCTGTAGAATAACTAACATTTAACATTATTATTCTAATCTCATTTTATCTAATAATGTATTTATGACAAAAGTCATCACTTACGGGACTTACGACCTTCTTCATCAAGGTCATATCAACTTACTTCGAAGAGCTAAGGAGTTAGGCGATTATCTGATAGTGGGTGTCACCAGTGATAGCTTCGACCGAGGTCGCGGTAAACTCAATGTGAGAAACAATGTTTTGGAACGCGTTGAGGCTGTGAAAGCTACAGGGTATGCTGATGAGGTAATCATTGAGGACTACCTTGGGCAGAAGATAGACGATATTCAGAAATATGATGTAGATATTTTTGCCATTGGTTCTGACTGGGTAGGTAAGTTTGACTACCTGAATGAGTATTGCAAGGTTGTATATTTGCCTCGCACGGAGGGTATTTCTTCTACACAATTACGTGCAGAAAGTCAAGTTGATTACCGCATAGGAATTGTAGGCAGCGGTCGTATTGCTAACCGTTTTGTCCCTGAAAGCAAGGTGGTTAATGGTGCACAGGTGACAGCCGTGATAAATCCGGATAAGGTGGATGGAGAATCATTTGCCAAGTCGCATGGTCTTAAGTCATTCAGTGATTACGACTCATTCTTGAAAGAGGTTGAACTCGTTTATGTGGCATCACCTCATTTGACCCATTATGATTACGTCAAGAACGCATTGTTAGCGGATAAGCATGTGCTTTGTGAGATTCCGTTCGTGCTCTCAAAAGAGCAAGCTCTTGAATTATACAAGTTGGCGGAAGAACGTAACCTTGTATTGCTGGAAGCAAGCAAAACTGCATTCTGCCCAGCTTTTGGGCATATTGTAACGCTGGTTAAGAGCGGTATAATTGGTGATGTGGTAGATGTAAAGTCATCATTGAGCAAGATGGTACCACCGCCTACACGTGAGCTGGATGCGGAACAAGCCGGTGGCGCAATGACAGAACATGGTTCGCTTACATTGCTTTCTATTATCAAACTATTGGGTATAGACTGGCACGATGTGAATTTCCATAGCCGCATAGAGAATGGAGTGGATATTTATACCAAGGGCGTTATCAACTACCCTCATGCAACCGCTTCTTTCACTTTGGGAATTGGCGTAAAAACTGAAGGCAATTTGGTTATTTCTGGCACTAAGGGTTACATTTATGTCCCGGCTCCTTGGTGGCTGACTGACTTCTTTGAAGTAAGGTATGAAGACCAAACCAAGAACAAGAAATTCTTTTATAGCTACGATGGTGAAGGCTTGCGCTATGAAATCCAGGAATGGCTGTCAATGATAGTGAATGAACGCAGGAGTTGCTATAAGCTTCGTAGGAGAGAGAGCGTTGCTATAGCGGAAATAATCGAGAAATATAGGAATCATGATAATGTAACAGAGATATGAACTATAGTGCAAACCGAATGCAGAGAACTTGTTCTTTGCTGAGGTGCAACCTATAGTGCATAAAATAACTATTTTTATGAAATATGCAGTTGTGACCGGTGGCACGTCAGGTATGGGGCTGGGCGTAGCCAAAATGTTGGTTGATAAAGGTTATTATGTATTTACCACTTACGTTGGCCCCGAATTCACAGATAAGATAGACAATTACGAAGCACATCTTGTTGACCAGACAAATAGAGACGAAGTGTATTCTTTCATCAACTATGTAAAGTCTAAGATAGATCATCTTGATTGTTTGGTTTGTAATGCAGGGATGAGTATTCGTAAGTCTTTCACGGAGACTACAGATACTGACTGGGATAAACAAATGGAAGTGGCTGTAAACTCTCACTACATTATGGTTCGAGAGTTTTACCCCATCATTCCTGCTGGTAGCCGCATTCTCTTTACCGGTTCACAGATGGCTGTTCATCCCCATGCAACGGTATTGTCATACGGGGTGACAAAGTCTGCCGTTGTAGCCTTGGCAAAAAACTTGGTTAAGGAGTTTGAGGGTACAGGAACAACAGTGAATGCCATTATACCTGGCTTCGTGGCTACCCCTTGGCAGAATGAGAAACCTGAAGAGATTAAACAAAATATTTACAAAAAAACAGCTATCCATCGTTTCGCTACAGTTGACGAGATCGTTGATGCTTTCCGTTTCTGTATTGATAACCCGTTTGTCAACGGTAGCATGATAGAAGTAAATGGAGGGTATTGCTATAAATAGAAACAGTTTATGGATAAAAAGAAACCTATATCCTTAGAGGAACGAAAAATCATTCAACTTGAAATGTTGAAAGAAATAGATACATTTTGTAGGAATAATCATATAAGGTATTCTTTGGCTTTTGGCACTTTATTGGGTGCTATACGTCATAAGGGTTTTATTCCATGGGATGATGATGTGGATATTTTGATGCCATTACCGGATATGTATAGGTTTAAGGAGTTATTTCACTCTGAAACCATGAAGTATTGTGATGTGGATACAGAAAAATACTATTTATTTGGTTTTTCCCGAATTTCAAATACAAAAACTTATAATAAAATAGGATTGGTTGCAAGATCCTATGGAATAAATATAGACTTATACCCAGTAGTATCTGTTCCACAAAATGAGATAGATTGTGAAAAGTTTTTTTACGAAGCAAATAAGCTTTTTAAAAAAAGGGTAACATTAATGAGATGGTACTCAAGACTAACTAGGATATTACCTATAAAAACAATTCCATTTTTGGAGTCTTCTGTAAGAAAATACCGTGATTTTTTATTGAATGTTGATAATTACGGCAATACAGGACGGTTTTATATTGTGGCTGGTCCATTAAAACTGCGTGATAAAATGATGTACGACTTCGATTTGTTTAAACAAACAATTGAGGTTGATTTCGAGGGTTATAAATTTATGGCTATTTCATGTTATGATAGATACTTGACAATGAGATATGGGGATTATATGACACTACCACCAGAGGATCAGCGCCACCCATACCATGGTGGCAATTATTATTGGAGATAAGAGATTTTGTTTTTGGGGGTAATATAGCCACCTTTTTATTATGCAAGAGGGTCATAATATATCAAATACACAGAAAGTAATTACTGGGATGTCATCCCAAACTCTAGTGACAATAATACTTGGGATTGTTGAGATTGTATCATTTTCAATAATGTCTCGATTGTTGACACAAGAGGATTTTGGTTATTATGCAGCAATTACCGCTATTACGACTATTTTCGCTTCTTTTTCTGAAACAGGAATAGGATCTGCCGTTATACAAAAAAAGAATTTAACAAAGGGGTTTATAAATAATGCGTTTACAATAAGTTTAATATTTGGGATATTTATTTCTCTTTTGTTATTCTCATTAGCAAAACCTTTAGCTAGATCTGTTGCTGATGTTAGCATGACAGTTCCTCTTATGTTGATGTCAATAACATTGCTATTGAACTGCTTAACATCAGTTAATATAAGTCTAATGCAACGTAAATTGCAGTTTTTGCGGGTTGGACTGATAAATTTGATTGCCCTCGTAATAACTACAATTATTGCAATAATATTGGCATACAACGGCTATGGTTATTATGCGATTATTGCAAAGGCTGTTTTGACTTCTATTATTACATGGGTTTTATCTCTTTTTTTATGTAAGACACATTTCGGAATAGAATTAGATAGAGTAACATTCAAGCAAATCTTTTCATTTAGCGGCTGGTTGATGGCAAGTGTACTATTTCGCAATTTGGCACACCAAGTTGATCGTTTATTAATGCCAAGATTATTGTCTGTTTCCGCTTTGGGTTCATATAATAGGCCCAAAGAATTCATTGAACAGATATCCAGCAAACTAAATGGAATATTTGATACGGCTCTATTTCCAGTTTTATCAAGCATACAGGATAATAAGAGTGCTTTACGTTCATCCTTTTTACGCTCTCTCAGTCTAATTAACACTTTTTCATTGTTTCTAACTACATTGTTTATTTTTAATAGTGGTTTAATCATACGTATTTTTTTGGGTTCACAATGGATTGAGTTGCGCCCTGTTATGATAGCTTTAGCAGGTACATTACTTTTCAATATTGATGGGCGTTTAGCTGATTGTTATTTGCGAAGTCTTGCTATGACTAAACAACAGTTTTATTTTAGAATTTTTGAGACTGTCCTAAAGATAATAGGAATAGTAATTGGGTATAAATGGGGTATTATGGGAATAGCAATTTCTGTAGTTGTCACTAATAGTATTGCTAAAGTAATAAAGATTATTTATGTAGGTGAAAAAATAGATATTAATCCTAGTCAATCTTCATTAACCATTATTAAATCTTGGATGTTTTCAGTTATTCTTATACCTATATGTATTACTGCATTATTTATTTTACCCAATACTGTATGCGGTGATGTTGTAATGACTTCTATTTACATAATTTTGACGGGGGTGCTGTTTATTCTTTTCCCTAATATTGTAAGTAAAACATATAAGGAGGAAATTTATGATAGAATAATGAGTGTACTTAAAAAGAAAATAGGAAGATAATATTAAAATTCTTTATAGTTTTTTGCAGGTATGAAGGCTTTATTTGCTGGTGATTTCGTGCCGAGAAACCGCTTGGCGCCGATTATTAAAAAAGGGAAATTTGAAGATATTTTTGGTGAGATCAGAAAAGTCGTTGCTAAGACAGATTTCTCCGTAGTAAATTTTGAAAGTCCTGTAGTTGAACCTGAAGATAAACCTATTGTGAAATGTGGCCCCAACCTGCAGTGCACGGAAAAAGCAGTAGATGCAATAAAGTATGCAGGGTTTACTTGTGCTACACTAGCGAATAATCATATTCGAGACTTTGGCGATAGAGCTGTGGCCAGGACTATGGAAACTTTAAGAAATCAGGGAATTGATTATGTTGGTGCAGCTGAAAACATTGATGATGCATCTGTTGTACTTTATAAAGAGATAGAAGGACAAACCATAGCAATTATTAACTGCTGTGAGAACGAGTTCTCAATAGCCAGTAAAGAGCATTATGGCGCGAATCCTCTGCATCCAATCAAACAATTCTATTCAATAAGAGAGGCAAAGGCGAAATCAGATTTTGTTGCGATTATAATACATGGAGGACATGAGCATCATCAGTTGCCTAGTCCTCGGATGCAAGATACCTATCGCTTCTTTATTGATGCAGGTGCGGATATAGTTGTGAACCATCACCAGCATTGTTATAGCGGTTATGAGATATACAAAGGGAAACCTATAGTTTATGGGATGGGTAATTTTTGTATGGACAAAGATCCTGTACGAATTGGAGAAATATGGAATTATGGTTATATGGTGTTGTGGGATACGGAGAATTCCGATAAGATAGAAATAATTCCATACGAACAGTGTGGCAAACAGGCAATGGTACATCTCTTAGAACCAAATGCATTTGATAGTCGCTTAAAACAGTTGAACGATATAATTACTGATAGGGCACTATTAGAAAAAGAGACAGAAAAGTACTACCATGATAGCATGATCACTATTAATAATGTTCTTGAACCAATCCAGAATAAATACATATCTGCTCTTCAACGTCGTCATTTGCTACCATCCTTGTTAAGTAAAAAATGGCTACTAAAGTTACAGGATTTCATCCTGTGTGAATCTCATAGGGACAAGATGGAGTTTTATTTCAAAGAAAGAAACAAATAATATTTTTTGATATGCAATTAAAGACATTGACACAACCCAAAAAAGTTGCAATGATATTACTAATGAAATGCAACTGGCTATTCCCGTCAGAGTTGTATATAAAACTCTTGTTTAGAATTAAGATGGGGTATAAGCTAAATTTAAAAAATCCAAAGACTTTTAACGAGAAGCTACAGTGGCTAAAATTGTATGCATATAAGCCCGAGTATACCGATATGGTAGATAAGGCCATGGCAAAGGAATATGTAAAACCCCTTATTGGGGAAGATTATATTGTACCCACATATGGAGTTTGGGACAGCCCTGAGGAAATAGACTTTGATATTCTTCCCAATCAGTTCGTTTTGAAAACGACAGATGGTGGCGGATCTATGGGAGTTGTTATCTGTACAGATAAGTCGAAGATGAACAAGGATGAGATTATTGAGAAGCTTCATAAAGCGCTGAAACAAAATATTTATGGTCAATTACGTGAGCTCCCATATAAGAATATCAAAAAAAGAATACTTGCAGAAAAATATCTCAGTGATGATTCAACAAGTGTCAAAGGTGATTTGAATGACTATAAGTTTTATTGCTTTAATGGCAAGGTGACATATTGTGAGGTGATTACTGGGCGACGCACTAAAAAGCAGATTGACTTTTTTGATTTGGACTGGAATCATGTTGATTTTACTTTTGATGAGTATGATAATGCTGATGAAAGACCTTTGAAACCACAGTGCTTTAACACTATGGTAGATGTTGCTAGTAAACTCTGTAAAGACAAACCGTATTCAAGAATTGATTTGTATGTGGTAGGTAATAAAGTTTTTTTTGGAGAGATAACACTTTTCCCGGCATCTGGATTCAGAGGTTTCCATCCTAAAGAGTGGAACGAACGACTGGGAAATATGATAGAACTTCCAAAGAAATAATTATAAATAATTTAAGAACAGTTTAATATGAGCTACTTAGAAGAAGCAATAAAGTTGATAGAGGCAAATAGGATCTCTACAACAGAGGTGGGTGATGTTTTAGGTAAAACGGGACAGATTGAGGGAGTTCATCCTTTAACACCAGGTATGTTTAAAGCAGGTGAAGTTAAATTTATCTATGCGATTAACAATAGTAATTATGAGGTTCATCAACAGTTGGCAGAGTCTGACGACATTGAGGGCAAGATTCTTTTTGTTTATAATGTAAACTGTGACCGTTCTGTTTTTGGAGATCTTGTGAGCAAATATATATTGCTTTATAAGCGCGCTAAAGCTATTGTTATCAATGGAAAAATGCGAGATGCTCATACTTTGATCAAAGAGAAGTATCCTGTTTGGCTCCAGGATGTGAGCCCCATAGGATGTGTAAATAAAGTGAATGGACCTGCCATAGACGAACAGTTGTATAAGGAACTGAAGGAGAAATACGATGGCACTATCATGGTATGCGATGACAGTGGTGTTGTAATGATTCCTAAGGAAAAAATTAACGAAGATCTGATTAAGAAACTTAATTTCATAGAATTACAGGAAGACATTTGGTTCTATTGTGTTGATACACTAAAGATGTCCACCTTTGATACTGTTTGTAAGAAGAAGTATCTTGAGGAAGATATCCTGCCTGCTGCCATGTATGAAAAACTGAAAGAGTACCAGAAGTAAATGGAACTATCTGATCCAACCCGTGTCGTATCTCCAACACTTAGTCGTCAGCTTTTCATGATGGCCAAGAAGTATGACGATGTGGTGGATTTTACGCTTGGTGATCCGGACATTCCGACACCATTGCCCATCTGCGAGGCCGCTATTAATGCTGCCAAAGCAGGACACACCCGATATGCCCCCAATGCAGGACTTCCATTGTTGCGCGAGGTTATTGCAAAACAGGTAAGCAAAGAGAGTGGGTTGCCTTATGATGCTAATAATGTCGCTGTAACGGTAGGAGCTACAGAAGCGGTTTACCTTGCTTTCTCATGGCTTGCATCAATCCTGGTGATGAGGTTATCATACTGGCTCCTTATTGGGTACAATTTGAGAATATCGTGAAACTGCTGGGTGGCAAGCCTGTGATAGTTGATACGTTCAAAGAGGAGTTTGAGCCAGACCTTCTTGAAATTTATAAAGCCATTACAGATAAGACAAAGGTGATAGTTGTCAATTCCCCTAACAACCCCTCTGGCTATATCTATAAAGATTCCTTTTTGAAGGAATTGGCTGAAATAGCAAGCGCTAACAACATCTTGATATTTAATGATGAAGCCTATCGCTCTTTGACATACGAACAGGACTTCAATTCCATTATCAAGTTTTGTCGTAAAGAAGATGTAGTTATCATCAATAGCTTCAGCAAGCAGTTTGCAATGACTGGCTGGCGCGCGGGTTATGTTGTAGGAGAAGAAAACTTCATCAAGGAAGTGATCAAGTTCCAGCAGAACATAGCTGTTTGTGTGGCAACCCCCAACCAGTATGCAGCAATTGAGGCCATGAGTCATGCAGACAAATATGCAAGAGGTATCAAGGATGTTTTTCACTAAACGTCGTGAAACCCTTGTTGCAGAGTTGAACAAGATAGATAAGATTAGCTATCAAGCCCCCCCAGGGAACATTCTATGCTTTTATTGATATTAGTAAGACAGGATTGGATTCCAAGACTTTTTGTTTCTCTCTGTTAGAGCAAGAACATGTGGCTGTTATACCTGGTATTGCTTTTGGTGAGGCGTTCGATAATTATATAAGGCTTGCTTTTACTCTGAATGAGGATAGAATTAAAGAAGGAATAAATAGAGTTAAGTCTTTTGTGATGTCAATCGTCATAAGATAATAAAAATGTTCTTGGATAAAAATGACAACTGGAAATACAAAAACAAGTTTTCATGTTTATTTGCTCTTGTGGATAGTGTATTCACTTAATGGAATCTTGTATCCGCCTGCAAGTATACTCGCAAGATTATCATTGTTGATTATCTTTCTAATGTCAACAATGGATGCGCTTGTCGTTATTATGAAGTTTGACAAATGTTCTTATATTAAGGGCTTAAACTTTTTATTATTGGTATTTACAGTTTATGGTTTGTATTTTATATTTATTGATAAAGAAGTAATTATTACGAAACATAATGAAGTAGTACCCCATTATGTTTGGCTAAAAACTATTTATATAGCCCTTCTCCCATTTTATTCTTTTCTCAAGTATTCTATTAAGGGATGTATAACAAAAAAGACGTTAATCAAACTATTGCCGATATTATTAATACTGTGTATAGTCAAATTTGTAGAGAACCAGTATAATCTCCAGGATGATATGGCGATGGACCAAGAAGGTGTCACAAATAATATGGGATATCATTTTGTAGCCCTTCTGCCATTTGTCTTTTTATTAGATAAAAACAAAATTCAGCAATACGCACTTCTGTTATTTATTTTTGCTTTTACGCTATTATCTGTAAAAAGAGGTGCTATTTTAATTTCTGTTTTATGTATTCTGTGGTTTCTTTTCAATAATATAAGGTACTCTAATAAGCGGCATAAATTATACGTTATTTTAGGGGCAATAATTATTGGTGCAGTATTAGGGCTTATAGTCTTGTCATTTATAAGGAATAATGCGTATTTTTCATATCGTTTAGAGGATACAATGAGTGGAGACTCTAGTGAAAGAGATTGGATGTATTCCTTCATGATTGAATGGTATCTTGATAATAACACAATAACAGGACTTCTTTTAGGTAATGGACCATATACTAGCATTAAGCTCATGGGCTTACCGGCCCACAATGATTGGCTAGAAATTGCACTGGCGCAAGGGCTTCTTGGAATAATAGTATATGTGATTTATTGGTTCAGTCTTTTGAAAACAGCTTTAAAACTAAAAAAGAAAGAGTTTAATAATGCGTTTTGTATATCTGTCACTTTCTTTATTATTTATTTTGTGAAAACATTCTTCTCTATGTCATACTCCTCAATTCCTTTCTCAGCTATGTTGATTTTTGCTTATTCTATATCATATAGCTTTCAGACTGTGAAAATGAAGGCAAATTTATAATAAAAATGAATAAATATTTAAATAATAAGGTCATAAATTCAATCCTTGTTGTTACACCAAATTACCCATTTGAAGGTGAGTCAGTTTATCCTTTTGTTAAGAACCTTTGTGAAGAGTTTGCTAGAAAAGGCTGTTCTGTTATAGTTTTGTCTCCCCAAAGTATCTCATCAATATATCTTCATGGGAAAAGGAGACGTCCATATATAAGGCGCGAGCCTGTTGAGAATAATCAGATAATAATATTTCAACCGTTATATTTGACTGCTCCTTTTAAATATCATAATTTAAATAATGTTTCGTTACGTCTATGTTTAAAGTTTTTCTTTTGGAGGAATAGAATAAAACCTGATGTTTGTTATTGCCATTTCTGGAGTTCGGGTTTTGCAGCTTTACCATTTACTCGGAAAAACAATATTCCATTGTTCGTTGCTTCTGGAGAGAGTAACATAAATGAACTCTTTACTACTAGTTTTGAGAGAAGAAGATTAAAAGATTACGTAAAAGGTGTTATTTGTGTTTCTAGCAAGAATATGGAAGAGAGTATTACCTTGAGACTCACTTCCAAATATAAATGTGGCGTGTTCCCGAACGCAATAAACTCAGGGCTCTTTTATAAGAGAGATAAAGAAAGATGCCGTAAAGAATTGGGTTTGCCTCAAGATGTTTTTATAGTTGCTTTTGTGGGATGGTTTATTGAAAGGAAGGGGCCTATGCGAGTTGCGGATGCTATTAATAGTATTGAAAATGTTAATAGTCTATTTATTGGAAGAGGTGATCAGAATCCCGAGTGTAAAGGGATTCTTTTTAAGGGTAGCGTCCCTCATGAGAAGATTCCGCAATATCTTAGTGCTGCTGATATTTTTGTCTTGCCCACATTACATGAAGGTTGTTGTAATGCTGTTATTGAAGCAATGGCATGCGGCTTGCCCATAGTAAGTAGTAATCTACCTTTTAACTGGGATGTTCTTGACGAAACTAATAGTATTATGGTTGACCCTAACAATGTGGGAGAGATCGCAGATGCAATAAGGATGTTGCGTGATAATTCAGATAAACGCAGCTTATTAGGGCAAGGAGCATTACAAAAAGCGAAAAGTTTGACAATAGACAAGCGGGCAACTGCTATTTTAGATTTTATGGAGGATAAAATTAATAATTATAATGACTTTGTTAAGGATTAGTTTGTTGCCATTAATAATATTTGCGCCTTTATATTGTTTCGCTCAAGGTTATATTGGAGAACATAAAGATTTGTCTTCCGAAACATTAAGTAGTCAAATAAGGTGTGTTCATCACGACAATTTTTATCGTGAAGTAGTTGGGGCAGAAAGGTGGATGATTGGAGAGAATTATGATACAGAATTAGCATATTATTCTCCCCGTAATGACTATTGGAGTGTAGATGATGGATTTAGAATACATACAGTCATAGAGGAGACTAATGATGTGAATTTTCCTCATAAGGTGATTTCGGGGTATTTGACAAATGATAAATCCGTAGAAATTCCCAAAGCATATCGTCTGTCACCGGCACATGTTTTCCTTAAAAACAATTTCATTATAGAATCATCTGTCCCATCAACTGGTTATTATTCTGAAATAGTGTGGAACTTCGTTGATGAGAGCAATTATGAATCTCTTGAAATACATAATGATAGCAATGGGTGTATTGTTTTAAATTATAAAAAGACTCATAAAGAGATCGAGAACGAGACTGAGATATTTAGGGCGAATTATGATTGTAGTTCAATAAACATTGCATATATAAATTGTCGCGTCAATATCTATCTTGATGAGTACAATATATATAGTAGATTAACAGAAAGGTCCGTTGTTGATTCTTAAACAATAGATAAGACTTTGCCTATAGGAATATTGGTTTCGACAGATCATAGCTATGAATACCGTGTATTTGATTTATATTCAATAGATGATTTCTATCACATATCTTCAAATCGGGAATATGCTAATAAAGGCATCCCCTTTTATATGGTGCAATCTTTACCTGAAGATTATTCTTATAGATTTATGTCGACATTAAGAATATGTGGATTAGGTAGAACGTTGCCAGTGGTGACTTCTGATTATCAGGTTAATGCGGCATTCTTAAATATTTCAAACGGTAGAATATATAGAAACACTGGTACAAGATGGTATGATACTGGAGAAAAGATTGAACAATATGGGATGTTTTATGATACATATGGATATAACCTATATACTTATGATGAACATGGATTAGTATTACAGCATAAAGGGAGGCAGCCATTCTTTCCAAACTATATTCAAAGATTTGAATTGAGGGCAGAAGATGTTACTGATACAAAATCAGCTCATTGTGAATTATCAGAAAAAACTAATAATACAATTGCAAATCTCAATTTAAGAAAAAGAATAGTTACGTTTAATACGTTCCTCCCAGCTTCATTTTTAGATGATGACAACGATTATGGTGGGGAGTCTTTAATTCAATTTCAGATTAGCACGAATGGGGGTAAATCACGAAGACCGTTATTTACAATATCAACGAGTATTATAGGAAAAAACAAAAAAAGCGTCCGTTTCCATTTAAATCGTCGATATATTTCTACGCGCCCTGTTCCTGAGGCAGCTAATTGGAATGAAGATTTATTGGGGGATGAAGATGTGGATTTGGGGGAAGCAATCTTAGGCGTCTGGGATAAATGGGAGGTGTATGTTAAGGAAGGTTACATGAAAGAACATAATCCTCTGATGATAGTTAAAAGAAATGGAGCAGAAGTATATAGATCTTTTCTTCCAAATACTTACAATATTAAACAAGGGTCTTATATTAGATATGGTATTTATAAAAGTACATATAAAAATATGAAAGATGACAAAAAGAAAAGAATTGTCTACTTTTCAGACCTTGAGTGCGATTTGTGATGAGAAATAAAATTAAAAATATGAAAATATTACTCTTTAGATCTAATAATTTCTTTGACTCACGTGTCAATAAGTATCGTAACTATTACGATCGTGTTGGACTAAATTATACTATTATTGGTTGGGATCGGAAGTGTGAAGGATTGGAGAGAGAAAAATATGATTTTTTTCGATATAAAGCAGGTGAAGATGTTGGTGGAGTGAAGGCTATTCGAAATCACTTTAAATGGATGCTCTTTGTATATAAGTATCTTAAGCAGCATAAGGATGTAACTACTATCCATGCCTGTGACCTTAACTCAGCATTCCCGGCAGCTGTGTTTAAGGCATTACACAAAAAGGAAGTTACACTCATATTTGACGCGTGCGACTGGTTTAGTGCCAATTTCGCAAGCAAGAAATTTCTGTGCTTTTGTTTTGGATTGATGGAGAAATATGTTTGCAAAAAAGCAAATGAGCTTATTATATGCGAACCAGAAAGAATAGAGCAAGTTCAGTTCAAGCTTCGTAAGGCCCCACTTGTAATGCCAAATATTCCAGAAATTGATGCTTCTGTTATTACCGATGTGCAGGATAAATACATGTTTGACAATTCAAATCCAACACTTGCTTACTTGGGTGGCTTTAGCGACAATAGGTTCTTATTAGAGATAATAACTTTGGCTGAGACAGAACCGTTTAACTTGCTGATTGCTGGCTACGGAAATAAAGAGGTCCTTGAAAAATTAGAGTCCGTGAAGGACTTGCAGAATGTGAGATATTTCGGACGAGTCCAGATGGAGGAGGGTTTGAATATGGAGAACGCTGCTGACATTATTTATGCCATGTATTGCAAGACAAATCCCAATAATATTTACGCTGCTCCCAATAAGTATTATGAAGCTCTTCTTTTAGGAAAACCATTGATAACCACAAAGGGGACTATTGTGGAAAAGAAAGTGAAGGGCAACAATATTGGATGGGCTGTGGAAGAAGATATCGAAGATCTGAGAAATCTGGTGAACAATCTAAAAAAAGAAGAGATAAAAGAAAAAGGGAAGAATGCTCTGAATCTATGGAACAAAACATTCAAGGACTACTTACGCGTTTTCTTTGAAGAAACTTATGCAAAAATCATAAAGTAACAATATAGACTATGTCAATTTTTAAAGGTAAGACCCTCCTTATTACGGGAGGAACAGGAAGCTTTGGTAACATGGTGCTGAAGCGTTTTCTTGACAGTGATATTAAGGAGATTCGTATCTTCAGTCGTGATGAAAAAAAGCAGGATGATATGCGTCATCATCTGCAAGAACGTTACCCTGAGCAGGCTGCGAAGGTGAAGTTCTACATTGGCGATGTGAGAAACCGCCAGAGCATTGATATCGCTATGCGGGGCGGTGTAGATTATATCTTCTCTGCTGCTGCATTGAAACAGGTCCCAAGTTGCGAATTCTTCCCTATGCAGGCAGTTGAGACCAATATTATTGGTACCAACAATGTTTTGGAGTCTGCCATTGCTCATGGTGTAAAGAACATCGTAGTACTTTCTACTGACAAGGCCGCCTATCCAGTAAATGCTATGGGTATTAGCAAGGCAATGATGGAGAAGGTTGCAGTTGCAAAGGCTCGTCAGTTGGGTGAAAATGCCCAGACCACAATTTGTTGCACCCGTTATGGTAACGTGATGGCCAGTCGTGGTTCTGTGATTCCTCTTTGGGTTGACCAGATGGAGCAGGGTAAGCCTATTACTATTACCGACCCGAATATGAGTCGTTTTATGATGACTCTTAACGATGCCGTGGATCTGGTTATCTATGCTTTTGAGCATGGCCATAATGGAGACTTGTTTGTGCAGAAAGCTCCGGCTGCTACTCTTGATGTGCTGGCAGAAGCATTGAAACAGACATACGCCAAGATTGATCCCAAGTATGGAAAGACTGAGGTAAAGGTTATTGGAACACGTCATGGGGAGAAGTTATATGAAACACTTGTTACTCGCGAAGAAATGGCACGTGCCATTGATATGGGTAACTACTACCGTATTCCTTGCGATGCACGTGACTTGAATTATGATAAGGTGGAGGGCGGTAATCCTGAAATTGACAAGATGGAAGAGTACCACAGCCATAACACCAAGCGTTTGACAGTTGAGGAAATGAAAGAGTTGCTTCTTAAACTCACCTTCATTCGTGAGGATCTTGGACTGCAGCCTCGTGTTCATGCAAAGGAAATCCGTTCTGAATAATAAAACGAATAGCAATATGAAATTCTTTATATGCGGCTGCAACGGTATGGCTGGCCATACCATTAGCCTTTACTTACAGGAGCAAGGTCACGAAGTTTATGGTTTTGACCTTAAAGAAAGCAAACTCATTAAGAGTTTTGCAGGCAACGCTTTTGAAACCGAGACCATATCAAGAGTTATTAAGGATGGCAAGTATGATACAGTAATTAACTGTATTGGCGTGCTGAATCAGTTTGCGGAAAACAACCATGCGTTGGCTGCTTTCTTGAACAGTTATTTCCCTCACTTCCTGGCTAAGACAACAGAGGGAACAGATACCCAGGTGATCCACATGACCACTGACTGTGTTTTCTCCGGCAAGAAGGGAAGCTACACGGAACATGACCTACGTGATGGCGAGACCTTCTATGACCGTAGCAAGGCACTTGGTGAATTGGATGACGACAAGAACCTTTCACTGAGAAATTCCATTGTGGGTGCTGACATTAACCCTAACGGGATTGGTTTGCTGAATTGGTTTATGAATAATACCAAAGAAGAGCATCCTGTTGTGAATGGTTACACGAAAGCCATGTGGACGGGCCAATGCACCTACCAGTTGGCCAAGACGATGGAAGCTGCAGCCAAAGAACGTGCTCACGGACTAGTGAATGCAGTTCCTGATACAGACATATCAAAGTATGAGCTGCTCAAGCTCTTCAATAAGTACCTGAGGGGTGGTCGTGTTCAGATTAACCCTGTAGAGGGTGTTAATGCTGATAAGAGCCTGAAGCGTACTAATTGGGATTTCAACTACCGTATTCCTGATTACGAGCAGATGGTAGCTGAAATGGCAGAATGGACTTATAAGCATAAAGATTTGTATCCGCACTATAACCTGTAAGAAGATGACAGAACTAAAGGGAAAGAGAGTCTTGATGTTTTCACCTTATGGTGCAACGAAACACTATGGTGAGGCTATCAAGGAAGAACTTGAAAAACGAGGTGCAATAGTCCGGGGGTATGATGAAAGACCCTCACAAAACTCTATTACTAAGATTGTAATCCGTCTTTTCAAGAAGCGGATACCTCAAATCTTTGATCGCTATATCTCAAGGGTAATAGCAGAAAATAAGGAGGGACAGTTTGATTATATCCTGATTTGTCGAGGCGAGGCGTTTACTCCACTAACTATTCAGCATTTAAGAAAGGCTTTCCCAACGGCTAAAGTGCTGTTGTACTTCTGGGACATTTTGAGATGTGCAGATGTGAGGTTCAATATTCCTCATGCTGACAGGGCAATGTCATTCGATCCTCAGGATGCTGAACAGAATGATGGGTTAGAATTCCGTCCAACTTTTTTTGTGAATGACTATCTTGAGGTTAAGGATAATCCTGAGAATAAGAATGATGTGTGTTTTATTGGAACCTTACATAGCAACCGTCATAAGATAATTAAGAGGATAGAAAAATCATTCACAGACCAGGGCTTTAAGTTCTATAAGTATCTATATATTCCGAGTCCCTTGGTGTACATAAAAGACTCTATTGTTAAATTCCCGTATATTTCTCTTTCTCAAGTACACTTCAATCCTATTTCGGTGAAAGATACGGTTAAAGTACTGAATGAGACAAAGGCTATCTTTGATGTAAATTACACTGCGCAAAAGAGTTTGTCAACTAGGGCTTATGAAGCAATGGCAGCAAGGAGGAAATACATCACTACTAATCCAGAGGTTAAAACCTATGATTTCTACAATCCCAACAATATCGCAGTGGTTGATTTGAACAAAATAGAACTTAGTCGAAAGTTTATTGAAACTCCTTTTGAGGCTGTACCGGAGGATATTTTGTATCATTATTCTGTGGCAGGTTTAATAGATAACTTATTTGAAGGCATCTAATATGAAAATACTTATTACCGGTGTCCACGGTTTTGTGGGCTCCAATTTGGTGTTGTCTCTGAAAGACGACAACACTATTTACGGCCTTGATATTATCGCACCTGAAAAAGAGGGCGTGGCGAAAACCTATTCGTGGGACGACTTAGATGCTGAGCAGGTGCCTGAAGTGGATACTATTATCCACCTTGCGGGTAAAGCGCATGACACTAAGAACCAGGCTGCGGCTGAGGTCTATTTCAAGGTGAACACGGATTTGACGAAGAAGATTTTCGATTATTTCCTGCATTCCAAGGCTCAGAAGTTCGTGTTTTTCAGTACGGCCAAGGCGGCGGCTGATAAGGTAAATGGTGTCTTGACAGAGGAGGTGGTGCCATCACCTGTAGGTCCTTATGGGGAAAGCAAAATCGCAGCCGAGAAATATATTCTTGGCCATAAGGGGCTTACGGATAAGCAAGTCTATATTTTCCGTCCGTGCATGATTCACGGTCCAGGCAACAAGGGAAACCTCAACTTGCTGTACAATGTAGTCAAGAAAGGTATTCCTTGGCCATTGGGCGCGTTTGAAAATCGTCGTACCTTTACTTCCATTGAGAACATTTGTTTTGCTGTGAATGGCGTATTAACAAAGGATGTGCCTTCTGGTATTTACAATATGGGGGACGATGAGGCTTTGAGCACTAATGAGTTGATTGAAGAAATCTGTAAATCACTTGGCACAAAAGCACATATCTGGAATTTGCCAAGAGGTTTGATGACTGGCGTTGCTAAAGTTGGAGGTTGGTTGCACTTACCGCTGAATCCTGAACGATTGCGCAAGTTGACGGAGAATTATGTCTCTTCCAACGCCAAAATCAAGGCAGCTTTGGGCGTGGAACGGATGCCGGTGGATGCAAGGGAAGGTTTGAGGAAGACGTTGGAGAGCTTTAAATAGTAGAAGATTTGAATCTTTTTTAAATTTATGTAATCACATATCAAAAAAAAGTGTATCTTTGCGGCAGAAAAAAAAATTCAAGTATGAAAACAACAAGAAAGATTATACAGGCTTTGGCTTATATTGCTTATTCGCAACCTGAGCATAAGGTAAATAGCATGAAAGCATATAAACTGTTGTGGTTGGCTGACCGCTATCACCTTCGTCAAACAGGCAGAACGATAACGGGCGACGTTTTTTATGCTTTGCCGCACGGGGTGGTGCCGTCAGATGCAAAAAATGTCGTTGAGCATCAACCCACGCGCATCCAAAATAACGATGAATACCGTGACCGTTATATTCAAAGATTGGGTCGGTACAGTTATCGCGCTGTATCAGAACCAGACTTGATGGTGTTCTCGGATTCCGATCAGGAGGCGTTGGACAAAATACTCCAAAGCTATGGGAGTATGGATCAATATGAACTCGAACGTTTGTCGCATGATTTTCCCGAATGGTTGGCATATAAAAACCAACTTGAGGCAAGCAAAACCCCAAATGCATACAAGATAGATCTTGATTATTTCTTCTGTGATACGGAAAAAGATCGTAGCGGATTGTTTGTGGATGACCCCGAAAAGTTGGCTTTGGTAAAGGAGATGTTTCACGAGTTTGCTGCCTGCTGATCGATATGGATTTGTCTGTGTTTCCTCGACAGCTATCGGAGGCGGCTGTCCTTGAGGGAAATATTTATTATTTTGAAAATAATGTTTCGTTTGGTGTGCCTGGCCACATGCATGTTTGTGTGAAACGCGCTGACACGCTGTTGTTTTTCTCGACCTGTTCTTCCAAAATACAGACTGCCATCAATCTTTCGAAACATTTCAATTGGGATATTGACACCTTTCCGGTATATGTTGCCAACGCAGCGACAAATAAGTTTGATGAACAACAAACATACGTAAACTGCAACCAGTGTTACGAAATTTCCGTTGCTGATTTCGTGGATTTGATGGAACGAGGTGAAGTCAGACTGTTGACCGGAAAATTTTCCGAAGAAGACATGGAACGTATCACCAACGGCGTTTTGAAGAGTACGCAAATTCCTCGTGAGATAAAGGCGTTGTTTTAAGAACCCTTCCTAAGGGCAATTTGGTGTTGTCCCTAAAATACGACAACACTATTTAGGGCCATGATATTATTGCGCCTCAATAAAATATTCATTATTTTTCCAAACATTATGTGGTTAACCTATACCATCATTCTGGTTCTGCTGGTGGTGGCGGAGCTGGTCTATTTTCGCATTGCCGACCATTACAACATCATAGACAAACCCAATGAGCGGTCTTCACACACCAAAGTGGTTTTGCGCGGAGGGGGTGTTATCTTCACCGTGGCGCTGTGGATATGGAGTGCATTCTATGGCCTCCAACACCCATGGTTGCTGGCGGGCGTTACTCTCGCGGCAGGAGTGAGCTTCATCGATGACATCCGCTCGCTGCCCGATTCGGTCAGGCTGGTGGCGCAGTTTGGGGCCATGCTGATGGTGTTTCAAGAGGCGGGGTTGATGCATTGGGAGATGTGGTGGATGGTGCCCATTGCGCTCGTTTTCTGTGTTGGTGGCATCAATATCTTCAACTTTATGGATGGCATCAACGGCATCACGGGCGGTTATTCGCTGGCCATGCTGATTCCGATTTTTCTGCTTAACCGCAGATACGGGTTCATGGACGAAAGTTTGCTCATCGTGGTCGGGCTGTCGCTACTGGTCTTCTGCTTCTTCAATTACCGCACCAAGGCGAAGTGTTTCGCTGGCGATGTAGGTAGCATTGGAATGGCGCTGATTCTGACCTTCTGTATGGTTCGCTTGATGCTGGCCACGGGAGACATGTCTTGGCTCGTGCTCTTCCTGATCTACGGCGTGGACGGTAGTCTGACTGTCGCCCACCGAGTGATGCTGCACGAAAACCTAGGTCAGGCCCACCGCAAACACGCCTACCAGCTCATGGCCAACGAGCTGAAAATGAAGCACGTGGTAGTGAGCAGCCTTTACATGGCTATGCAGTTGCTGGTCTCGCTAATCGCCATCTACCTAATTCCAGACACCGTTGTTGCACACTGGATTTACTTCATTGGCGCTGCCCTCGTATTTGGGTTTGGGTATATCGCGTTCATGAAGAAGTATTATCATTTGCATGAGGAGTATCTGAGAAGCTTAGGGGCTTAAGAGCTTAGAAGCTTAGAATTTAGAGTTATGAAGATAACACAGGCATTATTAGATAGTTTGACCGAACAGGCCAAGGCTTCGCCTCGGCTACGCATGAATTATGATTTACGTAATTCTGACAAAGACCAGTCGCAGAGGATGCTGAATGCCATCGAGCCGGGTTCAGAAATACCCATTCATAGGCATCAGAAAACTTCCGAAACGGTAGTTTGTTTGCGCGGACGGCTGGTTTGGGAGTTTTATGACGAGCTGGAAAGAATCTGCACGGAAAGGATTGAGTTGTCTCCGAATGGCCCGGTTGTGGCCTTGAATATCCCTTTTGGTCAATGGCACACGGTGAAGGCGTTGGAGTCGGGCTCGGTGATTCTGGAGATGAAGGAGGGACCGTATGAGCCGACGAGGCCAGAAGATGTGTTAGAGATGTAAGAGGAAAGAAGAATGATGGAAAACAAGCTAGATATGGAAAAAGATTTAGTGACCCGATTAAGGGAATTCATTGTAAATGAAGCCCGTTCCTGCTCCATGGAGCCAGGCTGTGTCACACCTGAATATGTATGGCGAATGTGGGGAGGAAGTGTGCCATTTAATGAAATTGAAGAAGCTATGAAAGCATTGAAGGCGAATGAAACTAAGTAATCATGTCATCTCCAAACAAAAAACGGCGTCTACAACTTGATAAAAGTTGTAGACGCCGTTTTTTGTTATAACGCTGCTTGCCGTAGTTGGGCTTGTTGAGGAGGAGTTTCAGATTGGTGCGGCGGATGATTTTCACTGCAGATTCTATCCTTACCGCCTGTTGTGGCAACACATAATCAAGAGACTGCTAAGGTAAAATATCAAATGATAATTCCTTGATTATTATTAAAAAAAAATAATTTTAAATTAAGGCAATTGTACGAGAAATAATTGTACTTTTGCGAAATTTTTTAAACGTACTTTTTGTACCTGTTTGAATGTGGATGACCAAAGATAACGACTTGTATAACAAGTCGATGCAGTATATAGAAAAATGCTTTGTCACTGACTATAATCAGTCAGAAGATGTTCTTATTTTGTCCATTTCAAGAAAAGGTCCAAAACTGCTTGAGAAAATTTTCGGTCGAAAACCAAGGCAATACTACAATACGATTACAGAAGTGGCTCTTCCTTATTGCATGCGTCGATTGTCGAAAGAAAACAGGGACTTAAAAGTGAAAATCTTTGACGATGCCATTTATTTCGGAACCACTGTTGAAAGTATTTACAATGAATTAAAAGCCTTTGAGCAACTATATGGCATTGATTCAGAGAAGAAATTATATACAGCTATACGAGCACCGGAATCACGTAATGATTTAAGAAAATGTTTGAGTGATGTTGATATTCATTCTTATAATGATGACAATAACGAATTTGTTCGGGATGGGTATGGACATTATTTTGTTCGGGAATTTGAGAAATTTATTAGTGAATCAAACAACACTTTGGAAATTGAGTTCCCGATTGTTGAGTTTGATAGTGATGAAGATATTGATAGAGATAAATTGTTCGATGAACTAGGAAACTTATATGGTGAAAAAAACACATATTTAGTCAAGCATCACAATCAATCGAGCATTACTGTTTTATTTGAGAATACACCGGGGCAATCATTCAGAAAACTTCGCGTTTATGTGGATGGGAAGACGATACGTGTTGTCAGTATGTCTCCATGGTTGCTTCCAAACGACATGTCTGTTTTGTTGGGCATGTTTCTTGGGACTTCGTGGGAACCATTATGGGAGGAATTGACCAATGCATATTTTGTTTTAGTGACAGAAGAGAAAGAGTTCAATTTCCATGCTTTTCAGCAAGTAGAACGAAGCATAAAGAAAAGCCTTGTAATTATGGCAAACTACATTCTCTCTTTTGAACTAATGCGAGCGGAGAGCAAAAATTTAACAACAGTTTTCAGTAAATTAGGCGGATCAATCCATTTTAAAGGGGTACTTATAACGGATTTGTTTTATTTATTGGGAGATGTCTCTTTATGCAATGCCGTGAAAAATCACATAGATCAGACATGGGAAGATTTTGATATTCATCAAAACAATTCTCTTGAGACACCGAACATGAGCCCTTTGTCTCTTAATGTTGACTATCAGGTTTTTGAAAATGAACATTTTCTCGGAGCTGATGAACTATTTGTGTTTCAACAACAGAACGAGAAGATGCTACTTAAATCAATCAACGAAAGCGAAGCTTTGTCTGCTTTGTTTTTTAATCAGACGGCTATGATTGAAAAATGGTCTCGTCGTGACAAAAAGTATGCTTTCGGGAGATTGCGTTTTGGCTACACTTTCGCTTCTTTGCTTAAAGATTTACGGTCGAAATTCAGCGATAAACAATTGCAAGAGGTGCAAAAGAAGATGCATAGGTGGTTGGATCATCGTATTGACCAAGCTTGTGTAGTTCCGCAATACGTGGTTGATCATGAAACAAATACATGGTGTAGAGTGTTTCGTCCTGGAGAGAACGAAGATGCATTACTTAACCATTTGGCTAGGTTGGTGTTGATGGTATTTAATTGCATTGACAGTAAGCTTAATCTTGGATGGGTGGGAGAGACAATGCTAAAAGAGATGCTGTGTCTTGTTGTAACGAATGATAACAAGAAGGGCATTGAAGATAGTTTTGATTTCAGCTTGATACGAAAAGATTCTACTCGCTCGTTGTTTTACCGAGTTGACGGAGAAGATGACAATCGTGATGTCTATGAATACATGAAAGACATGGGCATTTTGACTGAGAAAAACGGTATGGTGTCAATCGGAAAAGAACTGAAAGATGAAGAGATTGCCAAATCAACAACCTTGGATGATGAATTAAAGGAGAGCATAAAGGAACGTATCTCATCCATTGCAGAAAAAGTGGTATTATATGGCAGTGTTTATGCCCCGACTTTTGTCACCAATCTGTATTTCTTTAAAAAAGAAAACCTTGGCGACATGCAACAAGTTAATCATGATGCTATCTATGTGTTGAGGAAAATAGTCGCCAATTTGGAAAAAAACGGAAACCTTGATGAATATAAACAGGATTTGATTAATAATTATTATTCTGCGCGACAATTTATCGTTTCAATACCGTTTTTTTCAAAGACAGACACTCTTTCTTTATTGCCTTTGGATAATGATTTGGAAAGATGTAGTTATGCGAAAGAAATGATAGTGATGTGGCGGCAAAAGGTTGCTTTTGAGCTGATTATAGCTGCCTATTTACAGGAAGATATGAATATGCTTGATTCTCATATTGATATAAACCCAATGGATTATATGGCGTATGGCTATTTTCTTGGGCTGGATATGGACTCTCAAGCTTCACTAGATGCGTTGTTAAAAAGTACACGAGACCTACAAAGTGTCCGAAGGCAAATTGTGACTATTATTAAACAACATTTGGAACACATTTCAGATGTTAATTTGACAATTTCATGAATAAACATAGCAAATCCTTTCTTCAACGGCTAAAAAGCAATGCGACAGATGAAGAACTCGATGTTCTGATAGACAAGATTTGTGCTTTTGAAGAGCCAATAGACAAGCTGTCTATAGAGTATCTGAAGAGTGATATTGATATACAAGATGTACCCGATAGTAAGCACCTTGATATAAATCCGAGCGACAACAAGCAGGATTATAGGTTGAAAAATTTGTCCTTTTGTTATTTTAGGACATTTCCCCACCATGCTCCTCCTTATGGCGTGCGTTTTTCCAACGATTCAGGCGAATCGTGCTCTCTATTTCTTGTTGGAAGGAATGGAACGGGAAAAAGTACAATTTTCGATGCGCTGGAGTGGATATACGCAGGAAAAGTTAATAATGCTGATGAACGAGGTGTTACTGAATTGGATGATGTGATCAAGTTCCTGACCTATGGATTTGGAAAGATTGAAAATGTAACTACAGATCACGTTAAACTAAAAATAGAACTTCAGGATGCAGGATTGCTGCCATCTGAGATGATGAATGTGAGCACCATGAAACCTTTGTGTGTGCCAGCAATTTGCTGCTCTGACAGAGATATAGAACGAATTGCTCAACTTGATGATTTGGCAAGTGGCGGTTCAGAAACTGATTTTCAAGCATTTGTTCGAGAACAACTTGGCTTTGAGGAGATGACTTTGTTAAGAGCAAAACTGTATACGTTTGAAAAAGAAGTCAAGGAACGTGCTGAGAAATTAGATCGTCGAAAACAACTTGCGAGTCTTACCAGCACTGATATTAAGCACGTCATCACATTGTTGATAAGGATTCTTACCAATTCAAACGACCTGTCAAAAAAGAATATAATCGACAAGATTTTTTATTATGACAATGTTGAATATGTTGAAAAGGCTGTAGAGTCAGATGACAGAGAAAAGGAATTAGATGATTTTCCTGAAGAGTTTAAAACTCTTTGGAAAGAACTTGTAAGTAATGTGGCTGTTAAAAAGCAGCTTGCAGAGTTAAGAGTGGGAGATGGTTTTAAAATAGATATTTCCGAAACAGACTTACATAATATAGATGAAAAGATTAATGATCAATGCTCTCGGATAGTTGCTATTACAAGTCGACTTAAATTAGCGTGGGATGTATATATGAACGATGCTGATGGCGACGGTCTTGCTAATGCGATGAGAGGTTTGAGTGATGATTATGTTTTTTTGGTTGAAAACCGCACACTGCCTCATAATGACAAAGAACTTTCAGAAATCATTAGTTCCTTGGAACAATTTGGAAAATCACTAACTCAATTGAATACTCGTCTTGACAAGGCATTTGCCCATATTTTTGAAACTGAAGAGCGGCAGGAAGGAGGTGTGTCGAAATTCCAAAATGTTTACCCAGATCAATTGAACAAATTTGTTGAAACGGTGCTAAATCATTATAAGGAGCCAAACGAAACGTTTGTAGTAAAAAGCACATCCAACAGCTTTGAGGTCACTATTTCTGTTGATGCTAAAGACGACAAAAAATTCGTGACTACTCCGAAGCGTTATTTTAATACGTTTAGATTTCGATTGTATGCGGTATTACTCAAGATTTCATTGTCGTTGTATTTTATGAAAAACAACAATTGTATCGCTCCAATTGTGATTGACGATGTGTTCAATGCAAGTGATTTCGAAAACAGTGTTAATCTTAATGCTTTTGTCTGCAATATTTTTGAAATCTATCATGAGGTAGTTGGATATACGTATCCTTTGCAGCTTATTATGCTAACACATGACGAGATGGTAACGAGTGCTTTCATGACGGGTGCCAGGATGCGAACCCCTAAAATGCAGGAGCATATTAATAACGGAACTTTTATGGGAAATGAGGCCCACTGCATAACAGGACGTCTTTTCCATTATTCTGAATCTGAATCAATACGTCGTGAGGTAGGTGATTCGGGAGAATTCTTGAATCTGTATTTGACAACAAGCTTATAAAACCCAAGAAGAATGTTTTGCAAGTTTTTAAATGAATTGGCTAATTGCTTCAAATCTAATAAATATGTGTCAGTTTGTCTTTTGGCACTTGTTCTCTTATCAGTTTTCTGCTTTGCTCACCCTAGTAAAATGAAATATGAGAAAAACAAGAAATTGATTGAGAACGTTGAAGAAGATTCTTTACGCACTTTGAACAGTGAAGAAATGTCAGATAGTGTAATGATTCACATTCAAACATTGAATTCATTGACTGAAAGAGTGGAGAAATTATCTCAAAATTATCAGGGCGATTCTAATCTGATGATTCAAAAATCCGACCAAATGGTGTCAAGGTGGTTGGCTATTTCAACCGCTTTAGTTGCTGCCATTATTGGATTATTAGTTTGGAATAATTGGAAACAGGAACATTCATATAGAGAAAATGTTGATAAGGTGAAATGTGAGTTAGAGAAAACGGCGCAGATCAACAAAATCAATTCCATCATGACTTGTTTGAACTGTCTTCCAGATCCGTTAATGTCTGAAACGGTGGCAGAAAGGAAAAGATATGTAATGGATAATATTTCCATGATGTATGAAGAGTTTGAACGTTATTGTCAGTTAATCGCTTTGGATAATTTGCCATGTCAGAACCAAAAATACATTCAGCTGGTGGTGGCTGCCATCAAAATAGCTACGCAGAAGACGCAAGGTGTTTTTGCCGATGTTTCAAGCAATTTATGCTATTATACCTTTATTACTAAACTAAACAAGTGTAGATCCGACTTGCAAAATAATGTCTATGCCCCTGATAAGCTCAATGACCAACTTAAGGATGTGCTTTCTGCTTTTAGAGTATTCATTAGAGGTTTGAAAGTCTGATGAATACAGTCTTAATCATTTTCCGAAGGTTTCGCCCTTATGTGAGTGATTGACCTGGGAACGTGCTGTTGTACAATTCCTATATAACCAACGGCGGCTACAACTCTTATCAAGTTGTAGCCGCCTTTTGTTTACCCCTCAAACGCCGCTTTCATCAACACATTCCTGTCTGCCAGTTCCAGCGAGGTGTATCTGAACACCGCATCTGAGCCTGTGCGATGCAAGCCAGCGGCATAGTAATTGATTTGCACCTTGTTGAGCATGTCGATGTGGGTTTTGCGGGCGAGCTTAGAGGAGGCGACCTCGTAAAGTGGTTTGCTGATGTTTTCGCAGGTGTCGGGACTGAAGAGGCTTACGCGGCGATTGATGCCACAATATTGCAGTAGCTTTCGCAGTGTTTTGTTATAGCGCTGTTTGCCGTAGTTAGGTTTGTCGTGAAGGAGTTTTAGCTTGGTGCGGCGGATGATTTCCACAGCGGGCTCAATCAACGGAGTTATTACCTCCTTGTTTGTGGTTTGGTGGCCTACGGTTTTCGAGGGAATGTAGTGGACGTAGGGGATGCCGTCTTCCGAAACAGCTACTTTGTCGGGGGTGAGTCTCAGCAGATCACTGATTCTGCAACCTATAGCGCAGTTCAACACAAATATGTCTTTCGCCCACTGCAAATGTTGCGGCACCTTCGTTTGCAAAACCTGCTGGAACTCCTCTGCTCGCAAAAACACAGGGTCATCATACATCACGTGCATGATGGCCCTGCGTTTTTTTGTGGATATGTTCCGAAACGGCGAACGTGATATTTCGCCCGTGTTTTCCAGCTCGGCAAAGAAGGCTTGCAGCAGCTTAAGATCGTGCACCACCGTGGAATTACAACACCTTTTGGTAGGCGGTCTTTGTCCCGATTTGCGCGGATAGAGTTCAGGATGAAACGGCACGTGTTGATACTCGTCATAAACAAACTTGCGGAACTCGAGCACGAGATCGGAGGTGAAGTCACTTGCCGTGATTGAGGGGATGCCTGCTATCGTGAGAAACCTATGCAGTTTCTTTGCCTTGCCTATGGCCACTGTATAACGCCCGTCGCCAATTACCCCGTCGCGGTGAGCATCTTCCAGATAGCGGACAAAACGTTGATATAGTGATTCGGTGGTTGGAATCGTCCTGCGTGCATCCACTGCTGAGGACATCTGTGTTACAGTAGAATAGTAGAGGTTGTGGACCCCATCGGCCAATTTAAAACAAACAGCGGAACAGCCACCATTGGCGACCATTCCGCAACACATTGTAATTCTTTCCATTGCTTTTTCGAATTTAAGTTTAGTATTAAACCCGAAAATACGAAAAAGCAATGGAGGAAGTTTCTATTTTGCGTAGCAAAACTTTCTGCGTAATCTGCGCTTTCTGCGAGACATTTCCCTCGCCGTCATTTCATCAGTTCCATCGTCTCTCTGCTGATCATAAAGCGATAGTCCTCGGGCGTGTGTCGCAAGTTGCTCAGCGCATATAATGGCACTATCTCCACGTGACGCTCGGCAAACTTCGCCTCCGGGTCGGCATATGTGAAGTCCCCGAATGTCTCCAGCGACGTACGTACCGCTTCGTGCAGCTCGCGCTTACGCATAAACACCCATAGGCTCTGCATCGCCCCTTGTGTACTGGCCTTCACTTCCACTGGCAAAACTATTCCGTTGCGCACCCGCAGATAGTCCACCTCGGCATTGCTGCCCTTGGCCTTGTTCTGCCAGTAGTGCATCTCAGCCTTCTGGAAACAGTCGCTGTATTTCACCATCTCCAGCCCGGCAAACATCTCCGAAACACCACCTTTGTTCACAAAGTCCACCTCGCTGGCCAGCAAAATCTCTGCCGACGGTATGCCCAGCATGGTCTGCATTATTCCCAGGTCGAAAAACAGGTATTTCACATAACTGTCGTCCTCCTCAGCACCCAGCGGCACACCCGTGCCGTCCGTCCGCTTCGCCGGTGTCACCAGTCCCGCCAGCGTCAGCAGACGCAGCGCATCCTTCACCACCGACGAGTGTACGTCTCTGGCCGCCTGCGCACAAACAAACTTGTGGCCCACCTGCAGCGCCACCGACCTCAACACCTGCCTCAGTAGCACAGGCGACACACGTTTCTTATACTTCGAGAAGTCATCCTGATACGTATCCAAAATGTCCACGTGCGCATGCGCCACCTCCAGATAGCTGTGCGTCTCTATCCACTCTGTCACCGCAGCGGGCATGCCTCCCACCAAATAGAACGACCGTAGTTGGTCTACCAGGTCCTTGTGTGCTTTCTCCGTCAGCGGTTCCTGAAATGTTGCTTTCTTCTTATAATCCACCAGTAGGTCAAGTCCTTGCGCCACCAGAAATTCGTCGAATGAGAACGGATACATATACAGGCTCCTGATTCTGCCCACGCCGAACGAGGGCAGTTCCTCCAACGTAAACTCCAGCAGCGATCCCGCCGCAATCACGTGCAGCTCGGGATAGTCCTCTTTGAAGTAGCGCAGCGTCATGATAGCCTCCTTCGAAGCCTGAATCTCATCGATGAACAGCAGCGTCTCACCCGGCACAATGGGTACAGCCAGCGTACCGCTCAGCTTCTCGCACGTCTTCTTCACATCGATGTTGGCAGGGAACAGCTGGATCAGGTCCGGCTGCTTCTCTAGGTTAATCTCCACAAAGTTCCTGAACGTCTTGCCCAGTTCCCTTACTGCCGCTGTCTTGCCCACCTGACGTGCACCACGAATCAGCAACGGCTTGCGTCTGACCGAGTTTTTCCACTCAAGTAGCTTGCTGTCAATATGTCTCCTATAGTATGCCATACATTTTACGTTTGAGATTCAAGTGCAAAGATATAATTTTTATCCGAAAAACAGGGCAAAAAATATTTTTTTATCCAAAATACAGACCAAAAATTATACAATTCAAACTAAAAGAAAGCCCATTTGCGCAACAAAAAGCCGACCCCTCACAGGATCGGCTTTTTCAATTCACAATTCACGATTCATAATTCATAATCCCCCCCTAGCCCCAAAGTCACACGTCACAAATCATAAATCACACATCCCACGTCATACGTCCCACATCACCTTTTCCGTCCCCATTGAGGCCAAAAGAGGTATGTGCAAAACTGCCAAATGGCTTTAGCCAACGATCGCAGCTTTGATGTTATCAACGATATACTTGACATCTTCATCTTTTACGTATGGCCCAGCGGGCAAACACATGCCAACTTTAAAAATAGCTTCTGAAACTCCATTCACGTATGCTGGGCAATTCTTGTAAACCGGTTGCTTGTGCATCGGCTTCCAAACAGGGCGAGCCTCTATACCAGCGGCATCCATAAACACACGGAGGGCTTCCACATTGTCGTTTGGTTGGCAATCGGTGGTAGCACTATCGGCCACATGGATTACGCCTGCTGCACCGCCAACCGCACCTTGCACTACAGCCTTGTAAGCGTTCTCTTGGCCTTTGATTCTCACTTCAGGGTCAATTGTGATGGTGCAGAGCCAATAGTTGCTGTCGTATTCACCAGTGACAGGTTGACTGTGAACATGGATACCCGGAACATTTTCCAGTAAAACTTCATAAAGTTTCTGCACATGCTTATGATGCGCAATATGCTCATCCGCCACCGTCATCTGTCCACGGCCAATACCCGCGCAGATATTGCTCATGCGGTAGTTGAAACCAATCTTTTCATGCTGATAGTAAGGATAGCTCTCGCGATACTGCGTGGCGTACATCATAATCTCGCGCCATTCGTCCTCGTTATTGGTGATGAGCGCGCCGCCGCCTGAAGTGGTAATCATCTTGTTGCCGTTGAAGCTCAGCACGCCGTACTTGCCGAACGTGCCCAACACCTGACCATTATACCGTGAGCCGAAGCCCTCAGCAGCGTCTTCGATCACAGGGATGTCATAGCGGTTGGCAATCTCCATGATGCGGTCGATTCGGTAGGGCATCCCGTACAGCGCCACGGGAATGATGGCCTTGGGTTTCTTGCCCGTCTTGGCGATACGGTCCTTGATAGCCTCCTCCAGCAGCTCGGGATCCATGTTCCAGGTATCTTTCTCGCTGTCGATAAACACCGGCGTTGCCCCGAGGTAGGTGATAGGGTGCGACGAAGCGCAGAAGGTGAAGCTCTGCACGCATACCTCATCGCCCGGCCGCACCCCGCAGGCAATCAACGCCAGATGGATGGCGGCGGTGCCGGAAGAGAGGGCCACGACACGTTTTTGTAACGGTGTTCTCTGTAGAGACGCGATTAATCGCGTCTCTACAACGGTACCATTCACGAAATCCTCCAGATCTTTTTCAAACCCGTTCACATTCGGTCCCAGCGGCACCACCCAGTTGGTGTCGAAGGCTTCTTGGATATATTTCTGTTCAAGTCCGGCATCACTCATGTGCGCCAAACAAAGATAAATACGTTTGTTAGACATAAGGTTTATGGTTGATTTATTAATAATTTTTCGAAAAAAACGATGCAACCGAATGGGCCGAAGAAGGACTCGACTGCGGGGCGCGGGCTCTTGAGGGAAGAGGGCGCGGGAAAAAGTGTTTAGTGTAGATTTATAGTGGTTAATGCAAAGATAGACTGTTTATTTTAGATTGCGGAAGATAAAATCAGAATGAATACACCAGGCTGCTATCTCCGAAGTTCTGAGTTACTTGCAGCGACAAGGTGATTTCCTTGTCTGCAAGATTCTGGTTTATGGGCAGGTTCCACACTGTCGTCACCTCACCAAATTTGACCGTCACATCATGCTGCTCAATCAGCTTTCGCAAGAACTTACTGGCAAATGTGGTCTTGCTAACCAGTTCCTCTTTACTGAGACGGTTATAAATGCCGACCTCCTGATCCTTATCTTCAAAACACTGACAGGCTGCAATGAAATGCAGAGACATGTCATCAAAAGTATAGTCCTTGCACAGCGACAACATGGCGTGCATCTTCAAAAACGAATGGGTCATCTGACAAAAAGCATCATGAAGTTTCTGCGTACTGAACTTTGACTTCAGTTCAGAGAAGATAAGGCCTACATGCCCCTGTTTCGACATAAAGGTCACCCCATCGCAGTCTTGATTTTCAAAATAACTGCTTCGTTTCTCTGTGATGTCGCCCATGCCTTTTACCAGCATATAGTTGAACGTAGCGAAAGCAGCCCCAGCTTGCTCTACGCGTAGCAGCGTAGTACTCGCCTTAGGGTCGTGTTCGTTCACCACAAAGGCATCATTGCTGGTTGTGTAGTTAGCAAAAGCAGGGTTGAGTGTCTTGTCATACAACTCACCGAATGAAGATATGATACTCATGACTCCAATGCTTCTTCCAAAATATCTTCTACTCGCATACTCTCCCGAATTGCGTCGCTGAACGAAGTGAAAGGCACGCCATTCTTAAGGTCTTGCTTCACCACTTTAGATGTACCGTCGTTCTGACGTTCCACCAGATAAGCGACTGCCTTTTCTCCATCAATACTGAAAGAGGGTCTGATACCTGTCCGTTCAGTCAGTTGAGCCGTCTCGTCTTCACTATGGTTGTCAGCATATCGTTGGAAAAGTATCAGCTCATTAATGCGTCGTAAGAAATAGTCACTATGGGTCGTCAGGTGTACGTAAGCGCCTGTCTTATGAATACAGCCAACTACGTCGGCCATCATACGCTGTTTATTTGGATGCAGGTGGGCTTCCGGCTCTTCAATGAGAATTGCCGTCTGTGCCATGTTCACCCTAGCAGCAAGCAGTTGGAGAGGGGCTATCTCGCGTATTGACGAGGCTGCAGCAGATATGGGCATATTCACACTTTCTGTAAAATACATGTATTTCCCGTCTTCCTTCCGTATTATTCCCTCCATTATCGTATGGAGCTGTTCCACCAGCTGCATTGGACCATGCAAACCATTAGGCGACACATTGCTCATGTCGTTCACGTCAGCGATAAAATCTTTATACATTCCAGAATTTCCGATCACATTCTCGCTCAACACTGGTCCACGAGAAGGGGGCATATTGAATGTAGAACGTAGGGCATTGACGTGACCATACAAACGTTCCGTCAGGTATGCGCAAAGGATGGAGGCAAAAGGCGTAACATCGTTAATGGCCGACTGCGCAACACGGAATCCTAAATGGTCCATTGTCAATACAACTTCCTTACTTTCGCTATTCACTAGACCAGCCTTCCCCACGCCATACTGTATTGGCATTTTTTCCGGCACGGAGTTAGGAAGCGTCACCTCAATGTCGCCGTCTAATTTCGGGGCGTTGAGCATGAAGCGCAGGTAGCTGATGGCATCTTTTGACATCCACTGTTCTATCTGTTGCTTGCTCAGCGTAAGAGCAACTCCCGTATCTTTGAAATCCTTCACCAGTTCATTGTAGTCATAGCCATACTCCACAAACAGGTTCTCCAAACGCTTCACACGATCAGAGAGTATCAGCACGTCAAAGAAATAATGTGCTAAAATAGCCAAGTAGCTCTTCCCCATGCCCGATTCCCCCGAGAAAATCATCATCGGAGCAATCTCGATGGATGAGTTTGCCACTCTGCCCAACTTATTTATCTTGACCTTAATACGTTCCATATCGTCATCTGGTTTTATTTTGCAAACCATCTATAGAATTTGCAGCTGCAAAAATAAACAAATAATTGATATGAAGAATGACATTATTTCTTTTGTGTTTTTAGATATTGGGTGTTAATTCCACCGAAGAAACGCTAAAAGAACGGCAAAATGTGGCTCTAAACACACACGTCTTATGCAACACTACTTCTTAGCCCAAACCGATGCACGAAGGCAATTATTGATTGGCTGTTTGACATCAACGTATGACACTAAACAATCGAACAGGTTGTTTTTACATGCACCCATTAGCATCGGAACAACAACTCTCCGAACGTGCACTGGCATTTCTAATTCTCCAATAACGACCCAGGTTTTTGTGGGATTGTTGTTGTCTTCCCCCATAACCTCAACCACCTTTTCAGAGGCATTATATTGAAGGATCAACACATCACCTCTACACAAAGAGTCGATAGTTTTATATTCACCATAAGGACAGCAGTTTCTAACTCTGAAATCTCCAATATATAAATTTTTATCCATAACTTTTATTATTTATGTATTGTTACCCTATTACACTTAATTCTTGTCGTGTTTCTTGTCGTGTTTCTTGTCTTATTTCTTGTCGTGTTCCTTGTTTTGTTTCTTGTTTTGTTTCTTGTCCAGTCTCTTTTTTTGTTTCTTTTTGTGTTTCTTGTTTCATTTCATAATCCAAATTCAACAAATATTCCTTTACTGCATTTAAGTGTTCCTCTTTATATTTCCATGCCATATCTTGCTCTTTTTTCAACATGTCCATTACTCTTTGTTGAAAATCCAGCTGCTGTAAAGCACACTGCTGTTTCAAAGACAACAAAGTCTCGCTCCGTTGGAGCTGAACTCGCTTTATCGAATACAAATGGTTGGCATATTCATTAATCATCTTGTTTTGATGTTCAAAGAACAGCCTACAATCCTCATGTTCAAGCTCATTTGCTTTTCGAATATGACATGCTATAACAATTAATGTCGCTATAAGAGCCAAAGTAAGAATCAATCCGAATAAAATAAGAAGCCAGTCGTATGTAAGGACTTTTGAACTCTCTATGCCACAAGCACCAAGACTCTTACTAAGACCAGTATTTTTATGGTACCGATGCTGATTGAGTTGCATATTATCGATCAAAGTAATTGAATCTCCATCCTGCATGATAAAATAAAACAAGTCATAATATTTTTTAGTATTGTTTGTTACAACTCTGTTGCTATCTTCTTGTATCAATAAGCCACCAGCAGATTCCTTATCATAGTAGGTGCGATCACTCCACCACATAATTGAAAAAACGACAAACGGAGCCACAGCACCGATAAAAAGGAAAATGACGATTAACCAACGCAAACACTTGCATTTGCACCCGCTTTTGCATTTCCCGGCATCTTCTTTCCTGATCTTGCCAACAAACTCCGACAAATCTTCCGACAAATCGAAATCATCTTGCAAACCTACGTCGTCAACATTTAAATCGAAACTACTGGGGTCAATGTCCGAAACGGACCTCGGATCATCGTTGAACGGTGAATCAAATAGGAAATCTTCGCTCAACAACCTCTCCCCATGTTCAATTAGAGCCTGTAGGTTAGGATCTCTTTCTATTTCACCCACTTCTGGGTAATGACCTATAATTTTCATAATATCTAATATTCCGAATTAATAAAAATCGAATCCTTTTGCCTGTCCTGAATGCGTTGCTTTGTGGTGCTTTCCGGACTTTCCGGCTTGTTTTCGTAATTCCGCATCAAGGAGATAATGGAGTGGTCGTAAATCTTGAGAATGAGATCCCGGCGACGCTCAATCAAGCCGCAGTGCAACAAAAAACGCTCGTCCGCCAAATTAGATTGGCAGGTGTCATTTCGCAGGTCGTCATCCAGCACATACATGCCCATGATCATATTCTTGTATGCCACGCCTTCGTTGTTGATGTCCTTGGCTATATTGTAATAGTTAACGGCCGTTTCTGCCGCATAATTGGTGAAAATGTGGTGGATGGTGGCATCGTCAATGTCATGACGAATGTTCATGAACAATCTGGAATACTGATAGCCTCCTTTGGTTTTATTCTCCGAAACTTGAGCCACATCATTCAAGCATTTCCGCATAATCTTTTCAATGGACTCGTGGTTGAAGGTTGAGTTTCTGTCGACTGCATCGGCAATGGCTGTCATTACAGGAGTATCGTATTGGTTGTCGTATCGTCTGTACAAGTATAGTTCGTACGTGGACTCATAGTATATAGACCATTCCCACAACAACTTATAAACATCACCCATGAATAAATTGGGAAATGAGGTGTAATGGTTGTGAGGAGTCAGAATGGCCAATATGGATGAGAGACATACGATAGAGTCTTGAATCAGAAACTCCACCAATTGCAGACGTTCCTGCGGACCGGAAACATGAAAGAGCTGATTGTCTAAACGACTCGACCCACCTGTTTTGGCAATGAACTCTGAAAAGACCTTGTAGAATTCTGCCTGAAAGTCCGCCTTTCCGTCCTTTTCAGCCTGTCTCGACAGATTTGCTTCCGAAAGCACATCCTTTTCTAAACAATCAATCAGAATATGCTTGTTCAGCACAGCCTTCAAGTAATATCCAAGTATCTCCTCTTTGAACGTCTTGTCGTGAATGAGTGGTGATGAAACACGTTCATATATATTTGACAGGTATTCCCTATACCAGTTCAAATAGGCGTTCCGCTGCAATACAGATTGATTGAACCGCTTTTCGAATTGGAGACAATTCACTTTGATGTCCACAGCGGTCAGAAATGCGGATTTCAAGTCAGAATACTCGGAAAGGAACATCAAATCCACATCGTCCATACGTTCCAGATGGAATAGCCACTTGTTTTCTGTAATTTCTCCCATCCCGTAGTTGTTGAATTTCCGACCCACATGTCGGACCACCCTACGGAACAGATTATGTATCAAAGCAAAAGCTTTTGGATTATGAGACTTTAACGAACCGCTGTAGCTCTCAAAACCGCACAAAGCATCGATGGACTCCTGCAGCATATCTTCCGTACTTTCAGAACTGTTCAGTACATGCAGATATCCTTGTATAGCCTTCAACACCCGCTCCACACAATAGGCGGCCTCTTTATATAACGAGCCCATCTCATAGAATCGCGAAGCACACCAATAGTATAATAAGACTCTGTCGATTTTGGTAAATGTAACCTTCTTCAGCTCCCCAATTCTCTCCTCTCTTTCCACTTCCGATTTAACATTGGCAGAAAGGAAACTGAGTAAATTTATTACTTCGGGAGTTAAGCGATCTTGCGATATGCCTTTTGAATCCCAATCGTATGAGCCAAAGTCTTTTTTCATCGTCCTCGTTTGAGCATAAAACTCCTCAGTCCTTGTCAACGAGCATGACAGCATGATATCCGCCATTTGTTCCAATGTATGTGCGAGCAAAGAGATGTCAGAAGGACGAAGATGCTGAATGTGTTTTCGGGATGCCATTAGCAGAAATGCCACGAGGTTGTTTTCTCCCTGATATTTTTTGTTGATATCTTCCACAAAGACATGTTTGAGTTGAATATCGAGGCTTCGATGCGTATATTTGCAAGCATTACAGGGCAACTTATACCCCAAGCTCAACAGGCTTTTTCTTCTTTCTGCACAGCGCCTGATATCATTATCGCGTTTCTTAATCTTGTCGATCGTTAAGGAACAAGCTTCTTCTTTCAAAAATTTGATATATTTAATCGCTTCATTATTCATTAGCCCTTTTTCATCGCCCATCACACGGTTTGCACACGCTGCGGGGATCATGCCTAAATGCTCTATCGTCGCATTATTGAGGAACTCGCTTATCAGCCTTTTTAATTCAACAGAGTCTATTTCGGAAGACTTGGCATTCTCATGACAATAGTCCTCCACATAATCTGATATGTTACAGTCAAAGAAATATAAGGCTTCCACCAGATCACAATCTTCACTATGTGACGGAGTAACATAGCCGTTCTTATAATAAAGCACACTGGCCATTTTATGGAAGAAATCAGCGGCTATAATGGATTTTCCATCCATATTGGTAGCATCGTGCAAATAGCGGAACACCGATTCTGCAATTTCCAATGAGGAGTAACTTATTCCACCCAACTCCATTTTTTCTACCAAGAAAAGTTTTGCTATGATAACTTGGTAAATATAGTCAATATCTTCAAAAATGGAGAGCCTCTGTATCACTTCGTTTTTTTCGGGAGTGAAGTTGGAGGCCAGTCCTGGAATCAATTTCTCCACATCTTGGCTGAACATTGAATTTTTTCCTTCCAATTTTCCATTCTTCAAAACACCCAAATTCATGTTTTTGTTATACCGGTCCTGCATTTCCAACCACTCATCGGCTTCATTTTTATAGTAACGCCGTTGACCCTTATAGTTAAGGTCTCGCACTAGTACGGGCTTGCTGTTGTCGTATTGATCCTTCTTGACCGCATAATCCAACAAAACAGGCTGTTTTACCCGCCAATCATCTGTCCAGCGATAAGAATACTCCAGCCCAAATTGTCTTTCTTCAATCTCACGGAAATATACCAGCTTGTTGATAATCTGGGTGTAAATCATGTAAGCATTCTCGTATGTTCGGCGATACTCAAAAGCATTTCCAAGTTTCATGCTACACTTCAGATAAGTGATTAGATTATCTACCGATAGTTCCGCTTCCTCTAAACATGAAATGGCATTACGGTACTCCATGATAGCATAATAATAGTCCTCGTCCATGGAATAGATATCACCAAGATTCTCATGAATCAGGCCTATCACATTTTGGTAACGTTTGTCTTCCGGATGCTGGTTAGAGAGTTGCTGATAATAGGAGAACAACCTCATATTGTATCGTTTCACTGTAGAAGACTCGTTCAACGTGAAGTTGAAAATAGCAGAAGCCTCTTCTGAAATCATGGAAATGTAGCTGATTTCCTCCGCGATTTGCTTATGGAACTTATACTGATGAATACCAGAAGAGATATTGGTAATATGTGTCTGCAATTGAAACTCCATAATGGAGGCCATCGAATCGCGCAATTCGGGATTTTTGTTAGCATTCAGCAGCTCAGGCATCTGTTCCAAATTACGCCATGAGAACCCTTTACTGTGATATTTGTAAATCTGGTCCAAAATAAAGGATGATGCGACCAGCAGTTTGTCACCGTAATGGCTGACCTCATTTGTGATGGAGTTCATTACGGGTGAAGCAATATAGTGGATGAAGTTGATATATTGCTGCTCGTTAGGATCAATCCATAGCACGCACTGTTCGTCCGCATTCTTTTCTGTTCTTTCACCTATGGTTATCACATCTCCCCAGTCGTAAGGTTGGCTCATGTCACTTTCCGTACGAATATAACTTTCCAATGTGGAAGATATTTTCTTAGGAGAACCGTTGCACAAGTGAGCCAAGAAAACAGCAAAATACCTTAAGAAAAGAACCGCAAACTGAATTTCCTCTTCCTTTTCCTTAAGTGTTTCCTCATCAGCACCTTTGTATGTTTCTAACATTGTAGTGGTCAAGTATTCATAGTACCAGCGCAAACTGGGAAGCTCCTTTTTCGGCACTTTGTTGTCGTTCAAATTGGCAAGCTGTTTTTCCATCAGGAAGCTTTCAGGCAATAATAGGTTTGAAAGGTACAACTCCGTCATGGAACTGACATCGTTCTGCTCCCGTTCAGGAGACAAAAAGCTGTCCACGTTGAGCACCCCATTGAACACACTGCTGATGGCAAATTCCCGGTCCGACAAGTCTGCCAACGAAGCATCAAAAAGTTCATGTCCTGAAATAAAGACACATTTCGCTTTCACCGTAGCAATGAACATCTTCATGTTTGACAGAAGATGCAGGATGTTCTTCTTACGCTCCTCATACTCCATCGTTCCTGTGAACCCTTCTACGGAAGTGTCAAATTCAGGAGATTTGAAATCTTTTCCGTTTTGTTGTTGAGAGGCATCTTCTGTACGATATTCTGTGCCAGAAATTTTATCCAATTCATCGAAAACGATAATAAACTGAGGATGATAGTAGCGAAAGTGCTTTGAGGTGGGGCTCATTTCATTAATAATGCTCAATAGCTCTTGCTCTATTTCTCGTATGTTGGCAATAGGATAAATTTTTTCTCTCTCTTTAGAAAAAGAAATATTAATATGCTGTGTGGTAGTTCCGTTAACTCCGTTACTCTCTCCCTCTTTAACAGTTGCATTAATTCGCTCACATAGCTTGTCAAGTCGATTAATTGCCTGATACGGTGTTGAAAAGAATGGCAGCTTACTTCTAAACCATTTGTATAACTTAAAAATAAGGTATGAGAAACAAATCGCCAAGACAGCCATTAGAACTACGGTCAACGGGCCCATATGTGGCGCGACAAATGTCTCGTAGGCCTCCTTCAACCATTTGTATTGAGACACTACTTTCAACACTTTCGAAACAGGAGGGGTAAAAACATTTGCCAACAGGCAGGAGCTTAGGCATATTATCAACTTGGAAAGATAAATTAACAGAGGGTGTATTTGTGCACTCTTAACATATTTAACGTACTGATCTCGGACATTCTGCGCAATCAAGCCCAACACATCTCGCTCATGCAACACTTCTTGACCCAAATTTATGTGAATGGGGATTCTCCAATAACGTTGATCTACATAGTCCTCATTCCTAAACAATGTTTTTTTCAGAATCTCTGGATCTTGTTTATACTTAATGCTCCGATACCTTTTCTGCCACAACTTTTTGATAAATGGAAATACCTTATTTACCGTCAAAATAAGCACACAAAGGAGCGAAAATATGAAGAACAATAAAGATACACTCTTATTTAGCTGACAACATCGAAAAAAACAAGCCCCAAAAAGAGAAACGACTGCTACATAAAACAAAAACTCAAGCCATATCCGCTGCCCACGACTAATGTTATACAGTACCCGACTGACCAACAACGACTTGCCCATTCCACGATATCCAGTAATCAGGTAGGAACCTGAACGAGAAGTGCTCGTCAGCCACATGAACAGCCGTCTGATCTGCACGTCACGACCCACAAACTTGTCCTTTCCCTCGTCTGAATTGTCGTGTTTGAAGGCGAATTCAGGCACAAAGATCTTCAGATACCTCTTGGTGGAGGCATACTTGAAGAAGCGGTTGTTGCGGATGGGGTTTTCCGAGGAATTGTTTTTCATAAAAGAGAGAAAAAAAACAATGTGGTTAATACTTGCTTTTGATGTAAATTTTATAGCTCCGTCCATTCTACGGACAGGGGGTGGAATATTTGTCTTGGGTATTTTTAGTTATTTGTTTTTTATTCCACCAAAGAAGTGCGAAATTTTTGGATGAAGCGTGCAAAACGGAGAGGGAGCTGTAAACTTACTTAATACTCTTAAATTTTCACATCCTACTCCTCGGATGCCGATTCGTCAAAATCTCCCGTTGCCGTAATGGATTAACATGCAGATATATCTGCGTGGTGGAGATAGAGCTGTGACCCAAAATCTGCTGGATACTATAAACATCCACATTCTCCTCCAACAAAAGCGTGGCAAACGTGTGCCTGAACGTGTGCGGGGTCACATTCTTCTCTATGCCACATTCCTGAACAATCCTACGGACCATGGAGCGAACATTCTGTGGTGAAAGAGATTTTCCGAGACGGTTGGTGAAAAAGTTGGCATTCGAATCGGCAGAAGTATCACGTATTCTCGTCCATTCACGCAAGGCCGACAACGTCACAGGCATGCAGACATCCACAATTCGTTCCTTGTTTCCTTTCCCTATGATACGAACCAATCCCTGCGCCAAATCAACATCACCATTCTTTAGGCCTCACAACTCTCCTATTCGCATCCCGGTTCCGAATAAGAGTTCAATCACAGCCCTGTTACGCACTGCCAAGTTGCGACTTTGGGATGAACCATTCTCAGACAGCGTACTCCTGTCAAAACATTCAAGTATCTGTTTTGTCTCTGAACGAGTCATAACAACCGGAAGTCTTTGAGGCTCTTTAAGTTTGATTCTCACCCGTCGCACAGGATTGTCAAAATCTTCAAACATCCATTCCAGATAATTCATGATAGCGTTTACCGAAGCTAACTTTCGCTTCGTCGTTCTGAACTTGTAGTCGGCAAGCGCTGACATCCAGCGTTGCACATCCTCCCGCTTCACATCTGTCACCAATGTGTTTAATCGATCAGGTAACGTGGTTGCAAACTGAAGAATGTCGCACGTATAGGCCGATAAGGTCTTTTCGTCCAGATTCCGTTCATATCGGCAATGACGTTGAAAATCATCCAAAGCCATACTCATCGTTGTGTGTCCCGAAACATTTTCCATAAGCCGTTTTTTCCGGCAAGATACGATTTTTTGGAGGACGAACTAACGATAATGGCCAATTATCGTTAGTTTGTAATAATATTAATATTGATATATTTTTTCAATTAATTCCAGAGCGCTTAGATCGTATGGGTCTTGCATGTTTATTGTGATTTTGTTCTTAGCTAAAACATTTGATACTATTGTCAAGTTGGTTTCTTTTACAGTCAATAGGTCATCCAAACCGTCTTGAAATGCAAATCTGTCTTGCATGTTTCGCTACCTTATTCTTTGTATATTAGACGCCCGGTCCAAGCGACATTCGACATAAAGCACATCAATGTCTTTCTCTCCCAAATGCTTTGCTATAAGATTTATCAAGTCTGTTCTTTCTATAATGACGTCATGAGAAATTGAAGTTAAAGATTGAATGAGCCCTTGATCCAGGACAATGATTCCTGGTCTTTTTTGTCTATATATGTCTAACAGAATGGTGATAATAAATAATAGACGACATAGCGATTGAATGGGAAAGAGCTAGAAAATCTCAATAATGTGATTTTTGTGTTATAATTTCCTGGCTTTATTAAATGATAGATCAAAACCACAAATAGCAGAACTGGCCGATCAAACAACTTATTTATATCTCCAATGACATCTGATCTGCTTTTTATATTGCTCAGATGATATTTTCGCAAAACAGACAAAACAGATTTTACAAATGTAGATTTTCCACAACCAGGAATACCAAAAAGTTCAATGATTTTGACATTATCCATGTTTTTGATTGAGATTTAAAAACAGACAGCATAAGGTTATGCTCAACGCCCTTCCCACCAAACGCATGAGGGGAATCGTGTCGTCTGACAGTTGCTGGCAGTACATATTAGTATAACACTTGTTTTTGTTGTAAGTTTTGTTACTCCGTCCTCTCCTATGGCAGGAGGAGGGGCATTACAATTAGCCCTCTTCTAATTTTTTGTTAACTCAAAATTCTTTCTAAACCTACAATTTGAAATCATTAAACTTTTTCATCCATTGCACCGATTTCTCACGTTCATCGTCGTCTATCAAACAATTCTGCCACCGAGCTCGTTTCGGTTCACCTATGACTGTTGAAATAACTATTCTGAAGAACTGAGATCGTTGAATTCTATCTGCCCAGTATTTTGGGCCAAAATGTTCAGTTTTTGCGTATAAATAAGTTTGCCCCACAAGCTGTTTTGAATCCGTGAAAGATGTTCCTAAATAATTGAGAACCTCAATTACAATTCTTTTTTCTTGCTCTTTTGAAATCGGGACAGCATGTAAATGGGCATGGTGAATGCATGCAGAACCTGGTTCCCTGTCACTACAGCATCCATGTTCAAAAAAGAAGTAGCCTTTTCCCATTGTTGAATAAAAATCAATAATTTTTTGGCAGACTTCATCAAACTCTTCTTTGCACTCTTCCGGCAATAATTTCATACAGAACACATGAGACTTAGGGATTATCAACAGGTGGTTCTCAACGACAGGAGAGACATCTGGTTTCACATAAAAAAAAGTGCCGTTGTATATTAGATTGTTATGCAATCCTTCTGTATTAACTTCTTGCAAGTTGTTGGGTAGGATAGGTTTATCCATCTGCTTCAACGAACAAAATTCACATTGATAATCGATTGACATAAAATGATGACGATTTTAGTTATTTCACTGATTGATACGCAATTTGTTTGCTAACTCTTTGGCAATTTCTCCCCAGATATAGGTTTCGTCTCCTCCGCAAGCTGACAATTCTGCATTCTTCTTCACAAGCTCACGTACAATATTATTCCAGATAACATTTCTGTCATCAACAGGGATCTTTTCCATAAGACTTCCAGAAATCCTAAGCAGTTCTGTGTTATCTTTAGCACAAATCATTGTTCGTTCTCGATCTGAATTTAACACAAATCCTAATTCCCCGACCAAATCGTTCTTCTCCCTTTCTACCACTTCCATTTTATCTGCAATTACTTTGAGCTTTCCCCTTAATATAATCCAAAAATCGTTAGCAGCATCACCTTTACACACCAGCACTTCTCCTTCTTTCAAAGTTATTTTATTAGGCTCTTTTGAGATAATATCCACAGCCCTATCTGAAATTTTTTTGAATATATCTAATGATCTAATCACTCGAACGGTAGATTTGTTGAACGACAGCAAGTTGTCTAATGTTTTAGATATATCTTTATAGTTGCCAATTACAATGGGCGAAAGATTGACGAAATCCTTAAAATCTGTCGGATTCGATGTCAAAATATAATGATTGTTATCAGATGTTCTACTAATAATATCGAACAATTCTTTTGTTTTCTTGTCATGAAAGCTCCATCCAATAAAAAGAATTGTATAATCCCGTATAAATTGTTCAAAAATAGATTTTGCCGCATTATTTTTATCATAAAAATCGTTATAATTATCTTTAAAAATCATGCAGGTCTCTGGATGGTCAGCGCTACCATGTATTTTGAAAATAAAGCTCTCGGTCTTTGACCGATTATTCAGCTCTTTCAAATTATAATTATTGTCCTTCATATTCCCATTTACAACATACAAATGTTGTTTTCCATTGTGAATCTTTTTATAGGCTATTTCAAATATATTGTCATAGTTGGTTGTTATTATCCTCTCGCTTATGAATAGCAACTTTTCGTGAATTGAACAATTTAAATCATTATCGAAAATGAATCTTTCTTTGATGTATTCATATACTATATTGTAATATTTTCTAGGAACATTCTCCATAACCTTTTCAGGAGTTAGGAGATTTTTTTCCACCTTTTCCTTCTGTTTTCCATACTTTTTTTTGTCGATATCGCTAACACGCTTATTATCAATAAGCTTTTGTAATATTTCAATCGTGAACTGCTGCCAATCAGGAAGATTAAGGTATGAATTCACACCTGCACCAGCAAAAATTATCAAATTTTTCCCTTTGATAGCCTCTATTAATTCATCATCATATTTCATAAGGATTAATTTATTAAAATGCAATAATCTTATTTTATCAAGCCTTTTGAAAGTCGATAACTATCTTTACATCAATAATGATAAAACCTGCACCCAAATATTCAACGATGTATTTATTTCATGTTCAATTATTCTTTCTGAGACTCCTCATAAACCTTTTTCAAATTTCCAAGCCAGACCTTAAAAAATGGTGCATAACCTATCATATCACCTTCATCTTCAGACATTTGATTCTGAAGTGCATAAAGTTCTAGAATACTTGAATTCTTAATTACATTATCCACTCTTTTTGACAATTCAACAATCATGTCTTTGACATCTGTGACAAGTTCATTATACTTTACCACCAGTTCTTGACGATTCTTCACGAATTCCATGACATTAATTATTGTTTCATCTTCAACACTGTCTTCAAGAAGTATTTTTTCAATTGCTTGAATTTCATCAATTTTCTTTTCGCATGACTCTACAAGCACATCCCAACCATCATTCTGGTATTCACTAAATCCGAAAACTTTTGCCACTAATTCAGGCAATTCCTTTTTGAAATCCTCAAACCATATAACCTTGACTCCAAGATCCGCAAATATTTTCTCTATTATTGTATAGTTAAGATCATATATTTCTTTCTGCTTTTTCTTATCTATCAAGCTTTCTGAAACATGTACATACTTGCACCTTTTGTCTATATCTGAGATACAATATTTATCAAGCTTAGTTCTTCTTAAAAATGCGAAATGACAGTCTCCGTTGGATTTGTTCATACGTTGAGCTGTGTCCAATAGTCTTCTCAAATTAGGGTCGTTCATCGACAAACCGACAAAAAAACAATGCATTCTGGAAAATGCGTGCAATTGCTCCACGTTTGACCAATGATAAGCATCAGAATAACGACTATGGTACTCTTCTTCTGAAAAAACAACCGTATCTACTGGCCCACTTTTCGGAATGATACCATGTACATGATATATGGGCAACTTATTATGTCCTTCAATTTCAGCATCTTTTGCTATGGATGTGTAATGAACACCATCTTTAAGATTCAGTTTATTAAGATTTTGTTCCAGCAAGTCATCAAAGTTGTAGGTGATCACTTCGTTCACTTTCTTTTGTTGAACGATGTGAGAAAGAATGGTTAGCAGTTCCGATGAGTTCTGGTCACTATATAAATATTTCTGAATTAACTCTGTAAATGAAACTTTATCATCATTTAATCTAACGGCCGTTTGCAGATAACGTCCCATAATAAGGGAAGATTTTCCACATTCTTCCAACACTTGAGAGTCCAATTCTTGAAAAGCGTCAAGTGTCTGTCCTTTCAGTTGCTTAACCTCACCCATCAAATCTCTCAATAATTTTTCCCATGACGGCATATTGGCTGAGATGCTCACTCCAGCACCTAAAATCAACGCACTATTGCCTTGTTTAACGGAATCCTGAGCACTTTTCACAATCTCTTCTCTTTCCTGAGTCCAATCTTGTATCTTGAGCTTATCAGCATAAAATGTCTTTTCTCTTTTTGTCGTTCTATTCTTTTTCAGCTCGTGATATGAAATATACTTGAGGACTCGCCCACTCATGACACAATCATCGGGCTCTGTGGAGAGCGAACTGTCAAAATATACAATAAGAAGATTATATTGGTTACTGAGGACTCTAAATAATGAATTAATCTCATTAACAGTAGCATAAGAAAGATACTTCTTAACATCAACGACTGTAGCGCCATCAATCCCCAACGATGATATGCCATTAGGAGCATAAATATCAGCGGAATAAGAAGGAATTTCTTTAAAAACAGGCCCATAAGCAGTCACGCTACTGTCTTTCCCGCTCAACAGATCATACACACAATACTCGTCATAATTGAAGATTTTCAACTTGTTTGATTGGTCTTGTTTGCTCATATCTTCTTTTTTTAACAATTCAAATGCACAATATGCAACATAAGGACACCATCATCGCCGCCTCTCTTTTCCAAGAGGAAAACCGTGCTGACATACTATTCTTCTTTAACTTCTAGCTTTATCAATTTCAGCAAACCCAATGCATGTTGACTCATGAAACCACAGTTGTTGCAAATCATATATATTGAGGGTATCATTTTTTCACCAGTCATGGTAAAGGATTGGAAACCTTCTTGCAACGGATTCAATGCGAAACCATCAGCGATCGTAAAAGATTTACCATGGCAAATCGGACACGAAATGTCGGGTATCCTCTCGATTAGGGCATCAATCAACTCATTCCTTTGTTCTGGGCTCATCTTTCTTGGATAAATTATTAATCAAAACATGGCTTAACTTTTCGCGAAGTTGATGATGACTTTTGTAGAAAATCATCCTATTTGACTGAACATCGAATGGTATTTCACGCATTTTACCAGCATCAGCAATCATTATTACTGGTTTGCCTATGCTTTGGGCTATTCCCATTTCGTAATAAACATTGGCATTTCTTCCATCAAGAACAGCAATGATGATTTGTGACTTCAAAATCATTTCGAGAGTGTATTTTAAAATATCTCCCAAAACGAAATCCTCGTCACTTCTATGACAATGCATACCTGCATCTTCACACGCAAGCTTAATAGTTTCATATTTAGTATTAAATGACGAAACAAAAGGCATTAAACAAGCTACATATCCAGGTTCAACAACATAATCTTTCAAACTAATGCCATGATTATCGAAAAAAGAATTGTCAGCAACCACAGTTGTCAGTTTTAAATCCTTATCTGAATTTTCTAAGATTAAATGATTCATGTCATTGAATCTTAGGGGATTGGATGTCATAGACATGCCATCAACTATAATTCTTTTCTCCATCTCTTCTCGTTCATAATCCATCCTCACTTTCCCATCTTCACTTTTCACAAAGTGTTTCTTCTTTCTTATTAAAATGATTAACGCAATACAATAAGAAAGCGAAAACAAAGAGACAACGAGTGTTAGCAATTCAATTAACGTTATTTTTTCCATGAGTTTACAATTAATTCAACAACTATAGCAATAAACGACCCAGTCAACAAATAGTTGGCAAGCATGATGAAATGATGCCAAATTTTGTCGCCAGAATTCAACATCTTAAAAAATGCGCTTCGCAATAAATAAGCAAAAAAGATAACAATTATAGAAAACATCACTAACAAGAAACCAAAATATGGGTGTTGATTCTCAACAGTTCCAATGGCTATGATTGGAATCAATGTGATGCAAATGTCTATTGGATACTCGGCTATTGCAGTCCAAGCTAAGTTTGAGGCCATGTTTCTAGCAATTAATCTATGCTTGAAAATATAAATAACAGCAATCGCACCAGCAGAAAGGACTAAAGAAATCAATAATGAGCCCATATTGTTCACAGTCTTTTCTGTAAATGCCAAAAACGCACCTACTCCATCCGTGAATCCTGTAGTGTCAATTTCTGAAGAAGAAGCATTTAAACTACAAGTATCTATCATAAAACTTATTTTTTAGGTAAACTCCAAATCTGATAAGGTATTTCTCAAATATCCACAAAAGGAAATAAAAACAAGACTTTCCTGTCTTTGTTTTTTTGTAAAAATTTGTCGTTCAATTTGAGACATTATATTCTCTCCCCCGCATACTCCATCTTCTTCCCCAGCACCGTCGCGAAAATCATCTTAATATCCATCCAGAAAGAATAGTTCCTATAATAATAGCAATTCAATCTCACCTTATCAGGATAAATCACCGTGTCGTTATATTCCACGGCAATTTCCTGCACAGGACGAGTGTCGCCCTCTTTTTGTTTTTGTGCCACATACTCTGCAATCATTTCATCTTCTAAACGGTATTTTAATGTCGCGGGGCCAGTGATGCCAGGACGTAACTTCAACACATCACGGTCATCACCTATTAACTTGTCCGCATACCCTGGCACATCAGGGCGAGGGCCGACAAAGCTCATGTTACCAATCAACACATCCCAAAGTCCAGGGAGTTCATCTAACTTATAGTGACGCAGCTTGGCACCAAGGGAGGTAATGCGACTGTCACCTGCCACACTCACTGTGCTGCCATTGTGTTTCACCGTCATGGTGCGGAATTTGTGGCATTTGAATGGTTTGCCGTTTTTTCCCACTCTGTTTTGGACAAAGAAGGCAGGGCCTCCTGGCATTTTAATCTTTACCAATATGGCAACTATAACGAGTACAGGCCACAAGAAAAGCAGACCGATGAAGGAAACCAATCGGTCAAATATCCATTTTAACACCATAAAGGTTAATTGACTTTTTTAACGTATTTCAATTTTTTGCAAAAACCACATACTAGATTAATTCCTGTATGCCACAATGAAGGAATGGCCCCCATTCTTTCAGTCTCTCTAAACAATTTGTAGTGCCACTTTATCATGGTACTTATGCTATGAGAGCTTACCGAACCACTACGACCACGACGATACTTGGCCAATACCTCAGGCAACAGATAACAATCCGCTTTCTGGCACACTTTCAACCACATGGCATAATCGTTGTTCTTCTTGATATCCTCTATTTGAAGCAAACCTATCTCATTGGCATCATACATAACGGTAAGGCACCCAGGCCAACAGAAAGCGAATATACCTGCTTTCGTGATTTTTGAAGGGCCAGAAACGACAACGCCAGTTTCATTACCATCACAATCCATTTCAGAATAACAAGTATAAGAGAACTTATAGTTATTATCTTCCATGAATTTGGTTTGTTTTTCAAGTTTTGTTGGTTCCCATAAATCATCACTATCAAGAAAAGCAACCCATCGCCCTTTAGCTTCTCTCAATGCCTTATTTCTCGAAACTGCAGCTCCTTGATTTGAAACGTTCTGAAATATATGAATTCTATTGTCTGTTTCTTGCAGAGCTGTAACGATTCTAATCGTATCATCTGTTGAACAATCATCCACAAAGATAATTTCCCAATTCTGATAGGTCTGTGCCTGCACACTGCGGATAGTCTGCTCAACATACTGTCCGCAGTTGTAAGAGGGCATGACGATTGAAACTAAATCTTCCATTTACAGATTTCTATTTGAGTTAACATAAAACCGCTGAACGCGCTTGGTTATATTGCAAATCACCTCGTAACCGATGGTTCCTAAATCTTTGGCCATATCGTCTGCCGTGTACTCCAGATTGCCACATCGTCCCATCAACATCACCCTATCGCCCATCTTCACGTTGGGTATATGGGTAACATCCACCAAGGTTTGGTCCATACATATCTTGCCCACAATGGGGGCTTTTTGGCCGTTAATCATCACAAAACCCTTGTTTGAGAAGAGTCTGTTCAGACCATCCGCATATCCTGTAGTTACCGTTGCTATCACAGATTCTTTCTCCACTTTATACGAGCGGCCATACCCTATCGTTTCTCCCGGGTGTACGTTCTTGACTTGCGAAATCACCGACTTCCACGTCATGGCAGGCATGACGCCTTCAGGCAGCGTGTTGCCATTGTCAGGTTTCAGGCCGTACAAAACAATTCCGAGTCTGACAATGTTTCCAATGCCTCTGTACTCATCACTGTCTTGCAAATAAAACATACCGCCAGCCGAATTGCAACAATGAACGTAGGGAAGGTTCAAATCGGCCACACCGTCGGCAATAGCTTTGAATTTGCTGATTTGACCCTTCGTGAAGGCTCTGCTTTCCTCGTCAGCGGTATCAGCTACGCATAAATGGGTAAAAATTCCCGTTACGTTAAGGACTGAGTGGAACCGTCTTACAACATCAATGCAGTATTGGGTCTCATCACCATCCAATCCGATGCGGTTCATACCCGTATCAATGGCAAACTGGCATTTGATGCGGAAACTGCTTTCTGCCAACGTTGCCGCATACTCTTCCGAAACGATGGCCTGGGTCAAGTCATAAACATACAATGTCTTTGCGTAGAATGGCGAGGAGTAGCCAAGTATCAAAATTTCACCCTTGATGCCAGCTTCGCGTAATCCAACAGCCTCATCAATGTTCGACACGGCAAACATCCTTACCCCCTGCTCATAAAGCATTCTGGCCACCTGCACATCGCCATGGCCGTAGGCATCGGCTTTGATGACGGCCATAATTTCAGCATCTTTTTTCAGATGCTTTTTGTAAATGAAGTAGTTCTCCTTCAATTGAGACAAATCTATCTCAATCCAAGAGCGTTTTTCAATTTGGTTAACTAAAACTTCCATTTTTCAATTAAGCAACCGTTATTGTTGCCTGTATTTACGAAGAAACTTAGAGTATAATTTTTCTGGAGCTAACAACTTGAATAATCGATAAAATGGCGCGAAGACTTTGGAATATAATGGTATATCATATTTTTCTTTCTTCATCAAACCATAAATGTCTGAATAATATGAATCTGATTTCCTATATGCCAACACTTTCCCTATATAAAACTTCTTCGCTTTTTCAAAATATCTTAAGTCAAAAATTGATTCGTATTGTTTTGTTGCGTGAATAATATCCAAGGTTAATAACGTTCGCATGCATTTTTCACATCGTGAACAATTACGTGTCTTATCCTTTATTGAAGCAATAATATCATCACCATTATCATTACTAATTTGTTCTTTCAAACACACATATAGGTTTTTATAAGTAATAGGATGGTTAGCAATATATCTTGTTTTATCAGTCCTGGATAGATCATAATCATCACTCATCAAACTAGTACATTCAGTAGAAATACGGGCTAAAATTGGATCTTCTAAATACACAAAACTTTCTAGCAATTCTTTTAAATTATAGTCCAAAAAAGTACAACCAGATGCATAAAAATAACGTTTAAAAAGTTTTTGTAATGCCAAAACAACACTTGGGTTTTCAAAAGTATGAGACTGGTTGAAAGTAAAATCTTGATATAATACTTGAAGATTTGTATTTACCCAAACAACAGGAAGACCTATTTCTTCTCCAAACTTTTGAATGGTTTTCAAATCATGGAAAAAAGACTCTTCGGTACCTTTCAAGTCTTTTGTACCATGAGCACCTACATTAAAATACGTTAAATGAGTTAACCTGTATCCCTCAAGGCATGATTTATCGATATGATGCAATATGCTTGAAAACGAATCAACACCTAAAGAACAACCAGTTGCATTTGCTTTTGGTTCATATCTGTTTTGGCTATAAGATTTAACGTGAATTTTTATATAGCCATCCTGCTTTGCACTTTCAAATTGTGTGTCAGATTGCACATGGGGGGGGTATAAGTTGCTGATAATAAAGGTATTATATACCTATTTAGATTATAATACAATTGTTCCGACACTGCACCATCCACCTCAATATCTTCACCATACTTAACCGCTGGCATTATTGCATTCAGCAAAAATGCATCCGAGACTTCATCAACAAAATATTCACCCCAAGTTGCATCAGTTTCAAAGTAGATGTTTTCATCTATACCTTGATGCTCATCAACCATTTTAGCGACCAATTTAACACGGTCATTTTCTTTACAAATAAAGGGTTTTCCTATATGTATCATATCACTTTATTAATCTAATTGAATATTACTTTCAAACGCCAGCGAATAATCGGCAAATAGTAATCCAGCATCTTCAATCTGAAAGACAGAGGCCACACTGCCTTAATGCAGGTTTCAAGCGCACTCTTACGACTTGCCTTGAACAGGAATAAGTTATCTTTCGCTTTAAAACCCTTGATTGCCTTATACAATGCCGGTTTGTCCAAGAAAGATTTCACCAAAAGACTATCCTTAACCTGAACAGATTGCAGAGCCTCTTGTATTTTTGGTCCGAATGTGAACAGCACATCAAACCTTGATTGGTCAACAATACGGATGATTTCTTTATGGATTTCTTTTGAAGTAGGGCCAGCCTCTTCCACATCCCCTATCACGGCAATCTTCTTGCTTTTCACGGGAATCTTGTCAGCGGTTTCAATTGCCGACTGCACCGAACGTGCAACCGCATTATAGCAATCCACATAGAGTTTCTGACCGGATATGGTGTCGTAAACATTCTGACGAATACCGCTTGCCCTGTAATTCAGCAACCCCTTAATCGCATTTTCAGGCGACACTCCAGCTTCAATGCCTGCGGCAAAGGCCTGTAATGCCGATATGATATTATGCTTGGCAAACACATTGTTCAAAATAACTGGGTACTCGCGTTTGTCTTTGCGTGAGACGATAACAAAACTTAAACCCTTCGATTCCAAACCGATTTGCTTGGCATAATAATCGGCATTCTCGTTATTGAGCGACACAGTCACCGCTCTATGATTGGCCACCCAACGGGTGTGGTCAAACTCGTCAAGGTTGGTGACAACCACACCGTCTTTAGGCATGGCATCGGTAATTGAGCAAATCTCTTTATAGATATTCTCCTCGTTACCGAATGATTCTATGTGTGATTTATCAATAGCCGTTACCACCGCTATTTGTGGCGTCAGCATTTCCGACATGTAATGGACACATCCGGGCGTATCCTCACTTATTTCCTGAACTTGCTTTACCGTTTTGTTGGGAATGTGTTGACAGATGTATCCCACACAATCTATCTGGTTTTCGTTTTCAGGGTCGGAAAATGTGTTGAACTGTACGGAATAAACCGAACTCACCATTCTTTTTGTTGTCGTCTTGCCAATGCTGCCAACCACGGCGGTGATTTCCACATTCGTCAGTTTGCGATAATAGCCACACATGGAGGCATACACCGCCACAGGATTGTCAACAACGATACAAGGTAAGTCATCAATTTGCCTTGGTGTTACCACAACAATGGCTCCGTTTGCCATAGCCCAGCGCATCAGGTTGTCACCATCCTCATACAATTGCACACAAATGCAATTGTCCAACATTCTAGAACCCGCACGGCATACTTGTCTGACCTTTCTTTCAAGCCGCGCTTTGACTCCCTCGCTGAATGATTGAGGATCCAAACCAGCTACAAGACACAGCTCACGCACTGTAACATTCCATTTAGAGTTCTTACGTGCTTTTCTGGCCGCAATGCGGTTGCCTATTGGCTTTGTAATTTTAAGAAGCTTCAGTTCTGATGAAGCTAATTGTTCTTTGGATTCCATGAGATGATTTCTCTTTTTGATTCAAGTCCGTATTCAAGGATTTTTTCCACCAAATCCTCGTATGAGATTCCCACATAGCGGGCTGCATCAGGGAACAGGCTCATATCAGTCATGCCCGGCAAAGTGTTCACCTCAATAATCATCGGACCCTTGTTGATGTCAACAATGAAATCCACACGCGACAATCCGCAGCAATGCAGTTCCTTGTATGCCTTGATACCGATTTCTATCACTTCTTTTTCGGTAGCTTTATCAATATTGGCAGGAATAATATGGTGACAAAGACCTGAGGTGTATTTGGCGGTATAGTCGTAGAACTCTCTCTCTGAGGTGATTTCTATAATCGGCAAAGTCACTAATTCCTCGTTGCCCATGATAGGAAGCGTTATTTCGGTACCCTTGACGAATTGTTCTGCCAAAAGGTTGTCGCCATATTTGAACACTTCCTCAATAGCGGCAGGCATATCGGCTTTGTTTTTCACCATCACAACACCGATACTTGAGCCTTGGCAAGGCGATTTCAGCACCATTGGAAGGCCGATTTTCTCCACCAGTTCATCAATGACTTTCGGCATATTGCCACATTCTTCCCTACGATACACCATGAATTTTGCCGTAGGCAAGCCTGCGTTTTCCAACACACGCTTGGTGAAAATCTTGTCCATGCACACGGCACTGGAGGCCACACCAGGCCCCGTATAGGGAATACCAGCCAGCTCTAGGAAACCCTGAATGCTGCCGTCCTCGCCACCCTTTCCATGAAGACCGAGAAAAACAACATCAGGACGATTGGCCAGAATTTCACCCATATTATCTTGGGTCAAATCAAAAAGAGTACAATTAGTGTAACCTTTTCTCAACAAAGCGTTATAAATGGCTTTCCCGCTTCGAAGCGAAACTTCTCTCTCTGTGGATACGCCCCCACAGACAACCATAACTTTGATAGATTTATCCATTTATTTTCTGTTTTTAATTTGTTCTGTAATATCCAATTTGTTACCAAGTTCCAAATCCACTGAGATGGGATCGAACGGTATTAAGCCACCACCAGGAGTAAAAGTCAACTCCGAAAGGATGAATTTGCCGTTTACATCAAACAAATCCACACGTACCATCGGGAATGGCTTTGAGAGTTCCTCCGCAATGGCCTCCATCTGCATGAGATTATCCGACAATGGGTTGTTTGAGGTAGGATATAGTTTGTTTTTGAAGTTTGCTTTTGTACCATCTGCGTTGTAATAAGTCAGGTGTTCTCCTATCCCGTCACCCAAACCGCCAGCTACAGAGATAAAGGTCACCTTGCCATTGAAACAATAGATATTGTAGTTGGTGATGTCACCACCCAAAAACTTCTCGCAAATAATCTTGCGGGGTATTTTGCCATAGTGGGGTTCCGCATTAAACAGCGAGAAATCTTCTTTCATCCATTTATTAAGCTTCTTTTTGGTTGCTGCCTCGTCAAGTTTGCTTTTATCCGGACAAAGAATGTTGTAATTGCAGCCGTGGTTGCATTTCAGCACAAATTGATCAGGCAATTTGCTCCAATCAATTTCGTCTGCGCTGTCCCAGGCGAACAGGATGTCGTTCAGCAGGTATTCCTTGCCAATACTCTTCATATAGGATTGCACTGCGAATTTGTCGGCACACTGTATGGCCAATGGATTGTTGGGCCATTCATACAACTTGAGCCATTGCAGCTTTTCATTGAATGTTTTGGGGGCTTTCAAATTAAGCTTATACCCTAACTCATGCTTGAAATAAAAGCGTGACACAAATTCAGGTGAGGTCATTTTAAGAGCTAGCACCTGCCCTTTTCTGCGCAATGCGTACAACTTGCTTTTTTCTTTTGCCATATTGATTTATGTTTAATCAATTAATCCTAATTTTTTTAGGTTCTCTACCGACAGCACAATGCGGCTGTCATATTGTGCCACACGTTTGCGGCAGGTTTCCGCCATCTTTTTCACATCTTCTGGATGGTCAATGACATATTTCATACGGTTGGTGAGAGCCTCCACATTGTGTGTTGGAATAATCCAACCCGTCTCTCCATCTTCAATCACATCTTTGTTCAAATTCCAATCAGAAGCGATGATGGGCAGCGATGCGATGTAAGCGTCGATCACAATACCCGGAAAGCCTTCACCCTGCCAATAGGTGGGGAATAGCATCACGTCATATTGAGCAAGCTCGTCATAGTTTGTGGTATCGCGCAAATTCAGCAGTCCTTTGTAAGCTGTCTCAGGGTGACTATCAATCATTGCTTGGAACTCCTTGGCATAATCGGCACTTTCTGATTCGCGACCATAGAACACCACATTAAACCTGCCCCGGTAGCCCATCTCGTTCAATGCGTCAACACTTTTCATAATGTCGGTACAGCCCTTGTATTCTTCAACTCGCGACAAAAACACGAAGTGGGTCTTGTCATCCTGTTTAGGTTGTTTCTCCCCGTAGTGGTCAATGATTTTTGAATTGGGCACATAAACCGCATTGTGCAATCCGCTTTCCGCCAAAGAATCTACCATTGATTGGCCTTGCACAAATATTCCTTTCAAGAAGTCATACGTACTGGCTTGCAGAATTCCCTTTTTAACGGTGTTATGGAATGCGCCTCCAACCACCCAATAGAAACACTCATTTTTCAGATGCAATTTCTTTATGAATTGTATTAAGGTGTCGGCACTTCCCGGATTGGCCGAGATTACCACCTTGGTTTTGGGGTGTGTCAGCAAGACCCTGACAAGCCTCACCATCACCCACGGACGTTTTTTCCAGTTCATGGTATCGATAGTGATTACCTTGTCGAACACCTGAACAAAACGGTCCAAAAATAACTGGTTCTTCATGGTATCGCCAGTTCCTGGGGCGTTACCCAAGTTCATTGGACCGATAAAAATCAATTCATTTTTTTTCATCTCGACCACTTATACATTCTGACAAAAGCTAACAATTTTAAGCTTTTAATTCTTTTTTCAAACAGAGAAACAAATGCGATTACTGCCTTTACGAAAGGATTTCTGAAAACAATTTCCAATTTGGCATAAGCTCTTCTATAACCAAATTTATCTTCCAAGAAGCCTTGAACATTACTATGTTCAGTAAAAGACCTGTTTCCATCCAACACGTACTTGCAATCATCAAGTCCCAGATAATGCTCTGTCATTTGGTAAACCAAACCATAAGAAGGATAGAGTAATTTATAGTTTTGGTAATCGCATTTCCATGTAATCAAATCAGCTACGCCGTCGCAATAATTCACAATGCCGTAAGCGATTAGTTTCCCTTCTGTAAAAACGCCCCAATACTCCTCACCTCTTGACCAGCTGTCTCTTATTCCATATGCCCATTTTTCCTTTGTTTTTGGCGGCACCTTGATGCCATGCGAGAAATAGCGTTCAAACTCTATTAAATAAATCTCGTATCCTCCGCCATTTATTACCTCTTCAGCTGTGGTTTTTTTTACTTCGCAGTTTTTCAGGCAGCGTTTAACCATGTTTCGAGTCTTAGGTGGCAACCCTTCTATTGAGAAAGGCTTGTCTTTAATAATATACCAGAACTCACTGTTTTCACCATCAAAGTCATCGGCATATCGAATATACCAACCTTTCCTGTATTTCTTAAACAACGCTTTCTCTTCTTGTTTGGTAAGCGTGATTGTTTCATGGGGCATCGACACAGGAACAATGCCATATTGATAAAATCTCCAATTCATATTCTATTTTATTATAGCAACGATTCCCACTGTTTGGTAATATGTTCGTCGGAAAACAGCTCAATGGCTTTTTCTCTGGACTTCTCTCCCATTTCAATTAATTGTTTAGGGCTCTTGCTACACATCTGTAACAAAGCGCCTTTGATAGTTTGAGGGTTGTCAGCATCACATAGGCATCCGTTTTCTTCACTTACAAGCGTTTGATAATCCGAAACGCGAGTCATGATAATAGGTTTGCCTATCAACATTCCCTCACAAATCACATTGGGCAGCCCCTCAAACTTGCTTAGCAACATCACCGCGTCTGCCTGGTTCATCTTATTGGCAATATCATTTGTGTCAGGATGGAGAATTAACACATCCTCTAAGTGATTCGTTGATACTGCCGCTACCGTATCATCGTATGCCTTTGTATCACCTCTCATAATCTCCATACGACCATACCAGTCAATTGTCAGGTGAGATCTCTCTTCTTCCGTCATCTTTGTCAAGGCATCCACCAAACCCAGAGGGTTCTTTAAATACTGGTATGTCGCAGCAACAATGACATGTAGTTTACCTCCTTTCTTTTGTTCGTAAGCTGACTGAATATCTCCTAATTGAACACAATTATATATCACCTTCATTTTATCGGAATAATCTGGGTGATATTTCCGCCACATATTGCATGCATTCTGCGAATTGCAGACTATATAATCGGTATATCGCTGAAGCCACCCGAATAATTTGCCACGACGTGTAGTAAAGGTAGATTCGCGAGAACTTCTTTCTCCCGTTATCACTTTCCAAGAGTGCCCTCCAATTGCTGCCACATCATTTAGGAAATTGCAAGTAGGAAGAAAAGAAATCACTGCATCATATTTTCCTTTTCTGATGAACCTTCTAACATTAAGTATGCGCTTAAAATAATTTTTCAATTCAAGCTCCCAAACAACGGGAATTCCTGCATCTTGGAGAATAGGTGCATAAAAGTCGGCTTCGTCATAACAATATACAATAACGTCATTCCCTTCTTTTTTTAGAAGGCGTGCAACGGTCACCATTTGTCGTTCGGCACCACCAGAACAAAGATCAGCAGCAAGAAAAAGAATGCGTAACATATTTTAATTAGCAAACCACTCAGGTCTTTCCTTTTGTAAATAGGCTCTTTTCTGAGCTATATTCATTTTCTTTGTTGGGAATAATTCTTCTTGTTTAAGGTTACTCATAAACCGCTCAACGGTTGATATTGGTTTGGCTGGAACACCCCCTACGACCATACCGTCTGCAACATCTCTTGTAACTACAGAATGGCCTGCTATAATAACATTGTTACCAATTGTAACACCTGGCATAATTAATGAACGGAAACCGACCATTACATTATTACCGACCTTTATTGGACGAAATAAATCATAGTCTTTTAATTCCGGACGAAGAACTCTTGCACACCACATCCCGCCTTCATGGTTTAAGAATCTCACACCCGCTGTAATATCCACGTTGTCACCAAGGGTTATGAGCCATGGTTCTGTTCCAAATACCGGAAGAGGATCATCCAATATTTGACAACCTTTTCCGACTTTAACACCTAGTTGTCTTGCAAAAACGACAGGGTTACGTCTAATTTTCACCCACCAAAAAGCCTTAATTCTAAGCCAAAATGCTTTAATGAGATACTTCATTGTTGTTTGTATTAGAGATTATTGTTTTACAATATTATTCTATTTTACCGTTTTGACATTACACGATTAATTTCCACTGCTTTAACACCTGTTCTTTTGAGAATAGTTTTATTGCTTTTATCTTAGAATTATCGCCCATATTCTTTAATTCTTTTTCTGATAGTTTCGTAGTCAAAACCAATGCTTCTTTAATAGAGAATGCTGAATCTGAATCACAAAGAAAACCATTTGTCTGATCAACCAAAACGTCATAATCAGAAACACGTGTCATTAATACGGGTTTTGACAACATCATACCTTCACAAATTGAATTTGGCAACCCCTCGGAGGTACTGAAAAGACCTATCATATCAGCTTCATTTATTCTGTTGGCAATATCTGTGGTGGCATCATAAAGAAACACCACATCGCTTAATTGGTGCATTTTTATAAAATAATCCATCTTGTCATATAAATCTTTCCCTGCTTTGATGTTACCATACCAATCAATTCTTAACTTTTTTCTATCATCCACAGACATCAAAGAAACAGCTTCCAACATCCTCATAGGGTTTTTCACCTCCCTGTATGAAGCAGGAACTATAATATTCGTTTTTCCGTCTCTTTTGCAAGTGTATGAAGTAACAATAGGAGGTAAATCCACTATGTTATATATTGTCTTTAATTTTGAAGCAAGTTCCGGATAATATTTCGCGAATTTGTTTTTGGCCGCGTCTGAATTGCTAACTTTAACATAGACATACTTTTCAAACTTATAATAGAATCTCTCCCTTCTCCAAAGAAACACCTCATCTCGGTTGTTTCTAATGCCAGTAATGGCTCGATGTTTTGTCTTTTTCAAGTTTGCTGTAATACAATTAAAAAAGTTCCATTCAGCAAGAAATGAAATTATTGTGTCAAACTTCCCCTTTTTTGCAATCTTATAAAACAAAAACGCAGATCTTGGAATATTCAATTTTAGCTTTGATGCAATTTTACTTTCTGAAATTCTGATAATTGGCACACCCGAAGCCTCCAAATCTCCTTGATAAAAAACTGATTTGTCACAACATAAATATGACACATCATATCCTTCTTTTTTTAATAGGATCGCCAAGACAACCATTTGATGTTCAGCACCACCAGGGTTCATTCCACCTACTAATAATACTTTTTTCATAATTTAGTCTTTTATATTTGGTGCTAATTTCAAGGGCAAAGCCGCTGCTACAAACGGGAACATCATATATGCAGGGCTTAAGAACTGCCCTGCTTGAGAAAACAAGAAACAAATAAAAAAAGGTATATAATATAAAAAAAGAGTATGATTGCGTTTGGGGAACATCTTATGATAAACAAACATGCATACTATAAATAAAAGTAATCCTATTATCCCATAGCAAACGACTATCTGTTGTATACTATTATGGGTGCTGTTGTGTATCTTGCAAACTTCGTTATAATACTCAGCGCCAGCCCCATAAAAAATACGATGAGGATTATTAATTAACCATTTATTATACTCCTTGAATAGCACCGTCCGATCACCAGCTGTACTCATCCCTGAATCTTCGAATCTACTCTCATAACGAGAATAAATGATTTCACCAAAGTCACTAAAACGAAAAGTCACAAATAACAATGTTATCATTATTATAGCAAATGACAATTTTCCTCTAACCTTACTGAAAATGAAATAAAGAGCCAAAACAACTGCCATAAGAATAATCCATGTTCGAGACCCTGTAAGAATCCCTGAAACAACTAACGTAATTATCAATATTGTTTTTAACATTTTATTGCAAAAAATGTCTTTTACATATATCAATAAAGATAAAGCCGTCAGCCCATAGAGCGCCAATTGGTTTGGATTCAAAATGGTCACCATCTCGTTTTCTGTGTCATAATCTTCAAAATCTGCACCAACACGAATATTTTGTGATATGATATCCTGAAATCCGAAAAACTTATATGAATGAATAAAAATGACTATTGACGTGACGGTCACCCCTAGTATATAATATTTCATCTCATTTTTCACATCGAAATCATTCACATTATCATCGAACAATAAAAAAAAGAAAAGAGTGATATATAAACCATAAACAATGTACAAACTAAACTCAACACTAAATGAATAACTAAGCAAATGAAGCAATTCAAATGACAAAATAATAACAGGGAAAATGATCTGATAACTGTTGTATTTCTTGCTTTTCAATATTAAGGCAGTTAATATCGGTATGAGAGCCACACCATGAATTGATGCACCCATTGAAAAATAAAAGAAATAAAAAGCCTTTAAGCTATTGTATGGCAAGGCTATACATATTAGTACTACTGCCATAATAAAATGGATAGGGGTAAAACTTATGTACCCCAAATCCCTAAAAAAGACCATGGTTGATAGTAGTACAACGGATAAAAGAAGTCTTAAGTCAAACCTCGATTGCTGCTTTGTTTTCACATTGTTGACTTTAGTAACATCTTCCATATTAACCATGGTTTAATCACACGAATTAATAATAGCCTCAACCATCCAACCACAAAAATCAAAATTTTCACCAGGATGCCAATTCATTTTTTTATCCCACCAACCTTCGCATTTATCATACGCTTCCACTGCATATCCATAGCTTATTTCAACTACTAGAGGTTTCATATCTTTCTCAAAAACAAAATCAAAGGCTACACTTTGCATTTTCAGTTTTTCATTAGTGTCAAATGCCAATTTTATACAACGTTCGTCTATTTGGTTTTTATCATAAATGATACTACCGCTACCAGAAGCTCTGAAATCGTTTTTGCGAACCAATCGTTTTAATGCAAATGCTCTGTCGCCTACTACACAGACTCTTATGTCAAATGTATTGTTAGGTATATAGTCTTGAAAATAAGCATAACCTTTTTCTGGATGTTGTTTTTTATTATAACCAGAATTTAAATAATATGCAGCAATGCATTTGATGACTGTAATGAACGATGTCTTACCTTCTCTATATTTGCGCCATGATTCTGAAACCACCATGCCTAAGCTGCTTTGTGGAAACCCTTTCCCAAAAGCCTTCTTAACCAATTTTATTGCTTCTTTTTTGTTATGTGCAAGCTTGACATTTGTACTGCCAGCACCACCACGAAGCTTGAACACCTTAGGAAAATCCGTTTTCTCTATCCATTTTAACGCATCATGCTTTGAATAAAACACATACGAAGGAACTAAAGGTGCACCGACTGCTTCAAGTAGATATTTTTGTCCAACCTTATCGTCAAAATGCCACGTGGTATAGAAATCAGGGAAACATTTAATTCCTGCTGTTTCCAAAGAATATATTAATTGTTTGGCGAACAACGTATCTCCCATTACAATATGTTGGTGATGCCACATGAAAGCATCACAACCCTTCACTTGCTCAATGACATTCGTATCATAAGCATTAACAACTTTATAATCTGTATGATTATTTTCACAATATTTAATCCAGCGTTCGCTAAAACCACCTGGACGATTATGGATGGCAATTTTCATGTATAGCTAACTGTTTAATTGTTATAATTCTTCCAACCTGGTGACATCATAATATCAATGCCATAATCTATCACCTCGTTAAGCTTTATTATTTTTGAATTCAAAGTAATAGTATAATCAAGTTTGTCAACAGATTCCTTTGCAGCCTTTATCAATGGCACTTTATCTGTATTTATATGATATAAATTTCCGGCCACAACATCCATCAGATATGGATTATTAGCCATGGCGATTATCCCTAATGCGGATGGCTCAGGATGCAAAGGACCGTCGCCTTGCCCACCAATAATGCCATCCATAATGGTATATAATTGACGTTGTTGAGTTTCATTAATATTGCCTTTACTGTCTCCAAACAAGGCGATAATATTGATATCCAATACCGTCCGCCAAATAGTATCATTACCATACCAGCCTGCGTTTGTCAAAGTCGAATCATCAGGATGAGAATATTGCCAAAGTTTTGAACCAATTGCACTAAACAGCCAACTTAATCGTGTCCCCCTGTGGCGGTTTCCCGCATCTCTAAATAAATTTGAAATAGTGCGTAGCACACTTTTATCCTTATAATTATCCCCCCCCTCTTTAATTGAACCTATTCTGTGATGTGGCAAATAATCCTTGTCACCATTGATCCCCACAAGTAGCTTTAACGCATTGGTCATACCGGCCATACGGTGCGTTTTCAGTTTGGGTATGGTGATGATGACATCATAATCGAATACATCTTTTGCAATACAATATTTATGCATCCCTTTGTGATGCACCTCTGCCATACGGTCTGGGTCATAACAAGTAACGCGAAATTTATTGTCAGGAGTAGTAATCGGTTCGAGGAAAGACTTGTCTTCAAGGTCAAATAAAATGTAATCAGACATTGGATGAAGATCTTTTGAAACCGTACCATGCTCAACATCGGTAATGGTTCTACGGAAATCCTTTATCGCCACAGGAATTTCATATTGGTCAGACAATCTTTTGATTTCTTCAATGAAATCTTTGGTGATCATCCTTTCCCACACACATCCCTGTACAGGAGCATCTGCAACTAACACCTTTGAGGGCGAAAGCGTGAGTATCTCCTCAAGTATGCAGAGCAACAGGTTGTCATTGGTACGCAAACAGAGATAATCGATTTCTTTCAGTTCGTGCCGCACCCAATTGGGTTTTAGCAACACACTCTTGCCATGGATATCCGAGACTGCAAAATGTTCGTAAATCATTCTGTGAATGATACACCGCATCCGTTTTTTTTCAGCATAGATCCTTTCCAGATAATCCAAATTGCGTTCCTCAACGCTATCATAAACCGTTTCAATATCTACAAAGCTTGGCATGATTATTTCGATATTTTATAGATTTGGCCAAACAGTAAAGCGGTCACTACAGCCACTGCCAACTGCACCAACAATGATGTTGAAAACAGCGACATTGACAGCAATCCCATTGAAATAAAGCCGTATTTCAGTAAATAGTAGCCCGCTTTGCTTACAACAATTGATATCAATATCACCCAAAACGGTTTGTTTATCTTTTTAATCAACCATGAATAAACAAGCACATTGAAAACCATTTCCAAGGAAATCAACATCGCCTTTGCAAAAAGTGGATGCATGGCTATAATAAACGAAAACAAAGGCAAGGTAACAGCCATGAGCAACGTATTCTGCTTATTGTTCATTGCCACCAGGCTAACCAAAATCATCAAACGGAAAGGCTCAATAATATAAAATGGTATTGCCGTGAGGTGGACTAAAGTCGGTAAGAGATATACTACACCTAGAGCTAATATATCAAACAATAATACTGGCCACGCCCGTTTAATAGTAACAGTTGTCATATTATCAGTTTTTCAATACGTGTTCTTTTAGAGCCACACAAAACTTCGATGTGAATTCTGCAGCTCCCTCTTCATTCAAATGAGCAATATCTTCATACAAGGATTTGTCAGAAGAAAGATCACTATCATTATAAAAATCAAGTAAAGTCACATTGTTTTTTGCACACACCTTTTCTAACTCCAAATACATTTTCTTTGAAGAACTTTTATATCGAGGTGAAATGGCAAAAACAAGTTGTACTGAATCAGACTTGACTCTTTGAATAAAATCTTCTAGAAAAAACAATTTCGTTGAATCAACCATAGTATTAGCTGCTAATTCTTCAAAATTGGTAGGTTCATACCCCATCTTACCTTTCAACGGAACAAAACCATCATCATCCGTAGGTGTAATAATAACATTTTCTTTGACAAGATTTATAGTTTTGCAATTATTTCTAATCAAACCCGAAGCCAACTTATAATATTCTTCTTGGGATATGCGATACACGATGTCTTGTATCTGTTGATGCTTATAATACGGCTTGATTTGGGAAATATATCTCGTGTCATGCTGATCCTCCGAATATTCGTAGTAGTCAAAGCCTAAAGTTAAATCATAAACAATCAATTTAGGTTTATATCTTTCCGAAATAATACTGTATAATCCATCTGCCAAGATAATACCATTACCGTCATAACCTGCGTTATAACATGTCATTCCAAGTGAATCCTCAATAATGCGAGAGTCATAATGGTGTCTGGCTCTTGATGAGCCCATTATAAGAATGTCATATTGATCATTCATACACAAATCGTTCATTTGTTTGTTCGAACCGCCTTTGGCATGAGCTACCATATAGTCGCAGACGCAGCCAAAGCAGAAATCGATAGCAACTACTATGGCAAAAAACAGTAATATTTTAAGTAAGTACTTTCTCATGACTAAAAACTGACATAAATAAATGAGCCACCACCGAAAACACCGAAATTAAGTATCAAGCAAAACAAAATAATATAAACTGCCCAACGGACAATTGAAACCCTATTCAAAAACAAAAACTTATTACTTAAAAACTCGTCTTTAATATCTTTAAACATCAAAAGCACCAAACCCATCATAAGCATAAGCCATTCAGAACCCTCAAAGAGTGTCAACTTGGGCATACCATAATCTGTAAATACCTTTCCTATCATGGCAAACGCATCGCTTATATTTGGCATACGGAAAAACACCCATGCAAAGTTTACCAACAAGAAAGTGATGCATATTCTAACCGCCTTAACGGCCCAATTATGCCCTTCATATTTCTGCCAACCCAAAGCCTTCTCTATAATCTGAATAATACCGTGCATGCAGCCCCAGACAATGAACGTCCAGTTAGCTCCATGCCATATACCACTCACAAGGAAAGTGACGAAGATATTCCAGTAAGTACGAGGCTTGCTGCAACGGCTGCCACCCATCGGGATATATACCTGTCGGGTAAGCCAACGGGTGAGCGAGATGTGCCAGCGTTTCCAAAAGTCGGTGATGCTGGTGGCAAGATACGGACGACGGAAGTTGTCAATCAGATTGAACCCCAACGTCCGGGCAATGCCTATGGCCATCAGCGAGTAACCTGCAAAGTCACAATAGATTTGCAAAGTGTAGAATACACTGGCCAAGAAGCAGGTAGAGCCGTTATAGTGAATATAGTTGGCATAAACAGTATCAACAAACAATCCTAAACGATCTGCTATCACCAGCTTGATAAACATACCCCAAAGGAGTTGTTTCAAACCTTGCTTGCCCTGTTCATAGTCGAAAATATGCGTTTCCTTAATCTGAGGCATCAGGTCCTCTGCCGTGCTTATAGGGCCAGAAGTGACTTGTGGGAAAAACGAAATGAACAGCACATAATCCAACAGGTTCTTCTCAGCTTTCACCCTACCATGATACACATCCAGCATATAACCTACGGCTTGGAATGTAAAGAACGAAATACCCACCGGTACCGCCCAGTTCAAACCAGGCATTGAGAACTTCAAACCTATTGCAGCCAAGCCTTCCGTTAAGCTATCATTTATGAAGTTGTAATACTTGAACACCAATAAAGGCAGCAATCCCAGTAACGAAAACAGCCACACCAATCTTTTTCTTTTAACACTTATTTCTCCGCTCTCATCTCTTAACTCTAAAATCCGCCCCCCCCAGTACGTTATTAATGTAACTCCCAGCAATACAATGGCAAAGGCTGGTTTCCAGTTCATATAGAGAAGGAAACTTGCCAAAACGAGAAACACCTTACGCCATTGGTTATACTTGGCAGGAATTAGCCAATAGATGCCAAATATAAACGGGAATACAAGCCAAAAAGAAAACGAGTTGAAAGCCATATTACAACTGTTGTATCATTGCACCCAATTCATCACTCGAAAGAAAAATCACATCAGGATATTTTGCAACAATTTTTTTTAGTAATCCGACAAATTCTTTAATATTATTATCTCTATTCGCTGGATACAACTCTCCGATAAAATTTTGTCTATGTGCAGAAATAATGGCAGCTTGTCCACGACTAAAAGCCTTATTAACCTGCATCATGCATAATTCAGCATTCCTGTCAGGATTTTCACTCGGTTCAAAAGTACAGTTTCGCACCATGTAGATTTGACCATTGGCATTGCGTTCTCCAGTATGTCTAACTTCATTATGACCACCATTACAAACTACATATTGAGAGTGTCGTTGCGACCTTCCCCCTTGCAAATATTTCACACCACATGAATATGCAGTGTCCTCAATAGCCGTATCCCATGTGTAGTTGGGGGCAATCATCGATTCCGATCGATAGCCAAATAACTGTTCAAAAATATTGAGGCCCTCCAATATACTCTGTTTCGCAAAAGCATATTCCTCTTCATTTCTCAAATTATATGCTGCCAATGAATGTTGCCTTGGTTCATCGGTTTTGTCAACCATCACAGAAAACACACCTTTATCAAAAGAATCCAAAACAGGTTTGCTACCTTTCTGCAAAAGTTGCAACCACATCTGGGCATTTAGATGTTCTCTACCATGAAACTGTGGATGCAACACACCTGCACTCATACCTTTCTTCCATAGTGAGAATGAACGATCATGGTGGGGATACCGTTTTAACGTTTCGGTAAACAGTTCATAATGGTATTCCTTAAAACCTGACTGACGAATTTTCTCAAAATCAGGATTGGCAACTACACAATTCATAGTAAGCTTTGCGGCATGACCTTCACTATCTATTACTGATGACAATGCCTCTATTAAAATTTCCAAATCAGTATTTGAGGCAAGTGTATCGTAAAGGTCATAACCCATAAAATCTCCGTAGCGATAACCTTTCGACTTTAATTCTTCAAGCGTTTGTCTTGACGGCATTCTTATGCTACCCCAATCGTCACTTTCAACAACCACAACATGACGCGGCAAAAGAGTGTCAAGCCTCTCTGCCTTATAAAGATCCAGCCTTCGTACAACGGCCTTCAATACATCACTAATGCTTTTCATTGCTTTCAGTTTGATTGTTTTTTCTGTTTTTTACTTTTGCAAACAGATTTAGTATTAACTGTTTTTCTTTATCTTTCAAGACAATATAATAAATCAAAAGAAGCTCAACACAGAATAATAACACAATACAAATTAAAGAATAGTAACGATTTACATCATTAGTGAAACTATAAAAAAGCAACGCTACCGGAGCAACAATCACAAATGCCAATGCACATTTCACTATAACTTCTTTTATATAGTCTGTCAACCTAAAATGTAATTCCTTTTGTGCCACTAAAACGATTGCTATAAGATTGATTATCTCTACAATAATCATGGCAACGAACGCAAAATAAGGGGGAAGACCAAAATATAAAAACAAATAAACTATAGGAAAGGTGAAAACGCCAATAATACATTCTGTAATTTGATATCTTTTGATATTACCCACAGCAAAAAAAAGCATATCAATAGGAGCATGTAACGAACGAGTCAAAACATACAACATAATGACTCTCACAAATGAAATTGAATAATTCGGAATTTCAACCAACCATATTTCAAGAATCTGTTTAGCATAGACTATTATGGGGGTCGTAGTGATCAATAAAACATAAAACATAACACTTGACAAAGTGTATATGTAATTGAACAATGTTTTCTTGTCAACTGTAGCTGCTTGTTGCATAATAAATGGTTTCGAAGCAGTGCTTATATTGCTTGATAATGTTTCAAGTGCTGTTCGAACCTGTAATGCAATGGCCCTTGCTGCATTTGCCACAACTCCAGCAAAAAGATTAAGAATAATATTGGTTCCTTCCTGAATTAAGGTATATACCATATTTCCTAGGAAATTCCAGCCCGAAAATGAAGCTAATTGCTTAAAAAGACCTTTGTTCCAATATTTCTCAACTTTACATTCTGGGAAACGCTTGCAATAGAACATGTTACTAACAACAATAAGCAAACGAACTGCCAAGAGAAGTAAAGCATAACTAATTAAAGGAACAAATGGAAAAGTGGGCAAGAGAAAAACTATTGCCAGCCTCAAAACAGCTTCTATGATCGAGATATAAGCATAATAGTCCATTTTCTCGTTAGCGATTACCAAGGCATCATATGGGACTGATATAATACTGATAACTGAAGAAATCACAGAACAATGGAACACAAACATTGTTATGCCTGTCATTCCTTCTGGGATAACGAGCTTGTTTGGAATAAACCAAATACCAAAACATTCAACTATAACAAAGAAAACTAAAGCTAAGATAGCCTGAACAATGATACTAAGCGAGAAAATGTGTTTTACACCCTCTTCATCTCCAAGACCTCTTGTATAATTGAGATATCTTTGTATGGCAGATGAAAAGACACCTTTTAAGGAAGAAAACAAAGCTACTACGCCACCCACCAAATTGTAGACACCGTAATCTTCAACTCCTAAAGTTTTCAAAACCACCCTGGAAGTATATATTGTGATAGCCATAATCACAAAACTTCTCAGATAAAGAAACAAGGTGTTTTTTGCTATTCTATTTGCTGATGACAAGCTAGTAGACATAGTCAAACTAACATTTACTATGTTTTAATATTATATTGGTGAACAATAAATTATCATAAAATACGTAAAGAACAACTAAGACGAGGTATAGAAGTCCCTTTTCTCGGCATAGGTGTCTGGCTCGTTGAAATAGCTCACGAGAGAGGGAGGTGTTTGTTGGTGAATAAATTAACCGCTTCTACTTCCTTTATCTTGACGTACAAGGTGAGCACATTTGTTTTGATAGTTGATTCTTGGATCGAGGTGTAGAAGACATAGACTTTACCTCGATTTACTATCTAAACGGCATCAATAATATCTTCTACGACATTAATGTCGAGGAAGCTCTTTTGGTTATCATAGATGGTAGGAGCAACAACAATCATAAAATCAGCATCTTTATATGCTGTTGCACCATCAAGAATGGATTTCAAGCACGAAGGATTTTTAGCCAGATAATCTTCAATATAATCGTCATGGCTTGTCAAACTGGTGAACTAGATTGACAAACTCGAAACCATGTCCACTGCAGAGACTATAATGCTTTGTGCTTTATATCTGTCAGTATTTTTAATACATTTTGTTATTATTAAAGGTGTTGGGTTAGTCTGCAGGTAATTGACCCTTATTTTTCGAGGCCAATGGACTACCTATTTGCCTATGATTTGGGGCTTTCGAAACTGTGCAAATTAAACCATTCAAAGCGATACAAATTTCATGTAAAGTATAAGTGTCACTTTTTGATTTCTTATAACCTTCCGTCAACAATGTTTTTATCTAGCGTGCATTTTACATCAAAAACCACATGCTTATCCTTCAACAGACCTAGCACATCCAATCCTTCAAATTTCTTGTGTGCCACGGCTGCAATGCATGCATCAAACTTTTGTTTTGGCAATTTGTTAACAACTTCAATACCATATTCATGCTCGACAATGGCAGGGCTTGCCCACGGGTCGAAAACTGTGATGTTGAGATTGTATTCCTTCAAGGCCTTATAGATGTCAATCACCTTGGTGTTGCGCACATCGGGGCAGTTCTCTTTAAAGGTGAATCCAAGTATAAGAATGTTAGAATTCAACACTTGGATACCTTTTTTGAGCATCAACTTGATGGTTTCGGTAGCCACATACTCACCCATACCATCGTTCATGCGACGACCGGCAAGGATGATTTCAGGATTATAACCATGACGTTGTGCACACTGGGCCAGATAGTAAGGGTCAACACCAATGCAGTGACCACCCACCAGACCTGGACGGAACGGCAGAAAGTTCCACTTTGTGCCGGCGGCTTCCAACACATCAAGGGTGTCAATTCCCATCTTGTTGAAGATCTTTGAAAGCTCGTTTACGAAAGCGATGTTGATATCACGTTGCGAGTTCTCAATAACCTTAGCAGCTTCAGCAACTTTGATTGTAGGAGCCAAGTGAGTGCCAGCTGTAATCACACTGCTGTAAACCTCGTTGATGTAATTGCCAATCTCTGGCGTACTACCAGAAGTAACTTTCTTGATATGCTCTACAGTATGTTGCTTGTCGCCTGGATTAATACGCTCGGGGCTGTATCCACCGTAGAAGTCAACATTCATTTTCAGTCCAGAAACCTTCTCCACCACGGGTATGCATTCATCTTCAGTTACGCCTGGATAGACGGTTGATTCATAAACTACCACATCGCCTTCGCCAATAACTTTACCAACGGTTGTGCTGGCGCCTACCAAAGGCGTGAGGTCGGGATTATTGTCACTATCTACAGGGGTTGGAACTGCCACGATATAGAAATTGCAGTCGCGAATCTTATCGATGTCACTGGTGCAGATAAAGCCGTGATTTTTGATGGCGTCTTGAAGGAGTTCATCAGCCACTTCGAGCGTGGCATCATGGCCAGCCATCAGAGCATCACAACGCTTTTGATTCATGTCAAAACCCACAGTGGGGTACTTGGTTGAGAAAAGGCGGGCAAGGGGTAGACCTACGTAGCCCAAGCCGATAACACAAATTTTAGTGTCTTTCATTGTCTTATATGTTTAATTGTTAATTATTTTTATTGAAGATTGCATGTCAAGTACTCAATGAGAAATTAAAGGTTAGCTTTGTACCAGTCTATGGCCTCGGCAAGTCCACGTGCAAAGTCGTATTGCGGGTCATAACCCAATAGTCTTCTAGCCTTGCTAATGTCGGCATTGCTGTGTTTGATGTCGCCTGGGCGATCAGGGCCAAAGATGGGCTCAATGTCCTTGCCAAGTGCTTTGGTCAAGTCATAGTAGATGTCTATCAAGTACTCGCGACCTCCGTAGGCCACATTGAAAGCTTCGCCACTAGCCTCGTCGGAAGCCAAGCAAGCTTTGAGGTTCGCCTCAATCACGTTTTCAATGTAGGTAAAGTCGCGACTTTGCTTACCATCTCCATTAATGGTGGGACGCTCGTTATTGAGTAACTGCTTGATGAATTTTGGAATCACAGCTGCGTATGCGCCATGCGGATCTTGGCGACGGCCAAACACGTTGAAGTAGCGCAGGCCTATCACCTTCAAGCCATAATGACGGTGATACTGTTTTGCCCATTCCTCATCACAGCGTTTGGTCAATGCGTAAGGGCTAAGCAGATTGCCCTCCACGCCCTCCTGTTTCGGCAAGTGAGCCTCGTCACCATACACCGAACTACTGGAAGCATACACAAAGGTCTTCACACCTTTCTGGCGGGCGGCTTCCATCATGTTCAATGTACCTTGAATATTGTTGGCGCAGTAAAATAGCGGCATCTCGATTGAGCGAGGCACGCTACCCCATGCGGCTTCGTTAAGCACATAATCCACGCCCTCACAAGCACGCATACATGTGTCAAGATCTTTGATATCGCCTTTGATAAATTCGTAGTTAGGGTTGCCTCTCAGCAAGTCAACATTGATCTGCTTGCCAGTGCTGAGGTCATCAAGGCAACGCACCCGATAACCCATTTTCAAAATAGCCTCACAGAGGTTAGAACCAATGAAACCAGCTCCACCGGTTACTAAGAACAATGAATCCTTAGGAAATTGTAGTTCAGTATATAACATAAATTTGTTGTTTGTTTCGTTATTAATCGCGTTTAAATATATCCCTTGTATAAACTTTTTCTATCACATCGTCCAAGCAACCGTCATAGCGGTTGGCGATGATGGCTTGGCTCTGCGCTTTGAACTTAGTCAAATCATTAACCACTAATGATCCAAAGAATGTGCTACCATCTTCAAGTGTGGGCTCATAAATAATCACCTCAGCACCTTTGGCTTTAATGCGTTTCATGATACCCTGAATGGCACTCTGACGGAAGTTGTCGGAATTGCTCTTCATAGTAAGGCGATACACACCAATGACACACTTATGCTCACGGCTGGTTGCAAACTGGCCACTGGCCTCATAGTAACCGGCTCTTCTTAATACCGCATCGGCAATATAGTCCTTACGAGTGCGGTTGCTCTCAACAATGGCACGAATCAAATCCTCTGGCACATCTTCGTAGTTTGCCAAGAGCTGCTTGGTGTCTTTTGGCAAACAATAGCCGCCATAGCCGAAGCTTGGGTTGTTGTAGTGTGTACCGATACGTGGATCAAGACACACACCTTCGATAATAGCTTGAGTATCGAGGCCCTTCATCTCAGCATAGGTATCCAATTCGTTGAAGTAACTTACACGAAGAGCCAAATAGGTATTGGCAAAGAGTTTCACTGCCTCGGCTTCTTTCATTCCAATGAAGAGTGTTGGGACACCTTCCTTTATAGCCGATTTTTTCAATAATTCAGCAAATTTATGCGCACGCTCAGTAAGCCAATCTAAATTTGTTAGAGCCTTTATTGCCTCATTCTCTTCTGTAAACTCTTCGCCCATTATTTTAGGTATACCCACAATGATGCGGCTCGGGTAGAGGTTGTCGTAAAGAGCCTTGCTTTCTCTCAAAAACTCTGGACTAAAGAGTAAATTAAACTTTTTAACGCCTTTTTTCTGATATTTCACATACAAAGCTCGAGTATACCCCACAGGGATGGTACTTTTGATGACCATCACGGCATCTGGATTCACCCTAAGGACCTCATCAATTACTGCTTCAACAGCAGATGTGTCGAAGAAATTCTTCTGAGTATCGTAGTTGGTTGGAGCGGCTATCACCACAAACTCGGCATCCCGATAGCCAGCCTCTTGGTCAAGGGTAGCTTTGAGGTTAAGCGGCTTGGTAGCCAGATATTCCTCTATATAATCATCTTGGATAGGTGATTTCTTGTTGTTCACCATATCTACACGTTCGGGAACCACGTCCACTGCGGTCACCTCGTTGTGTTGAGCAAGCAATGTGGCAATACTCATGCCCACATAGCCTGTTCCTGCTACTGAGATTCTCATAATTATGTAATTATCGTTGTTATAGCTTTGAATAAGGGACGAAGGGCTGTTTGACGTCTTGGAAATATGTTTTCAGCAAAGCAGCCGCATGGTCACCATATAATTCTTGTCCTATATTCTCTAAATGTTTCAATTTGTCAGGGGCACTTTCGTCCATACTTATATCTTCATCATTGCAAAAAGGATGTTGCAAACGGTCGTATATAAACTGTTGCGCTCCTGAAGGTCCTATTCCTCGCTGAAGAAATTTCATCAAATTGATAGTGTAGTCATCCTGAGCTGATGAAATCAAATCAATTAAGCGTAAAAGATGCTTGTTCTCATAAAGCCAGTATTTAGCTGACAATGGCTTAGGGAAGTCGCTTAGTAAGTTGTTCCCTGTTCCTAATGATAATATAGCAATCTCTTCTGGTTTGGCATTCAAGGAGCAAACAGCCTCTATATAACCAATAAGCGCAGGGTTGTTGGCCATAATGCCACCATCAACTAAATTGCTATAAGACATCGGCTGGTTTCCATTTAATGGAGTATATTGATACTGGTAACTGTCGAAAAACACAGGTGCGGCCGCCGTTGACATGGCAACATCAACCGCTGGCATCTGGTAATCTCTTATCAAATCCGAATGATGACTGGTCTTGAAAACACGCATAGCGCCTTTATAAGCGTCATAAGCAGGAATACACAATCGTGTATGGCTGTGTCCAAGTCTTGCAGGAGTCTCACCCACGGCTTTATCATAAGATTGTTTTACCAAATTTTTCAAGCAATCTCTCTCATAAAACGATTTCCCTCGCTTTATCAAGCACAATTTTTTTAGAAATCTCTTTTTCGGGAAAATACTAGCAGCATTATCTAAATACAAATCCAGTATGTCCGAGGCCGACATCCCTAAACCGAGACCGATAGCTATAATTCCTCCTGTAGATGTCCCACAAATAAGGTCAAAATAATCATATATATGAGAGGACTTGTTCTGCCGTTTCAATTCCTCCTCAAGCATGGCAAGAATCTTGGCAGGTATTATTCCCCTTATACCGCCACCATCTATAGATAATATTCTGAACATTTTATAGAAATATGCTAACTTTAGTTTTCCTGATAATATTTCTTATACCACTCCGCGAACTTTCTCAATCCCTCACGCAACGTCACTTTCGGCGTAAACCCAAAGTCGCGCTCCAAAGCAGAACTGTCGGCGTATGTCGTGGGCACATCGCCAGGCTGCATAGGAACGAGTTGCTTGTGGGCTTCGAAGTCGTAGTCCTGTGGAAGCACGCCAGCGCGGAGCAGCTCTTCCTGCAGGGTGTTCACAAAGTCCAGCAGGTTCTCAGGCTGGCCGCCACCGATGTTGTAAACGGCATACGGTGGTATGGGCAATCCGTCTTCGCCGGTCTTCTTTTCCGGTGCTTTGGCCATCACACGAATGATTCCTTCTACAATGTCATCTACGTAGGTAAAGTCGCGGCGACAATTGCCATAGTTGTAGATCTGTATGGTCTCGCCCTTGAGTAACTTATTGGTGAAGCCGAAGTAGGCCATGTCGGGACGACCGGCAGGACCATACACGGTAAAGAAGCGCAAACCGGTGGTGGGGATATTGTAGAGTTTGCTGTAGCAGTGAGCGAAGAGCTCGTTGCTCTTCTTGGTGGCAGCATAGAGGCTGACGGGATGGTCCACGTTGTCATCGGTGGAGAAGGGGACTTTGGTGTTGCCGCCATAGACGGAACTGCTGCTGGCATAAACTAAATGCTGGACACCTTGGTATCCATCTTCCTTCTTCCCTTTTACCTCATCCATCGAATGTCGACAGGCTTCGAGGATATTGTAGAATCCGATGATGTTACTCTCTATATACACATCGGGATTCTCGATGGAGTAGCGCACACCAGCTTGGGCGGCGAGGTTCACCACTACGTCAAACTTGTGCTCGGCAAACAACTTGTCAATCAGTTCCCGGTCTGCGATATTACCTTTAATGGACTTATAGTTAATCTCTGAAGGCTTGGCTTTATCTAACTCTTCCAGGCGGTATGTTTTCAATGAGGGGTCATAGTAGTCATTCAAGTTATCAACGCCTACTATTGTTCCGCAGGTCATCTCAGTGAATAACCTATGAACAAGGTTGCTTCCAATGAAACCGGCATGACCCGTAACCAGTATAGTTTTCATATAATGCATATTGTCATTTTCAAAGGGGTGCACCCGCATTTATGGAACCTTCTTGTTTTATGAGTAGTGGGTCAACACCCCTTATGGCTGGGGTTGTCAAGGTGTGCGGAGCCTTGAGCTAACCCCTGCGCGGCTCCGGCTGTGCGTAAACATTGGATGCCGCTTTTTTATTATTCTTCCCTTTTAACGTATCTTCCTAATTCACTGAACAATCTGTTTGTCATCTCATCAGCAGTCTGCCATGCGCCAACCTACAATAGTCTAATCAAGTCGGCTCACGTCATAACCAGGCACCGAATAATCGAAATGTATCATCCTGCGATACTAATCCTCCAGCGATTCATTCCATCGCCGTGAAGAGGGCACCTGCTCGGACAGGCAATTAAACAAAATCATCAAAAATCAAGATTGTGATCATTAATAACGCCTATTAATACAACTGAGTTCAAATAAAAATTCGGTATTATTGACATGATAATTATGATTGTTTAGTTGTTATTTCCACTTAACGTGTCTCTTTGATATCGTGCATGCATCCGTGCTGAATCTACTTGAAAAGGACGCTGCATATTCGCGGCCACAAGAAACCTTTGGATGTCCAAAAAGAAAGTGTCTGATCTTTTCACTGCTTTTTTTATTAATCGACTGTCAGTAGGAGCGTATATCATTTCAACCGCTGTGATACCGTCGTATGAGTACATCAGTCTTATTCTTCTATCGTCATACGTGGTTCTGTCCTTTTTGCTTGGCACCCATTTAAAAGAGTAGGTTGAATCTCCGACATGCACCGTTAATGAAGCGTTATCTTTGTTATAACAACCATTACACCTTTTCCCGTCACAAGTCCATACGATGTATGGATTTGATTGGCTAACATCATAGAGCAGAAAGACTTTTGCGCGGAGTACCTCAGCAATCAGGGTATTGTATTTTTGACTTGTACTCGTGTCACCTCCTTCTGAATATCGATAGGTGTTATATATTCGCTTGACGACAGTGTCGTTTTCCCATAATTTCACATCTGAAGGATGCGGTGAAACCAAAAGATAATTCACCAATTTTGTGATATTACTCTTTCCATTGTTCTCCGGAGCAGACAGGACCAGTTTCGATTTGTCAAGATTATTGTTTCGGACCATCAATCCGATAGGTGCAATCAACATCAACACAATCAGCAAACTGAAGCTCACCAATACTGCTTTGTGGTATACAGCTGCCAGTTTCTGCCACTCACGACCTCTGGACACAAAACGGAAAACAAGATGGTCAACGTAATCCTCGACTCTTAGATTATTCAAATTCACGTAAGGAGGAGTGTCCTCATCCGACGGGTATGTTCCAAAAGAATAAAAGCCAATTGCCGCATCAGGAAATTTGTCAGCCAATGAATTAATCTTTGAACGGACAGTTTGTTCAGACAAACCGTTGCCAATGAAGACAATAATACCATGGATTATTTCGTGATTATTTCTGTTGTTGAAAAGATCTTCGTCCTCAATAATATTATACAACGGTATCGTCGCTTTTCTGAAAGATTGCTCCCGTTTTAACTCTATTATTTGTTCAATCAGCTCAGATATTCTATGATTAACAGCGATATCGTAATCATCAACAACGTTATGTTGTGAGAATATTCTTCTACTATTAGTTCCGATCTTTACAATCCTAATATTAAACGGACCGTCTGTCTCTTCTATATAAGAAGGTATTCGTTTGAAGAGCATCATCCATAATCTCTTAGGTGCAACAACCTTCATGGAGTTCAACGATTTTTGTCCAAGCATCGCATAAAAGACAAACCCCAATATCATTATTACCAACGTAATGATCGTTGACACGAGAGCTGTGTTGGGGACATTCGTCAAACAGAGAAGCGTGCAAGTGGCACAATAATAAGTCAAGAAACCAATAATAATCACCCATTTCATCCAACGGAACACCTCCGTGTATCCGTATGGCAAGGCAGAGGATTCCTTTGGAGTGTTGGTAAGCACACTCTTCCCTCTAACTGCTGTTATCAGGACAGATAGTATAGTCGCCACAGAAGAAAGGATCTGTAGGAGAAAACTTAAAACTTCAAAAAAGTGATACATATAAGAAAATGGTATTATTTAAGTGGTTAATTATGTTACCTATCCTTAACAAAGTGAAAACAGTTAGCAAATGGCAATTAGTAGTTATCAAATTACCGGCAGAGTTGGAGAATCATTTGAAAGTCGTCGGTATTAATCCGCGGGGGATTAACCGTTTTTTGATGTATGATGTAAGAGGTTAGATGTAAGAGGTTAGATGTAAGAGGGAAGATGTAGTTTGAGGTTTAGGGGCTTAAGAGCTTAAGACACTGCTGCGCAGCTTTGTGGTTGTTCGCACATTTGACTATTCCTTCACTTCATACGATTCCACAAACTTGAGTGCGCCAATCACTTTGTTTGTATGAAACGACAACTGGTCGTATGTCTTGTAAGCGCGGAGCTGAGCGATGGCAGCGGGGGCATCTAGGACGCCGCTCTCGTAAAGATTCACCGTCGTGAAAACCTTGTCGTTGGCAACGGGACCAAAAACCAAGTCATAGTCGTGTTTGACGCCTTTTCGGCTATCCACCACAAAGTTCAGCCACGACTCATCCACACCATGAAACTCTCGAATCTTCAATTCTGGATTTGACAGCAAAGCATCATCAATCTCATAAACTGACACTATCCTTTTGGGTGCCTTAGTCCGATCTTGCTTGATCATTGTCCAATTCTCAGCCTGTTCAGCCTGGGTGG
>Ga0310690_10000350_pt1 | contig 103619 bp, 76 predicted proteins | sample AusTroGonzalo_MG_2_FD_207661 | JGI IMG/M metagenome (GOLD analysis project Ga0310690, IMG submission 207661) | Bovine rumen microbial communities from tropical cattle in Woodstock, Queensland, Australia - Gonzalo_04 (v2) (version 2) | ecosystem: Host-associated > Mammals > Digestive system >...
CGTCCTGAGCTTCTGCGCCATCCACATAGAAGCGGTAGTTATACAGCTCAGGAGCGAGGACTTCGGTGGTGTAGCTCCATACGCCGTCCTGGTTGGTCATTTCCTGATGCCCGTCCTTGATGCAGTCGCCGATGACGGTCACTTTCTTGGCATCGGGAGCCTTGACGCGAAGGGTGACGGTGCCGTCATCGTTGAACTGTGGCGAACGTGTGTCGTGTCTCTCGAAAATGGCTTGCTGAGCCTGTGCAGCAAAAGCCGTGAGCAGCATGGCTGCCAGAAGATGCAATCTTTTCATGTCTTTTAAGTAAGCTAATAGTTGATAAAGTGTCGTTCCAGTCACAAAAGTAAGTATTTTTTTGGAATTCGCTTTCATATTTGAGAAAAAAAGTGTTACTTTGACTCCGTTGAAGGAACTTTTGCTTGAAAAAGCACATTTTTTTTTTGGCTTTTTGCTCACATATTCGTACCTTTGTGGCAATTATTTTCATAATTACGAACTCTTTTTATAACTATGAACTATATTAAGCGTATTTTTCTGCCTCTTTTGGTGTTGTTTATTATATTACAAAATGCCGATGGGAGTGAACTGACAGGTTTCCGTGTGTGCCGAATGGCGGAGCCAGTGGGCATTATGCGTACGGCCCAGTTCTCGTGGCAGACGTGGAGCAATAAACCTAACGTGAAGCAGACGGCTTATCGTCTTCGCGTGGCGGTTTCGAAAGACGACCTCAAGAAAGGACGTAATTTGCTTTGGGACAGCGAGCGGACGAACTCCGACATGAGTGTAGCTGTACCCTACCAAGGTCGGCGTCTTCCATATCAGAGTCGTATCTTCTGGCAGGTAGAAGTATGGCTCAGCACCGGTGAGCATTTGGAGGGACCAGTGCAGAGCTTCCTTACGGGACTCAAGCAGTTCCATCAGGATGCAGAGTGGGTAGGAATGGATGATGCAGACAAGATTGTGATAGGCGAAGCCGACAGCCGCGACCTCCCAGCCCGCTACCTGCGCCGTGTTTTCTTCGTCGATGGCAAAGTGCGCCGTGCTACACTCTATATCAGCGGTATGGGTTACGGATGTACCTATATCAACGGGAAACCAGTCAGCGAGGATGTCCTTGGTACGCTCCAGTCTGATTATTCTAAGACGGTTTATTACAACACGTACGACGTAACGGCTCTCTTGCGGCGTGGTAACAATGCTATAGGCACAGTGCTGGGCAATGGCTATGTGCTGGGTTTCAATAAGGGTTGCACTTCTTATGGACTGCCGAGATTGAAAGCGCAGCTAGTCATCGAAACTGCTCGCGACACAATGACGGTGGTGACGGGTACGGATTGGAAAGTTACAACCAACGGACCGGTCCAACGCAATCATCTTTACAATGGTGAGTGTTATGAAGCGGATCGCGAGATGAAAGGCTGGGCATCGGCTTTCTTCGATGACAGTAAATGGCAACATGCGCAACGTCTGGATGCTCCTACAGGCCTTATGCAACCCCAACCCTGTCCAGGCATGCGTATCCAAAAGGAGCTGAAGCCACAGAGTATCCGCCGCACTGCCGACGGGCGGTACATTGTTGATATGGGACAGAACATGGTGGGTCAGCTGCGTGTTAAGCTCTCGGGAAAAAAGGGGACACCAGTCGTCATCCGTCATGCCGAGATACTTGAGCCCAGCAATCCCGACCAGCTTTATACGGCCAATCTGCGCTCGGCCCAATGTACTAACACCTATATTCCTGCTGCGAATGGGGTGTTTACCTACCAGCCCCAACTCACTTACCAAGGTTTCCGCTTTGTAGAGATTTCCGGCGTTGCCAGAGAACCCAGGAAGGCAGATATCACAGGCTGTGTGTTCTATGACCTCATGGCGGACCAAGGCTCTTTCTGGTGCGACAATGAATTGTTGAACCAGCTGCACAAGAATGCCTATTGGGGTATTATCGGCAATTATCATGGCATGCCTACCGACTGTCCGCAGCGCGATGAGCGCATGGGATGGACAGGAGACCGTGTAATGGGTTGCTATGGTGAGAATCTGCTGGTGGATAACGGTGCTCTTTATTATAAGTGGTTGCAGGACCTTTGGGATACACAGGATGATGACGGACTCATCGCCGACGTGGCTCCCGGTTTCTGGGTAGTCCGTAATAAGGATATTGCGTGGGAGGCTCTTTCTGTCTATGCCACCTATATGCTTTATCGCCGGTATAATGATGTAAATGCGGTGCAGAAGTATTATCCGTTCCTACAGAAATACTTGCTTTATTTGGACCATAATCTGAAGGATGGCATTGTGGCGACAAATTGTTGGGGCGATTGGTGTATGCCGCCCGAGCGGCCGGAATTGATTCATAGCGAGGACCCGGCTCGCAAGACGGATGGTAACTTAATTTCCTCGGCGATGTATTACAGTATGCTTTCTATGATGGGTGAGATGGCTATGCAACTGGGCATGGAAGGCGACATGATGGACTATGACCGGCGTCAGCACCGGTTGAAGGGGGCCTATAATCACCATTTCTATCATCCCGAAACGGCCAGCTATGCCAATAATACCGTGACAGCGAACCTCTTGTCGTTGGAGTTCGGCCTTGTGCCGGATGGCGACGAGGAGCGTGTTTTGCAGAATATCGTTGATGTTACGAAGGATACGTATAAGGATCACGTAAGCTGCGGCGTGCTGGGCATGCAGCACCTCATGACGTGCTTGACACATCGGGGCTATCTGGACCAGGCGATGCGCATTATCCTGCAAAGAGACTATCCCAGTTTTGGATATATGATAGACCACGGGGCAACGACCATCTGGGAGCTATGGAATGGCGATACGGCCGATCCAGCAATGAATAGCGGTAATCATGTGATGTTGCTCGGTGACGTTTTGGTATGGATGTACGAGGATCTGGCAGGCATACGTCAGTCTTCTTTGAGCCGTGCTTACAAGGAACTGGATATGTACCTCAGCATGCCAGAGCAACTGAACCATGTCCGGGCCACGCACGGCACACCTTATGGTACTGTCAGCAGCGAGTGGTGGCGTACCGAGGAGGGTATCACATGGGTGGTCGATATCCCGGCCAACACATCGGCTCGCATACATATTCCCAGTGGCTACACCGTTCAGGGTATGCACAGCTTGCGCTGGGCCAGTGCAGAAGTAGAAGGCAACGACGTCTGCCTTAATGTCGGCTCTGGCTCCTATACTATCAATGCCCACAAAGTGTTCGTCGAATCCCAGCCGACGAAGCTGCAGCGTATGGCAACGTCCATAAAGAACACTATAAACGCAGAACTTAAACCTTAATTTTATAACCTCATAACCTGAGACCATGATACAGAATGACCTGCAACGCCTCCGTTGGATGATACTCGACGAGGCTCTTCGTGATCCCGTGATGGAATATTTCATGGGCGAGCGAACCAAAACGAATGAGACTGGAAATACGCGTAGTTTGATTCATTATGTTAATACACGCCTCAAGGCGGTAAACCGCGAGTTCAGTTGCAGTAAACGTATGCTGCAGAACGATGTGGCCTTTTTCGAACAGAAAGGTGCCCGTCTGGAACCGCGATTCCGCCGAGGTCACAAGCGTATTCTGCGATACATCAACCTGGAATGGAAAAACCCGTTGCTCAAGGCGGCGTCGTTCCTCAAATATGACGGCACTCCTTTAGAGGCAGCCGCTCCTGTTGTGGCCGCTCTGCCTGAAGGTCCCATGACGGCTGTCACCCTGCGTATCAGCAAGGACGAAGAATCTATTCGACAGAAACTGGGTAGTCCCGAGATACTGCAGCGCAGTACAGACAGCAAGACGAAGACTGTCACGATTCAGGTAGAGTTGCCTATGAGCGAGGCTCTGCCGAACGTTATCCTTGGAATGGGAACTGGTGTAGAAGTGCTCGCACCGGAAAGCCTTCGTGAAGACCTCCGCCAGACCATTGCCACGTTGCAGAGGTTCTACAAGAAGGACACTTCAGCACCCAAGAAAACCGTTCAGGGCGACCTCTTCGAGGGACTGTTCTGACCCCCAGACCCCCTAGGGGGAGAATTTAGTTAGCCCATCAAGCCCATAAACCCTATTATAATATGAAAACAATCAGCAAGCTGCTTATGGCAGCATCCCTGTTGCTCGGATTGGGTAGCAGTGTAAAGGCTGCGGATCTTCCCCGCAGTGAGTATCCACGTCCTCAGTTCGAGCGCGAACGCTGGATGAACCTCAACGGCACTTGGACCTACAGCTTCGACTTCGGTCAGACAGGAGCCGAGAGAGACTTCCGCAACAGCAAGGGCTTCGACGGCAAGATTACCGTTCCCTTCTGCCCCGAGAGCAGTCTCTCCGGTGTGCAGTACACAGACTTCATTCCTTGCATCTGGTACCAGCGCAGCATTACCGTACCTGAGACTTGGTTTGGAGGAAAGAAGATCCTGCTCAACTTCGGAGCCGTTGACTATGAGACAACTGTCTATATCGACGGCAAGCGCGTGGGCAAGCATTACGGTACGGGCTCTTCCTTCTCGTTCGACATCACGAATTTCGTGAAGGCTGGCGAGAGTGCTAACCTTGTTATCTGCGTCAAGGATGCCTTGCGTAACCACAAGCAACCCGGCGGAAAGCAGAGCATCGGTTACTACAGCGCAGGCTGCAACTACACCCGCGTCACGGGCATCTGGCAAACGGTTTGGATGGAAGCCGTATGCCCCGAGGGTTTGAAGCGTGTCTTTGCAACACCCGACATCGACCAGCAACAACTCGTCGTCCGTCCCGAGTTCTACGAGGAAGCCAATGGCTGTATGCTCACCGTTCAGGTGTTCGACGGGAACAAACTCGTTTCGAGCAAACAAGCTCCAGCCACGAACAACACGGTCATCGTGCTGCCCATCAAGAACCCCAAGCTTTGGTCGCCCGAGGAACCCAATCTCTATGATGTGACCTACACGGTCCGCGATGCCAAGGGCAATATCCTCGATAAGGTGAAATCCTACGCCGGTATGCGCAAGATTCATCTGGCAAATGGTTACTTCTATCTCAACAACAAGCCTTACTACCAACGCCTTGTGCTCGACCAGGGCTTCTATCCCGACGGCATTTGGACAGCTCCCAGCGATGAGGCTTTGCGCCGCGACATCGAGATGAGCAAGGAGGTGGGCTTCAACGGTGCCCGTCTGCACCAGAAAGTCTTCGAGGAGCGCTACTTCTACTGGGCCGACAAGCTGGGCTACATCACCTGGGCCGAGCAGGCAAGCTGGGGCTTGGATGTCAACAACGAAGAGGCTGTCCGCAACTTCCTGACCGAATGGGCCGACGAGGTGGTACGCGACCGCAATCATCCCAGCATCGTCACCTGGACACCTCTCAACGAGACCTGGGGCGCCCGCGACGGCGTCTATGTGCGCTTCGTCAACGACCTCTACGAGATGACCAAAGCCATAGACCCCACACGTCCCATCAACGATGCCAGCGGTGATGCCCACGTGAAGACCGACATCTGGAGCGTACACGATTATAGCCGCGAGTATGAAAGGCTGGTAGAGAACCACACCTTCAAGGACGGCGCGCCTCACTATCGCAACATGGGCGGCAAGGATTACTTGGCCGAATGGGAAGGCCAGCCCTACATGCTCGACGAGTTCGGCGGCCTGGGATGGATTCCCAAGGAAGAGCGTGCCAACTCTTGGGGCTATGGCGCACAGATAGAGACCGAGGATGAGTTCTTCCAGATACTGGAGAAGGAAGTCGATGCCATCAAGGCCTGCAAGGGCGTGGTAGGTTTCTGCTACACGCAGATTACCGACGTAGAGCAGGAGAAGAACGGCGTTTATTACTACGACCGCCGTCCCAAGTTCTCTGCTGCCAAGTGGAAAGCCATCTTCGAGAAAATACCCTCTATCATCGAAATCCCATAAGCCTTATCAGCCCCATAGGCCTTATCAGCCCCATAGGCCCCATAGGCCTCATCAGCCCCATTGAACCCATTAACCCCATAAATATAAACAAATGAAAAAGACTCTTTTCTTTGCTGCCGCTGTGGCAGCTATGTTCCTGGCTGCTTGCTGTGGCCAGAACAAGTGTAAGTGTAATTGCGACTGCGAAGCCTGCCAGAACTGCGTTGAGAAACAAGATCCCAATGCTCCTCAGGACAGCGCAACCATCGTTGACAACGAGCAGTACGACCTTTCTTTGCTGAAGGTTGATGCCGACGGCTACTATGTCCTCTATGACGGCACGAGCCTCGACGGATGGCGCGGCTATGGTCAGGACGCTGTTCCCGCCAGCTGGGAGAATGCCGACGGCTGTATCCACCTCGTTGGCAGCGGCACAGGCGAAGCTCAGGTGGAAGGCGGCGGCGACCTGCTGTTTGCCCACAAGTTCAAGAACTTCACCTTCGAGTGCGAGTACAAGATCAGCAAGGGCGGCAACTCCGGCATCTTCTATCTGGCTCAGGAGGCCAAGGGCAAGGACGGCAACTACCTGCCTATCTGGCAGAGCTGCTCCGAGTATCAGGTGCTCGACAACGCCAACCACGAGGATGCCAACCAGGGCATCGACGGCAACCGCCAGGCTGCTTCTCTCTACGACATGATTCCCGCCCGTCCTCAGAACGCCAAGCCTTTTGGCGAGTGGAACACCGTCAAGATTCGCGTCTTCAAGGGTTCCGTTTGGCACTATCAGAACGGCGAAGAAGTTCTGGAGTATCACCTCTGGACACCGAAGTGGAAGGAAATGCTGGACGGCAGCAAGTTCAAGAAGGGCGGCGAGTTCCCCGCAGCTTACGACCTGATGATTGTCGAGGGTCAGAAGGACGGCGGTTACATCGCTTTCCAGGACCACGGCGACGACGTTTGGTATCGCAATGTCCGCATCAAGCTCGACGAATAATCCTTTGCCGGATATCGCATCCATTTGGGGCAGTTCACAAAGAGCTGCCCCATTTTATTGCCCTGAAAAGCATATATAATATATAATGTATAAGGCGGGAGGGCCCAGAGAAGACAAAGCGAACACTTTTCGGGCTTCGCCGAGGGGATTTTCAGATTATTTTTTGTACTTTTGTCGTCGCTTTCATTATTATTTTGCAATCCGGGGGTATTTGATTCCGCATTTGGATGGTCTTATAGATAGAATGAGACAAAAACGACAAGATGGATTACAGTAAACAAACGTTCGAACGCCTGTTCAAAGACAGCTATCCGCACATGTACAGGATGGCGTTCTCGCTGGTCGGGAATGCCGAGGATGCAAAGGATGCCGTGAACCAGGTGTTCGCCCAGATGTGGCGAGGCAAGCCCCAAGTGAGCCAGGATAGCGTCAGAGGCTATCTGCTGGCGGCCACGCGCAACCAGTGTCTGCACCTGCTGCGACAGCGACAGCTGCAACGCAAGATGGAGGAGGACCTGAAGCGCGAGGCGCAGGAAAGCCGCGACGAGGAGCGCGAGGAATTGCTGCAGGCACTCCAGCAAGTTATCGAGAGCAATCTGACGGAGCAGGACCGCTGCGTGCTGCAGCTCCACTACGACGAGGAGATGACCTACGCGGAGACAGCCTCGGCCCTGGGCATCAGCGCGGCGGCAGTGAACAAGCACATCACCCGCTCGCTCTTCAAGATTAGACAAACCTTCAAAATTGCAAAGTAAGATGAAAACCGAAGATATTGACAAAAGAATAGGTATGCCCGACGTGGATACGGAATGGGCACGTTTTGAGCGCGAAGTCATTGACAAGAGCGCAGTTTCCCACAAGAAAGTTTGGCTTTGGGGCCTCTCCATTGCAGCCTCCATCATCCTCGTGGCTGGTCTTTTCTTCTTCAATCAGGACATAAAGGAGCCGGGGCAGCTTCTGGCGGAGCAGGAAGCACCGCTTGCGACTGAGGGAACCGAAGCATCTGCCGCCACAATAGAGACAGTGGGGAAGCCGGTGGTGGAACCTCCGACGGTAATCGCCCCAATAGAGACTCCTAGAACACAGGAGAGTGAGGAAGAGTTTGACGAACCTATGCAAGGCCAGATTGCCGGGCTGGAGGCCATCGACCCGAATTACAGCGACTCCATTCTCGTCCTGCTCGATGGCAAGCGGCTTCCGGACTCCTTGTGTACGCTCCATTTCGCACGCCGTGGGATTCATCCGTATCTGGAAAAGAAGGGGCTGCGGGTCGGTAAGATGGTTCGCCTGAGCGGCGAGATTCTGAGCGACGAGATTCTGAGCAATGAGGTTTTCGGCAAAGATGAGAGTGAGCGGGCGAAACAGCGGTACGCGGGATACATCGAGCGGTATGGCGAGCTGGCCTGGCACGGCGTGGCGGAAATCACATCCGCCAACGATTCTGCGAACGAAGTGTTCATCCTCCAGCATCCGGAGCTGCAGAGAACCCACCGCCGTGTCGAGGGCTACGTGGTGGAGCAGGAAACCAACGAACCATGTGGATATACATATATTTATTATCGTCGATATAATACCTCGGCCGACTCTCTCGGGCATTTTGTCCTTTGGGTGCCTAAATCCGCCGATTCGCTTTGTGCAAAATGGGTAGGCAGTAAGTCCGTGTATTTCCCTCCAGCCGACAGCATTCTTACTATCCGGCTAAAAGACAACATCTTTGGGGAGCTCAAGAATCTCTTCCCGCCAAAAAGGTAAAGTAAAATGATAGTTTGCCTCCGGCCTGGCCCCAATAAACTCCCCCTAAAGACCCCAGTCGCCCCTTAGGGGGAGAGGAATGAAAATTTAAAAATTAAAAATGAGGCTCTCACTCTTTTTACGAGTGGGAGCTTTTTTTGTGCGAAAGGCAGAGTTATAGATCTAGGCGTGGGAGGGCAAAAACAACGGCGTTGTTTTCCAAAAACATCGGTGTAGAAATGACAAAACAACGCCGTTGTTTTGTCAGTGCCATTTTTCCCTTTTGCAACCCGCGATAAGATTCTTGTTTGTTGTTGGAGCCACCTATATATATGGTGGCTCCAACAACAAACGAGAACCGCCAACAAAAATCGATCAAATGATTCAGAGGAAATAACCCAACCTTATTATTCAATAACATGCCTTTGTCAGCAAATAAGGGCATGTTATGATTTCAATAGTGTGTACTGTGCGTGTGTGCAGCCTTTATATATATAGTAGGCTGCACACACGCACAGCGCACATACACTTTTGGGGGGAGTGCGGAGGAGATTTTACTGCTCCACAGAGAAAAAATATTTCCCCTTCGCTCGCGCAAAAAATCCAGCGTATAGAACTTTCGCGCTGCGGAAAGATTTTTGTCGGTCTGTCGGAGCAACCTATATATGTGGTTGCTCCGACGGACCGACGAGAATCCGCCAACAAAAATCTTTACGATTATACAAACGTATTGCTTGTGTCTGATGCAAAGACTATTTCCCCCAATGTATCGTCCTCTATCTCCATTTATCTCCTTAAACAGAAGAAAGGCGAGCATCGGGCTCGCCTTTCATTCTATACCTTCGGCAACTTCCAGGGGTTGCGGTATTCCTTGCAGAGATACTTGTCGGCTTCGGGGTCGTGGAACGTGGTGCCGTCCCAGACGAGTCGCTTGCCGGTGCGGTAGGCGATGTTGCCGAGGTGTGCGAACTTGGCGATGTGGGCGCCGATCTGGATTGAGGCGTTGCACTTCTCCGGTGTGCGGGCCTTGATGCACTCCAGGTGGTTCTTGACGTGGTTGTCCAGTCCGCCGCCGCCGTATGCCTTGTGCAGAGCAACAGGCTCCATGCGCTGCTTGCCGTTCACCCTCTCTGGGATGACTTCCCAGCCGCCGCGGTCAATGACCAGTGTGCCGTTCTCTCCGACGAAGCCGAGTCCGTGGCTCCGTCCGTAGGCGCCGTCGTCGATGCCGATGGCGTGGTCCCACATCACGGTGAAGTCGTCGAACGTATAGACGGTCTGCAGGAGGTCGGGCGTCTCGCAGGCGTCGTCGGGATAGCCGAACTTGCCGCCCGATGCCATGATGGAGTTGGGCGCCGTCACCTTCATGCCGTAGAGGGCGTAATCCAGCAGATGCACGCCCCAGTCGGTCATCAGTCCGCCTGCGTAGTCCCAGAACCATCGGAACGTGAAGTGGAAGCGGTTGGGATTGAAAGGCCGCAGCGGCGCCGGTCCGAGCCACATGTCGTAATCGACGCCTTCGGGAGCGGGACAGTCGTCCTTGACGGGGATGGATGGGCACCAACCCTGGTAGGAGAAGACGCGGACGGTGCGTATCTTGCCCAGCTGGCCGCTGTGTACGAACTCCATGGCATCCTGCCAGTGCGGGTCGCTGCGCTGCCATTGTCCCACCTGTACCACGCGGTTGTACTTCTCGGCGGCGCGCACCATGATGTTGCACTCCTCGATGCTGTTGCCGAGCGGTTTCTCGCAATAGACGTCCTTGCCGGCCTCGCAGGCAGCCACGAGCTGCAGGCAGTGCCAGTGGTCGGGCGTGCCGACGATGACGACATCCACGTCCTTGTTGTCTATCAGCCTGCGCCAGTCCTTATAAACGCCCTTGGGCTTCTTCCCCTGAATCTTCTCGACGTCGGCCACGCGGCGGTCCAGCACGCTCTGGTCCACGTCGGCCAGGGCTACGCACTCCACCTCCTTGTTCTTCAGGAAGGACTGCAGGTCGCTGAAGCCCATGCCGTTGCAGCCAATCAGGCCGACCCGAATCTTGTCATTGGCGCCCACTTTCTTTCCGGCGGCGCGAATCATCCCGGGACTCAGCAGCATGCCGGCCCCCAGGAGGGATGACTTGTAGATGAATTCTCTTCTTTCCATGTCTCAAAGGTTATTGGTTATTAGTTAGTTTGTCTGTTGCAAACGCGAAGCCTTGAAGGCGGCGCCCAGATGGCTGATGATGTCCGAGGGAAGCAGGGACTCTTCGCTGTTTCCGTCGGCCAGTGCCAAGTCGGCCGCAAAGGCGTGAATCCATACGCCTACGACTGCAGCGGCTTCGGCCGTATAGTGCTGTGCCAGCAGGGCCAGGATGATGCCCGTCAGCACGTCGCCCGAGCCTCCCACCGCCATGCCGGCATTGCCGTGCTCGGTGTTCTCATAGACCTTCACCGTCTGACCGTCGGGCACGAATATGCGCGTGTGATGGCCCTTCAGCACAACAACGACCCCGTATCTCTCCGCCATTTCCTGCGGCTCGAAGGCCAGCCGCTGCATCTCGCCCGGATGCGGCGTGATGATGCTGCCCGCGGGGATGTCCCGGAGCCATTCCGGATTCTCCGCCAGGATGTTCAGCGCGTCGGCATCGAGAACCATCGGGATGTCCGGATGTCCGAGCAGGAGCCTGTGCAAGGCCTGTTGCGTCTCGGCATGCCGGCCGATGCCCGGGCCGATACCCACTACTTCCGTTCCGGCGGGCAAACGAATGCCGGTGTGGCGCAGGGGGTGCCAGTCGGTCTGGCACTTCGCCTCGGGAACGCCCAGCTGCATGATATTGTATCCGCATTCAGGCACATGGACTGTGAGCAGCCCCACACCGCTGCGCAGGCAGGCCCGGGCCGAGAGAAGCGCCGCCCCCATCATGCCCTTGCTCCCGGCAACGAGCGAAGCCCGTCCGTAATCGCCCTTGTGGCTAAACGGATCTCTCGCCTTCAACCATTCGGATATGAGCTTCTCTGTGACAGTATGCATTTCCATGTTGGGCATAGCTAAGTTTATAGACCGATGGGATCCCAAAGCAGCAGCTTATCGCTGATATAGCCGATACGGCCACCCACGTCAACCTTGTACCACCACTTGTAGAAACCGTCGGCCTCTTTGTGGGAAACAAGGCCGAGACATGGATAGCACTCGGGTAGCTCGTTCTTAGGGTTGTCTATTGTGAAAAGCACCTTGCCTCTCATCGACGGCTCCTCGCGGACGTTTGCCTTTCGGATGTCGCTCTTCAAATAGACAAAGCCCTGTCCCTTCCTTGCCTCGCGAAGCTCTACCCTCGCTCTTGTCTTCGGTACGAGGCTATATTCTTGCGTCTCGACGAAATAGTTGTCACCAGCGTCAGCGAGATAGCGCCCCTTCCAACCGTCGTCGGTGACGACCACCTGCCCTGCTGTGGCATACTCTCCAATTCCTCGTCGCAGTACTGATACCGACTGGATACACATGCCTGCTTTAGGTGAGAAGTTCTTGTTGTGCCACTCCAAAACATCGCCTTTCATCAACTCGGCAAAGAGGCAGTCCCCATAGATGTCATCATGAATCTGATACATCTCACGGTTACGGCTATGTATGAAAGGTGCAGCGAGGAAGAGAGTGTCAGGCAGAACTATATCTCTTGTGTCATCTGCCTTGATTCTCAGCGTGAAGTCATCGACCTGCCCGTTTGCCCATCGGGTGGCAGGAGCCAGCGAATAGGGCACCTCGAAGTCGCGTTCCACACCGTAGCTCATCTTGTAGCGGTAGGTGTGGCGGACGTGGTTCTCGCCCTGCCGGAACGGCGCGTCGAAGTAATAGGCGTAAGCGTAGGTGCAAAAACTGTCGGGCATCGCAGGATTAACAAGAACACCATCCATCGGCAGCAGGCTGTCGGGCACCTCGCCGTAGCCTTTCCATTGGGTCAGGTCGAGCGGAGAGAAGTTGCGGCCTTCTGCCACAACTGCATTGCGGTGCTGCAAAGTCTTGCCGTTGAAAAGAATGGTGAAGTCCTTGACGAAGGGATGTATGCCTTCATGTGAGAAGGGAGCCCACGCATTATACGGTGCTGCAGCCTCAAAAGCCATCGTCACTGTCTTGGCCTCGCTGTGGTTATAGAAGGTGTAATCAACCGTCACTGTGGCGAAGCTGTCCTTACATAGGGTTATCTCCAGAATTTCCTTCTTTATCGAAATGTCAGTCTCCTTCACCGGCACAAGGAAGTTGCCGCTGGTGTAATAGACACCATCATTCGCCAGCAACATGCTAGCCCATTGAAGATTGAAGATTAAGAAAAGCAGGACTGAGAGTTTTTGCATTGAAATAATTGTCTTTTACTTTCAGAAGTTACGATGGGAATTACAATGGGCCTAAGCATTTGGCTCCTCATAACTCCATATCTTTAATCTTTCTCTCGTCGCGCCAGGAGAAGTACCCAGCCAGTAGCGTGCCGGAGATGCTGTGGTAGGCACAGGAGATGGCGCAGGGGAAGACAGCGAGGGCTGCCAGAGGATTCATCGCTATCATGGCGGGCGAGGCAAAGAAGTTGCGGGCCAGTACGGTCGCCATGCCGGCGTTCTGCATCCCGACCTCGATGGAAAGCGTGCGCCGCTTGGCGGTGTTCATGTGGAAGACTTTGCCGACCAGATATCCCAGCAAGTAGCCCGTGCCGTTGTGCAGCGTCACAACCGCAAGTGTCAGCAGGATGAGATTCACGCCGTTCTCCATCAGTTGCGGATGGACGGTGAAGATAACGCCGCCCACGATGCAGGCCAGGCAGAGGACGCTCAAGCCCGGCATGATGCCCTGCAACTGCTGGAAGTATTTCTTTTTGGAGAAGAAGTAGTTGAAGGCCACGCCCAGTGTCACAGGCAATAAAGTCACGAGCAGGATGTTTTGGAACATGCCCCAGGCATCGACGTCAATCTCCGCTCCGGCAAGCCACAGCACCAACAGGGGCGTCACAAAGGGCGACAAGACCGTGCTGACCGTCGTCATGCCCACGCTATAGGCCACGTCGCCTTTGCATAGAAAACTCATGATGTTGCTGCTGACGCCTCCGGGACAGCAGCCAACGAGGATGATGCCCGCCATCATGAACGAATCGAGGTTGAAGAGCCGTGCCAGCATCCAGGCCACCAGTGGCATGATGGTGTATTGCGCCGCTGCTCCGATGAGAATGTCGACGGGTCGTAAGAGCAGGATTCGGAAGTCCTCGGTGGAGAGCGTGCAACCCATCGTCAACATGATGAGGCCCAGGATGACGGAGGCGCGCTGTCCCTGCTGCACCCAGGCGAACGTCTCGGGCAAAAAGAACGCAATAACGGCTATGAGGATAATGAAAGCGCTGGTATATTTCGCCAGCCAGCGGCTTAGGGACAAAAGGAGGTTCATAGTTCTATCTCAATCATCGTGAACGAATAGGGTTGCAGGCTGAGGCTTGTCTTCTTCGCAAGTCTAATCGTTTCTGTCTTCGGCGCGATGGGCTGCTGCTCGTAGTTGTTCTCTGCGTCGGGCTTGCCGCTCAGCTCGGTCACCGTGGCGTTCTTCATCTTTCCGAAGCGGCTCAGGTTCAGGTGCGCCAGTTTCTCCTCGTCTGAAGCGTTGCAGAGCTTGACATACAGACGGTGCGTCTTCACGTTCAGCACAACGGACTGGCCGTAGTGGCTGTCCTTCGCAGGCTGAACGACACCGGCCTTGTCGCCCTCGAAGCGTACGCAATCACCATAGTAATATTGTCCCGCCGACTGTCCGAACATTTGCTGCACGTAGTAGCTGCAAGTCAGGAACGGGCGTTCGTTGTCGAAGTAGATGAGGTCGGGGTCCCAATTTGTGGCACCCTTGCGAGCGAAGAGCGGGGCATAGCTCGTCATGCAGACAATGTCGGCATTGCGCTCGACATGCAGCAGGTACAGGCCCTCGGCCAGTGCGTCGATGAGTTTCTTGTCCTTGGAAGCATACTCGCCCAGATAGACCTTCGTCTTGCGGTCGCGGGGATAGCTGTCATACTGGCGGCTGCTCAGGAAGTAGGTGTTGGGCTCGTAGTAGTGCTCGTCGATAATGGGTAAACCAATCTCCCCGGCCAGCTTCCAACCGTTCTCGAGGTCGGAGTTGCCGGGATGCGAGCCGGGACCTGCCGTACCGACGATGACAATCTCTGGATGTGCCCTGGTCACACGCTCATAGATATATTTGAAGCGTTCGCAGAACTCGGGCGAGATGCGTTCCTCGTTGCCGAGACCCAGATACTTCAGGCCGAAGGGAGCGGGATGTCCGGCGTCGGCACGCATTTTAGCCCACTTGTTCGTGGCTGGGTCGCCGTTGGCCCACTCGATGAGATCGATGGCCTCTGCTACCCACTCGTCCATCTCGGACATGGGAACCACGTCCTGCGCCTGTCCCTTCATGCCCCAGCCGCCGTTGGCTCCCTGACAGCTAACGCCGCAAGGCAGGATGGGCAGGGGCTGCATGCCGATGTCCTCGCAGAACTGGAAGTATTCATAGAAGCCCAGGCCCAGGCTCTGGTGATAACCCCAGCAGTTCTTCAGGCCCTTGCGCGTCTCCTTGGGACCGATGGTCGTCTTCCAGCGGTACGTGTCCCAGAAACCGTCGCCACCGCCATGCACCACGCAGCCTCCGGGGAAGCGCATGAACTTCGGCTGGAGGTCGGCCAGCGCCTGTGCCAGGTCCTTGCGCAGGCCGTGACCCTTGTAGGTATCCTGCGGCATCAGGGAGACCATGTCCACGTCGATGGCGCCCGTGTTGAGCGCCAGTATCTGCAGGGCAGCCGTCTTACAGTCCGCATTCGGACTCAGCACAGCCTCGTATTTGCTCCAGGCCTTGCCGCGAGTCGTGATGGTAGTCTCGGCCAGCAGCTTCGGGTCTTTCCCCCAGCCCTGCGGCTCAACCAGGACAATGCGCACCTGCTTGTCGGCGCCTTCCCGGTTGCGTAGGAAGATGGAGAAGTCATATTTCTCTCCGGCTTTCACACTGATGCCGTCGAAGCCGTCGTTCTGGATGCCAAAGCCCTTCCAACCATTGTAGTCGTAATACTCTTTGACGCGCTCCACATTCAGGCGCATATATGTCGGGTTGTTGGGATGCAGCGGCTGGTCCATCCGAACCTCCAGCAAGCCCAGCGAGTGCCCCGGACGCATCTGGCGCCATGCCGTCCCAGGTCCCCAGCCGTCTTTCTCGGCAGGGCTGTATTCGAACGAACCGTTCTGGATGAGTTCGGCATAGAGTCCGCCGTCGGCCGAGGAGCTGATGTCCTCGAAGAAGATGCCAAGCAGTTCGTCACTAATCATTTTGCCGCCTTTGGGCGCCTTCATCGGCTGTGCGGCTTCCATGTTCATCAGCGCAGTCAAAAGCACGACTGCAAGAGTCAAGATACGTTTCATATAGTAATGATATTATTGTTTCCCGTGCAAAGATACGAAATTTCTCTAATCTCTAATCCCTAATCTCTAATCTTTTTTGTATCTTTGCACGTGAAACGACAAAAAGACTTTGATACAGCTATGGCACAGGATGCGTTGACCCCGATGATGAAACAGTTCTACGACCTCAAGGCGAAACACCCCGAGGCGTTGCTGCTGTTCCGCTGTGGCGACTTCTACGAGACGTATGCCGAGGATGCCGTCATTGCCGCCGAGATACTCGGCATTACCCTGACGCATCGCAACAACGGCAGGAACGCCTCTGCGCAAAGCATCGCGATGGCCGGCTTCCCTTATCATGCCCTCGATACCTATCTGCCGAAACTCGTTAGGGCCGGCAAGCGCGTCGCCATCTGCGACCAGCTGGAAGACCCGAAGCTGGCGAAGAAACTCGTGAAGCGCGGCATTACGGAGTTGGTCACGCCCGGTGTTGCGATGGCCGACACGGTGCTCAACTATAAAGAAAATAACTTTCTTTGCGCTATACATTTCGGCAAACAGGCCTGCGGTATGTCGTTCCTCGACATCAGCACCGGCGAATTCCTCGTCACGGAAGGTACGACCGAATACATCGCGGGCCTCATGTCCTCCTTTGCGCCGAAGGAAGTCCTCTACGAGCGCGGCAAGAAGGCGATGTTCGAGGGAAGCTTCGGCTCGCGCTACGTCACCTTCGAGCTCGACGATTGGGCTTTCACCGAGCAGACCGCCAGGCAGAAACTGCTGCGCCACTTCGAGGTGGGAAACCTGAAGGGCTTCGGCGTGGAGCACATGCCCAGCGGCATCGTGGCTGCCGGCGTCATCCTGCAGTATTTGGAGATGACGCAGCACGAACAGCTCGGCCACATCACAGCCCTGCGCCGCATCGAGGAGGACCGCTACGTCCGGCTGGACAAGTTCACCGTCAGGAACCTCGAGCTGGTGGGCAGTATGAACGATGGCGGCATCTCGCTGCTGGATGTCATCGACAAAACCGTCACGCCGATGGGCGCCCGCATGCTGCACCGCTGGATGCTGTTCCCCCTGAAAGACCCCGAGCAGATTGGCAAACGCCAGGATGTGGTGGACAGCTTCTTCCGCAACCCCGATATGCGCGAAACTGTGCTGGAACGCCTGCAAACCGTGGGCGACCTGGAGCGCATCATCTCGAAAGTCAGTGCGAGAAGAGTGTCTCCGAGGGATATTGTGCAGCTGCGCATCGCTTTGCAGGCTGTGGAACCCATCCGACAGACCTGTCTGGATTCGGAAGACGCTACACTGCGCGAGATAGGTCAGCAGTTGGATCTCTGTGCCGACATTCGTGACCGCATTGCCCGCGAGGTGCGTCCCGACCCGCCATTGCAGGTTGCAGCCGGCGGCATTTTCATGGATGGCGTGAATGCCGAACTCGACGACCTGCGCCACATTGCCTATCAGGGCAAGGGCTACCTGTTGGAGATGCAGCAGCGCGAGATAAAAGCTACCGGCATCCAGAGCCTCAAGATTGGCTACAACAATGTCTTCGGCTATTACCTGGAGGTGCGCAACACCTATCGCGATCAGGTGCCGGCCGACTGGATTCGCAAGCAGACAATCACCCAGGCCGAGCGCTACATCACGCAAGAACTCAAGGAATACGAAGAAAAGATTACGGGAGCCGAGGAGCGCATCCTGGCACTCGAGGCTCAGCTCTTCGATCAACTCATTACGGCGCTTTCAGAGTACATCACGCCCATTCAGAAGGATGCTTCGCTCCTGGCACAGCTCGATTGCCTCCTCTCCTTTGCCCAAAGCGCACAGGAGAACCGCTACATCCGTCCCATCGTGGATGACAGCGACGTCATCGATATCCACGGCGGCCGCCATCCGGTTATCGAGAAGCAGCTCCCCGTCGGCGAGCGCTACATCGCCAACGATGTCTTCCTCGACACGCGTCAGCAGCAGATTATCATCATCACCGGTCCCAATATGGCGGGTAAGAGTGCACTGCTCCGACAGACGGCGCTCATCACCCTCCTGGCTCAGATGGGCAGCTTTGTCCCGGCCGACAGCGCCCGCATCGGCTTTGTCGATAAGATATTCACCCGCGTTGGAGCCAGCGACAACATCAGCATCGGCGAAAGTACCTTCATGGTCGAGATGAACGAGGCGGCCGGCATCCTGAACAACCTTTCGGAGCGCAGCCTTGTGCTCTTCGACGAACTGGGTCGCGGCACGAGTACCTACGATGGCATCTCCATCGCCTGGGCCATCGTCGAATACATACACGAGAATAGCAGAGGACACGCCCGCACGCTCTTCGCCACACACTACCACGAACTGAACGAGATGGAACGCTCATTCCCGCGCATCAAGAACTTCAACGTCAGCGTCAAGGAGGTCGATGGCAAGGTCATCTTCCTCAGGAAACTGGAACGCGGCGGCTCGGAGCACAGCTTCGGCATCCACGTCGCCAAGTTGGCAGGTATGCCCAGAGCAATCGTGGCGCGGGCGAACGTCATCCTCGAGGAACTGGAGGGCTCGGTAAACCATAAGAATCTTGGCGGAAAGATTAAGACGGGTCAAGATGCCGACAGCGGTGTGCAGCTGAATTTCTTCCAGCTCGACGATCCTGTGCTCTGCCAAATCCGCGACGAAATACTTGGCCTAGACATCAATAACCTCACGCCTTTCGAAGCGCTGAGCAAACTGAACGATATAAAAAAGTTGGTGAAGGGATAGACCCCCCGGCCCCCTTTAGGGGGAGAATTATAATTATTATAATGTCTAAAGAATTTGAAGATAGAATCCAAAGAGCCGTGGAGTTTTTCATGCAAGGCTACGGCTGTTGCCAAAGCGTCGTTTGTGCTTTTGCGGATATTTATGGCTTAGACAACGAGATGGCTCTACGCGTTGCTGCCGGCTTTGGCGGCGGTGTGGGAAGAATGCGCATGATGTGTGGCACGTGTTCGGCACTTGTTATCTTGGCGGGCTTGGAGAAAGGACAGACCCGTGGCGAAGACCGCGAAGGGAAGACTGCGTGCTATCAGCTCGTCCGCCAGCTGCTCGAGACTTTCAAGCAGAGAAACGGCAGCATCATTTGTGCAGAACTGTTGCAGATGCAAGGTGTGAAAGCCGAAACGAATACTGCACAGCCCGACGAGCGCAATGCCGAATACTACCGCGTCCGTCCTTGTGCCCGCAAGGTAGAGAGCGCGGCCCGGGTCTTTGCAGAATACCTGGACAATAAAAACACATAAATATAATAATGTATATGAAAAAGCTACTCTTTCTCGCAACTTTGGTACTGGGTGCCCTTGCCTGCAATGCACAAACAGTTGGCACACTTGTCGATTATTATGTGGGTCGGCCTTGGCGCCAGTCGGTTTGGATAAGTGCCAAAGACGCACAGGTTGTCACGGGGCAAGTCCACGACGGCACTCGTGCGGCCGATGGCGCAAGCTGGTTCGTCTCCCAACCCACTAATTCCAAGAAGGTGAAGAAGGCCGTCTGGAAGACTACCGCCCTTGGCACTTACGAGCTTTACATCAATGGTCAGCTCGTCGGAAATGAAGTACTGAAGCCCGGCTTCACGCATTATGAAAAGACGAAGTACAGTTTTACTTACGACATTACGAAGGCTTTCAACAAAGGCGCAGGACAGGAGAATGAACTTGCTGTGCAGGTCGTTCCGGGTTGGTGGGCAGACAAGATTGTCACCCCTGGCGGTCACGACGGCATGATTGGCAAGAAGGTGGCCTTTCGAAGCGTGCTCTTGTTGGAGTATGCCGACGGTTCGGAGGAATACTTCCCCACGAACCTGACGGACTGGAAGGCAGGCGTGGCAGGTCCCGTCACTCATGCCGCCATCTTCGACGGCGAGGACTATGATGCCCGCAAGCCGCAAGGGTGGGAGAGTGCCGGCTCGTTCAGCAAACCGGAGCTCAACGAGGAGTTCTCCGACCCTGACGAGACGGACCCTGAAGATATCAGAGGTGTCTGGCCTACCGACGGCGCAGAGATATATCATCGCTGGGACCTCGCGCTCTCTCCTGTCAAAGCCTACACGTGGAAAGGCACGACAGGCGCAACCGACGACCAGTTCGGCAAGATAAACATTACAGCGGAGTTCGCTTCAGGCCAACTCATCACCATCCGTCCGGGCGAGACACTCGTGATTGATTTCGGTCAGAATGCTTCCGCAGTTCCTGCCTTCGAGTTCAAGGCAAAGGAAGGCACCGTGCTGACTTGCCTCCCGGCAGAGCTCCTGAATGATGGCAACGGCGCAAAGAGTCGTGGCATGGACGGCCCTGAAGGCAGCACGCATCGCCTCAACCTCCGCATCCCCGACACAGGTATGCAGCTACACTACACATTTGGACATCGCGACGGAACTTGCATGGCCAAAGACGGCTTTGTGTCCTTTATCCCTCGAAGCACTTTCTTCGGCTATCGCTTCGTGTCGATAACGGCAACGGACGAGGTTGTCATCCGCAGCATCAAGTCCGTTCCCGTGACTTCCATCGCAAAGGAAATGGAGACAGGCACAATCGAAACGGGCAACGACGACATCAACAAGCTCATCTCCAACACGGTTTGGGGACAACGCTCGAACTATCTTTCTGTGCCTACCGACTGTCCGCAGCGCAATGAGCGCCTCGGTTGGACAGCCGACACACAGGTCTTCACTGAGACAGGCACCTTCTTTGCCAACACGGACCGCTTCTTCCATAAGTGGATGCGCGACATGCGTGACACCCAGTCACCTACGGGTGCTTTCCCAGGCGTTGCGCCTCTGGCTCAGTACGGAGCAGGTGACGGCAAGGGCAACGGCGACATGATGCGTGTGGGTTGGGCTGATGCGGGCATCATCGTGCCTTGGACCATTTGGAAACAATTCGGGGATAAAGCTATCGTACAAGAAAACTGGGATGCGATGGGCCGCTTCCTTGAGCACATCTGCAAAACAAAGTATGAGCACACGGCTATGACCTCCGAGAACGGCAACTACCAGTGGGCCGACTGGTTGAGCTATGAGCCTTTGGAGAGTTGCAGTGGTCGCAGTCACGAGAACGGTCAGCCGAAACCCGAGACGATTGTCTATTGGAACTACCTCAGCGCTTCCTATTGGGCCATCGATGCTGCCATGATGCTTGATATGGCGCGAGTCGTTGACGATCTCAATATTGGTTATCACAAGGAGATACTTGCTGAGGCGAAGGCTTACATCAAGGAAAAGTTCCTCAACGACGACGGCTCCTTCAAGCTCGACATCCTCAATACGATGCAGACACCTGCTCTCTTCGCACTCAAGAACAATCTGCTCGAAGGCACGGCAAAGGCAAACATGATTGCCCGCCTTAAGGAGAACTTCCGCCAGCACGACAACTGCTTACAGACGGGCTTCCTCGGCACATCCATCCTCATGCAGACCCTTACCGACAACGGTATGCAGGACATCGCCTACGAACTCCTCTTCCAGCACAAGAATCCCTCGTGGCTCTATTCTGTCGATAACGGTGCCACAACCATCTGGGAACGCTGGAATAGTTATACTGTGGATGGCGGTATGGGACCTCGCGGCATGAACAGCTTCAATCATTACGCCTACGGATGTGTCTGTCAATGGATATGGGAGACGGCGGCAGGTATTATGGCCGATCCATCCAATCCCGGCTTCAAGCACATTATTATGAAGCCTGTTCCCGACAAGCGTCTTGGTTACCTCAAGGCAGAGTACAAGTCGGCCGCCGGCCTCATCAAGAGCAGTTGGCGCTACAAAGGCGACCAATGGATATGGACCTTCACCATTCCCAAGGGCGCCACAGCTACTGTCACGCTTCCCGGCGAGACTACTTCGAAAGAGTATAAGGCTGGGACATATACGATAAAAAGGTAAGAAGGAAGTTGGATGAGGTTTCTGATACTCTTCTTCTGTCTGCTGTGTACATCTTCCCTGTTTGCACAATACGACTGGGATGATTTCGTCGAGGAATACACGAGCGACGTGGAACGGGCAGAGGAGGAGGATCTGCAACTTTATCTGCAAGAGCTAAAGGAACGCTCCGAGCATCCTCTGAACATCAACACGGCTTCGGTCGAAGACCTCTTGCAGTTGCCGTTCCTCTCAGAAGCCCAGATAGAGCAGATACACGCCTACATCTACCTGCATGGTCAGATGCAGACGCTCGCAGAACTGCGCCTCGTGCCGCTTATCGACGAAGTGACACGCAGGCGCATTTCCCTTTTTGTGTATGCAGAACCGGAACAGAAGAAAACCAAAGACCGTCTGTTCGGGTATCTTCGCAATGATTTCTCGACCCGGCTGGATGTTCCGCTCTATTATCGCAAGGGACAAGAGCAGGACAATGGTTATCGCGGCGATCCTCTGTATCATCGTATCCGCTATACGATAGGCAACAGCCGGCATTTCCAGGCAGGACTGCGTGTGGAGAAAGATCCCGGAGAACGCTTCTATGACAGCTACGGAGCATACGCCATGCTGCATGATGTGGGAATTCTGACGCGTGCCATCGTGGGTGACTACCGCATTGGATTCGGCGAGGGACTGGTGATAGGCGGCAGTACTTGGTATAGTAAGAGTACACCGTCGCTCAAGACACAAGGCGGCATCCGTCCTATGACAAGTATGGATGAGGTGAACTTCCTTCGTGGCGCGGCAGTGACGCTCTCTGTGGGCAAGCATATCCGCCTGAGTGCCTTCGGTTCTTATCGCAAACGAGATGCAACGTTGACAGACAATGGAGAAATTCAGACGCTGCTCACCAGCGGCTATCATCGGACAAATTCCGAATGGGAGCGGCGGCGGAATGTGGGCAGTACAGTTCTGGGCGGTAATGTAGAGTGGTATAACAAAGGTTTCCACCTGGGAACTACAGGCTATTTCCAGAAGTTCAGCAGTGCTCTCAATCCCGGCACCCAGACGTATCGGGCTATTTACCCGAAGGGAAAATCCTTCGGCATAATGGGAGTGAACTATGGCTATACGCGCTATCGCTTTTCGATTGCAGGTGAGACGGCCTATAGTACAGCAGAAGGCGGTATGGCAACCATCAACCGCGCTTCGTGGAACATTGGCAGGAACTACATCCTTTCTGCCGTGCAGCGTTTCTATTCTTATCGTTACTATTCTTTCTATAGCAGTGCGCTGAGCGAGAACAGCAATGCTCAAAACGAGAGCGGCGTGCTTCTGCATCTGCAGGCCGAGCCTATGACGGGATTACAGTTGACGGCCTATGCCGATTTCTTCCATCATCCCTGGCCGCGCTATCGTATGACGCATAGCAGTACTGGTCAGGAATTTATGCTGCAGGGCACATATATAATCTCGCGCCAGCATACCATTCTGGCTCGATATCAGTTGAAGCGGAAGGAGACAGGTGACCTTATGGAACCACACCACCGCGTTAAGTTGCAGTGGACTTGCGAGCCTTCAAATCAGTGGCGTTTTCAGACGACGGGCGTATTTCATGGGGTGCTGGGTAGCACCGGTTTGATGTTCACGCAGGGTGTTCGCTATACACTTGCCCAACCGAGCTTGTCACTTCACGGGTTGTTGGGTTGGTTCCATACTGACAACTACCTGAGCAGAGTCTATGTCCAGCTGCCGGCCCTCTACAGCAGTGTTTCCTCTGCATCGTTTTTCGGTCACGGTGTGCATGCAACCTTTACTTGTCGCTGGCAGAGCAAAAACGGGCGATGGATGCTCGAAGCACGCTACAGCATGTTACGCTACTTCGACAGAGAGGAGCAGGGCTCGGGCCTGCAAGCTATTATGAGTCCGTGGAAGAACGACCTTTCTTTCCAATTGCGAATGAAGATATAATGACCTCTTCTAATATTTATTCCCCTCTTTGGGAGAGAGGATGAGGCCTTTGTACATCCAATACAATCCCAGCAGGACGAAAGGTACGGAGAGGAGTTGTCCCATGTTGAAGAGCATGCCGTCCTCGAATGCTTCCTGGTTCTCCTTTGTGTATTCGATAAAGATGCGACTGGTGAATATCAGGAAGAGGCAGAGGCCGAAGAAGAAGCCTGTTCCGACTTTCTGGGGGTAACGGCGGTAGAAGAACCAGTGTATGCCGAAGAAGATGGCGTAGCAAATGGCTTCGTAGAGCTGTCCGGGATGTCTTGGCAGCATATCCACGCGTTCGAAGATGAAAGCCCAGGGAACATCGGTAACTTTACCGATAATCTCGGAATTCATTAGGTTTCCAAGACGAATGGCGCAGGCACAGATGGGTGTGACGATTGCTACGTTATCGAGCACATGCAGGAAGCGCAGTCTCACGTGGCGAGCATAGAGCCAAAGGGCAATCATGAGGCCGAGTGTGCCGCCGTGACTGGCAAGCCCCTCATAACCGGTGAATGTCCAGCCCTGACCAGGAACATTGCGTATTGGCAGTACCATTTCGAGCGGGTGCGACAGGTAGTAGCCGGGCTCGTAGAAGAGACAGTGTCCGAGGCGCGCTCCGATGAGGATGCCGAAAAAGCAGTACATGAACATCGGTTCGAACTTCTCCTCGCCAATTTTCTGTTGTCGGTAGAGCTTGTGCATGAGCAGATAGACGCTTACCAAGCCAATCGCCCAGCACAGCGAATACCAGCGTATAGCGAAGAAGCCCAAGTCGAGGGCAACAATATCGGGATTCCAAGTGATGAAAAGGTTCATGGCTTACACGTTAAATCTGAAGTGCATGATGTCGCCGTCCTGCACCACATAGTCCTTTCCCTCAACACTCATCTTGCCGGCATCGCGGACAGCGGACTCCGAACCGTAGCGGATGTAGTCCTCGTACTTGATGACTTCTGCACGGATGAAACCTTTTTCGAAGTCTGTGTGGATGACGCCCGCACACTGCGGTGCTTTCCAGCCGCGGCGGAAGGTCCACGCCTTGACTTCCATTTCACCTGCAGTGATGAAGGTCTGTAGGGTGAGCAGATGGTAGATGGCCTTGATGAGGCGGTTGCAGCCGCTTTCTGAAAGGCCGAGGTCCTCGAGGAACATCTGTTTCTCCTCGTAGGTCTCCAGTTCGGCGATGTCGGCTTCGGTCTGTGCCGAGATAATCATCATTTCGGCGTTCTCGCCGGCGATAGCTTTCGAGACGGCTTCCGTATAAGCATTCCCTGTTGCTGCCGAGGCGTCATCAACGTTGCAGACGTAGAGTACGGGCTTGGTGGTGAGCAGGAAGAGACCGTTTGCTGCCGCGAGTTCATCCTCTGTCTCGAAAGAGACGCTTCGAGCGCTGAGACCCTTGTTGAGGGCATCCTGGTAGCGCAGTAGCACGTCGAGTTCCACTTTTGCCTGTTTGTCTCCGCCCACGCGAGCCTGTTTCTCCACCTTCTTGATGCGGTTCTCGATGGTCTCCAGGTCCTTGATTTGCAGTTCGGCATCGATAATCTCCTTGTCGCGAACGGGATCTACGCTGCCGTCAACATGGACGATGCCTGGGTCGTCGAAGCAACGCAGGACATGAATGATGGCATCGCATTCGCGGATGTTGGCGAGGAACTGATTGCCCAGACCTTCGCCTTTGCTTGCACCTTTCACCAGACCGGCTATATCGACAATGTCGCACACGGCAGGCACGATGCGGCCCGGGTGTACGAGTTCAGCGAGTTTGGTCAGTCGCTCGTCGGGGACAGTGACCTGTCCAAGTTGTGCGTCTATGGTACAGAAAGGGAAATTGGCTGCCTGCGCCTTAGCGCTCGAGAGGCAGTTGAAGAGGGTTGACTTGCCCACATTTGGCAGTCCGACTATTCCGGCTTTCATCTCAGCTATTTACTATTTGACGATTTACGATATACTATTAATCCCTAATCTCTAACCCCGAATATCCGATTAAAAGTCATTGTAATCGGAATTCGCAGCTGGGCGAATCGCGATACATTCCATTTCGATGAGCCAGGCGGGACGGCAAACGGGAGCTAGCGTAAAGACGGTGGGGACGTTCGGATATTTCTCTTGGAACATGCTGCGAACGGCCTCATAGTCGGATCCATCGCGCAGATAGACAATGATTTGCGCTGCATTGTCCATAGTCATTTCTGCTTCTTCGAGCAATTTCTCCACGTTCTCCCACATGCGTCGGGTCTGTTTCTCGATGTCGCCGACGTGTTCCACTTCACCCTTCATGTTGATGCTTGCTGTTCCGGAGATGATGGCGTGATTGCGGTCTCCGAACTTCAGTAGTGTGCCTCGCTCGAAGGTGACGCCGTACTCACTGGTACGGTTCAGGTGCGTTGCTGCGTAGAGATAGCGCTGTTGCTCGGGCTTGAAGCCCTTGAGTGCATAGCATCCCAATTGTATGAGCGCCTTGGGGTCGGCAGGATTGCCGCCGATGCCGGTCGAGGCGATGTAGTGCGTCTCGGGTGTCAACCCGTGCAGGGTGAAGTTCTCCCAACGTGCTACGACGAGGCCTTTGTACTGCGTATCGACGTCTCTGACAAAGAACCAGGTGCGGATGCAGTTGTTTTCCAGGGTCATATCGTGACTCTCGAGGAGTTTGGCATACTCTACGAGCAAATGTTCTGTCTGTCCGTAGCTGCTGCCTTCGCCTGTTGTCATGCCCATCGTCCAGATGTGTTCGTAGCCGTTGTGGCGTATGACGGTAGAGCGCAGTTCGTCAGCATTCGGGATGACCTCTGTGCCGCGTTGCAGATAAATCCATTCTGCCACCTTGCTGTTGTCCAGTGGCGGTTGCTGAATATAAGAAACGGTGCAAGCCTCGTCCTGTCCCATGAGAGACCGCTGGTTTGTGGCATCCGAGAGGAAGTAGCGTTTGAAGACAGGCTTGGCATCTTTCAGACCATCCGTGCCCAGCAGATGCGTTTCTGCCTGACGGATGCGGCTAAACTGCTGCAGGAACGTCTCACCTCGCGGTTCGACGTGCAGCATAGCATGCCACTCTGCCGTTTTCCCCTCTGGCACAAAGGCCGTCAGTTCGATGGTGGCACCGATTTCTTCCAGGTATATTTTCTTAAATTGCATGGTGCATTACGTAATATTGGGTGCAAAGGTACGAAATAAAGTGAAAAGTGAAAAATGTTCCGCACATAAAAAGTGCGTCTTGGTGCCAAAGCATCCGAGAAAAGTGGAAAAATACTTGTTTTTTGTTCCTTCTATTAGTCCGAGAGGCCCTGTTGTCCTTGTTCTTGATGGACTGTGGGAGAGCTGGTGCCCTATATAATAGACAATTAAGATAATGTGCAGCTCTTGTTTCTGTTTTTTACCTGATTGTGGCGGCTTTGTCAACTTCGACAAAATGCAACTTCAGACAAATCGGGTAGGGGATGTTGACTTCTTTTACCCTAACATTATTTATTATACGCCAATTTCTTCCAATAGTTGAAAATTTTTGCTTTTTCCTTTTGACGAGTCGGCAGAAAGCTGTAATTTTGTAAAATAATAGAGAGAACAAGTCAGTGTTGACAAACCGAAAGAACAACGGAAAGTAGCTTCTGCGATGAAGTATAAAGCAATCATATTTGACCTGGACGGTACCCTGACCGATACGCTCGAAGATCTCTTCCTGAGTACGAACTATGCGTTGAGCAGTTGCGGCTTGCCCGAAAGGACGCTCGATGAGGTGCGTCGTTTCGTGGGCAATGGAGTGAGGAAACTCATCGAACGGGCGCTTCCCGAAGATGTCGATCCCAAGGTGGCGGAGAAATGTTTCGAGGCTTTCCGTACGCACTATGTGATTCATTGCCAGGACCATACGTGCCTCTATCCGGGTGTTGCCTCGATGCTTATGGCGCTGCATACAAAGGGTTATCGTATGGCGGTGGTGAGCAACAAGATGCAGACAGGCGTAACAGAGTTGGCTTGGACCTTCTTCAAGGGCGTGATAGACGTTGCCATCGGAGAGCAGCCCGGCATTCCTCGCAAGCCTGAGCCAGATATGGTGAGAGTGGCGTTGGAACAGCTGGGTGTCGAGGCATCCGAAGCGGTCTATGTGGGAGATTCGGATGTCGACCTCCTTACAGCTGCCAATGCCGGTTTGCCCTGCATCTCTGTTCTCTGGGGCTTCCGCAACAGGGATTTCCTCATCGCTCATGGTGCGACTGTATTGGCAGAAAGTCCACAAGATGTGTTGAAGTTGGTGGAATGAAAAGAAAAACGAGTAATTTTCCATTTTTAACTTTTAAACTTTTAATCTTTTAAACTTTTTTCGTACCTTTGCGCCCGAAAAAACAAAAACAAACAAAAATAACACAATGAAAAGTACAAAAATCCTCTTCCTGGCTGCTGCTTCTGTAGTGGCTCTGTCTTCGTGCAGCAAGCTTGGTAAACTCACCAGCGAAAACTTTAATGTCACCCCTACACCCCTGGAACTTGTGGGTAATGAGGTGCCTGCCACCATCAATGGCACTTTCCCCGTCAAGTACATGAAGAAGAAGGCTGTGGTCACCGTTACGCCCGTGCTGAAGTATGCAGGCGGCGAGGCAGTGGGCCAGAGCGCAACCTTCCAGGGCGAGAAGGTGGAAGGCAATGGTACGACTATCCAGTACAAGATGGGTGGTGTTTACACCATGAAGAGCAACTTCACATACGAGGAGCCCATGCTCAACAGCGATCTCTACGCCCGTTTCGATGCAAAGCTCGGCAACAAGACCGTCAGCATACCTGAGGTGAAGATCGGTTACGGCGTGCTCGCCACCAGCCAGCTCCTGAGCCGTTGCAACATGACCGCTTCTACAGCTCCCGATGCCTTCCAGCGCGTCATGGCGCAGAAGCAGGAAGCCAATATCAAGTTCCTCATCAATCAGGCAAACCTTCGTGCCAGCGAATTGAACAGCGTCAGCATCCGTGACCTGGGCAAGATTCTGCAGGAGATTAATGACAACGAGGAGAGCCGCGCCCTGCAGAACATCGAGGTTAGCGCCTACGCCAGCCCCGATGGTAAGTACGCCCTCAACGAGAAACTCGCTGAACAGCGTCAGAATGTCAGCGCCAATTACCTGAAAGGCGAGCTCAAGAAAATCCAGATGGAGGCAGATGTGGACACCAAGTTCACCGCCGAGGACTGGGACGGCTTCCAGGAACTCATCAGCAAGAGCAACCTCCAGGATAGGGATGTCATCCTGCGTGTCCTCTCTATGTACAAGGATCCCGAAGAGCGTGAGCAGCAAATCCGCAACATGAGCGAAGTCTTCACCGACATCAAGGAGAGCATCCTGCCCGAGCTTCGTCGTGCACGCCTCATCGTCAACTACGAAATCATCGGCCGTAGCGACGTCCAGATTCTCGCTCAGTACGACCTGGATCCCAGCAAACTCAGTGTAGAAGAGCTCGTGTACGGCGCCAACAAACTGGTGAAGGATGAAGAGACCCGCCGTCAGTGGAACGAGACCATCGCCCGCCTGTATCCCAGTGACTATCGCCCTCTCAACAATATGGCACAGGTAGCTATTGCCAGTGGTCAGACAGAACTGGCTCAGACCTACCTCAAGCAGGCTTCCAATATCAATAAGAACGCTCCTGAGGTGAACACCAACTTGGCTCTGCTCGCACTCAAGGACGGCAATGTAGCTGCTGCTGAGAGCTATCTGGCAAAGGGTAGTGGTTCCGAGACCTTCAAGGAGGTAATGGGCAACCTGAACATCGCTAAGGGTAACTACACTCAGGCTGCCAGCGACTTGGCAGGCGTGATGAGTAACAGCGCAGCTCTGGCTCAGATTCTCGCCAAGGATTATACCAGCGCAAAGACAACTCTGGCAGGCATCAAGAACGCTGATGCTGTCACCAGCTACCTGCAGGCCATCTTGGCTGCCCGTACCGGTGATGCCGCTACTGTGACAAGTGCTTTGGCAAGTGCCATCAGGCAGGACGCTTCCCTCGCTGAACGCGCAGCAAACGACTATGAGTTTGTCAAGTACGCCAGCGCTGTCAAGAGTCTGCTGAAGTAACGCCTCCCCTTTCGCCGGCGTCTAAGTACAACGAAAGCCCCCCTCTAGGGGGAATAATAGAGGAATGAAAGTGATAAAAAGGTATAGAAGACTCCTCCTCCCCTTAAAAGGGGTCGGGGGGTCTCTTCTTTTCGCCATCCTCTCCTGCACAGGACATCCTAAAGAGGTAAGACTCGAAGGAGAGTTCGAACATCTGGAGCAAGGTATCTTCTGGATTTACAGCACCGATGAAGCGTTGGACCGTCTCGATACGCTGCATATTCAGGATGGAACCTTCTCGTATAGGCTTCCCGCTCTGGAGACCGCCACTCTGCACATTCTCTATCCCAACAAGTCGGAACTCGTGGTCTTTGGAAACCCGGGTGCGGATCTCGTCATAAAGGGCGACGCACAGAATCTCAGCGAAGTGGAGGTCTCGGGCTCAGAAGACAATGAATGCTATACTGAGTTCCGGAAAGAAATAAACGGCAAGTCGGCAGCAGAAGTGAAGGGCATTGCGCACGACTACATCCTGCAGCACCCCACACTCGCTATGAGCCGCTATCTGTTGGTTACTTACTTCCTTTGTGATGAAGCAGCCTCTGCCAGCGAGACAACAGAACTCTACGACAGCCTCTCCCGAGCCTGTCCCGACGACCTCGCCCTCTCGAAACTCTCTACGCATGTTCGTGCTATCGGAAAAATAAGAGTCGGCAACACCTTGCCCGACTTCGCCCTTACCCTGAAGCCTGGACACGGCGGCAACGGTTCGGAAGAACGTATCCTGCGGCGTGCCGACTATAAAGGCAAACTGCTGCTCATCGCTTTCTGGGCGAGTTGGAAAAGCGGCAGTCAGAGTGCACTCTACCGGGCTCGAAGGCTGCGCCGAGAACTTAAAGGAAAGGGTAAGGACCTCAGCCTCATCAGCTATTCTCTCGATGCCGATGAAAAAAAACTCTACACGCTTGAGGAACGTGACAGCATCGACTTCCCCAGCTACTGTGACTTCCGCGCTCTCTCCAGTCCTCTTGTGCAGCAATGGGGCATCAGGGATTTACCATACTTCATCCTGGTCACACCAGACGGCCGTATTGCTGCTTCTGGTTCTGACTGGATGAAGGACATCGACAAAGCAGTCAAGGAACTGTAATACCGATTTTAGCGTCTCAAATACGTATTTGGGGGGCCTTTTTAGAGCAGATTTTGATGCATTCTGTCCAAATTCCGAGCCTTGGAACCTAAGGGCAGAGAGTCTCTACAAGGCCATCTGTTCTGCATCAGTTCTTCATTCTTCTAAAAGGCCTATAAATCCAGCCTCTCCCATTCAACTCTAGGTTCTGGAATTAGAGATGAATTAGAGTTCAATATGAGATCTATTGGAGTTCAATTGGAATTCTTTTGGAGTTCTTTATGAATTTAATTGGAATTTAATTGGAGATCAACATAAGATCAACATAAGATCAACATAAGATCGACATAAGAGTAATATAAGCACTCTTCACAAGTGGGTGGAATTTTGAAAAAAGGAAGGAGCCGAGGGCTTGTTGTCAAGCTTTCGGCTCCTTCGAAGGTCGGGATGACAAGACTCGAACTTGCGACCTCGCGCCCCCCAGACGTGTGCGCTACCAACTGCGCTACATCCCGTTCCTTACGTTTTGTGGGTGCAAAGGTATGACATTTTTTTGTTCCTTCCAAACTTTTTCGTAACTTTGTGCTCAAAATAGCTAATTTTGAACCAATGAATTATCTGGAGATATCTCCTGCCAGACAACTAAAAGGCCGTGTTGTACTGCCAGCCAGCAAAAGCATCAGCAACAGGGCATTACTGATCAATGCTTTGGCGGGGAGCCCGAAACTCCCTGAGAATCTGTCGGATTCCGACGATACCAACGTTATGCTCCGCGCCTTACAGGCAGTTTCTCCCCCTAAAGGAGGTCGGGGGGTCTTTGACATTGGGGCAGCAGGAACTGCTATGCGGTTCATGACTGCCTACCTGAGTGTCACGCCCGGCGAGCATGTGATAACAGGGACGGAACGTATGCGCCACCGTCCCATTGGCATTCTGGTGGATGCTCTGCGTGAGTTGGGGGCCAGTATCGCCTATGAATCAGAAGAAGGTTTTCCTCCGCTGCGAATAGTTGGAAACGACGAACTGGAGGGCGGAGAACTGACGGTGCCTGGAGATGTGAGCTCGCAATACATATCTGCTCTGCTAATGATGGCTCCCACTTTACGAAAAGGTTTGCGGCTGACGTTGACTGGCAACATCGCCAGCAAACCTTATCTGGAGATGACAATTAGCATGATGCGCGAATTCGGTGCTAAAGTGAACTGGCAGGGGGAAAGCATCATAGAGGTCCTGCCTTGTCCCTACCAGCAGCTCGACTACCACATAGAAAGCGACTGGAGTGCTGCCAGCTATTGGTACGAGATAGCAGCACTCTCCACCGATGAGAATGCCCAAATAGATTTAGTTGGTCTGCACCACGACAGTATTCAGGGCGACAGTAGAGTCTGGCGCTTGTTTAACGAGTTGGGCGTTGAGACGCAGTTTTATGTGGAGCCGGACGGAACGGAAATAACCAGACTTGGGAAAAGGGGTGATATTACTTGCCATTTCAGTTGCGACTTTACCCATCAGCCCGATTTGGCACAGACATTTGCCGTAACATGTTCTATGCTGAATGTTCCGTTTCATCTCTACGGTCTTCAGAGTCTTCGCATAAAAGAAACAGACCGCATTGCTGCTTTGATGAAGGAACTTGGAAAGATTGTGCGTCTGGAAGAGAAAGACAATGAATTGTTGTGGAAGGGGGCTTCGACAGAGGAGCAGGAAAACTCCCAACTCATATTCGACACCTACGAAGACCATCGTATGGCTATGTCTTTGGCTCCCGTTTGCCTGCGGACAGGCAGCCAGATCCGGATTAACAACCCCGAAGTAGTAAGCAAATCCTATCCTGCATTTTGGAGCGATTTGGAGAAAGCCGGTTTTAAGATATGCAGATAGTATTCTACATGGTGACGGCGCTTGCCGTCCTGGGCATTGTGGCAGCCGTAGCCAACTGGTGGTATAACCGGCGTCCAAATGAAGAAGAAAAGCCGGTGGTGAACCCTGTTGATATGGAATGTTGCGGACAGCACGAGGTTTGCGAGAAGGAAAGCCTGCTGGCTGCTATCAGTCGCGATATCGTCTATTATGACGATGAAGAACTTGACCGCTTTCGGGGTCGGACGATATACGATGAAGAGGAGATAGAAGAGTTTCGCGATGTGCTTTATACTATGCGGAGCGACGAGGTTGCCGGCTGGGTGCGCAGTCTCGAACTGCGCCAAATTAACCTTCCCGATGAAATAAAAGACGAAGTTTTCCTTATTGTTGGGGAGAGAAGACAATAAAATCCCACGCGCGTGCGTTATATACTAAGGAATGGATAAGAATATCGTTAGGAACAAAAGTCTATGGCATCGGTCAAAGGCTAAGTGGTACGGCATGATGAGTGTCATCATGCTGATGTTCCTGCTTGTTTCCTGTTCCATCAAGAAGAACACGCCGGCGACGAGGGCTTATCACGCTCTGACGGCTCATTACAATACGCTCTACAACGGTGAGGTGGCTTTCCTGGAGGGAACTGAGGCCCAAAACAAGGGGCACAAGGACAACTTCAACGAGATTCTGCCCATGTATATCTGCACTAACAGGTCAACCGCAAACATGGGAAAGAGTAACTTCGAGACCGCTATCACCAAGTGCGAGAAGGCCATCAAGGTGCACAGTATCAAGAAACGTCCCATCGTCAAAGGCAATAATAAGCGTACTGAGAAGGAAAAGGAGTTCCTGGCGCGCAAAGAGTTTAATCCCTATATTTACCATGCTTGGCTCATGATGGCCGATGCCCAGTTCCGCAAGGGCGAGTTCTTCGAGGCGGCCTCCACCTACAACTACATGTTGCGTCTCTATAGTACGCAGCCCGACATTACGTCGGTGGCAAGAGCACGTTTGGCACGCTGTTATGTGGCATTGGACTGGCCCTATGATGCCGAAGATTTGTTGAACAAGATGAAGCGCGACAGTATTACGCGTCGCGGACAGAAAGACTACGACAACACCAAGGCCGGCTATTATGTGCTCACACATCAGTACAAGGAAGCCATCCCGCACCTGAAGAACGCCATTCACACCACCCGGGGGAAGTTGCCTCGGGCTCGCCTGAAATTCCTGCTGGCACAGCTCTATCATGAGACGGGGAACGACACACTGGCCTACAAAACACTCTCGCGTGTCATTCGTGCCAATCCCCCTTACGAGATTGCCTTCAACGCCCGCATCATGCAGACTGAGGTGATGGACAAGAGCAAGTTCCGCCAGATGATAACCCGCCTGAAACGTATGGCGCGCAGCGACAAAAACAAGGACTATCTGGATAAGGTCTATTACGCGATGGGCAACATTTACCTCAGCACGGGCGATACGACGCATTGTATCTATGCCTGGGAGAAAGGCCTGAAGGAAAGCAAGAAGACTGGTCCGGACAAGGCGACGCTGCTGTTGCATCTGAGTCAGCTCTATTGGGAGCAGGAGAACTATATTGAGGCGGCCCGCACGTACAAGTTGTGCGTCAGCGCTTTGGACAAGGAGCATCAGGAGTACAAGGAGACCGAGCGTCGCAGCAAGATACTCTCCGACCTGGAGCCGCACCTGAGCACTATCAAACTACAGGACAGCCTGCAGGTGCTTGCACAGAGTCCTGAGGAAATCTATCTGGCAGCTATCGATCGCGTTATAGCCGAACTTCGCAAGAAGGAGAAGGAAGAGGCCAAGCTGGCTGCAAAAAACGGAACCCTGAATCCGAATGCCCAGCAGGGCGGCCAGGCGGGAAACAATGCCGCCAATGCTAACAAACCCACTATTGCAAAGGACTTGAGTTCGTTCGGCACTCAGCAGCAGGGCGACTGGTACTTTTATAATCCCACGACGGTTCAGAATGGAGTCAAGGAGTTCCAGAAACGTTGGGGCATGCGTCCCAACGAGGACTATTGGCGCATCAGCAACAAGCAGTCGCTCCTGAAGGATACAGAAGCTGCGGCGGATTTCAACTACGATGAGGCTGCAGCCGACAGCCTCTTCGGTGGAGTCGCCGACGCTGCAGCCGACAGCCTTGCAGCAGCCGACCAGGCTCTGAAGGACTCGCTGGCCAACGATCCGCACGAGCGCGAATACTACTTGCGGCAGATTCCCTTCACCGAGGAGCAGATGGCGGAGTCGAACCGCCTGCTCGGCGATGCGCTCTATAATGCCGGCATCCAGGAACAGGAACAGCTCGAGAACTTCCCGTTGGCTGAGCGTACGATGGTCAGATTCCTCAATGACTTCCCTGAACACGAGGGCATCGACAACGTTTTCTACCACTTGTTCCTACTCTACGGTCGCCTCGAAGATATCGAGAGTGCCGAGGAATATCGCGGCTATCTGCTCGAGGACTTCCCCGAAGCCAAACTCGCCGCTCTGCTCGGCAATCCCAACTACGAGATGATAGCTCGCGAGGGTAAGCATGTCGAGGACAGCATCTATGTCGAAGCCTATGCTGCCTATCAGGCTGAGCAGTACGACAAGGTGGAAGAGAACTACCAGTTCAGCACCGACAACTTCTCGCAAGGAACACATCGGGCTCGCATGATGTTCATCCGTGCCATGAGTTCTCTCTACGGCGGAGAGCGTGACACTTTCATGGTGACCCTTCGCGATGTGATTCAGCAGTTCCCAAAAGAAGAGGTGACGGAGTTGGCTCAGGCTATCGTAAAGGGACTCGACGAAGGCCGTCTGCTTATGGATGACCGCTATGATGCCAGCAGTATCTGGAGCCGTCGCACGCGGGCCGAGTTGGGTGACAGCACCGATGCCGTTCCGCAGCTCAAGGACAACCGCTATTGTAACTTCAACTTCGTCCTCGCATACCCGACTGGCGTGCTCGACGAGAATATGCTTGTCTACGAGATGGCGCACTACAACTTTACGAACTACATGGTGCGCAACTTCGACATCGAGATACAGGCCGACGCCGGGCTGACGATGATGATCATCCGAGGTTTCCTGGCTTACGACGAGGTGCACGCCTACGCTCAGAAACTCTATGCCGACGATCACATGCGAACACGGCTGGAGGGCATCCGCACACTCCTTATCTCCGACGAAAATCTGCTGATGATAGGCAAGGAGTTCAGCTTCGATGAATACAAGGAGTTCTACGACCAGCACTTCGCCCCGCTCGATGTGCCCGAAGATCTGCAGATTGATATTCCTGAGGATGTGAAGATTCTCGATCCCGACGAGGAATACGAGAAAGAGCAGGAAGAGGAGCAAAACTCCACAGAAACGGAGGACGATGATGACTTCCCGTTCGGGTTCTAACACCTTTTCCCCCTTGATGTTTTTCCTTCTCCGAGGAAGAAAAGTTTTTTCCCCTCGGAGAAAAAGTTTTTCTCCCTAGGACTTTTTTATGTTCCAGACCCTGAAACTTATGTTCCAAGCTCTGGAACATGTGTTCCAAGTCCTGGAACTTATATTCCAAGCCTTGGAATACAAAATTTCCCTAGGAGAAAAAACTTTTTTCCCCCGTAGAAAAAACAATTACGCCTAAGTGTAGGAACATTTATCCCATCCGAAAAAACATTTATTCAGCGTTTCGGGCTGTTTTTAACCAGCCAGCCTGAACTGTAACCGCCTCAGTTTTGCCAATAAACCTTAAAACTTCTACCGTAGAAGTTAATAAATGTCTTTGAGTGTGCTGTGTAAGAAAAGAAAGTAGTAACTTTGGCGTAGAAAAACGAGAATAGGCGGAAAAATAGGCAACACAATAAACATAAAACTCCAAAAGCAACATGAAAAAGTATTTCTTGCTGATGATGCTTGCAGCCCTCGGTTTGGCAGCTTGCACAGAGACAAAGACCAGGCTTGCAACCGAGATTACGGTTGTAGGAGATTTGACCGACCCCAAGCCAATCTACCTTAACACTTTCGGCAACCTGAGTCCTATTCAACAAGCACAAAGTATTGAAGACAGTATCATCACCTTTGAGCTTGATACGACCGAGGCATTTATCGTCGTGGTAGACCGCAGCATCGACAAAAGCAGCCCTTGGGTTTGCTCCGTTATTGCCGATGGCTCTCCTGTCGAGGTAACCATCAAGGACGGAGTTGGCGAAATAACAAAGGGCTCCGAGCAGAACATGAAACTGGCAGAAGCCCGTAGCAAGTTAAGAGAATTGGATGGTAAGATTGACAGCCTCAGAGGAGAGTATGGGAAACTGCGCGAAAAGTATGGCGAGGAGATTCCAAAAGTGGCAGAAGAGAGCTTGGACAAGCGTTGGGATGAAATCGAAGCAGACATAATGACTACAAAGAAGCAGGTCATTCTGGATAATGCCGACAATCTGGTGCCTATCTTCTTCCTTTGCAAATATGCAAACGACTTCGGAGTGGAGTTCCTCGAAAACTTCATGTCTGACTACAAATACAAGGACCACAAGCAGCTGAACTATATCCATCGCGTGATTAGCGGTGAAAAGAATAAGGCGGTTGGTGCCGAGGTTGTAGATTTCGTAGCTAAAGACCTCGAGGGCAAAGAGTGCCACCTGACCGACTATGTGGGCAAGGGCAAATATGTCCTTGTTGATTTTTGGGCAAGCTGGTGCGGACCTTGCTGTGCAGATATTCCAAATGTAAAGGCCAACTATGAGAAGTATAAAGAGAAAGGCTTCGAGGTTGTAGGCGTCTCGCTCGACTACAAACAGGAGGATTGGGAAAAGAAAGTTCAGGACCTTGGCATCACTTGGCCCCAGATGAGTGACCTGAAGGGTTGGGACAGCGACGTCTGCAAACTCTACAACATTTGGGGAATTCCAATGACGCTTTTATACGATCCCGAAGGGAAGGTTGTTTCGTACTTGTTACACGGCGAAGCTTTGAGCCAAAAGCTCGCGGAAATCTTCGAGTAGGCAAATCTTCGAGTTAGCGAGAGGAATGTTTAATTGTCAAATCGTCCTATTGTAAGATGGCTTCATACAAACTGCTTTGGGTTGACGACGAGATTGAGTTGTTGAAAGCCCACATCCTTTTCCTCGAGAAGAAAGGCTACGAGGTGGAGACTGTGACGAACGGCTACGACGCCCTGGACCAAATTGTAAATGGTAAATCGTCAAATAGTAAATCCTATGACCTCATTCTGCTCGACGAGAATATGCCGGGCCTCAGCGGCCTCGAGACGCTGAACCGCGTCAAAGAACTGCTGCCCGCCACACCTGTCGTGATGGTCACGAAGAGCGAGGAGGAGCACATCATGGAGCAAGCCATCGGTGCCAAGATTGCCGATTACCTCATCAAGCCCGTCAACCCGACACAGATACTGCTGACACTCAAGAAGAACATCCAGCAGAAGGAAATTGTGACAGAGCACACGCAGAGCAACTATCAGCAGGACTTCGCTCGCCTGGGAATGCTCATCAACGATGCTTCCACTATCGAGGAGTGGAAGGATGTTTACAAGAAGCTCACCTATTGGGAACTGCAACTCAGCGAAGCAGAAAGCGGCATGCAGGAAATGCTCGGCATGCAGCGGCGCGAGGCCAATGCCGAGTTCGCCAAGTTCATACGCAAGAACTACATGCGCTGGATGGAAAAGCCAGAAGGACGGCCTGTCATGAGCCCCGACATCTTCAAGCGAACCATCTTCCCGCTGCTCGACAAAGGCGAAAAGGTCTTCCTCATCGTCATCGACAACTTCCGCTACGACCAATGGCGCGTCCTCTTGAACGAGATTGCCGATGCCTTTACGGTTGAGGAGAACCTCTATTGCAGCATCCTGCCCACAGCAACGCAGTATGCCCGCAACGCTATCTTCAGCGGACTCATGCCCAACGACATCGCCAAGATGTTTCCGGACCTCTGGGTGGATGAGGACAGCGAGGAAGGCAAGAACCTGAACGAGGAACCGCTCGTCAAGACGCAATTGGAGCGTTATCGTCGGAAGAATACTTTTTCGTATCATAAAATCAACCATTCCGGAGCCGTCGAGAAATTCGTGCCTCAGATACCGCAGTTGCAGAAGAACGACCTGAATGTCGTGGTTATCAACTTCATCGATATGCTCAGCCACGCTCGAACCGAGAGCCTCATGGTCAGAGAACTGGCCAGTAACGAGGCGGCCTATCGCAGCATCACGCAGAGTTGGCTGCGCCACTCGGCCGTAAGTGACCTCTTCCGCAGCTTGGCCGCCCAGAACTGTACCGTTGTGCTTACCACCGATCACGGCAGTATCCGTTGCTACAATCCCATCAAAGTAATAGGCGATCGCAACACCAATACGAATTTACGCTATAAACTCGGCAAAAATCTCTCCTACAATCCAAAGGAAGTATTCGAGATAAAGGAACCCATTCGTGCCGGTTTGCCTAGTCCCAATCTCAGTACAGCTTACATCTTTGCCACGCAGGACGACTTCTTCGCCTATCCCAACAACTATAATTACTACGTTCAATACTACAAGGACACCTTCCAACACGGTGGCATCAGCATGGAAGAAATGCTCATCCCGCTTGTCACGCTGAGAGGGAAAAAACGTTGATCCCCGAGGGGATGAAGGTAATCAGAAGTTAAGTAGATAGATCAATATATATGGCATCCCAATTATTTGACATAAATACTTCACTACTGACAACTTAACTACAAAAGAACAATCCACAATGGAAATAAAGATTCGAGATATAGATAGCCTCGCTTCCGCAGCACAGGAGTTCATCCTGGCGATGGACGAAAGGAAAGTGTATGCCTTCTATGGCAAGATGGGTGCAGGAAAAACGACCGTCATCAAAGCCATTTGCGAAGCCTTAGGCGTGGAGGATGTTGTGACCTCTCCGACCTTCGCAATAGTTAATGAGTACGGAACCACCCAGGGGTCTGTCTATCATTTCGACTTCTATCGCATCAAGAACCTGCGCGAAGCATACGATATCGGGTGTGAAGAATACTTCTACAGCGGCTGCCCCTGCTTCATCGAATGGCCAGAACTCATCGAAGAACTGCTGCCGGAAGATACTGTCAGGGTGAATATCGAGGTTCACGATGACGGCTCACGCACTATCAAAATGGACTGAAAGGATAAGTGACTTTCAATTGTCAATTCCCATTTTTCAGTTATCAATTGTCAATTCTCAATTGTCAATTTCTTTTAGCATTTCCCTCGTCTTCTCAATAAGTTCGAACACCTCTTCCTTTTTCTCTGCCCGAAGCATCGCAATGCGTGTCTCGCGGTAGTTAGGTATGCCTTTGAAAAGAGGCGTCGCTGCGAGGTGACGACGAACATGCCGAATACCACATAATTCAGGGTTTTTACCGTGAGCCGCATTCGCTGGGTTTTGCGCGGCGCGATCAATACTGATAAGAACCTGCTTCTTGAGGATTTCTATCTTTTCTTCAAGCGTAAAAGGCTTCTCGGGATGCATTATCTCGTGGAAAATCCAGGGACGACCAAAAGTGGCACGACCTATCATCACAGCATCTACACCATAGTGCTCGAAAGCCTGCCGAGCTTGTTCTGCCGAGGTGATATCGCCATTTCCTATGATGGGAATATGCATGCGAGGATTGGCTTTGACCAGTCCGATATTCGTCCAATCTGCTTCCCCTGTGTACATTTGAGATCGAGTTCTGCCGTGTATGGTCAAAGCCTGTATGCCACAGTCCTGTAGCCTTTCGGCCAAATCAACGATGAATGGCGTGCCGTTTGGCAGGAGGAGATGCTTCTCATCCCAAGCCAAGCGCGTCTTGACGGTAACCGGAGTTTCAGGAACGGCCTCTACGACGGCGCGAGTGATGGCGAGAATTCCAGGCACATTCTGCAGCATGCCAGCGCCAGCGCCTTTGCTTGCCACCTTCCTGACGGGACAGCCGAAGTTGATGTCGAGTACGTCGGGATGCGCCTGTTCCACAACAATTCGTGCTGCTTCGCGCATCGCATCAACATCTTTACCATATATCTGAATAGCGACGGGGCGTTCTTCGGGACAAATCTGCAACTTGAGCAGGCTTTTGTTCACAAGGCGAATGAGGGCGTCACTCGAAACGAACTCCGAATAGACCATAGCAGCTCCCATCTGCCGGCAAAGCAGACGGAATCCGATGTCGGTAACATCCTCCATCGGTGCCAACAATACAGGCTGATTGCCAAGATCAATGTTTCCTATTCTCAATGTTCAATGCTCAATGTTCAATGGTTTTGTAAGCAAGGGCGTACATTTTCATTTGCTTGAGCATCGCACCCAGGCCGTTGCTTCGGGTAGGGGAGAGGTGTTCGCGCAAGCCGATACGGTCTATGAAGTAAAGATCTGCGTCCAAAATCTCCTGCGGAGTATGGCCAGAAAGTACGCGCACCAGCAAAGCTACAATCCCCTTTACAATGAGTGCATCGCTCTCAGCGCGGAACTGCAGTTTGCCGTCCACCATATCTGCTTGAAGCCATACACGACTTTGACAACCGTCAATGAGATTCTGTTCCGTCTTATATTTCTCCTCAAGTGTGGGCTGTTCGCTGCCCATATCGATGAGCATCTGATAGCGGTCCATCCAATCGTCGAAGTCACTGAACTCGGCAATGATTTCGTCTTGTATCTCGTTAATGTTCATTATAGATCAATTGCGTTATTGTTTGCCCGACAGCTTCCAGGACGTTCGTATCGATATTCTCTGGAGTGTCTTTAATCGTGTGCCAGGTTGGGCCGAAGCTGCTGGGTCCATCGCTATAACAAGGAATGATGTCAATACAGGGTACACCAGCGATTTTGTTTACGTTAATGTGGTCATCGGTGATGTAACCATTGTCGGTGAGCGGGAAGAATTGTCTGTAGCCAAGCTGTCCGGCCAGTTGCCAGACACGATTCACGAGAGGTTGTGCCAACCGCATGCTGATGCCTTCGCGGGAAAAAGTTGCTCCATAGCCGCCTACCATATCGAGCAATATACCATAACGGGCTTTGTAACCGTCAGTACGAGCTCTCTCTGCCCAAAAACGTGACCCAAGACACCAAGTGTCGGATGAACCCAGACGGTCTTCTGCCCATTGCGGCGTACCCATATCTTCTGCATCAAAGCAAATCAAATCGACACCGACCTGTACAGGCTGTTTCTGTAGGAGCCGACATACCTCGAGCATGACGGCAACGCCGCTGGCTCCATCATTGGCAGCTAAGATAGGCCTGTGGTGATTAGCTTCATCAGGATCATTGTCAGCCCAAGGCCGGCAATCCCAATGTGCGCACAACAGGATACGGTTGGAATTGGAGGAATTGATGCGAGCAATAATGTTACATGCAGGCAACTGTGTCCCATCCCAAATCGTGACGATACCAGTCTGTTCCTCTACTTCTGCACCAAATGATTTGAAACGCTCTACAAGGAACTCTCTGCAGTGATGCGCTGCATCGCTACCTGTAACACGCGGGCCGAATGCACATTGCTCGTTGATAAAGAGCAGAGCACTATCTGCCGAGAAGCGGGGACAGGGTACCAGTGCAATTGTGTCTGTAGCATGGGTACTTCTTTTGGTTTGTCCGTCGCAGGAAGCAAGGCTAAAAGAAATTATTATGGCAAGAAGCCACCCAAAAGTTTTTTTCATTTCGTTATAACGTTACTCCGTTATTACATTGTTTCATCACCCTCAGGAAGTTCCCACCCATGATAAGGCGGATGTCCTGTTCAGAGAAATGACGGAGCAGGAAGTGACGGGTGAAGTTGATTATCTCGGAAGCGTCGGCCAAACCAGGCACGCCGCCATCGCCGTCAAAGTCCGTTCCAAGCCCTACATGTTCTACGCCCATTATCCGAACTGCATGACAGAGATGTTCGATTGCATCGACGATGGAGGCCTCTCCTTCTTTGCGCAGGAAACCTTGATAGACGGTTGTTTGTGCCACACCACCATGTTTTGCCAAGGCTCGCATCTGGTCGTCGGTAAGGTTGCGAGGATGGTCACACAAGGCACGAGCCGAACTGTGGCTGCAAACGATAGGGACGTGACTGAGTTCCAGGGCATCGTAGAAACTTGACTCTGCAGCATGGCTCATATCCACAAGGATGCCCAGGCGATTCATTTCCTGCACAACTTCGCGTCCGAAAGGACTAAGCCCGCCATGTTCTGCATTCCCGCGAGCCGAATCGCAGATATCGTTGTCACCATTGTGGCAAAGCGTCATATAGACAATGCCGCGTCGCTTGAAATGTTGAAGAAGGCTGAGGTCGCGCCCGATGGCGTACCCGTTCTCGATGCCACGCAGGATAGCCTTTTTCCCTTGTGCCTTGAGGTGCAGGATGTCTTCCGCTGTCTCTGCCAGTCCGACGCGGTCGCTGTTGGCCCCAACAATCTCTTCGATCTGTGTGAGCAATCGGTTTGTTTTTGCCGTAACGGCTTTGTACGCTTCCGGCGTACGCTCGCCCTGTGGCAGGTAAGCCACCATGATGGAAGCATCGAGACGTCCCTCAGTCATCTTAGGCAGGTTGACGAGTACTTTGTCGGAGCGTGTACCGAACATTGTTGCATTCGCCTTACTGTCATTTGTGAAGAACATAGGTGTGTCGCAGTGGCTATCTAGAATAATGGCAGTCTTGTGGAGGTGTTTTGCCTGAGAGAAAATGCGTGCTTCGTCCACAAACCAGCGGAAGATGGGCATCATTGTCTCGTTGTCACCTAGAATGAAACATTCTGGATGCCATTGTACCCCAAGTATGGCCTTATGCTCTGAACTCTCAATAGCTTCGATGATGCCATCGGGACTTACTGCAGAGACACGCAGATGAGGTCCGGCTTCGCTTACAGCCTGGTGATGGAACGAGTTGACGGCCAGTTCTTCACATCCCATAATGTTGTGGAGCAGACTTCCTTCCTCGATACGAACCGTGTGGGAGGCAAATTCGCGGGGCATATCCTGGGAGTGTTTTACCATTGAACATTGAACAGTGGACATTGAGCATTCCTCTTGCTTCTTGCTCCCTGCTCCTTGCCCCTTATGTTGGGCATATATATCCTGATAGATTTTTCCATCCAAAGCTGCTGCCATCACTTGTATGCCGCGACAGATGCCCAGCATTGGTATTTGGCGGTGGAATGCTTCGCGAGCCAGAAAGAGTTCTGCCTCGTCGCGCTGCGGACAGACACTATGCAGTTGTGGTAAGGGTTCTTCTCCTAAAAGCAACGGATTGATGTCGCCGCCGCCCGAAAAAAGGATGCCATCGAGGTCGTCGAGCAAAGTGAGGAGTGCCTCATGCTCATTATGAGGTGGTATGACGATTGGCGTACCTCCAGCTTTGAGTACAGAAAGGTAATAGCCTTGTGCCAACTCACAGCCTTTTTCGCCGAAGTTGCCGGTAATGCCGATAATAGGATTTTTCATTTACTATTTGCCATTTACCATTTATTCTCCTTAAAGGGGCCTCATGACTCCTCGAGGGCCGTTGGCTTTGTCTCAGCATGCTGGGCACCTATGGGTACCTCTTTTTTAATGCTTTGTTTTAGCGAAATGAGTGTTTCGGTAGATACGACACCGTTAATTTCCTGCAGACGGTCGTTGAGCAGGGTCATGAGATGTGCATTGTCGCGGGCATAGAGCTTGATGAGCATTGTGTAAGGGCCAGTTGTAAAGTGGCATTCTACGATTTCGGGAATTTTTTCAAATTCCTCTACAACGCTCTTGTACAGCGAACCTTTTTCGAGGGTAATGCCGACGTAAGTACAAGTGCTGTAGCCGAGGCTGGCGGGGTTAACGTGGAAACCGGAGCCGATGATGACACCTGCATCGACAAGATGTTGTACGCGCTGGTGTACGGCAGCACGACTTACACCGCATTCTGCAGCCACATCCTTGAAAGGTATGCGTGCGTTGCAGGAAATCATTTCCAGAATCTTTTTGTCTAATTCATCTACTTTTACCATGTTGCTTATTGTTTTATTGTTAATTTGATAGCAAAAGTAACACTATTTCTTCGTATTGCAATAAAAAAACGCAGAAAAATGCAAAATAAAGCATAATTTTCTTTCAAAATGCAAGCAAAACAATCTTTAAGCCCACTCCTTAATCGTTAATCTTTAACCCCTAATGTTATCCTTAATGTTCCTCGGATGATGCTCCAGAATTTCCTGCCGGAGGTGACTCTTGTCGATGTGCATGTATATTTCGGTGGTGCTAATGTCCTCGTGTCCTAACATAGCTTGAATGGCGCGCAGGTTGGCACCGCCTTCCAGCAGCTGTGTAGCGAAACTGTGGCGGAAGGTGTGGGGACTGATGGTTTTGCGGATTCCGGCCTTTGCTGCGTAATCCTTGATATAGACGAATAGAGAAATGCGGCTAAGGTGCTTGCCGCGACGAAGTGAGACAAAAACATAATCCTCTTCGCCTGGCTTGACAGAGAAATCTTGTCGTACGACAAACCAGTCTCGTAGTCGTTGAATGGCGGTATCGCCAATGGGCACGAGTCGTTCCTTACGTCCTTTTCCATGAACGCGGATGTAGCCTTCTTCCAGGTAAAGCTCGCTTATTTTCAGGTTGCATAGTTCGCTGATGCGCAGGCCGCAACTGAACAGCACTTCGATGATGGCGAGGTCGCGTACACCTTCAGGTTTGCTTTGGTCTATTGCTGCTTCGATGGCGTCAATCTCAGGCAGGCTCAGCACTTCGGGCAGGTGTTTGCCTATCTTCGGACTTTCCAATAGCTCTGTAGGGTCAGTTTCCACCTCCTTCTCGATGGTCAGAAAACGATAGAAGGAGCGAACCCCGCTCAGGATGCGGGCCACCGATCGCGGCCCTACGCCTAGATTCTGTAAAGCACAAGCAAAGTGGTCCAACTGTTCGAGGGTAACATTACGAAAGTCAATGCCCTCGTCGGCATAATAGTTGAGCAACTTCTGCAAGTCTTTCAGGTAGGCATCCAGCGTGTTCGCTGTATAGGAGCGCTCCAGTCGCAGGTATTGGATATAGCGACGCAGGATAGCTGGATCGATAATGCCTGTATTTGTCAGTTCATAGTGCATAATTATGGGTTCATAGTTTAGAGTTCATAGTTCATAGTTAAGAAAAGTGGCAAATAAAGGAAAAAATTTTTCATTTTTCATTTTTCATTTTTCATTTATTTTATATCTTTGTAGCGGGTTCCGTGCATTAAAAGCACACCTTAGTGCATAAAACATCTAAGAACTAAAACTTTTTGGCAACAAAAGTACAACAAAATTATGAGAATTCAAATTATAAACGGCCCAAATCTTAACCTTTTGGGCATTCGCGAGCCTGAAATCTATGGCAAGCGTGCATGGGAAGATTACTTGAAAGAACTGCGAGCTCGTTTCCCAAAGGTTCGTATCGATTATTTCCAAAGTAATCTGGAAGGCGAAATCATCAACAAGATTCATGAGGTAGGCTTCGACCGAGACGGCATTGTCTTGAACGCAGGAGCTTATACTCACACCAGCATCGCCATCCTTGATGCCCTCAGAAGCGTGAGCACCCCTACTGTCGAGGTGCACATCAGTAATGTCTATCAGCGCGAGGAGTTCCGCCGCCGTTCTATCATCAGTCCTGGTTGCATGGGCTTTGTCGGTGGCTTTGGTTTGGACAGCTATCGTCTGGCCATTGAGGCTCTGATAGACAATGCCGCTCGTGCTAAAGCAGAATGACTCTTGACGAGTACATCCTGCAGCACATAGATGCCGAGGGCGATTACCTGCACGCTCTGTGGCGCGATACGCAGTTATGTCTCTCCTATGGGCAGATGGCGAGTGGTCATCTGCAAGGACGTCTGCTTAAGATGCTTGTCCGAATGGCACAGCCGTTGAAAGTGCTCGAGTTGGGTACTTTCAGCGGCTATGCCACTTTATGTATGGCAGAGGGACTTGGCGAAGGTGCCGAGATTCATACCTTCGAGATATTCGACGAAAACGAGGATTTCCTCAAAAAATGGCTTGGCGGGAGTCCTTACAAAGAAAAGATTCACTTACACATTGGCGATGCCTTGCAACTCGTTCCCCAAATGGAAGAACGATGGGACTTCGCCTATATTGATGCCGACAAACGTGAGTATGTGGCTTACTACGAGATGCTGTTGCCCTTGATGCGTCCGGGAGGTTATATTGTGGCAGACAATACGCTGTGGTACGGTCATGTTCTGGAAGAGGCTCGCGAGAGTGATGTCCAGACACGTGGCGTACAGGCCTTCAACGACCTTGTCGCCGCTGACCCCCGTGTCGAGAAGGTCATCCTGCCTCTCCGCGATGGGCTAACCATCATGAGAATCAAGGAATAACGGCTTCGTCATAATTATGACGATATTACGTTATAACGAGAAAACACTATTCTGACTCCTTTTCAAGGCGAACAGGCCGTGTTGCATAGAGGGCTACCACTCGGTCGATAGGTTGCTTCTCGACCTTAACTGGCGGTGGGCCGTAAAGCACTACACGATCATCCGTTTGTACCTTCTTTGTTGTCTTGCAAGAGCCAAAACCCAACAGGGCAATGAGCGAGCCCAGCAACAGTCGCCAGAATGAATTGATTTTCTTTGACATCTTATTTATTTACGATTTGACGATTTACATTTTATTTGCTTTTAGCGCGGTAGCATCTTTTAATTGGTTCCCCTAAAGGGGGTTAGGGGGTTCCACTCTTCACTTTCTTCAGGTTGCACAGCAGCAGCTTTCCTTCGTCGTCTCTGAGATGGAGGCCGTTGCCCTCGCAGTAGCGCCAGAAGCGGCAGTCCTTGCAGTCGTCACGCTTCATCCATTCGTGATTGCGATGCAGCCCGAAACGATGTTCCCAGACGTCCATGAAGTCATCCTCGTAGATATTCCCTTGTTTGTAGTTGTAGCGGATGCTGGTGCAGGCGCTGATGCTGCCATCCACAAGGACAGAGGCTATCGTCACACCTGCCGAACAGCGGAACATCCAGTCGCGCACATCGCCTTCGTATGGCCCGAGGAAGCCCTCGCAACCGTAGGAAGCGTGTATCTGTCCCTCCTTGCGTGTCTGGCGGATGAAGTCGAGCAGGCCTCTCATCTGTTCGCCTGTCAGTTGCAGCTCCTTGTCCTGAGCGCCTCTTCCAACAGGGAAAATCGTTGCCAGCCGCCAGTCGGTTACACCTTTATTAATAAGGTAGTCACGCAGCTGTGGTAGTGTGTTGTAGTTGTGCTGATGCACGCAGGTCATCACGTCGTAAACCAGCGTTCCGTCCGCCACAATCATGTCGACTGCCTGACTGGCCATTCGGAAGCAATCAGGATTTCGGCGCAGCCAGGTATGCTGTTCCTCGAGGCCGTCGAGGCTGACGGTGATGGAGCAGAGGCCTGCCTCTCGGAGTTGGGCGAACAGTTCGGGTGTGAGGTAGAGTCCGTTGGTAACCATTCCCCAAGGGAAACCCCGCTGGCTGATGCCTTTGGCGCACTCCACAACATCCTCTCTGACAAGCGGTTCCCCGCCTCCTAGGATGATGAAGACGTCGCCCGGGTTCTGCTTCTGGGCGATATTGTCGAGCACCCGGAAAAAATCTTCCTTGGGCATATCGGGTGTAGAGGAGACCTGGCGGCAGTCGCTGCCGCAATGCCGGCAATGGATGTTGCAGCGCACGGTACTCTCCCAGAACACCTGACGGAGCGGGTGTTCTCGCCGCAGGTTCTTGTTCATTTGCCGCGCCAACTCAAGAGCCAACGTTCGTCGTATGCCTAACTTGTTACACATAGTGAAAATGTTTCCTCTTCTTTAGATAGTTTGGATCATCCTGATGCCGATATGCTTCCTTCTCAAAGCGGATATGGTGATATGCCTCCATCCCGTCTCGATATTTAATGTAAAGGATGAGCCACTCGATTCCGTACCAAAGGAAAAAGGGAAGATAGAGCAACTCCTTTTGTTGTGCGGCATGTATCCGTTCGTGATTATACTCAGAAGGATTCAACGGCCTAACCGAAAAGATAAGCCCAAACAGACATATCGCCAGATAGGAACTCCCCATCGGGTGCCTCTTAATCAGAATTATCTTTTGTCCTTTGGTCATACTCCGAATATCATTATCCGACTGCAAAGATAAGATTTTTTGAGCATAATACAACAAAGAAACAGCTATATTTTTAAATAGAGTCCGTAGGCACACAAGTTTGCGGACCACATTTTTGTGTACCGCTGTGATTTTTGTGTCTATTCTCCTAATTCCTTGATGATTCCTTCAATCTATTGGTTCAGTTCATTGCCCTCAGCAACAAACGTTTCAAGACGGGCCCAACCAAGATTTCCGCATAAATAATTGTTGGATTCTCCGAAAAACAGTTTATTCGCAAAAAGACCTCCCAACCTCCCGTGACAGGGCAGCAGAGCCGATGGATAAAGGGATTGAGGACGGGAGGTCTTGTTTTCAGACCTCCCGTAAACCTCCCGTCAGACCTCCCGTATCACCCAACCTTCTTCAGAAGTTTGCCCCAGAATTTGGATGCGGATGATTCGAGGGATATATATATAATACTATGATGTTATACTAGGGAGAAAAACATCTAATATCAAGGCATAAAAGTCTTTTTAGGGGTTATAAAACTTTTTTCACGGTTTGAAAATATATAACCAAGCCTTGAAAATTTATTTTCAAATCGTGAAAATATATTTTCAAAGCTTGAAAATAATTTTTCTCCGGGTATTAAGGACTTTTATATCGGGTAGAAGAATGTTTTGTCCCTAGGTGTTTATGGTTTTATTGGCGGACTTGTGTCTGAGCGAAACGAAAAAGCCTCTCCGAGGAGAGGGGGGAATAAAAAACCTCCCTCCTCGAATTGAGGTGGGAGATTTGAAATTTTGGTGCTTTAGCAGACCTGTTCCTATTCTGCGCTAGTGTCTTTTTCCTATTCTGATTCTGGAGCGCGCCCGCGTCTTTTTTCGCCCGAGCTTTACAATTGGATGCTTTCGATGCGAAGCTTCTGCAAGCCGGCAGGGACCTGTACCTCCACAACGTCGCCGACCTTCTTACCCAGCAGGGCCCGGCCGATGGGTGACTTGATGGATATCTTGTGCTCGAGCAAGTTTGCTTCGTGCGGGCTGACTAGGGTATAGGTCATCTTGGTGTTTGTGTTGAGATTGGTCAGCTCGACCTTGGTGAGCAGCATTACTGCGCCGGAATCCAATCGCGAGGTGTCGATGACCCGGGCGAACTCCAGCACGCGCTGCTTGAAACGTATCCTGCCCAGCAAACGTCCCTGTTCGCGCTTGGCGGCATGATACTCGAAGTTCTCGCTCAGGTCGCCCTTGTCGCGAGCCTCGGCAATCGCCTCTTTGACTCTGGGCAGTTCGACTGTCTCCAACTGATGGAGTTCGGCTACGAGCTTGTCGTAGCCTTCTTTCGACATATACTCCATAGCACGGTTTACAGCTCTCCCAGTTCGCGACTGATTTCCTGCAGTTCAGAGCGGATGGATTGCAGGCGTCCCAGGATTTCGGATGTGTCGCTGGCGGCTTTGCGGTTCTTGGTCAGGACGGCCTTCGCGGCAGCTATCTTCATGCCGCGCTCCTTGACCAGGTTATAGACAAGGCGCACCTCCTCGATGTCTTCCTTTGTGTATTGGCGCACACCACGGCCACTCTTGCGAGGCTTGATGTTGGGGAACTCCTTCTCCCAGAAACGTAACAGCGACTCGGCTACGTTAAACTGTTCTGCCACCTCGGCAATGCCGTAGTATTTCTTGAGTACTTTGTTCGGATTGTAGGCCATATGATAGTGAAGAGTTAAGAATTAATGGTGTAGAATTTGGGATGAGGATTTAATTTTCTGCAAAAGTACAAAGAATTTAAGAATTAAGAAAGAAGAATTGAGAATAATTTCGTACATTTGCGCCCAAATTAATAAAAAGAGCCTCACCCCCGCCCCTCTCCAAAGGCGAGGGGAGAATAAAATATTAAATGGTATCTGATTAAATGATAAATGATATGACGACAGCTAAAGAGATACGCGAATCGTTCAAGAAGTTTTTTGAGTCGAAGGGACACCAGATTGTTCCCTCTGCTCCGATGGTGGTGAAGGACGACCCGACACTGATGTTCACCAATGCCGGCATGAACCAGTGGAAAGACATCATCCTGGGCACCCGCGACCCAGAACCCCGCCGCCGCGCCGACTCGCAGAAGTGCCTCCGCGTCAGCGGCAAGCATAACGACCTGGAGGAAGTGGGTCACGATACCTACCACCACACGATGTTCGAGATGTTGGGCAACTGGTCGTTCGGCGACTACTTCAAGGAAGGCGCCATCGATATGGCCTGGGAATACCTGGTGGACGTGCTCAAACTCGACCCGAAGGACCTCTATGTCACCGTGTTCGAGGGCAGTCCCGAAGAAAACCTGGTTCGCGACGATGAGGCTGCGGGCTATTGGCTGAAACACGTTCCTGCCGACCACATCATCAACGGCAACAAGCACGACAACTTCTGGGAAATGGGTGATACAGGCCCTTGCGGTCCCTGTTCCGAGATTCACCTGGACAGCCGTACCCCCGAGGAGAAGGCAAAGGTGCCCGGCCGTGAGATGGTCAACAAGGACGACCCACAGGTCATCGAGATTTGGAACATCGTCTTCATGCAGTACGAGCGCAAGGCCGACGGTCATCTGGAACCACTCGGCATGAACGTGATTGATACCGGCATGGGTTTCGAACGCCTCGTTCGTGCCATTCAGGGCAAGCACTCCAACTACGATACCGACGTCTTCCAGCCAATCATCAAAGCCATCGGTGACCTGAGCGGCTTCCACTATGGTGAGAAAGAGGAGATTGATGTCGCTATGCGCGTCATTGCCGACCATCTGCGTGCCATCGCGTTCTCTATCGCAGATGGGCAGCTGCCTGGCAACGCCAAAGCGGGTTATGTCATCCGCCGTATCTTGCGCCGCGCTGTTCGCTACGCTTATACCTTCCTCGGTCAGAAGGAAGCCTTCATGTACCGCCTGTTGCCTGTCCTCATTCAGGAGATGGGCGAGGCCTACCCCGAACTGGAGGGACAGCGCGAACTGATCGGCAAGGTGATGAAAGAGGAGGAAGAGAGTTTCCTGCGTACCCTCGATACTGGCATCAAACTGCTCGACGGCGTGATGAAGGAGACAAAGGCTGCCGGCCAGACGGTTATTGCTGGCGAGAAAGCCTTCACTTTGTTCGACACTTACGGTTTCCCCCTCGACCTGACAGAACTCATCTGCCGCGAAAACGGACTCTCTGTGGATGAGGCTGGCTTCAATGCCGAGATGCAGAAGCAGAAAGACCGCGCCCGCAACGCCGCACAGGTTGAGACAGGCGACTGGCACATCGTTTCTGACATTCAGAACGAAAGTGGCGAGATTTCCTCCTTCGTCGGCTACGACTACACCGAATATACCTGCCACATTGTTAAGTACCGTGAAGTCAAGCAGAAGAAGGGCATTGTCTATGAAGCTATCCTCGACCAAACACCATTCTATGGTGAGATGGGCGGTGAGGTAGGCGACTCCGGCGTCCTGGTGAACGAAGCCGAAACCATCAAGGTAATTGATACAAAGAAAGAGAACGGCGTGAGTGTTCACCTTTTGGAGCGCATCCCCAATAACCCCGAAGCAGAGTTTATGGCTTGTGTCGATGTAGAACGTCGTCGAGCCATCGAAGCTAATCATACCTGTACGCACCTTCTCGACCAGGCCCTGAAGGAAGTTCTCGGCGACCATGTGGAGCAGAAAGGCTCGCTCGTGACACCCGACTACCTTCGCTTCGACTTCTCACACTTCGAGAAGGTCTCGGCCGAACAGATTCGCGAGGTGGAACATATTGTGAACGATCGTATCCGCCAGAACCTGCCCCTCCAGGAATATCGTGACACACCTATCGAGGAGGCCAAGAAGCTTGGCGCCATCGCCCTCTTCGGCGAGAAGTACGGTGACAGGGTGCGCGTCATCCAGTTTGGCAATAGCGTGGAGTTCTGCGGTGGTTGTCACGCCAGAAGCACAGGATGCATCGGTATGGTGCGCATCCTCTCCGAGAGCAGTGTGGCTGCCGGCGTGCGTCGTATAGAAGCCATTACAGGTAAAGCTGTAGAAGAGGCAATCGACAAACAGCAAGACTTGATAAACGGCCTCAGAAGCCTCTTCAACAATGCACCCGATTTGCAGGGAACGATTCAGAAGGCAATCAACGATAATGCCGACTTGCGCAAACAGATAGAAGATGTTATGCACGAACGGGCTGTGACCCTGAAGAAGGAGATGCTCTCCAAACAGAAGGAGATAAATGGCATCAAGGTGCTGAGTGCGATTGTAGCATCTGTTGCTCCGGAATATGTCAAGGATATTGCTTTCCAGCTTCGTGCCGAGGTAGAAAACAGCATCGTCGTTATCGGTTCCATCTCAGCAGGGAAGCCCCTCCTCACCGCAGCCGCATCGGATAGTGTCGTTGCTGCCGGCGTGAATATCGGCAAGAACATCCGCGAGGCAGCCAAACTCATTCAGGGCGGCGGCGGCGGTCAGCCCCACTTCGCCACAGCAGGCGGCAAGGATTTAGAAGGCCTGCACGCAGCCGTAGAGAAACTCATCGAGCTTCTCACAGCATGACAGATGAATAGCTAATTATGGCTTCGGGGAAAACCTCGAAGCCATAATTTTAGATATCATCCAGCATGATGAAGGGAGCCCAGTAATGTGGATTTGGGAAGAGAGCACGTACGGTAGCCTGTGCCTTTAAGAAAGCATCATTGCGGGAAAGTCCGCCGAGCAGGGCTTCGTAGAAAGAAGTCATCATCAGTTGCGTGGCTGCATCATCGACACTCCATAAACTCATGACAAGCGTATGTGCACCTGCTTTCTTGAAACCGCGTTGCACACCGAAGACGCCATCCTCGCGTAATTCTCCGAGTCCTGTCTGGCAAGCAGAAAGGACGGTGAGCTGGAGGTCCTGCAGGTTGAGTTGGGCTATTTCCTGTGCCGTAACGATACCATCGTTAATATCGGTGGGGAAATCATCACGATGATACTGCGTCTTCTGGTTACAACCGGCAAAGACCAATCCTGAATAGCAGAGAGGATCTGAAGACCGTGGTGAAGAAGCTGAAGACCTAAGCCAATCAATTTCTGGCTTGTCTTGTTCCGTGACAGCATAAGAGAAACCGTGTGTGGCAATATGCAACAGTGAAATTTTGCGTTTGCCTAGTGCCTTGAAAGCTCCTTCTGTTCCGTAGGCACCATATCGGGTGGCTTTTACTCCTGCGTTTCGTAGTATGCGTTCAATGGCCTCTGCTTCATCATTTGCGCCTTTCAGCTTACCGAACTTCAATTCGCCGTGTCTTGTCATGTTGAAAATGGCAGAAGAATTAGCTCCGCGCTGTTCTTCTGGTAACTCTGCGGCAGCAAGTGAGGTTTCCGCTTGCTGTTCTGCAGCGAGTTGCTCCTCGGCAGCAGCAATTGCAGAGAAGTCTTCATAGAATTCTTCCTTACCTGCCTTATTGTATTTGCGCATCTCTCCGATACTCATTTCGTAGTCCATTCCACCGAAAATCACAGCTTCCCCGTTTTTAAGGGATGCGGATCTGTTGCTGCGCTGTGCCAATAGTTTGGTGGAGGATAGACGAGATACACTCAGCGTGTCGGAGATGCGTTTCCCATCGTCGGTGATGGGCATGTACTCGATGCCCCACTGGTGGAAGATTCCTGATGGAGCGAAGTAGATGTGTGTGGCACCATCAATTTCCTTGAGCAGATTTCCCCATACGAGTTGCCCGAGTTTGCTGTCGTCGTATATTCTGTTTTGATACGTCGAGTCGTTGAGTAGTTGGCTGATGGACATTCCGGTGGGATATCCCAGTTCCTTTATTTCGCTGCGGAAGAAAAGATGGCAGGCGTGTGGCGCACTCCATCCCGGACGCAGAATGAGGGCAATGTAGATGTGATCCGGATTATTGTTGAGAGTTACATCTGTTTCAACAAGTTCTACGGCAACCTCGTCTGGACGCAGGGAATGGCGTACGGAATCTGTAGTCAGTGATAGGTTCTGGGTGAAGTCTCCGTATTCTTTACATTTGAACACGACGTCATGCTCAAGTTTCCTGATTTTGTCTTCTAATTCCTTGATGCTTTGATTGTCTTTATTGTTGCTAGGTGTTTCGTATAGTTTTTGTAATTCGGAACGCTTTGTCTGCAACTCATCGTACATATCGAGGACTTCCTTGTCGCCAGATTTCTGCAGGAGTCGGCGGAAGTCCACTTCACTGTTGAGCAGAATGCCCTTTGTGAACAACTGTGCGTTATAAATGTCTGTCAACAAGGTCGGGGGAGTCTTATCGGGAAGGGAGGCAAAGAGTGATGCCGTCTGATAGAGATAGTTCTTGCGTTGCCAGAAATGCTCACGCTGTCTTGAAGATTGGAAGGAGAAATTGTTTCGCACCAAATCTGTCTGGAGCGAAATGGCATCGTGATAATAGTGCGCTACGCTGTCCATTTGCTCGAGCTTGAAGTAATAGATGGCAAGGTTGAAGAGCAGCGTGACATTGTTCCCATGTTTGGGCCCCAGGATACGAGTCTGTAAGTCAAGAGCTTCGCGGGTAAGGTCTATTGCCGCATTGATACTGTCGAGTTTATACAGGAAAAGAGCGCGGTCGCAGAGAATGTTGGCGTATGCAGTCGATGTGGAATGGTTCGATTTACGGAGAATATCCAGTGCCTCCATGCAGACTTCATCGGCTTGGTGATAATCTTCCTTTTGATAAAGTGATGCCGCCTTTTGATGAAGAATATTTGCTGCTTCCTGTGTGAAGCCCCGTCTTTGGCTGATTTGCAAAGATACGTTGTTGAGGCTGTCGGCATACAGATGCTTTCCGAGGTGGGTATAGTAACCGCTCAGAGTATAGAGCATGTGTACCATTCGGAGAGAGTCACCTCGGGCTTCATACCGTCGTAAGGCCCGTTCGCCCCATGCTGCAGCTTCGTTGTAGATACCTATCCCTGCTTTTCCTTTTGCCTGTTCGGCGAGCGCATTCGCATATATAAGCGTTGTGGTGTCGTTAGTATTATTAATTTGGTCTTCCAGCTTTTGCAAGTAATCTTGTACCTGGTCGACTTTTCCAAGCCATACATTTGTTGCATTCTTCTGTTGCTTGCATCCCTCGTAAACTTTTCCTCCTATGCCGTCAACCTTCAGAAGCAAGGGTTCTGCCTGTTCGTAGAGCAGGAGCGCCTTCTCGAAGTTCGGTTCCGGTTGATAGAAGTAGCAGTCGCCGGCGTTCTTGAGTAAGTATGCGTAGTTACGGCTGGAGGTGCCATTCTCTTTCTCATAGATGGCAAAGGCTTCATCGGCAACAGCAAGAGCTTCTCTATAATGTTTTACTTTTGCTTCACCTTCAGAAACTAAACTCAGAAAATCTGCATAGCGAATGGGATGATCTCCTTCTCCCTCTTTCTGTGTCTTCTGCAGAAGTTTGCGTGCGTTCTCGTATTCGCCCTGGTCATTGTATGTGTTTATCATCCAGGCTGTGGCATTGTAATAAGCCACGGTACCCTTTTTCGTGTACGGGAACGCCTTCTTGTAACACTCAGCCTTCTGCTCGGTGTCTCCGGGTGTTCCACGAAGGTTGTAGTAGTGTGCCAATTGGCAAAGAGAGGTGGCATATTTGTCATTCTTTTTTGCCTTTTGGTATGCATTGGCTGCTGCCTGCATGTCGACAATAGCCTGATCGATATTCTTCTGCCGGTAAAGATATGTAGCACGATCGAAATAAGCATCTCCCAGACGGTCGTCGTTGTGGTTGGTTCGTTTGTCTAACCGTACGGAAATTACCTCGTCTATGATTTGCAGAGCCTGGGTATAATCACCGGTAGCTGCAACAGCGTTGGCCTTGATATGTTTGGCTTCGGCATAATAAGTGCCATAGCGGAACTCATCGCTATGGCAGAGAGCTAGATAGCTTTCAGCATTTGCAAGAACATCTGCTTCTTCTAGTCGTCCGGCATTGTACTCATTGATGGCATCAATAAGTTGTTTCCCCAGTCTGTCCATTTCTCGCGGCAGTTTGTTCTGTGCGTGGATGGGGAATGTCAGGCACGACAGTGCGAGAAGCAGAAGAGAGATAAGACGAGGCATTTTTTATCCTTAAGGGGCAATAGAATCGGCAGGTAGCTCGTTTTGGCTTTCAATATCCTTGAGTACCTCAGTCAGGATTATAGCATATCCTTCGGGCAAATTTGTGGTGGAGTCCCTGAGTACTTCACGGATATAGAGAACATATTCATCTAGGGAATTGTTCTCGCTTTCTGTACCTCCTCCGCGATAAATGGTGGCAGGCAAATCCCTTTGCTCTCCTTTTTCCGAGAAGAGCATTGCGATGAGGCCGGCAAAAGTAATTTTCGTGTAGCTTTCCTTGCTGCTTCCATCAAGGAACTTTGCCAACGTGTTCATCCCTGGCTCTTTAATGGTGTATTCGCTCATTCTGACGTTGTCGTAAACAACGAGCTTTCCTCCCTTAGGGATACTAATCATGGCACTGAGAGGCAATAAATCGCGAGGAGCAATATTCCGTTTCTTCTTATCCTGATGAAGGATGATAGGTTTGTCTCCAACCTCTTTGACCACGAATGTGCGAGGAGTTTGAGCAAGAATATCTGCTGCCATGAAGATGAGCATGGCGAGGAATGACGAACGTAGATTCATGTGTTTCATAGCGAATAATCTATAGATGTTCATTATATTATGACTATGATTGCTTGTTTTTTAAATGCTTGACAAAGAAGCGGACAAGGTCTGCTGATGTAGCAGCAAGTGCTGTGATGGACAAAGTCGGGGTGAGGTCGAAATTAATATGTTGTTCATAGAAGAACCAAAAGCCTATAGCAATAGAGATGGTCATAAGGAGGAAGACGAAAAGGGAAGTAATGAGCGTCGTGCGTAACAGATCGCTAAATACTCCATCTCCCAAGCCCAATGCACTTTCTTTATAAGCCATAATAATGCAGACACTGAGATATGATAACAGAATGGTTATTATCCAGAAAAGAATTCCCGTGCAATTTGTCTTCTGCTCCATTTCGAGCATGGTCTTCATTGCATAGCAGAGGACCTCTATACCATAAAGTTGTCCCAAGGGTGTATGGAGCATGTCTGCACTCTCGTGAGCGCCTCCAAACATAACGACTTTGTTCCTGATGAAGTCCGCATAGTATCCGATAGAATCATAGGGAATTGTGCGGAAGTAGGTGGGTTCGTAGTTGATGCGTCGAGAAGTTAACCCTTCTGTATCATTTTGGAGTATTTCCATCATACGTGCAATGATGGAGGGGTAGGTCTTGCCGTCCATCTCAAAGCTTAGTGGCACTTCTCTGACCATTCCTCGATGAATGTTGACAGAACCTTCGTTGAGATTCAAATCTTTGGCAAAGAAGGAGTGTGCTTGTCGTGTAAACTCATTTCGCTTACGGTCCAACTCCATCATTCGGAAGGAAAAAACAGAATTGGAGAGTTTTGCAGCCACCTTCCGAAGATGAGCATCGCCGACAGGATCCATAGGACGTTCGAAGATGACATCCACGTCGAGGGCGGCAGGTCCTATGGAATCAATTTCTTCAAGGACAGTGGCGATGGAATCACGGTCATACAACTGTGTGATATCGACGACGACAATAACATCGCTGGTATCGCGAGGCGCTTCCAGCATTAGCTGGTAGAATATATCCGTAGTGGAGAATCCTTTTAGTCCCTGTGCGATAGGATTGAATACGTCCATATTGAACGTAATGTAGCGAAACAATCCTATGAGCAGGAACGCCACAATTGTAGTAGCTATCTGCCGGGGTCGGCAGATAGCTTTCAGTGCTTTCCAAATATTGGTCTTGAATCGTTGCATAAGACCTTTGGTTAATGAGTTTTCTTTGTCTTGCTGTGCCCGGAGGCAAGTTATTCTTCAGCAATCACGATTGTGACGCGATTCTGATCGTTGTTGTTGGGGAAGGGCTGAACAGTGTCACCCTTCGAGTCCGTAGTGATGCGGTTAGCAGCGACACCATATTTCTTCGTCAGCATCTTAGTTACAGAATCGGCTCGCATTTTTGCATAGCGTGCATTGACAGGTGCTGTTCCTGTTCCTTTGTCGGCATATCCTGTGACTACAACTTTAGCAGTGGGATGCTCCTTGAGCCATGTTGCTACTTCTGCAAGTTTGGGTTGTTCAGCAGAAGAGACCTCTGTACTGCGAAGACCGAAGAAGATATTGCGGGTGATATTCTTTGGTGCCACTACTGCGGGCGGTGTCGGCTGGGGTTCGGGTTTGGGCTCAGCTTTAGTAAGCCCAACGTTTGTATTGGCAGATATAGCCTCTGTGTCCATTCCGGAGGTGTTGGGGTCGCCAGTGGTTACGTCAGCGTCTTTTCTGGAACCCTTAACTTTTTGACGAATGCCGAACTTGTATGTTACACCGAGTTGTGCCGTGAGCTGCCAGTCGTCGCCACCAGTGATTCTGCTGTTGTAGCGGTCGTTGAGACTGTTGGCAGCGAGTTCAAGGTTGACGCTCCAATGACGGGCAATGTTAACATCCAACATCGTACCTATGCGGAAGTTGTGGCTCAGGCGGTTTCTGCTGTCGCCTGTCGAGATAAACCTCCTGAGAACCTGGTTGTCCTCATTGTCCCATGCATAATTGAGACCTACACCGCCAATCAAATAAACATTCACCGGATGGTAGTACTGGTTGCTGATGAGATTAACGATGTTAATCATGGCATCAAGGTCGGTTGTGGCATATTTGAATTTGTATTTGGCATCGACGCCGTTACCATAAACACCACCTTTGTTCCAAAGGCCATTTACATGTAGTCGTGCACCGAAAGTGGGTGTGAAGTGTACACCCACGCTGACACTTGCGGTTGGTGTGATGAGTTTCCAGTTGTTGTAATCTGTAAGTGTTGTCTGACCTCCACCTTGTATGCTAATAAAAGCAAAGGGTTTAAAGCCGCCTTCCTGAGCTTGTGCAGAGGAAACAGCGAGGAAAAGCACAGCTGTCAGCATTGCTGTCAGCTTTGTCTGGATACGAGTTAGGATAGTTTTCATGTTGTTATAAATTAAGTTGTTAATAATCTGTTGTAATAGTTTTGTGGTTTATGTTTCTAGGAGACGTTGGTTTATCGGTTCTTGTACATCTCTTCGTAGTATTTCTCATAATCACCGCTGGTGATGTTGTCCATCCATTTTTCATTCTCGAGGTACCACTTGACGGTCTTCTCGATGCCCTCCTCAAATTGCAGGGATGGTTCCCAACCAAGCTCTTTTTGTAGTTTGGTAGAATCGATGGCATAGCGTGCATCGTGTCCCAGACGGTCTGTGACGTAAGTGATGAGGTCGAGGTCTGCACCCTCAGGACGTCCCAGCAGGCGATCTACTGTCTTGATGACTGTCTTGATGATATCAATGTTCTTCCATTCATTGAAGCCACCGATATTGTAAGTCTCAGCGATGGTGCCGTTGTGGAAGATGGTATCGATGGCGCGTGCATGATCCTCGACGTAGAGCCAGTCGCGCACGTTTTCGCCTTTTCCATAGACGGGTAGGGGCTTGCGGTGACGGATATTATTGATGAACAGCGGAATCAGCTTCTCGGGGAACTGATAGGGCCCGTAGTTGTTGGAGCAGTTGGTCACGATGGTCGGCATTCCGTAGGTGTCGTGGAAAGCGCGGACGAAATGGTCACTGGAAGCCTTGCTTGCTGAATAGGGGCTGTGGGGATTGTACTTCGTTGTCTCATAGAAGAAGTCCTTGCCATATGCCAAGTGGTGTTCAGAACTGCTGGCAGTGGTGGTGAAGGGCGGCCTGATGCCTTCGGGATTGGTCATCTCGAGTGCACCATACACTTCATCGGTCGAGATGTGATAAAAACGCTTACCCTCGTACTTCTCGGGCAGGCTTTCCCAATAGAGTTTGGCAGCTTGGAGGAGTGAGAGGGTTCCCATTACGTTTGTGCGGGCAAAGGTAAAGGGATCTTTGATGGAACGGTCCACGTGGCTCTCTGCGGCCAGATGGATGATGCCGTCTATTTTCTCGTCCTGCATCAGTTGATAGAAGGCATCGAAGTCGCAGATGTCCATCTTTACGAATTTGTAGTTAGGACGTCCTTCGATATCCTTAAGGTTGGCAAGATTACCGGCATAGGTCAGTTTGTCGAGGTTGATAATGTTATACTCAGGGTATTTGTTTACGAAGAGTCGAACAACATGACTGCCTATGAATCCGGCGCCGCCAGTGATAACGATATTGCGTTTCATAAAGTATAACTGTTAATCTAATAATTTTTCATTTTTCACTTATTGTGAATGGGCTGTCGAAGTCTTGGAGGCAGGGATGCCGTGTGTCTTTCTCGCTCAGGAGAGCCTTCTCTTTCGGGATGCGCCAGTCAATGCCGAGGCTCTCGTCCAGAATAGAGATGCCACCATCGGCTTCAGGATGATAGAACTCATCACACTTGTACTGGAAGACGGCTGTCTCGCTCAGCACAGCAAAGCCATGAGCAAAGCCCTTGGGCACGAAGAATTGCAGGTGATTGTCCTCGGTCAGCTCAACTGCTACATGCTGCCCGTATGTAGGGGAACCCTTGCGGATGTCAACTACAACATCCAGTACAGCACCCTTTACACAGCGCAGCAACTTGCTTTGAGTGAAAGGAGGACGCTGGAAGTGCAGGCCGCGCATGACACCATAGGATGACATGCTCTCGTTATCCTGCACAAAGTTAATCGGGTGAACCTTCTCGTCGAACTCCCGTTGAGAGAAGGATTCGAAGAAATAGCCACGGGCATCTTTGAATACCTTGGGCTCTATGATGAGTACGCCTTCAATGGCGGTTTTAGTTACTTCCATTGTTCTTGATGTTTGTAATACACTTTTCCAGTGAATCTACCCAGTAGGGCACCTCTACGCCGAATGTCTCGCGGATGCTACGCTTATCCAGTACGGAGTATGCGGGACGCTTCACGGGACTTGGAAACTCTGTTGAGTAGCAAGGTTGTATGTCGCAGTCTTTGTGACCTGCGATGTGGGCAATCATCTGAGTGAAGTCGTACCAGGAACAGACGCCCTCGTTCGAGAAGTGATAAATTCCGCAGACGGGTTTTGCCAGAATGACTTTGATGGCTTTGGCCAGATCGAGGGCATAAGTTGGTGTGCCGCACTGGTCAAAGACGACTCTAAGTTGTGGCTTTGTGGCGGAGAGTTGCAGCATCGTCTTGCAGAAATTCTTACCATACTCACTGTAGAGCCATGCTGTGCGGATGATGATATAGCCGCCAGCCTCCCCTTCGAGGGCCCATACTCCTTTTATCTTCTCCTCACCCAAGCGTTTGGTCTCGCCATAAACACCTGTTGGTGTGCCTTTTTGGTCTGGGCGGCAGGGCGTGTTGTACGGCTCCTTTCCAAATACGTAATCGGTAGAAATATGTATGAGCCACCCGCCCACTTCCTTCATGGCCTTGGCCAGGTTCTCGGGGGCTGTAGCATTGAGCGTTTCTACCAAAGCATATTTCTCCGGGTCTTCGGCTGCATCAACGTTGGTCCAAGCAGCACAATTCACGATGGCCTGCACCTCGTACTTTTTGACCATAGCACGGATGGCTTCCAGATCTGTGATGTCCAGATAGGTAGTCTCCACTCCCTCCATTTGACTGACGTCAGTGAAGATATATCTGTCTGTCGAGTCTTGGGCAACGATACGCATCTCGTTACCCAACTGCCCGTTAGCTCCTGTGACAAGTATGTTCATTTATAATTGTCGCACCATGTTTTGTGCACAAAGATAGTTAAAATTTATTAAACTTCTTTCATTTGTGTGTTTTTTTTATCTTTATCGGCATTAGAATAGAGAAAAAGATAAAATTACAGTCATACAGAAGGTCGTTCAGGCGTCGCTTAGCCCCTCCTTTGGCCAGTTCACAAGATAGACTTGTTCTGTAGCGCGGGTGATGGCTGTATAAAGCCAGCGGAAGTAGTCTGGTGTGAGCATATCCTCGGTGATATATCCCTGGTCGATATAGACATGTTCCCATTGTCCACCTTGAGCCTTGTGACAGGTGACGGCATAGGCGTATTTGATTTGCAAGGCATTGTAGTAAATGTCCTGACGCAGGCGTTTCATGCGGTCGCGCTTGTTGGTCAGTTCGGGATAGTCTTCCCATACGGCATTGAAGAGCGCCTCTTGCTGTTGGCGTGTCAAGGCGGGAGCTTCGCTCTGTAGCGTGTCGAGCAGAACCGTTACTTCCAATTCCTGATGGTCATAGTCGGGGAACTGCAGAGTGGCATCGGCGAAGCGGAACCCATAGAAAGAGCGTTCGTTGCGAAAACGGCGGACAATGGCTACATCGCCGTTAGCAATGAAAGAAGACCCCCCTTCCTCCTTTTGGGGGAGATTTTGGCTGCCCTCAGTTGAATCCGGACTCCCCCTAAAGGGGGTTGGGGGGTCAAGCCAATAGTAATTGTTCTTTGCCACCATCACCAGGTCGCCACTGGAGAGTTCTTCTTCATAGTCGAGGATGCGTGCGCGGATGCCACCGTTGAAGATGTTGGCGCGTTTATTGCTGCGTGTCACGACAATTGTGCCGTCAATGCCGTGGCGACGATAGCTGTCGCTGAGTGCCTCGATGAGTTCGTCGCCCGGAACTACACGCACATCTGGGAAGCTCTTTCCTCGGAGTTTCGGGAAGGCCGACATCTCGTCGTTCTGTATGAATTGGCGCAATAGAGTTGCGTTCCACAGGATACCCGATTCTTCGAGCTGTCGTACCACCTGCGTCAGGCAAAGTTCCGTTACCTCCATGCCGTAGCCCTCCAGAAAGTGGCGGCTCAGGGCAGGACTCAAATCCTCGCCGACTGGCGGCAACTGTGCGGTATCACCCACAAGCACCAGGCGGCATCCTTCACAGGAATAGACATATTGCATCAGGTCATCCAAAAGCCGTCCTGAGCCGAAGAGCGTACTGTCGTGGACATCGTTGGCAATCATGGAGGCTTCGTCGACGATGAAAAGCGTGTCTTGTCGCAGGTTGACATCGTTCTGGAATATGTCCATCTCTGTCAGCGACTTTTGACGGTAAATCTTCCGATGTATCGTAAAAGCAGGTGCCTGTGCATAGGAGGAGAGCACTTTGGCTGCTCGCCCAGTTGGAGCAAGCAGCATGAAACGCTGTTGGAGCTGCTGCATTGTGCGCACCAATGCAGCCAGGAGCGATGTCTTGCCGGTGCCTGCATAGCCTTTCAGCAGAAACACAACATCCCTTTTTCGTGAAAGCAGGAAGTCGGAAAGCAGAGAAATGGCTTTTTCCTGCTCTTTTGTTGGATTGTGGGTGAAGTTCTGCCTGATAAGAGCCCCTAAATCATCACTTATTGCCATTCTTTTATAAAAAAAAGTCTATTTTGTCGGAAATATGAATAAATATTTTTACTTTTGCGATGCGAAATTACAAAATAAATCACATATAACGTTATGAAAAAGGGAATAAATGTTATTTTAGGTATCTGTGCCGTCGGTTTGCTCTTCGTTTGCTGGCGTAGCATTCGTGATACTGAGAACTTCGACGCAGAAGTTGCAAGTCGTGAAAATGTGGTGAAGGCCCGCCTTATGGAGATTCGCAGTGCCGAGGAGGCCTACAAGGCTCAGCACGACGGTGTGTATTGCTCCGACTGGTCTGAACTCATAGCATTCGTCAAGGACGGCAAGTTGCCCGTAGTCATGAAGCAGGGCTTGCTCACTGAGGATCAGATGAACAAGGGCCTGACCGAAAGCAAGGCTGCAGCCATTGTCAACAGCGGCGACCAGGCTGCCATCATTGCAAGTGGTCTGCAGAACTTCCGTCGCGATACCGTATGGGTTTCGTTGATTGACTCCCTCTATAACTACGAGGGTTTCGTGGCAGATTCTCTGCGCTACATCCCCTTCTCCGGGGGCGACACCTTCGAGATTATCGCTTGTCCCAACACCACACGTTCTGGCAGCATTATCCAGGTGATGGAGTGTAATGCTCCCGACAGCAGCTTCCTTAAGGGAATGGGCAAGGCTGGCAAGCGTCTCATCTACAACCGCAATGAAGAGGCAAATGCCAAGGGTGCTTATCCCGGCCTGAAGATAGGTGATGCCGGTAACAACTGGAACAACAATGCTGGCAACTGGGAGTAAAACACTCACAGGCTATAGATTATCCATCCGCTCTGATGCGGATGGATTTTCTTTTTCTGTAGTTAGCACTCTTGATGGTTCGGTTGTCCAGACCGACCGTTTTCCCGTTTCCGGGTCATCGACTGCGGACGATGTCCTGCGTCAGGCCTTGCGGAAGCCTTATCTGATGGACTATCGGTTCCAAAGTGTTGAACTCGTTGCAGACACCCAGACCACCATTATCCCATTAGAGCATTTCAGCAAGAGCGACATGCTGGCTTTCTACCGCCTCTGCTTCCCTCGGCAGCAGGTCAGCGTGGCGGACATGCAGTACCAGATACTCTCAGCGCTCGAGGCTGTTATGGTTTTCCGTCTTGATCAAAGTGTACTTCGCACGGTGCAGGAGTGCTACCCCGACGTGAAGGTGTGTTGTGCCGATGCTCAGCAGTTGGAACATTTTGCCTCTTTGCAGGCGAAACGCCTTGCACCAGCCGATGCGGAACAGCGTGATGCATACGTCCAGTTTGGCGAGAAGCGCTTCTTCATAGCCGTATTCCTTCGCGGCAAGTTGCAGTATGCCAGTTCGCAGGCTGCGGATAATGACAGCGATCGTACCTTTCTGTTGCTTGGCATCTGGAAGGCACTCGACATGCATGCTCAGCGCGATGCCTGTCATCTCCAGGGCGCCTCGGACGAGTTGCAAAAGACATTATCGGAATATATTCTAAACATAGAATAACGGCACTCCCCTAGGGGGAGCGGGGAGGGGGCTTATGCGCATCATTACTGGCAAATACAAAGGCAGGCATTTCGAGGTGCCGCGTTCCTTCTCGGCACGTCCCACGACGGACTTTGCCAAGGAGAACCTCTTCAATGTCTTGCAAGGATATATAGACTTCAGCGAAGCACCCACAGCCCTCGACCTCTTCTCCGGTACCGGCAGTATCACGTTGGAGCTCGTCAGTCGTGGTTGTGGACGTGTCATCAGCGTGGAACTTGATGCGCGCCACCATCGCCTTATCAGGCAGTTCCTCGACAAGTTGCAGGACACGGCGGCTCTGCCCATTCGGGGAGATGTATTTCAATATCTGGCAAAGTGTCGCGAGCAGTTCGACTTTATCTTTGCCGACCCCCCATACGCCCTGCCGCAGATACCCGAGTTGCCTGACATTATATTGAGCCGCAATCTGCTCAAAGAGGATGGCCTTTTCGTCCTGGAGCATGGTAAGCAGAACGACTTCTCCCAGCATCCCCGCTTCATAGAGCACCGCAGCTACGGCAGCGTCAACTTCTCATTCTTCGGCTAGCGCCTCAGGCGCAGGCGGAACATCCAACACCCAAGATACCTTTTCTACATTATAATATATATGCGTGTAGAGGACCGCGCAAAAAAATCCCCACTGCGGAGTTCATACTTTCCGCAGCGGGGATGATTCGTTCCATTATGGGTTTACTTTATCAGCACTTTTTCCCCGTTTTCTATGTAGATGCCGCTGGCGGGTTTGTCAGAGAGCCTGCGGCCTTGGAGGTCGTAGAGGATCTCGTTTTCTTGTATCGGTTCAAAAGAGCTAATAGCACTCGGTATCTCTGTTGATTCAACTTTATCGAATTCATAGGAAACTCCTATATAATCCCTGTTTAAATAATAAGATGTATACTGCCATGGGATATCATCCCAATCATAATAGGAGGAAGGAGTTGGTATTGGCATCCAAGGAGAGAAAGGCCCAGCGGCTGAACCAAGTCCTTCTATCCAAACAATCGGGCCATTAATAGAACCCTTGAAATAGTCACACAATGAGAGTGTAAAACGCCGACGTGCCAGTCCATCGTGAAGGCGGACAGTGTCTATACGTTCAACCATCAGGTAGTTATCAAGGGGGAAACCAAGAAACATGTCGCGCGGCTCGTCCTGCTCAAGCAGGCAGCCAAAGGCATTACCCTCCATTCCGCATTTGACAAAATCTTCCTCTTCCAAATCGAAATCATAAAGCAGGCGCGGCCTGGTGCTGCCCTTCGCAATGGCATAGACCTTCCTGCCCACATCGCGAACAGCTGCAAAATATGCATAGTATTTTGAGGGTAAAGGCCAGGCCTTATAGTTATAAACCTTCCTCCAGGTCTCACCGTTAATCACCGTGTCAGCATCAATTTTGCTGATATAGAGATTCTCTTTGAAGATTCCCACCCTCGTCTCGAAAATCATGCCTCCCCTTGTAAATGGCCGGTATTCCAGCTCAGATTCCTGTGCCAATGCTGCCATCCCTGCAGAACAAAGCAGACATGCTAATAATAGCCGAATATTCATGGTTATTTACTTTTTTTGTAAAAAGATGCTACAAAATTACGATTTAATTACGAAGGAGCAAAAGTTTTTGCAGAAAAATTGAAAACGCCCACGTCATGCATCAGGTTTTTTGTTTGTTTAACAAACAAAAACAGCTAGACAGAACAACATGTTTCAACGAAAATGAGGTTGGCCCCCTGAAATGCGTAATGATTTCTGTGATTCTGTGATTCTGTGATTGCATCTATATATATGGTGCAATCACAGAATCACAGAATCCGCTTACAGAAATATTCAGAGAAAATAACCTAACCTTATCATCCAATAACATGCCTTTATTTGTTGACAAAGGCATGTTATAATCTCAAAAGGCCGGGCTCGCAATGATGCGGGCTCGGCCTTCATTGATGAAAAATGAAAAATTACAACTTGGGACCTGCAACTTCATCCCGTAGGAGAAGTTGCTTTCGGCCAAAACTTAGAGTTTTGGACCTGCGGCGACTAAAGCCTTGCCAGCCTCGTTGCCTTCATACTTCTTGAAGTTCTTGATGAAGCGGGCTGCGAGATCCTTTGCCTTCTCCTCCCAGATGCTGGCCTCTGCGTAGGTGTCGCGAGGATCGAGGATGGCGGGATTCACTTTGGGCAGAGCTGTGGGCACCTCGAAGTCGAAGAAAGGAATCTTCTTGGTGGGAGCCTTCAGGATACTGCCGTCCAGAATAGCGTCGATGATACCACGTGTGTCGGGGATAGAGATACGCTTGCCTGTGCCGTTCCAACCTGTATTTACGAGGTAAGCCTTGGCGCCGCTCTTCTCCATCTTCTTCACGAGTTCCTCAGCATACTTTGTGGGATGCAGCTCGAGGAATGCCTGGCCGAAGCAAGCGCTGAAGGTGGGAGTGGGCTCTGTGATGCCACGCTCTGTACCAGCCAGCTTAGCAGTGAAACCAGAGAGGAAGTAGTACTTCGTCTGCTCGGGAGTCAGGATAGATACAGGAGGCAGTACGCCGAATGCGTCGGCACTGAGGAAAATGACGTTCTTGGCGTCTGGACCTGCGCTCTTGCCGTTCACCTTCTGGGCAATCTTCTCGATGTGGTCGATGGGATAGCTGACGCGGGTGTTCTCGGTGACGCTCTTGTCGGCGAAGTCGATCTTGCCGTTAGCGTCAACAGTTACGTTCTCCAGCAGAGCGTTGCGCTTGATGGCACCGTAGATGTCGGGCTCGTTCTCCTTGGAGAGGTTGATAACCTTGGCATAGCAGCCGCCTTCGAGGTTGAATACGCCCTCGTCGTCCCATCCGTGCTCGTCGTCACCAATGAGGAGACGCTTCGGGTCGGTACTCAGAGTGGTCTTACCTGTGCCGGAGAGACCGAAGAAGATAGCGGTGTTCTTACCCTGCATGTCGGTGTTGGCCGAGCAGTGCATGCTGGCAATACCCTGCAGAGGCAGATAGTAGTTCTGCATGGAGAACATACCCTTCTTCATCTCACCACCGTACCAGGTGTTGATGATGCACTGCTCGCGAGCCTTTGTGTTGAAGGCAACACAGGTGTCAGAGTTCAGGCCGAGCTCCTTGTAGTTCTCAACCTTTGCCTTGCTGGCATTGAAGATAACGAAGTTGGGTTCGAACTTCTCCAACTCCTCGGCTGTGGGCTGGATGAACATATTCTTGATGAAGTGAGCCTGCCAAGCTACCTCAACGATGAAGCGAACAGCCAGACGGGTTGCCTCGTTGGCACCGCAGAAAGCGTCAACAACATAGAGTTCCTTACCACAGAGCTCCTTGATGGCGATTGCTTTAACCTTTGCCCAAACCTCTTCAGACATGGGATGGTTGTCGTTCTTGTACTCCTCGGAAGTCCACCATACGTTGTTGTGGCTCTCGTCGTTGTCAACGATGTATTTGTCCTTGGGAGAACGACCTGTGAAGACACCTGTCATCACATTTACTGCGCCAAGTTCTGTCTCCTGGCCCTTGTCATAACCTGTAAGACCAGCCTTTGTCTCCTCCTCAAAGAGGAACTCGTAAGAAGGATTGTGAGCAATCACGGTGCTACCGGTGATGCCATACTTTGTCAAATCTAACTTTGCCATTTGTTGTACCTTTTGAATTTTTATTATTGTTTATCTTTGTATTTCTGGTTATGTGTCATCCTTAAAACGGCTGCAAAGATATAACATTTAGTTCATAGTTCATAGTTCATAGTTCATAATTATTTCATTTGCATGCTTTTTTGCAAAGCAAACTTTGCATTTATGTGGCGAAAATCGTACCTTTGCAAAAGACTAAACTACTAAACAACAAAACCACTAAACGACCAAAGGACTATGAAAGTAGTAAATATGAGTGAGACGCCGAGCGTCATTAATCAGTATCTGAGTGAGCTTCGCGATGTTAACATCCAGCAGGACCGTATGCGTTTCCGCCGCAATCTGGAACGTATCGGAGAACTGCAGGCCTACGAGATAAGTCGGGGGTTGAACTATACGGAAACCACAGTGCAGACACCTCTGGCTCCGTGTCAGTGCCAATGCCTGTCAGAAGAGATTGTGCTCGCCACCATCTTCCGTGCCGGTCTGCCGCTGCATCAGGGCTTCCTCAATGTCTTCGACAAGGCGGAGAATGCCTTTGTGAGTGCCTATCGTTACTATAAGGACAAGGAGTGCCGCGAGGTCGGGGTGCATGTGGAATACATGGCATCACCCGATTTGACGGGCAAGACGCTGATTGTGGTTGACCCGATGCTGGCAAAGGGTTATAGCCTGGAGCTTGCTGTGGATGCTTTCCTCAAGAATGGTAAGCCGCGCCGCATCATCATGGCAAGTGTCATCGCTGCCCAGGAAGGTGTGGACCATATCGTAAGCCGTTTCGGAAACCGCGAAGACACGGAGCTATGGTGCGCCGTCATCGATCCCGTCCTGAACGAGCACAGCTACATTGTGCCAGGCTTGGGCGATGCAGGCGACTTGGCGTACGGGGGGAAACTCTAAGTTCTTTAACTTCATTTAAGTAACTCCTTGACAAGGTTGTCTGCTTTGCCCCATTTGTCGATGACAAAGAGCATGTAGCGGACATCCACTCCGATGCAGCGCTGCAGGTTGTCGTCGAAGGAAATATCGCCCGACATGGCCTCCCAGTTGCCATCAAATGCAAGACCGAGCAGTTCGCCTTTCCCATTGAACATCGGTGAACCGGAGTTTCCGCCAGTAATATCGTTATTGGAAAGGAAGCACAGATGCATGTCGCCAGTCTTTTTGTCGGCATAGCGTCCCCATTTTCCTTCCTTCATCAGGCTGACGATGTCGTCCTCCAGTTTGTAGTCCTCTATCTCGCCTTGCTTGGCAGCCTTGTCGAGCAGGCTCTGCGCATTGGTGTAATACTGGAAGTGCTGACCGTTTGCCGTGTAGTCCTGGATGATGCCGTAGGAGAGACGCATCGAGAAGTTGGCGTCGCTGTAGTGCGGTGCCTCTTGGTCCATCTCAAGTAGCGCCTGCGTCAACAGGTGTTCGTTATAACCGATGATGGTTGAGGCATCGCGGCTGCCTCCTGCAATCTCCTGCATCATCGTCGGAATGCCTTGTGCATAGAGCAGCCCTGGGTCAGTGTCGCGAAGAGTGCTGTCGGCCAACAGCTTCTCCACTGCCGAGAGGTCTGTGCAGATGGTCTTGGCAAAGACATCATGGGCATAGGCTGCCTCATCGCCACCATAGAGGCTGTCGATGACATTGTAGCACTCGGGCCAGTAGCGACGCTCCGTCACCTGTTCGCGGTAGTTCCTCAGCAGAGCAGCCATCGTGGCCTCGTCCAACTTCGCATCATAGTCCTTGAAGAAAGACTCCATTCGAGAACGAACCTGAGCGGCTTCGGTGCTGTCGGCATCTTGCGGCATGGTGTTGAGCATGTGGGCCACGCGATAGAGTTCAATGCCGCGTGCAAATGTCTCGTTGAAGAACCCCATCGCATAGACATCGTTGCGCCGTTTCCCATAGGCATCCTTAAGCCTTGCAAACATCCTGCCAAAGCGGTCTGACAGGTCTTTCCTGTCGCCATACCAGCTGCGTATTTTGTCCTCGAGCTGCTGCTTTTGGGCAATGACACCGAGGTCGGCGATGGCTTTGTTCATGCCAATGCTGTTCTTCCAGTAGTTGCTGCTACTTGCCCACTTGCTGGCGTACTTGATGCCCACAGCACGGTCGGCATCCATGAAGCGTTTCCATACTTCCTGCTTTTTGCCGCGAACCTGTATGGTGCTGACGTTTCTGGCATTCACCCTCTCGTCGATGCCCCAAGAACTCAGGTAGCGGCTGGTGCTACCCGGATAGCCAACCGTCATACAGAAGTCCCCGTTCTTGTAACCGTTCATAGCGATGCGAGCGTAGTTCTCAAGGTGCAGGGGAACATTCTCCTTGCTGTAGTCTGCAGGCTCTCCATTCTTGTCGGCATAGATACGGAACACGCTGAAGTCGCAAGTCTGTCGCGGCCACATCCAGTTGTCGGTGTCACCGCCGAACTTGCCCATTGTTTCTGTGGCGGTGAATACGAGTCGGATGTCGCGATAAACCTTGTAGAAGCTTACATAGAAAGCGTTGCTCTCATAGTAGGCCTTGACCATGCAATCGAGGCCAGGGTTAGCTTCCTGGAATTCTTTCTCAACGGCACCCATGATGCTGTCGGTATATTGTTTGTCAAGTTCTGCCGTCGATTGGTTTGGATGAGTTTCATAGACTCCATTGAGACCTTGCATGATGCGGGCTGTGCAATCCTCAGTGCGCTGGAGGAACTTCACGAAAAGCCCTTCGGCTGGGCGTTCTTCTTCGCGGGAGCGTGCCACAAAGCCGTTAGTCAGGATGTCGTCCTCGGGTGTTGAGAGGCTTTGGATGGCGCTGTAGCCGCAATGGTGATTGGTAAAGACCAAGCCATCGGGACTTACCACAACGCCCGAGCAGTAGTCGCTGAAATCGACCACGCAGTCTTTGAGGCTGGCGTGTGTGGTACTGTAGAGTTGGTCGGGTTTGAGCTTGAGACCGAGACCTCGCATTGCGTCGGCTGTCTTTTGGTCAATATTGTTCAGCATCCACATGCCTTCGTCGGCATGGGAAAGGGATGTAAGCGCGCACATGGCAGCGCAAAGGATTATCTTCTTCATCTTTATTTACTATTGGATCATTTACTATTTGTTACTATCACCTCCCCTTTGGGGAGGTTGGGAGGGGCTTCTATTTCTTTTTTGGCTTTCTCCTTGCCCAGCCCTCCTCACTGAAGTCAGGAATCTCGCCTTTCAACTCTTGGCTCTTTTTTGTGGGCTTTTCGGGATGGAGGAACTTCATCCAGTCTTCTTTCTGATATTTACGGCCCCTCTCTAACTCCCCCGAGGGGGAGGACTTTCCCTGCCGTCGATGCTCTTCGCGAGAAGGTTTTTCCCGTTTCTCACGGTGTGGAGGTACCGAAGGCTTCTCCTTGCGGGAAGGGGCGGCTTTCTTTCCATCATCTTCCTCTTCGGGGGAGGGGGCTGCCACATCACACACCAAACTTCTTCCTTTGACTGTTACACCATGCTTCAGCCCCTTTAGGACGCGGTTGAGGTCCTCTTGATGTACTTCGATGAACGAAAAATTCTTCATCAGGTCGATGCGTCCAACAGCCACTTTGTCGCCCTGCACGTTTTTGTTGAGAAGACCGATAATCTCGCGGGCATACATGCCGTCTATCTTGCCCACGTTGAGGAAGAGGCGAACGTAGCCCTCCTCGGTTTGATGGGATTTGTCCTTCTTGTCTCGCCCCTTGCTCCTTGCCCCTTGCTCCTTATTGCTGGTGGGGGCCTCTATCTCCGGCGCATTCGCATAGTATTGCAGGAAGCGTCCGAATTCGCGGGAAAGGACACGGCGGATGAGGTCATCCTTGTCGAGCCATTCCCAACGTTTCTGCACTTCGTTCATGAATGGGGCGATTTCTTCCTCATCCACTTCTACACGTTCTATGTCGTCGATGACGTGGTAGAGCTGCTTGGTGCAGATGTCGCGTGGCTCGGGCAATGTGCCCTGCTCGAAGGTCTTTTGTATCTCTTTCTCCACCTGCTTTATCTTGCCCTTTTCGCGAACGCCGATGATGCAGATGCTGGTGCCTTTCTTGCCTGCTCGACCTGTACGACCCGAGCGGTGCGTGTAGTTCTCCACGTCGTCTGGCATACCGTAGTTGATGACGTGCGTCAGGTCATCCACATCCAGACCGCGTGCTGCAACATCTGTAGCCACAAGCAATTGTATGCGATGTCTGCGGAACTTCTGCATCGTCAGGTCGCGTTGCTGCTGTGAGAGATCTCCGTGCAGGGCATCTGCATTATATCCGTCGCGAATCAGGTTGTCTGCCACCTCCTGCGTCTCCATACGGGTTCGGCAGAAGATGATGGCGTAGATGCGGGGATAGTAATCCACGATGCGTTTCAGGGCGAGGTACTTGTCCCGCACGTGTACCATATAATATATGTGGTTCACGTTCTCCGCGCCTTCGTTGCGACTGCCCACCTGTATCTGCTTGGCATCCGTCAGGTAGTTCTGTGAAATGCGTTCTATTTCGCGGCTCATGGTGGCGCTGAAGAGTAGGGTGCGGTGCTCGCTGGGGATGCCTTCCAGGATGCTGTCCAGGTCTTCCTGGAAGCCCATCGAGAGCATCTCGTCTGCTTCGTCGAGCACAACGTACCGCACCTGCGAGAGGTCGGCTACACCGCGCTTCATCAAATCCATGAGTCGTCCGGGAGTTGCCACGATAATATCAACCCCGTGCTTCAGGGCGCGTATCTGCGGCTCGATGTTAGCACCGCCATACACGGCCAGGATGCGCACCTCGGGCAAGTACTTGCTGAAGCCCTCCAGGTCATCTGCTATCTGCAGGCAAAGCTCGCGGGTCGGGCTGAGGATAAGGACGGCCCCCCCAACCCCCTTTAGGGGGAGAAGGGATTCTTGGCTATCGGGCTGCGCGTTAAGTTCTCCCCCTAAAGGGGTCTGGAGCCTTTGCAACAGCGGCAAACCGTAGGCCGCCGTCTTGCCTGTTCCAGTTTGTGCCAATGCCACCAGATCGGTGTCGTGGTTCAGCAAATGCGGAATCACTTCCTCCTGGACAGGCATGGGATGTTCGTAGCCCAGTTCCTTGATGGCTTGCAATAGGGGTTCGGCAAGCCCTAATTCGGTAAAGTCTCTCATATCGGGCGCAAAGGTACAACAAATAATTAAGAATTAAGAATTAAGAGAGAAGAATTATGAATTATGAATTGTGAATTATGAATTTTGTTATATCTTTGCAGCGATGAAGACAGGACTTGTTTTAGAAGGCGGCGGGATGCGCGGGCTGTTCACGGCGGGCGTGATAGATGTAATGATGGAGCATGATATCCGTTTCGACGGCATTGTGGGTGTTTCGGCGGGTGCTACGTTCGGGTGCAACTACAAATCGCATCAGATAGGGCGCGTTCTGCGCTACAATGTTCGCTTCAAGGATGACCCGCGCTACATGGGCCTGCGCAGCCTGATGCGTACTGGCGACCTTGTCGGGGCTGAGTTCAGCTATCATACTTTGCCGAACGTGTTGGATGTCTTCGATGTCGAGACATTCAACAATGACCCTGCCGAGTTCCATATAGTCTGTACGGATGTGTTGACGGGAGAGCCTGTCTATCATCGCATCGACAGCGTGAATGACGAGGAACTCGACTGGATTCGTGCCTCTGCCTCCATGCCTATCGTCTCGCGTCCCGTCCGTCTTGCGGGGCATCTGTTACTCGACGGCGGCATCAGCGATTCCATTCCCTTGCGCTATTTCCAGGGGCAAGGTTTCGAACGCAATGTGGTTATCCTGACGCAACCCAAGGGCTTTTATAAAAAGAAGACGCGCCTCATGCCCCTTTTCTATTTGTTCATGCACCGGTATCCTGCCATTATTCGAGCCATGGCTCGTCGCCACTTCATGTACAACGATGAACTGGCTTACCTGGAAGAGCAGGAGCGGCGGGGCGACATTCTGCTCATCTATCCCCAGGACACAATTCCCATTGGGCGCACCGAGCAGGACGAAACCAAGATGCGCCGTATCTATGCAATGGGCCGACAGTCAGGGGAGACAATGCTTCCCAAAATTCAGACGTTCCTGAAATCCTCAAAAAGAGGATGAGTGAAGGTTAGTTAGGAACGTTAAAGAAATCTGGTTCAATGATGTCAATATCGGACAGTTCGGGTGCAAGAGCATCACCAGAGCCGCCTCCGCCATAGAGTATGTCAACATTGCTGTCGATTTGAGTAATAATACTCTGCATCAGCAGCCCTTGGTGCTGAATGCGAACCACCGTCTGGGTGGGGGGACTATACGTCTTTTTCATCTTATTATTTGCTATTTAATCATTTTAATCATTTCTTAAATTTAGTTCCACCTGCGCCTGAGCTTTGCGAAGTTTTAATGCGCGGAGTCCTATTTGCCATTCACTAACCTACTTTAGCACTTTCTTTCCGTTGTGGATGTAGAGACCTTTGGCTGTTGGCTGTTTCTCCAGCTTCCGCCCGTCAAGGGTGTACCAACCTGCGGCGGTATCAAATTCTCCACTCTTCACTCTTAACTCTTCACTCAATGAAGTTGCATCCTCCTCTCCGAAGTTCAGGACAAATTCCTTCACCTCTCCTTGAGAGGGGCTGGAGGCTTCGATGCCTGTTAACTGGAAGTAGGCCCGCTGGGCAGCGATGCCGGCACCGCTAAGCGGGTAGTACAGCTTGTTGCCAGAACCTATGAACAGCTTCGTGTCGTCTTCTTCTGTGAAGGTCGTGGCGGATTTAGTGCCCTTGAAGATGATGCTCTTGCCGCCGCCCAGGTCGCAGGTCACGTCGTGCGCGGTCTGGTCGATGATGACGGCGTCTATAGTTGGGCTGACGATGTCGTCGCCACTGCCCCAACGGATAATATAAGGTACGCCAGCGTCGATGCTGGTGACATCACCCTGGGCGCTGAAGTTCAGCGTCAGCGTGCCGTTAGCGAGCGAGGCGCTGCTCAGCGCACGGATGTCGGCACCGGCCAAGTCACTGGTGGCAATCTGCTCAGCCGTCATGTTGAACGGCAGGCAGAGGGTGTTCCACGTATTGTTCTTGTGGAGGGTGCGGCCATCGAGCGTGATATTCGCAAAGTACCCATTGACGACATCGGTGCTATAGTTGCCGCTTTCATTCAGAGTGTACGTTACAGGACGTGCATAGAACTTCCCGTTGTATTCGATGCCACAATTTTGGTGGTAAGTCTTGACAAGGCCGTAGTCATACCACACATCCCCAGAGACATTGGCGGGTTTGGTATCGAAGGGATAGACCTGATGGCCTCGCTGCGAACTGCCAAGAGTCTCTGTATAGTATCCATAAATACCATTGCGAGCGAAGGTGCAGCAATTGGTCAGATCCAGGGGGTACTTACCTTCAGGGATGGCAGAAGGAGCATAGAGATTTTCACCCCAGTCTGATACGCCCACTAGAGCCTCGTCATCTTGCATTCCTATGAGGCCGCCGCAGGAATTGGTGAGATTCTCGGCGGTGCAGCAGATGACGCCGTCGAACACGCAACCGGTGAGTTCGTTATATTTGTATATCCCCAATCCGCCCTCGACGATGCCCACTATGCCGCCGTGCGTGCCGTCGCCATCGACGGAGCTGACGATGGTGACGCTGCTGACGCAGCCCTCCAACGAGGTTTGTTTCATGTGGGAAACAATGCCGCCGGCAAATTTATTGCCGGTTGTAATGGTGCCGGCCACGCGCAGGTTACTGATGTTGGCGCCGCGGGTTCTGAAGAACGGCGCACAGCCTTCCTCCTCCTCATGCCTGTTTTCCAGATTGACGGTCAGTGTGCGGCCGTTACCGAGGAAGGTGCCCATGAATGGCATTTTGCCCCAGCCCACCATCTTGGTGACGGGCGTAGCGGAGTTGTCGAAGTCGTCGGACAACTTGAAGAACTTTTCACTGTAGGTCTCGCCGCGGTTCACTGACGAGGCCAGTGCATCCCAGCCTGAAGGAGAGGAGATGATGTAGGGCTTGTCCTCGCTGCCGTCGTTGCCGTTGTCAATACCCCAGACATCTTCGACGGGAGAGCTGACGGTGATGTCGTAGGCGGGCATGATAATCGTGGTGCCGCTGAGCACGTCGGCGGTCACGTCGCTCTTGTCGGAATTTCTCGTCACGGTGATGCTGGCAAAGCCCTTACCGATGGGAGGGAAGAGTAGCACGGTGGTATTCTCAAGGTAATAGCCAGTGCCTCCTCTGGACCACCAAGTGGAGCCGATGACGGTGATGCCGTCGTCGATTTTGACGGAATAGATGTTTTGTACGGGCTGGCCTGCCAAAGTGCAATTGTAGTAGGCGTTGTACTCCTGGGTGGCGTCGCTGTTGCCCACGATCATGCCGATGTGGCTGCCATCACATGTCACCGTCGAATTATAGACGGTGCAGTTGCCGACGCTTCCGCCGACGCAGCAACCCACGATGCCGGCAGCATAATCATTGCTGGCTCGCAAAGTCTCGATGGAGGAATTTGCGAGTTCGACGCCCCACACCTCGCCGCCAGCGCCTACATAGCCGAAGAGGCCTTGGTAACTATAATTAGATTTGATGCATATATTCCCCACGGTTTTATTGTTACCGTCAAAGTGGCTGCGGAAGGGGTAGTCAGGCGTGCCGATGGCTGTATAGTTATTGGAAGTGCTGTTTTCGTAAGTGATATCATTACTGAGCTTGAAGAAATAGCCGTCGGGGTGGGTGTCATCAGGACCGAAGTCTGTTCCAGAATTCACGTGTTGGGCCAGCACGTTAAGACCATCACAGGTAGAGATGAGGTAAGGATCGTCCTTGGTACCCGTACCACCCCACTCGCTGGGTTTAGGTTGGGCCGGGAAGGTAACGCCGATAGTATTGTCCCCAACAAAGGGATTACCCCACAAGTCCCTGACGGGTCCGCCGCTGAGGCCGGTAATCGCAAGCTCTGCCGTGGGGTCGAGACCGGTGCCGATGGTGCCCTTGAATACCAGCACATTGGTGCAGCTGCCCATTTCGTAGGTTAGTTCGCCCCAGTTGGTGGTAATGGTAGGCGTGCCATCGACCAGTACAATCTCGTTGAAAGGTACGGTCACGTAGAAGGGGCTGCCCTCTTTATAAGGAGCCGGAGAGAGCCTGACGTCGGCCACAATGATTGTCGGGTTTAGCTGGTCGATGACCTGGATATGGGCATTGAGGTCCTGGACATACCATGTGTCGTCGTTCTTGCCCGAAGCATCGAAACGCACACCCAACTTCTTGATATTGGCATCGGCCAGCACGCGGCCGCTTGGTTCGTGCAGGTAGCCGGGTTTTATCTTCTGGCTGTAGAGTCGTCCCACTGTGTTGCCGTAACTCTTCCATCTGTTATCATAGTTACTGAGTGGAAAGTCGGTAATGCCAGGGACGGGGAAGGAGTATTTGGCATAGTGGGTGTTCTTGCTGCCCGGGTCGTGCCCGAAGCCCGCCAAGAGCTGTGCATATTCCAGCGTGCCCACGTCGCCGTCCTTGTTGCCGCTGTCGTAGTTTGTGTCATCGTCCACCAGCACCTGTATGTACTGGTAGCCGTCCTCCTTCTCCTTGGCCTGGAAGTCGAAGGTCATAGCCAGCTTCGCCCCAATCATGGTAAGGTAAGCCTGTGGGGCGGATTGGGTGAAGTAGTCGTTGATTTGTATGGCGTGGTAGGCTTGCCCGAAGCCGTTGGAAGCATCGTCGACGGTCACAGGACCAGGGAAGACATTCATCAACACGTCCTTGAACATGGTCGTCGAATTTACATAGGTATCGGACCAAAAGTGTAAACTGCGGTCAAGATGAGCCAATTCATCATTAGTCTGACTGAGCACCTCGAAACGGTAGTATCTGTATTGTACGTCGTTGGTCCAGTAGTAATAAATCAAATCTGCACCTTCAGGGGACAGTTCGTCGACGACGACTTTCTTACTGGTCTCACCGATGCCAAAGGTCAACTCGCCCGACTTTTCTACAAAATATTTGCCTGCCGGCGCAGTGAGGCCGATGGTGCGATAGAGGACGGTCTCTGCCTCCGTGGATTCCGTGCGGGTAATGGTGAAGGTCGCGTATCTACCATTATCTGTATATCCAGTTTTGTCGGTCACTTTCCATGTCTGAACGGCCCATGCACTTTGTCCCGCCATCATAGCCACGATGGAGAGTAGTGTTATGAATATTTTTTGCTTCATTTTATATATTTATCCCGTCGTTTAGATGAATTCCGGTTGCAAATATACGTTTTTTTTCGGAAAAAACAATTTTCAGGCTTACTTTATCACGATTTTTCTGCTTGTTCCGTCGGAATAGCGTATGATATTGATGCCTTTTTGTGGCTTATCGAGCTTCCGACCGTCGATTGTGAACCAATCTGATTCTTCACTCTTCACTCTTAACTCTTCACTCAACGGAGTTGCATCTCCTTCGAGGTCCATGACGAATTCCTTGATGCCGGAGGGTGAGCCGGCTGTGATGTCCTTCAGCTGGAAGTAGCCGCGGAAGGCACGGATACTGGTGTCGGAGATGCCGTCGGGATAGTAGAATTTGCTGTCGGAGCCGAGGAAGAGGACGCTCCTGTTCTCTGTGGTGAAGGTGATGGGCGCGTAGGTTCCCACGAAGTCGGCGTATGTCGTCTCGACTTTGTTCATGGCACTGTTGATGGTCACACCGGTGAACTCGGGGGTCACAAGGTCCTGTGCGGCTGGATTCCACTTGATGATGTAGGGCTTGCCGGCCTCTATCTCTGTGGCATCCGCGAACGTCAGCGTCAGGGTAGTGCCGTTGAGCGTTGTCTCGCTGAGTGTCTTCAGACCGTCGGGGGCGAGCTGTGCCGTCACTTGTGCGGCGCTCAAGTTGAACGGCAGGCAGAGCGTGTTCCACTTTCCGTTCTTGTAGAGCGTCCTTCCTATCAGAGTCACCTTGGCGAGGTAGCCGTCCATTTGGTCGATGGTTGACCTGTTATCGACAAAATCGACGAGGTCCAGGATTTCGCCAAGCTCGATGCGGACATCATTCGGCCGGGAGTCGCCGCTCCATATGCCGCCGTTCCTTACCTCAGCGCCTGCCGGTTCCGTAATGTGGCAGTTGTTGAGTTCTATGCCGCCCATGAGGTTATAGATGGCTCCGTTGCTGGTGCTGTTGATAGTCACGTTGGTACCGGTCAGTACCAGGCCGGCCATGCCGTTGCCGTTGCTGTAGATACCTGCATCGTTGCTCTGTATCGAGAGTGTCACGCCCTCGACGGTCAGGATGATGGGGAAGTCCTCGCGGTTGATGAAGTCCGCGCCGTTGAACAGGATGCCGCTCTGTCCGCTTTCCAGAGTCAGAGTGCCGTCACCCACAATGGTGGCATTCTGACCCATCCTCAGGGCCGGGTAGGTACTCATCACGCGGCAGTCGCCTTCCACTACTACCGTCATGCCCTGCTTACCTAGCGTTATGCCATTTGCCGAGCCGCCGGTGGCATCGATGATGGCGTTCTTCATGCGGAGAGTCTTGCCGTCGAAGCTGACCTCCATATCGCCGTCGTCATACCGCTTCTTCGCATCGGGGTTGAGGGCAGCAAGCACTTCGCCCAGGTCTTTCCTGTTGCGGGTCGTCACTTGGGTGCCGGCCAGATACAGCGGATACTTCTCACCGGGTACCGTCAGTTCGCACGAAGCCGACAGGCCGGCTGCGGTCGCTGTGATGATAGTGGTGGCACCGATGTCGGCATCGTCTGCTACACGCACCAGACCGTCGTTCGTGATGGTGGCGACGCTCTTGTTCGAACTGCTCCAAGTTATCTCCTCCTCGGCTCCTGCGGGATACAGTTCTGCACTGAGTGCCAGTTCCTGACCTCTGTCGAGATAGAACCTGCTGGGCTGCAATACGATTTCCTCCAAAGTTGGCGTGACGACATTCACCCGCACGCCGCCCATCAGCTTATTGCCGTTCTGATAGACATCGAAGAAGTAGGTGCCCTTTGTGGCAGCAGTGGCATCGACGTTGATGACACCCCTCTCGACTACAATCTCCATCTGCGGGGCCGTTCCATCGCCGCTGACCAGTTTGACCTCATTACTGTGGAGCGAGGCCTTGCTGGGAGAGACATCGAATGGGCAGTCCAGAGCACGCTCGCCCTTGTAAACATCGATGGTGGCCGAGATGCTGTTCGCATACCAGCGGGGGATGCGGGAGCCTATGTGCAGGGTGTGCGCATTGTAGGCCAACTGGTTGTAGCCCAGCGTATATTGTGCCGCGACGTGTACATGGTTTTCTGCCTTGCCGGGTTTGTAAAAGACGGTCATGTAGCTCTGTCCGCTCTGGAGCGTCTGCGTGCAGGCATAGTCGGCGTAGAACGTGCCGTTGTGTGCGTCGTCAATCCAGTTGTCGTAGTAGATGCCGTTGAAGTTGGTGGTATTCGCCGGAATGGGCGTCACATCGAGGCGCAGCACGTCGTCCATCTGGGTGTAGAAGCATCCGTTCTCCTGTTCCAGAGGCTCTGTGCTACTGGCGGACAATGCCTTGTTGATAGTCAGGTCGAAGTCCTGCACATAGACGTTCTCGCCGAAGTAGATGCCGGCTCTCTGTATGTTGGTGCCTGCCAGCGTGGTCTCTGTCTCCTTCATGCGGGTATAGACATAGTTCACGTTGTTCACGCTGCCGCCCATGCGTAGCACGGAGTAGCCTGGTTCAAGCGTCTTGGCTGCTGCCCAGTCGCTTTCCGTCAGGCTGCTGACTTCCTTCTTGCTATTGAGAAGAATGTATTCCTGTCCTTCCTGCGGATTGGTCACCACTATCTGGTTGTAATAGGCATTGTTCTCCAGCATCGGGGCTACAGGGCTCTGCGTGTTGGGCAACTTGATGCATTGGATATATTTGCAATACAAAGTGCCTACGTAATGGTCGGCCTTGATGACCAAAGTGAAGTTGCGACCTACATCTGTGGTCTTCAACGTGTAGGACAATCCTGTCTCTCCCGTCGGTTTCCAGCTTTCGTCACTATCGTCCCAATATTTCCATGTTGCGTGAATCCAGCTGGGGTCAATGGCGGCCACCGAGCCACTAAGTTGATAACTGAGTGTCGTACCTGGCAACGGATAGGTGTCATGTATCAGCGTCACTACACCCGTTAGTTTAGGACGTTGTACTTGCTTCCCCTCACTCGTAACCTTGCGGGGATATCCGTCGGCTTTAATGGCCACGCGCACATCCTTGCCTTCATCTTCTAATGTAGGTGTATAGCTGCTGCCCGTGGCTCCTGCAATGTCCTCCCACTCGTTTCTGTTTTTAATCTGCCATTGCGGATGAATAGTGCTGGCTGGGAGTGAAGCCACATCGCCGCTAAGTTCAAAGGAAAGAGGGCTTCCCACCTCGGCATAGTCTTCTTTTATCTTAACCGTTCCTTCCAGATACGGCGCGTCACGTCTTAACTCTACCTCCCTTGAAGCGATCATTGTCATCTCATTATCTGTTAGTATATCGTAAACCCAAACAGTAAAGTTGAATTCATAACTACAATCATAAGGAATGCAAACAGAAACATTATATTCCCTACTACTCTGTGGAGGTATGTTCACAATTGTTCCTCCGAGTTTCACGGCTTTATAATAACGAAAACAAACATTACCATTGAAAGCTCTTGTTTCGTCTAAATTTATAAGGGTTAGTGTTATGTCTGCTGTTTCTCCCCTGTATAAAGTGGGGATGTCTATCGACTTGAGAAAAATCGCATTTTCCGGTGCACATTCCATCGGTTCAATCGGAAGAGATACCGTTTGGGTAGGATGGATACCGCACACTGCATCTTGATTCATATAAAAGGCTCCGTTGGTACTACTGCCGCCAATACCCTGCCAAGGTGGATTGCAAAGTGCCAGTTTGTAGTAGCCGTTGCTATCGCCGCGCCAGCCCCAGTTGAAATGGAAATAGTCGTCCTTATCGTAGCCATCGCAGACAAACTCATGACCGCCACCGGTGGAAAATCCACAATACAGCACAGGCCTGCCTGCAGCCAAATCCGTATAAATCACCGTCTGCAAGTCCTCGTAAGAATACTGAGAGGCCGCAAAGAACCGAGCCGACTTGTACCCGAAATTATCTTTCAGAGCTGGTGCAATATTTTGAGACGGTGCGCTGGAAGAAGAAGTTCCATAATTCATCTCTACGGAATAGCCGACATATTTCATCAGCTTTGCCACTGCATCACCTTCCGTATCCGTGCTGTTGTCATCATACTTGTCGGTCATGTGAGCCCAGTCGAAGGTCGCGGGAGCCGTCAGACCTTCCACATTGCGACCCAACCTATCTGAATAGTATTCTGGAATGTCGTTGACCAAGCTCGCCTCATAGCCTTCCTTCTGATACCAGTAGTACATCACCTGCGCCATTGCCGTAGCCACACAGCCCGTGACACCTGGTGTCTGTCTGCTATAAGGGGCACCTTGTCCCCATTTCGAGGTCAACAGGGGAGCGACCTTTGCCCTACCCCCCCCTCTTGTCCCCCCGAGGGGGGAAGACTCGTTAGTGATATTGTTGGCTTTCATCCACGCGATTTGCTCGGCATAGCTTTGCAGCCAGGCACGCAGGTTCTCCGGCATGTTCTCCGCATCGAAGCTGCCGCTGTCCGCATAGCCCAGTATCTCGTCGGTGCAGTCGTCGCCGCTGATGATGACGAAGCCGTCCTCTGTGCCGAGGTTGAACACATGGTAGCTCTCGCTGGTCAGCGCCAGCTTGAGGTCCTGCTGTGCCCGTACGCGCCGTGCCGACGACGGGTTCTGTTTTGTGAAAAACGCCTCAGCCTTCTGCCGAGCTGCATCCTTATCCACAGGATTTGCCATCAGCCCCATTGTCAGGCCAATCGCTAAAAAGATAGAGAGAAATCTGCGCATATTAAAGGTGTTTGAAGGTATTATAGTGCTACAAAGATACATTTTTCTGAATAAGCCGCCAAGAAATCAGCAAAAAAAATCCAGCTTCACTAAAGTTATTTAAATTCGGAAGTAGTTAAAAGAGTTTTAGAAGACGAGAAGACAAGAATACAGGAATACAAGACGTTACTTCTTGGTCGTTGTGGTTCCACCCGCAGTGCTATCATTAAACGCTATCATTAAACAAAAACCAAGAAAACATCTTTACTTCCCACTTTCTTCCCCCTCTTATCTCATCTTCTTCCCCATCTTTTCCCACTCATATCTCTAATACATCTCTAGTACATCTCTAGTTCATCTCTAGTTTATCTCTAGTTCTAGTAATTAGAGATGTACTAGAGTTAAATTGGAGCTAAATTGGAATTGAATTGGAGCTAAATTGGAGATAAGCATAGGAAAACTATGGGTAGTTCAGGAGTAAAATAGGAGTAAGCTGGGGGTACCTTGGGGTAACCTGAATGGAGCAAACGCGAGGTAACCGCACGGTAACCGCGAGGTAACTGCGAGGTAACCGCGAGGTAACCGCGAGGCAGTTTTTTTTGTTTGTCATATTCGGCCGAAAACACAGCCAGAAGGAAATTCTTCCGGACGAATGAGCAAAAAAGTGCAGTTTATTTGCTTCGTGCTGCAGAATTTTGTATTTTTGCAGTGCGAATAAACAGAAAACTAACATAAACAACTTCTACCGATGAAAAAAAGACTTCTCCCGATGCTCCTGCTCATGCTGATGGGTATGGCAGGAAACCTGACGATGATGGCTCAGACACCTGAACCATCCGGGCAGTGGAAATTTGAAAACCCCAGCGACCTGATGGCTGCCGCAGTGGGAAACCTGAAGATGAGCCCTCTTGTAATTGGCTCTGGCAGGGTTTTGCCCGCAACTGTAGAAGAAGCCAGTATCGAGGTGGCAGACGGACCGGAGGGAAGCGGCGCCATCTTGGTGCCTGCCGCTTCGGCATTGAAGGTGGAGCGTGCCGAGGGTGCAAAGGCTTCCACTTCCTACACCTTCATGCTGGACATGATGGTACTGAATGCCTACGGCTATGACGGCTTGTTCCAAACAAACCAGAACAACAGCAACGACGGCGACCTCTTCATTAGTAAACACCAGATTGGCATGAATGCTATGGGTGGCTACTTCGGCAGCCTCAGGAGCGAAATGTGGTACCGCATTGTGCTGACCAACAGCGACGGCGCAGTCAAGGTCTATATCAACGGCGAAAAAGTCATTAACCGCTCGACCACGGACGGTCGCTGGGAGATTGACCCCTGGGGCTTCTATCTGCTATGCGACGAAGACGGCGAGAAGGTGGATACCTACGTCTCCGAGGTGGCATTCTGGGAGACCCCTCTCACCGACGAACAAGTGGCCGAGATGGGTGGCATTGCCTACTCCCCGTGGATTACCGACGTGAGTCAGATCGAGGAAGGCGGACAATACTACATCCTCAGCGACCGCATCAAGTTCGCCGGCAGCACTACCGGCAAACCCAAGGCGATGGCCTGCCTACAGGATAACTTCACGATCAACTGGGGCGACCACTATGTCTATTGGGGCGACCTGGACAGGGAGTCCGACGGCTTTGTCTGGATAGCAGAGAAGGTTGGCGACCAGTGGGCTTTCTTCAACAAGGAGAAGGGCCAATACCTGGGCAACATGAACGACGGAGAGACCGACGTCATCTTCTCGGAGGATGCTGTGGGCTACACGCTCTCCGACCTCCGAGAGGGCGAGGGTTGCTTCTTCATGACCAACAGCGAATCGGAGCACTCGCCACACGTGCAGGGCTACCTGCGCAGCGACCGCCCGAACAATAGCCTCGCCAAACAGAATGTGGGCGACGACAACTACACGGACGATGTAGCCACGGCCGGCTATCCCGGCCGCTGGAGACTGGTGAAGGCCGACTCCAACGATGACCCGCTGCCGGAGTTCTTCCCTGCGGCAGACGGCTACTACAACATCGTTGGTTCCAATGCCAACTCCACACAGAAAAACTGCTGGACAGAATATGTAGGAGAAAATACTATTGCCAGCCTTATCTGGAGTACGCTGCGTGACGGTGACCCGTTCAGCATCTACCGCATTGAGGCTGTTGACAAGGAGAAGGGACAATATACCATTCGCAACTATGTGACAGAAAAGTATGTCGGAGGCACTACCAATGATGATAAAGTGACCATGAGGGATGAGCCGGAACTGCTGACCTTCAGGTCGGTGCAGGGCAACCGCAAGGCACTGTATATCTGCAATGCTGCGGGTGATACCCTCTTTGTCTACGACAGTTATACTATGGAAATCAAACACATCTTTGCCTGCGCCAATACCCACAATGCATTGGATACATGGAAGTTGCAGAAGTTAGATGCCAAGCAGTTGGAAAGTCCGTCGGGCCAACTGAGGTATGAACTTGCCCGAAAGGTGAGAGAGGTTGACACCTCCGACCATAGTTCCCTCAGCGCGGAGCAGAAACAGACATTAATTAACCTGAAAAACAAAGCATACAGAGCTGTTGCCTGGGGTGACTACGACATCATTTACGAACGATACCTCAGCGACCTCGACGCCGCCATGAAGGGCGAATACACGGAACCCGTCTATGACAAGTACCAGAAGAATAACCTGCGTGTGCTCAGCTACAACGTAAGGCATTGCGCCGGCAACGACGGCAGCCTCAATATGCCGAGGACGGCAAGTGTCATCACTGCCCAGAATGCCGATGTGGTGGCCCTGCAGGAGGTGGACAGCGTCTTCAGCTCGCGCTCCGACTACAAGTATCAGGTGAAGGAACTGGCCGATGCTACGGGCATGTACGGCATTTTCTGCAGCGCACTGACCGGCTACGGCATCGGCATCCTCTCGAAGCAGCTGCCGCTCTCCGTCAGGGTAGTGGCACTCACGTCCGACTTCGAGCCCCGACGTATGCTGATTGCCGAATATGACAACTACGTCTTTGCAAGCCTCCACGTGGGCCTCTCGGCAAGCGCAAGGCGCGGTACTGGCCCCATCATCAAGGCTGAGGCCGAGCGCTGGGTAGAGACCGGTAAGCCTCTCATCATCGCAGGTGACTTCAACGACGACGGTACCGACGAGGAGATGCAGGGCGCACGTGGCGTGCTCACCGAGTACCTGCAGCAGAACGGCTTCACCTACCACTCCGACCTCACCACGCCCACATGGAGCGATGGCATCTACGTCATCGACAATATCATCAGCTACGACCCGATAGGAGGTGTGGAGAAGGTGAGCTACGAGGTGGTGAACGACAAGGTGACCTCGGACCACATGCCCATCAAGGCTGACCTCATCGTCGGTTTTGAGGATCCCAACGGAATCAATACAATTGAAGGCTTCACCCCCGCCTTCTCCAAAGGCGAGGGAGATTGGTATGACCTGGGTGGCAGGAGGACGAACGGCCAATTGCCCGATAGTATCTACATTATCGACGGGAAAAAGGTGTTAAGGAAATAAGAAATTGAGAAAATAGAGAGATTAAGAAAATATGAAGAGATATGTTTTTGCGGCGTTGCTGCTTTTGCTCTGCCTGCCCATGCTGGCGGGTCGAATTGTGACCGATACGGTGAAGAGCCAAATCCTCTCAGCCGATGTGCCCCTGAATGTCTATTTGCCCGATGGATTCGGCAAAAATGAAGCCCAACGCTATCCCGTTATCTACCTCCTGCATGGCCTGAGCGACGACTATCGTGCCTGGCGCGACAGGGGACAGATGCAGATAGTGGTGGATGAACTCATCGGTTCGGGCGAATGTGTGCCTGTCGTCATCATCATGCCGAACGCTGGCGGTCCCGACACCCACAACACATGGAACGGCTATTTCAACATGCCCGGCTGGAGCTATGAGGATTTTTTCTTCCAGGAGTTCCTGCCTGAGGTTGAGAAGAAATATAAGGTTGTGGGCGACAAAGAGCACAGAGCCGTGATGGGCCTTTCGATGGGCGGCGGCGGCAGTACCGTCTATTGCCAAAGGCATCCGGATATGTTCTCATCCTGCTATGCCATGAGCCCCTGGCTCGACAACGAGGGCAATAATGTCGGCCCAGGCGGAGAGAAGGACAAGCGCTACTATGTCTGCGAGGCAGTGAAGGAACACAGCGCTCTGCGTTTTGTGGAGCAGGCCGACGATGTCACGAAAGAGAAACTGCGCACCGTCAAGTGGTTCTTCGACTGCGGTGACGATGACTTCCTCTTCGACCAGAGCGTCAAAATGCACCAGCTGATGCGTGCTGCTTGGATTCGCGACGAGCTGCGCGTCCGCAACGGCACACACAACTGGGAGTACTGGCACCTGGCACTGCGTATGGCACTGCCATTTGCCTCGAGGAACTTCGGGAAATAATCAGTAGTTAACTACTTACGAAAGTTGAATTTTAAAAGTTAACTCCCAACTCTCCTTAGCAAAAACCTATGCTTCGTTGGCTGGTTCAGTTCATAGATGCGGTCAACGAGGCATTCCATTTCCTGGCGGTAGGCCTCGCGCACTTCGGGGTGAACCATCTGGTCGTAGGTACCCTTCTTGCTTGCCAGCCAGGAGTTGTCTTTACAAAGCTCGCGGAACTTCTGTGCGCCCTGCTCCGTGTTGTCATTAAGGTGTCCTGCAGGCATCATGAAGTCGTAGTTGACCCAGGCCCATTCGCGGAACCTGCGCTCCACATCCCATCGTGTCTCGTTGAGCGCCATCACCACCAGAGCCTGTTGGTATTGCGGCGTGTGGCGATATTGGGAGAGGTTGATGCCCGCGGAGAGTGTGGCAGCAGAAAGCGTGTCGATAACGATACCGTCGATCGTCAGTTCATAGCGGCCGCTGAGTCCCTTGACCGTCAAATTCTCGTCGCTCAGGTCGTCGATGAAAGAAGGAATGACCTTTGTAACCTGTGCCGCGCCGTGACTGAAGCCCCAGCCGTGGGCGATGGTGTCGAGGGGAAAGGGTAGGGAAGCGGCGAGGCAGTCGAACTGTAGCCCATCCGCTGTCCACTTTATCTTCGAGATGCGGCAGTTCCCGGCTTTGGTCGCTTTTCCGCTTGTAGCATCCAGTTGCATGTCGGCCACTTTCTGTCCCACCATACCTTGTGCCTGAAGGAAGAGATAGGCCATCGCCATGTGTCCGTCGTTGTCGGGATGGATGCGGTCGTTACCGATAATGGTGAAGGCTGGGTCGGTTTGTTGCTGCTTCATATTCAGAGCTACCATTGGAGCATTGAAGTCGAGGAACTCCCAGCTGTTTCTCGCGGCTGCCTCTTTCTGTACGGCAATGACGCGCTGCATGTTGTCGTTCTTGCGGGCAAAGATGTCGTTGTTGAAGGTTGAGGTCTGGTCGTAGGGTGAAGTGCCAATCATAATGGTGCGCACGTTTTTGAGCGACTTGAGCTTTTCCTCGCAGAGGGCGAACTGCTGCTTGGCTTCCTCCAGCTTGCGGCGGGCAAAGTCGGCAGAGTCGGCTCCGTTGTACTCATAGTATCCTGTGTCGTTCATGCCGAAGGTGAAGGTGAGGACTGTCGGCTGCTTCGTCAGCACATCATCCTCAAAGCGTGCCAGTATCTCCTTTGCAGTGTCACCACCCACGCCGCAATTTGCCATCCAGAGCCGCATCTGTGGGAAGTGCGTCATGTAGTAGAGCCAGATGTAGGAGTGGTAATGTCCGCCGTCGGTGATGCTGTTGCCGACGAATGTCACGCGGTCGCCCTTCTGGAAAGGCGCAATGCTCTGAGCCATGATAGGGAGCAGGGAGCAGGAGACAAAGAGCAGGAAGAAGATAATTCTTTTCATATTGTTTTTTGTTTAATGTGACGCAAATGTACGACTTTTTATCAACAACTGGCAATCCATAAGTCATAAATAAATAGGAAGAGTAAAGAATCTATTCAGCGCAGGTAACAAAAAGCAGTGATTTGTGACATTTTTGTGCGTTTTTGTATATTTAGTGTCAATGCTGTATGGTTTTATAAACAAAATGTGTATATTTGTACCCAGAAGAAGTGAAAAATACCCTAAAACAGTGTTATAAGTAACGCTTCTTCCTCTGTTCATCCTAACGTGTTCTAACAAATGAGACGAATTAACATTTACGAAGAGGCCAGTAGTTGCCTTTTGTGCGCAGACGCACCATGCAGTAGGGTATGTAAAAACGGTGATCCTGCACGTGCCATTCGTGCCATCCGCTTCGGCAACGAGAAGCTGGCTGGTCGGTGGGTAGCCCAGTGTGCAGAGGATGAACTGGAAGTTGCCGAAAAGGCTTGCATCCACTACGACCGTCCCATCCGCATCCGAGAGATGGCTAAGACGGTGTGTTGTGATTCGGTTGCAACAGACGGACAGGCACCATCCCTCGCCATCGATTTCTGTGGAATCCGATGCGAGAACCCATTCTTTCTCGCCTCGTCGGCCGTATGTACGAACTATGAGATGGTGGCCCGTGCCTTCGAAATGGGTTGGGCGGGCGTGTTCTATAAGACCATCTGTCTGCAGGAAATCAAGGAGGTTTCTCCCCGCTTCGATGCCGTTCATGATAACGGCGGACATGGCAACTTCTTTGCCTTCCGCAACATGGAGCAGCTGAGCGAGAACCCTGTGGAGGTCGATTTCGACATTCTGCGTCGCCTGAAGCAGAATTATCCCACTAAGATTGTCATTGCCTCCATCATGGGCCAGACGGAGGAAGACTGGGTACAATTGGCAAAAATGGCAGAAGAGGCTGGTTGCGATGCCGTGGAGCTGAACTTTTCCTGCCCCCAGATGCGCCAGACGGGTATGGGCAGCGACGTGGGACAAGACCCTGAATTGGTAACTTTCTTCACTGCTTATGTCAAGCGTAGCGTGAAGATTCCTGTCATTCCTAAGATGACGCCCAACATCGCTCACATCTCGGAGCCTGCAATGGGTGCCTATTTCGCCGGAGCAGATGCCATATCGGCCATCAATACCATCAAGAGCGTTACGATGGGCGAGGGCTCCGAAGTGAACGGCCAGCAGACAGGCTCCGGACTGTCGGGCCGTGCCGTCAAGCCTATCGCCCTGCGCCATATTCTGGCTATGGTGAAGAATCCCATGATGAAGAACATCCAATACAGCGGCATCGGTGGCATCGAAACGTGGCGTGATGCCCTGGAGTTCATCCAGTTGGGCTGCCGCAACGTACAGGTCTGCACAGCAGTTATGCAGTATGGCTACCGTATCATCGACGATATGATTCTGGGTCTGCAAAATTATATGGCCGAAAAGGGTGTTACTCGTCTTGACGATTTGGTAGGCGAGCTGCTGCCTAAGTTCTATCTACCGACTAACCTAGACCGCGACACCATCGTATATCCGAAGATTGACAGGGAGCGCTGCATCGGTTGCGGCCGCTGCTACACCTCCTGCATGGACGGTGGCCATCAGGCTATCACTTTCGACCTTGAGGCTCGTCAGCCTCGCATCGTCGGCACGAAGTGTGTAGGTTGTCACCTCTGCCGCCTCGTCTGCCCCACCGGTGCTATCGGTATGACTAAACGCATTCCGAAAAAGGAAAAATGAAACTCGTCAAGAAAAGTGAGAAAAACTTTGGTTTTCCTTTTGTATTTCACTCGCTTATTCGTACCTTTGCAATCGTAAAGCAAATAAATAATTCACAGCTATGGGTAAAATTAATACGATAGGTATTCTGACGTCGGGCGGCGATGCACCCGGCATGAACGCTGCCATCCGCGCCGTGACACGCGCTGGCATCTGCAACGGGTTCAACATAAAGGGCATCTACAGAGGTTATGACGGACTCATCAAGGGCGAAGTGAAAGACTTCACCACCGAGGATGTGAGTGGTATCATCACACGCGGCGGTACCATCCTGAAGACAGCCCGAAGCAAGGAGTTCATGACTCCCGAAGGCCGGCAGAAAGCCTACGAGACCTGTCAGAAGGAGGGCATAGACGCTCTGGTGGTCATCGGAGGCAACGGCTCGCTGACCGGTGCTCGTGACTTCGGCATGGAACACGACTTCCCCGTCATCGGCCTGCCCGGTACCATCGACAACGACCTCTACGGCACCGACGCTACCATCGGTTACGATACGACGATGAACACCATCATGGAGTGTGTGGACCGCATCCGCGACACAGCCAACTCACATGAGCGCATCTTCTTCGTAGAGGTGATGGGTCGCGATGCCGGCTTCTTGGCTCAGAACTGCGCCATTGCCTGTGGTGCCGAGGCTGCCATCGTGCCGGAAGAGACGACCGATGTGGACCAGTTGGCACAATTCATGGGTCGCGGCATCCGCAAGTCGAAGAAGTCCTGCATCGTCATTGTCTCGGAGAGTCCGAAGTGCGGCGCTCTCTACTATGCCGACCGCGTGAAGAAGGAGTTCCCCGGGTTCGACGTACGCGTTTCCATCCTAGGCCACCTGCAGCGTGGCGGCAGTCCGTCTGCTCGCGACCGCATCCTGGCCAGTTGCACGGGTGCGGGTGCCATCGAGGCCATCAAGCAGGGTCAGCGCAACATCATGGTGGGCGTCAGAAACAACGAGGTGGTCTATGTGCCCTTCTCGGAGTGCATCCGTACCGACAAGCGCTTCGACAAGCGTCTCATCACCGTGCTGGACGAACTTAGCATTTAGAGACGCTACGCTAAATGATAAATGAAAAATGACAAGTGAAAAGTGAGAAATGAATAAATAGGAAGACCATGAAGATAAAAGCAGATTACGCAAATGCGCCGCAGTGGCGGATGTTGACTGTGAAGGCTACGTTGCCTGAAGAACTGAAGTGCCTGGACGAGATTGCCCACAATATGTGGTGGGTTTGGAACTACGAGGCTCGCGACCTGTTCCGCGAACTGGACCCCCAGCTCTATCACGATGTGAAGCACAATCCCGTGATGCTCCTGGAGCGTCTGACCTTCTCCCGTAAGGAGGAAATTCTGAAGGACAAGGCCCTGATGAAGCGCATCCGGGAGGTATATGCCCTGTTCCGCAAGTATATGGAGGTGGAGCCGGACAGGAGCCGCCCCTCTGTGGCTTACTTCTGCATGGAGTACGGCATCCACTCGGCCCTGAAGATTTACAGCGGCGGTTTGGGAATGCTGGCCGGTGACTATGTGAAGGAGGCTAGCGACAGCAACGTCGATATGTGTGCCGTCGGCTTCCTCTATCGGTTCGGCTACTTTACACAAAGCCTCTCGATGGACGGACAGCAGATTGCCAACTACGAGAGCCAGAATTTCGGGATGCTGCCCATCGAGCGCCAGTTGGACAAAGACAGCAACCCGATGGTGATAGACGTGCCCTACAATAACTATCAGGTACATGCCTGTGTTTGGCGCGTGAATGTGGGACGAGTGAAACTCTACCTGCTGGACACCGACAACGAGATGAACTCGGAGTTCGACAAGCCCATCACCCATGCCCTCTATGGCGGCGACTGGGAGAACCGTCTGAAGCAGGAGATTCTGCTCGGCATCGGCGGTATGCTGCTGCTGAAGAAACTGGGCATCAAGAAGGACGTATACCATTGCAACGAGGGTCACGCCGCGCTGTGCAACCTGCAGCGCCTCTGCGACTACATCGACGAGGGACTGACGTTCAACCAGGCTATGGAACTGGTGCGCGCCTCTTCGCTCTATACCGTTCACACACCCGTTCCAGCCGGTCATGACTATTTCGAAGAAGGTCTCTTCGGCAAATACATGGGCGGCTATCCGCAAAAGCTGGGTATTACTTGGGACGAGTTCATCGGTATGGGTCGTACCAATCCCGACGACAAGAACGAGAAGTTCTGCATGAGTACCTTTGCCTGCAACACCTGTCAGGAGGTGAACGGCGTCAGCTGGCTGCATGGCGAGGTGTCGAAGAAAATGTTCGCCAACATCTGGGCTGGCTACTACCCCGAGGAGAACCATGTGGGCTACGTCACCAACGGCGTCCACTTCCCCACCTGGTGTGCTACCGAATGGCGCAAGATATATGCCAAGTACTTCGACGAGAGGCACCTCAGTGACCAGTCGAACGAAGACATCTGGCACGGCATCTATAACTGTCCCGACGAGGAAATCTGGGCTACCCGCCAGACGCTGAAGAAGAAACTCTTTGAATACGTCGGTGAGCAGTATAAAGAGACGTGGCTGAAGAACCAGGGCGACCCCGCACGTGTGGTTAAGCTCCTGGAAAGAATTAAGCCCAACGCACTGGTCATTGGTTTCTGCAGACGTTTCGCTACTTACAAGCGTGCCCACCTGCTGTTCACCGATTTGGAGCGCCTGAGCCGCATCGTGAACAACCCGGAACGTCCCGTCATCTTCCTCTTTGCCGGTAAGGCTCACCCCGCCGACGGGGCTGGGCAGGGACTCATCAAGAAGATTTACGAAATCAGCCAGCGTCCTGAGTTCCAGGGCAGGATTATTTTCGTCGAGGATTATGACTTCATGTTGGCCCGCCGTCTCGTCTCGGGTGTAGATATCTGGATGAATACGCCGACACGTCCGATGGAGGCCAGCGGCACCAGCGGCGAGAAGGCCGAGATGAACGGCGTTGTCAACCTCAGTGTGAAGGACGGCTGGTGGCTGGAGGGCTATCGCGAGGGTGCCGGATGGGCCCTGACCGAGAAGCGCACCTACCAGAACCAAGACTATCAGGACCAGCTCGACGCTGCCACCATCTACACGCTGCTCGAGAACGAGATAGTACCTCTTTACTATAACAAAGACAAACAGGGCATCTCGAAGGGCTGGATCAAGGTCATCAAGAACTCTATCGCCCAGATTGCTCCGCACTATACGATGAAGCGTCAGCTGGACGACTACTACAGCAAGTTCTATGAGAAGGAAGCCAAACGCTTCCACGAGATTTCTGCGGACGGCTACCGCCTGGCCAAGGAGATTGCCCAATGGAAGGAAAGCGTTGCCGAGCGCTGGGAGGCCATCAGTGTGGTCAACTCCGAATGGAACTTCCCGTGGTCAGGTGGCAAGGCTGGTCAGAAGTACCACTTGAAGTATGTCATCAACGAGCAGGGACTCGACGATGCCGTCGGACTGGAATTGGTTAACATCTATACCAACGACGAGGGCGAAGAGCATATCTTCTCTGTCAAACCGCTGGAGATGACGGGGCACGAGGGTAACAACTATACCTTCGAGGGCACTCATACTCCCCAGCAGTCCGGTCAGTTCCGAAGTGCTGTCCGTATGTTTCCCAAGAACAAACTTCTGCCTCATCGTCAGGACTTCTGTTACGTCAAATGGCTGGAGTTGCCGGAATAATAGTGGATTATTTAAGGATTCTCTCTGTTTTCCCTTTGTAATTCGCGCGCTTATTCGTACCTTTGTGCCCTGAAACAATTTTGACATGATGAAACGTACTATTTCTCTTATTACATTATATATAGTTATAGCTGTTGCCGCTGTGGCCCAGTTCGATGATCCCGTCATCATTACTGCCACCCAGAAGAAAGTTGGGGACGATGCCTTAGAGATTGTCTTCCAGGGCAGTGCTGAGCCCGGATGGCATGTCTATGGTCCGGATATCGCCGACGGCGGACCAACCCGCGCCGAACTGACCATCGAGAAGCTGAAGGGCCTCAAACCCGATGGTAAGCTGCGTGCTACGGGTAAGTTGCACAAGGCAATGGACGATATATATGAGATGGAGGTCAGCTATATGGAGGGAACACCTTCCTTCGTGCAGCGTTTCATCATTACCGAACCCAACTACGAAGTGGCTGGCTACCTGACCTTCGGCGCCTGCAACGACCAGCAGTGCATGCCACCCACCAATGTGGAGTTCAACTTCAAAGGGGAGAAAAAACCAAAGGCCTCTCCCCAGTCTGAACCTAAGGACGAAGTCTCTCCCCAACCCCCTTCTGGGGGAGAAGAAGAGGCTAAGGCATCTGGATTTCCTGAAAATTCTGAGTTATCTGGGTGTTCCGAAAACTCCGATTCTTCCGCAATAAAATCCCCCCTCCCTCACTGGGGAGGAATCGGGGGTGATCTTTGGGAGCCAGTCATCAACGAACTGAAATCTTTCGAAGAAAGCGCTCCGACCACAGAAAAAGGGATGTGGGGTATCTTCCTGCTAGGCGTATTGGGTGGACTGATTGCTTTGCTCACACCCTGTGTCTGGCCGATTATCCCCATGACGGTGAGTTTCTTCCTTAAACGTGCTGAGGACAAGAAGAAAGGCGTTCGCGATGCAGTGACCTACGGTATCAGCATCGTAGTCATCTATGTGCTGTTGGGACTGCTCGTGACACTCATCTTCGGTGCCAGCGCCCTAAACGCACTTAGTACGAACGCGGTCTTCAACATCTTCTTCTTCTTGATGCTTTTAGTTTTTGGCGCCAGCTTCCTCGGCGGCTTTGAGATAACGCTACCCAGCAGTTGGACGAATGCCGTTGACCGCAAGTCGGGCACTACGACAGGTTTGCTGAGCATCTTTCTCATGGCTTTCACGCTGAGCCTTGTCAGCTTCTCCTGCACAGGTCCCATCATCGGTTTCCTGCTCGTTGAGGTCAGCTCGACGGGTTCGCTGCTTGCTCCGACCATCGGCATGCTGGGCTTTGCACTAGCTCTGGCATTGCCTTTCACCCTCTTTGCCATGTTCCCCGCCTGGCTCAAAAGCATGCCCAAGAGCGGTAATTGGATGAACTGTATCAAAGTCTGTCTGGGCCTGTTGGAAATAGCCTTCGCCCTGAAGTTCTTCAGTGTGGCAGACCTCGCATACGGCTGGCATCTGATGGACAGGGAAGTCTTCCTCAGCCTGTGGATTGTCATCTTCGCTCTGATGGGAGCCTATCTCATCGGCTGGATACGCTTCCCGCACGACGAGGACGAGTACGATGAAATGGGCGAGGTCGTGCAGCGTCCCCGCACTAGTGTAACGCGCTTTTTCTTGGCCCTTGCCTCTTTTGCCTTCGCCCTCTATATGGTGCCTGGTCTCTGGGGTGCTCCCTGCAAGGCAGTCAGTGCCTTCTCTCCCCCCATTCAGACGCAAGACTTCCGTTTGGGCGATGAGGCTGTCGAAGCACGTTTCAACGACTATGACGAGGGAATGCGTTATGCAGCAGCTCACCACATGCCCGTCATGATAGACTTCACCGGCTATGGCTGCGTGAACTGTCGCAAGATGGAGGCTGCCGTGTGGACAGACCCGCAGGTGGCTGGTATCATGAAAGAAAAATATGTGCTCATTACGCTCTATGTTGACGAGAAAACCCCTCTGCCGGAGAAAATCACTGTTCAGGAGAATGGTGCAGATGTGACGCTCCGTACGGTAGGCGACCGCTGGAGCTACCTGCAGCGCAGCAAATTCGGAGCCAATGCCCAGCCCTTTTATGTGTTACTCGATAACAATGGACATCCCTTGACGGGTTCCTATTCCTATAATGAAGACATCCCGGCCTACCTTGAATTCCTAGAGTCAGGACTGAAAAACTACAAATCAAAATAATGAGACACCTCCTTATATTGCTTTTGGTAGCGGCTTTTCTGCTGCCACAAGGTGCGCGGGCACAGTTCGTCCGCAAATCGACCGACGTACTCTGTCTCTTGCCGACTGCTACGGCAGCAGTTCTTACATTAGTAAATAAGGATGAGAAAGGCTTAAAGCAGCTTGCACTCAGTACCCTGACTTCTACCGCTCTTTCATATGGTTTGGAGGCATGTATCACCAAAGCACGTCCCGATGGCGACGGAATGCACGCGATGCCTAGTACCCACACGATGATTGCTTTCAGCGGAGCCTCGTTCCTTCAGCGTCGTTATGGATGGAAGTGGGGTGCGCCGGCATACGCCGTAGCTACCTATGTGGCATGGGGCAGAGTCCATTCCAAACGCCATGATGTCTGGGATGTGCTCGTGGGAACAGCAATTGGTGTCGGAGGAACATATGTCTTTACGCGACCTTTCATGAAGGGAACGGATGTGGCAATCTCTCCTGCTGTTATTGATGATGCAAAATGCCTCAGCGTGGCTATTACCTTTTAAATGATTCCTCCCGATGAAACGACTGATACTGACTCTTTTCTTTATGATGGGCCTGGCTGTCTGTGGAAATGCACAGGCAACAGACAATGCTGTACTGACAACGCCACTCAACAGGAATTGGTACGTCCAAACGGGTATTGACATCTCATTACAGAAACCCTACACATATGAATTCTCCGATGCGTTTAAGGAGGGTTTCTCCTGGGGCGTGGATGTGGCTCTGGGCCGATGGTTCACACCAGAAATCGGGGTACGAGTGAAACTCAATTGGGAGAATGGTATTCCTCTCTTCGGATGGAACAAGGCCAATTGGCTCGCTCCGTTCTATGAACCGGGAACTAATATGAAGCGGTGTGGATATCTTGTCGGCAATGGCGATCTACTATTTGATATTCACAATATCTTTTTTGGATATAATCCCGATCGATGTTGGAATATGCAGGTGTTTCCCCGTGCCGGAATCGCTTTTAATCTTGGTGTTTCGAAGGGTTCGCCCCTCATTGGCTTGGGCATTGGTAACGTGTTCCGTGTCGGAAAGAAAAAGAATACCATCCTTTATGCCGATATTGCCTACAACGCAGTCTCTTCGGGATTTACAGGACATGAGAGTACGGAGACAGGAACCGGTTCTGGCCATAATGCCTATGTGGATATCAATTTTGGCGTGCAGTTTAATCTTGGTGACGAGTCAGGCTTTAAAAAAGTGTCTGAAGCAGATCCTACAGAAGAGGGGGTTGAGGTTTGCCGTTCGCTTTGGTCGAATTGGTTTGTGCAGGCGGGTCTTGATATGACTCTGCAGTTCCCCTATGGCTACGACTATTCTCCAGTGTTTAGCAAAGGTCGCTCCTTCGGTCTGGATGCAGGCGTTGGTAAGTGGTTCTCGCCCGAAATAGGTGTGCGTCTCAGAGCAAATTGGGAGAATGGTTTCCCCCTCTTCCGCAATGACCATATAGAGTGGATAGCAAGTGGGGAATCCGGAAAAAGCAACATGGATCAGGGGGGATATCTGGCTGGCGATCTGGATGTACTCCTCAATGTGCATAATCTTTTCTGGGCCTATCGCCCAGAGCGCAAGTGGAATGCCATCGTATTTGCTCGCACTGGACTTGCTACAAACTTTTCCATCGATTCTGCATCGCCTCTGGTCGGTTGCGGCTGTGGAATTACGCGCCGCCTAACGGATCGCCTCAGTATATACGGCGATATGGCTTATCAGATGATAACCAGCGAGTTTTTCAAGGGTATCGCTATGACAGGCATGATGGTAAGCATTGGACACAATGCATACATGGATTTTAATATAGGTGTTCAGTGGGATTTGGGTCGTAGTAAAGGTCGCTTTGCTGTACGAAAATAAGGCCCATTTTTAGATAGAACATATCAGTCCTGTTCTTGTACATCAGGTTGATAACGTAACAAGGGGAAAATGTGATGATTTTGCGCGTTTTTTGTCGTCTTAAGAGGCGAGGAACGCTATTTTTGTGTTAAAAAAACTTAAAAGTTTTGTTTTTCATAGTTCTTAGGAACTTTTTCAGGAGGCTGTAGGTTGTCATTAAAATAAAAAGTTGTACCTTTGCACCCCGAATGGCCCTAATAGGCTCGTTCTGCAACATTTTCGATAATAACACATAATATATAATAATAAAAAACTACAAAAATGCCTACAATTCAACAACTGGTTAGAAAAGGCCGTACGGTGTTGGAAGACAAGAGCAAGAGCCCCGCGTTGGACAACTGTCCACAGCGACGCGGTGTTTGTGTTCGCGTCTATACTACAACACCTAAAAAGCCTAACTCCGCGATGCGCAAGGTCGCTCGTGTTCGTTTAACAAATTCAAAGGAAGTAAACAGCTACATCCCCGGAGAAGGACACAACCTGCAAGAGCATAGTATTGTCTTGGTTCGTGGAGGTCGTGTAAAGGACCTTCCTGGTGTTCGTTATCACATCGTCCGCGGTACGCTTGATACCGCTGGCGTAGCAAACCGCACTCAGCGCCGTTCCAAGTACGGAGCAAAGCGCCCAAAGAAGTAAAAAAGAAGTAAAAAGTTTAATTCGTTTTGGCTTGTTAATAAGGTTGAGTAAATGCCCCAGTGGAGGCATTGAAGAACACGAAAAACAACCCTGAACAAAAACAAACAAAACAATGCGTAAAGCAAAACCAAAGAAACGTATTATCCTTCCCGATCCCGTATATGGGGACGTGAAGGTGTCTAAGTTCGTCAACCACCTGATGTATGACGGCAAGAAGAGCATTTCCTATGAGATTTTCTACAATGCTCTTGAGATTGTAAAGACTAAGATGGCCAGCGAGGAGAAAGATTCCCTCACCATTTGGAAGGAAGCCCTTGACAAGATTACCCCTCAGGTAGAGGTGAAGAGCCGCCGTATCGGTGGTGCCACATTCCAGGTTCCTACCGAAATTCGTCCAGACCGCAAGGAGAGCATCTGCATGAAGAACATGATTCAGTTTGCTCGTAAGCGTGGCGGTAAGACTATGGCCGACAAGCTCGCTGCCGAAATTATGGATGCATACAATGAGCAGGGTGGTGCTTTCAAGCGTAAGGAGGATATGCACCGTATGGCCGAGGCTAACCGTGCTTTTGCTCATTTCCGCTTCTAACTTGAATAAGGTAAAAAAGATTAGAAAGGAAACAAGAAAACAATGGCAAAACAAGATCTTCACTTGACCCGTAACTTCGGCATCATGGCTCACATTGATGCTGGTAAGACAACGACCTCAGAGCGTATCCTCTTCTACACCGGTAAAACTCACAAGATCGGTGAGGTACATGAGGGCGGTGCCACTATGGACTGGATGGAGCAAGAACAGGAGAGGGGTATCACAATTACCTCTGCTGCTACCACAGCCTATTGGAATTACGCTGGCAACAAGTACAAGTTCAATTTGATCGACACTCCGGGACACGTGGACTTCACCGCTGAGGTGGAGCGTTCCCTGCGCGTACTGGACGGCGCTGTTGCTACATATTGTGCTGTGGGTGGTGTTGAACCACAATCAGAGACCGTATGGCGTCAGGCTGACAAGTACAACGTTCCACGTATAGGCTACGTTAACAAGATGGACCGCTCCGGCGCAGACTTCTTTGAGGTCGTCCGCCAGATGAAGGACGTCTTGGGCGCAAACCCTGTCGTCGTTGCTGTGCCTATTGGCGCAGAAGAAAATTTTAAAGGTATCGTTGATCTGCTCAGGATGAAAGCTATCCTGTGGCATGATGAAACAATGGGAGCTGAATACGATATCGAGGATATCCCCACAGACATGAAAGCAGAGTGCGACGAATGGCGCGCAAAGCTTGTTGAGGCTGCAGCTGAACAGGACGAGGCTCTGATGGAGAAGTATTTTGAAGACCCCGAGTCTGTAACCACAGAAGAAATCATCGCTGCAATCCGTAAAGGAACTCTTGCACTGAACATTGTGCCTATGACTTGTGGTTCTTCGTTCAAGAACAAGGGTGTACAAACTCTGCTTGATTATGTCTGCATGTTCCTTCCTTCTCCTTTGGACACTCCCGCTATTGAGGGCGTTAATCCCGATACCGGCGAGACGGAAACCCGTAAGCCTGATGAGGATGAGAAGACATCAGCTCTGGCATTCAAGATTGCAACCGACCCGTATGTCGGTCGTCTGACCTTTTTCCGCGTCTATAGCGGTAAGGTGGAGGCTGGTTCTTACATCTATAACGTTCGCTCTGGCAAGAAAGAGCGGGTAAGTCGTCTGTTCCAGATGCACTCTAACCACCAGAACCCCGTTGATGTAATCAGCGCAGGTGACATCGGTGCGGGTGTTGGCTTCAAGGACATTCACACTGGCGATACTCTTGCTGAGGAGGATGCACCCATCACACTCGAGTCTATGGACTTCCCCGATCCCGTTATCGGTATCGCCGTTGAGCCCAAGACTCAGAAAGATCTCGACAAACTCAGCAATGGCCTTGCTAAACTTGCGGAGGAAGATCCCACTTTCACAGTTCGTACTGACGAACAAAGTGGTCAGACCGTCATCAGTGGCATGGGCGAACTTCATCTTGACATCATCATTGACCGTCTGAAGCGTGAGTTCAAGGTAGAATGTAATCAGGGCAAGCCCCAGGTTAACTACAAGGAGGCCATCACCACGACTGTTAACCACCGCGAGGTTTACAAGAAGCAGTCAGGTGGTCGCGGTAAGTTTGCCGATATTATCGTCAATGTTGGTCCCGTCGATGAGGATTTCACTCAAGGTGGCCTGCAGTTCATTAACAGCGTTACTGGCGGTAATATTCCCAAGGAGTTTATCCCCAGTGTTCAGAAGGGCTTCGAAGCAGCTATGAAGAATGGTGTGCTCGGCGGATTCCCAATGGATAGCCTGAAGGTAGAACTTGTGGATGGAAGTTTCCATCCCGTTGACTCTGACCAGCTTTCATTCGAGCTTGCTGCTCAGATGGCATACAAGGCTTGCTGTGCTAAGGCTAAGCCCGTCCTCATGGAACCCATTATGAAACTCGAGGTGGTTACCCCCGAAGAGAATATGGGTGATGTGATTGGCGATCTCAACAAGCGTCGAGGTCAGGTAGAGGGAATGGATTCTACTCGTACCGGTGCCCGTCTGGTGAAGGCAATGGTTCCTCTGGCAGAGATGTTCGGTTATGTCACGGCTCTGCGTACCATCACCTCCGGCCGCGCGACCAGCTCGATGACCTATGACCACCACGCTCCCGTAAGCACAGGTATAGCTAAGACTGTTCTAGAAGAGATGGGAGGTCGCGTAGATCTAGTTTAAAAATGAGTTGCCACTGAGCATATGACTCTTCAGTGGCATTCTCTTAAAACGTAAATAAAAAATCGTAAAAACGTAAATTACAAAGATGAGTCCAAAGATTAGAATCAAACTCAAGTCTTACGACCACAATCTGGTTGACAAATCCGCAGAAAGGATTGTTAAGACTGTTAAGGAAACAGGAGCTGTAGTGAGCGGTCCAATTCCCCTGCCCACCCGCAAGAGAATCTTTACCGTTAACCGCTCTACATTCGTCAACAAGAAGAGCCGCGAGCAGTTTGAGCTGAATAGCTACAAGCGTCTCGTTGATATCCACAGCTCCAGCGAAAAGACCATTGACGCTCTCATGAAGCTTGAGCTTCCCAGTGGCGTAGAAGTAGAGATTAAGGTGTAATACCGTAATACATTTATTATATTAATTAAGAATAACAGAAATGCCAGGATTATTAGGAAAGAAAATCGGAATGACTTCCGTTTTCAGTGCCGAGGGTAAAAATGTACCATGCACTGT